>Ga0058701_10004113_pt1 | contig 11734 bp, 4 predicted proteins | sample AgamicOrMae_FD_97039 | JGI IMG/M metagenome (GOLD analysis project Ga0058701, IMG submission 97039) | Agave microbial communities from Guanajuato, Mexico - Or.Ma.e | ecosystem: Host-associated > Plants > Phyllosphere > Phylloplane/Leaf | place: Guanajuato, Mexico | collected 2012-06-04 | reverse complement strand
TAATATAATATACAATTAATATACTACTAACTACATTTATGTGATAATCTCACATAAATCTCTTTGAGATTTTTAAAAACAATTTTCGAATTTTTTAAAATGCATTTGACATCGCTGGAAAACCTGAATAATAATAGAAATATTGAAAAAAAAAGAAATACTCATTACATTTTATCGTGAAATTCTCAGGGGACAACAAAATAGGCAAGCAAGTGCGGGAACAGGAATATCCTCTTGCTAAGTCCTATGTATCTTGGCAACTAGCTTCATCAAGCCATCTAATCATTGTAACCTTGTTTTGGTTACGGTATAATCCCATACGTCTTTTGGGTAAAGAGTCAACACTGACATGTTTTGGCTATTTTTCCTCAATTTGACCAAAATAAATATTAATTCTGAACAACATTATTTTGTTGGTTTCTGTCAAAGAGATGTAACTTTTATTAACACCTGCAAGGAGTACATATAATTGCTGGAAAACTAAAAGCTTCTCGTCTGATATAATAGGATCTGAAATTCAAAGTACACTAATAATAACACAGAAAAAATAAATAAAAAATCAAAAAGCGTTGCACCAGATAACGGCACAACAGGGCAGTCGTTTATTTCAATGCTGAATATCTCGTGAACTAAACCTATCCCATGATTATCAGCAGACTCCGTCGGTAATGACAAATCAAGCACCGGTAAAGAGCAAGCGCTCTGTGGGGCTACTGAATCAGCCAACGGCTGATTGCGATCACTTCAGATCAATATTCATAACTAAGAATTTACACCACTCTTCGAGTCGGCCAAAAAGTTTCATGTGATGCCAAATGATTAGCAGGGCGGTGAACATCTGAGGGGCGAGCGGAAGTGTCGGCCTCTCGAGCCAACTTCTTTTTCTTTAATGCTTCTTTCGTGTTCTTACGATTCGATGTAAAGCAAAGGCCGCTATGACGTCCTATCCTATGAATGAACTGGCCTCTCTGCGCCCTGCCGCGCTGAGTCTGCCGGAGGAGAAAAAGAAAAAGGGGAATTCAATAAGACCGCTTTAACTTGGAGAGCGCGGGCCCCTTTATTAACTAAAATACTCAAGCCACTTACGCCATCATTTATAACACCTCTTTTCTCTCATTTATTTTTCTTCGCTTGTTTGCGCTTCCTGGCGGTGCGGTGTGCGCAGGCAAAGACGCTTTGCTTTAGCGGGATATTTCTTGTAAATGAAAATATGCTTCTTGTTCTCGAAGTGGGAGAGCTTTACTAGATATATTTCGAATGTTTTAGTTTCTTTTTTTTACCCTTTGATAATTATATCCCTCTTTCCTACCATCCGTCGCGTTTGTGAATAAAAGAAAAGGCTTTTATCTATTTTTTTTCTCTCCTCCAGATTTTTCTGCCTGTTCATTATAATGTTTTGATATCTATATTACCTATATTATAAAGATTAGATACCTCTAATCTTTATGAAGATTAGAGGCGTAAACATGAAGTGATTTCTGCCTTGCTCGGCTCGGTAGTATTTTCTTCCTGTAATTGTGTTCCGACCAAGATTAATCTTTCATTAAATTTCCGCTACTATAAGCTAGGTTAATCTGGCTTAGGTATGGATCTTGCGTGCCTTGTACATCGCGTAGTAATCACCAACTGCTATGCTTGATTCTCGGCGACAGTCATTTCACCAAATAGTATGCAGCATTTGGCTTGGCGACGAGACTCCAAAAAGTAAGAAAGTAATTTAAATAAGAGTCTGCAATTAGAAATCAAATTGTTCTGCTGATTTCAGAAACATACACTCAGAGAATAATGTTTTCTAATGCCAAGAAAAAAATGTATTGATATAGTGACGACAATTTTTTTTCCTTACCGCAAGATTTTTTTTCTTGGCAGGAAAATGATTCTTGCAATAAGAGCAAATTGCGTGATTGCTAAAAAAAATATTGCGGCAAGAAAGAAAATTTTTTGAGGCAAGAAAAAGAAAATTTTGCGGCAATAAAAAAAATGTTATGTCTCTGTATCAAGAAAACATTTCTTTGGCTTCAGAAATCATTTCTGTTGGAGTTTTTTCTTTTACGACTAATTCTGCGATTACTTTGGTTGTGCAATTTTTTGCGGAAAGATGTCGATAACATCTTTTGTGCAGATTTTCGGGAGAATATGGGTTAAACAAACCCGCCGTCGGCACCTTAACAGGACGCTTGCCTTTCCTGGAACAAGTTTAAATATTGATCCACGTTAGCCAGCGGCGCGGCGCAAGGCAGCTCACCGCCGGCGGCGGCGGTGCGGCGGCGGTGCGGCCACTGGCCAGGCGCCAAGACGGCCGCCGCCGCCACCGCGGCCGTCGTCGCCGCCTTCTTACGGATGACAAACGGTCCTCATGTCAAAACGGACCGCCGAAATTTAAGGTTGCCGTCATCCGAAAGATGAACGGCGCCGTCTGTATGGTTTTGTGGCGGCCGGGCCGCTGGGACCCGCCTTGGCCAACTTCCACTTCTCCAAGCCGCAAAGAATAGGCTTCTTCGCGAAATATTTTAGCGCAAATATTGTGTTATTAACCGATTTGTAAACATGAAATTTTTCAAAGTTTTCATACAAAATAATCTTTTTTTTGTGAATTTTGTAAAATGTAATTTTCGAGCTCGCAAACATTTATAAGAACAAAAGTTTGAAGTCGTATTTTTACTGCAACCTCAAAAACTCAAAGTAATGTCGTAATTTATTGTACAATTGTTGGTAACAGCCCATGAGTTATGACAAGTTATCGGTTTATGCCCAAGGAATGCTTTTAAAAATAATTTCTAAAAATGAGCTTTAAGTTTTGCAAAGTTGTATTTTGTTCCTCGAGTTTGTTCTCTGGTGCGCCTTACAAATATAGCACGCGAAAAATCTCAGTAGTTTAGTTTGTTAGCGATATACATAATGTATAATTACAGGCGGTTCAAACTCGTCATATTCCAATATCGCTAGGGACGAACACAACATATTTATCAGTTTCTTAGCAGTCCTAAATTGATGTATTTATAACAACTCTGTGTTTATTTTAAACACCTTAAGCGTACATGATGCTGTTCCTTTCCCCCGCTTTTGGTCAAAGTCCTGCTGTCACAAAAGTACAGTCGAGGCCAAATTCGTGCGGACCCCCTCAAAAAAAGTTACTTACGCATGATTTTTCCCTTCGACTGTAACAAATTGCGATACTCATGATGTGTCTCATTTACCGAAGAAACGGTATGATCGCTAGGTATTCATTATTTGTTCTTCTGAAGCATTCCTAAATACGTGCGTCGCATAGGTCAAGCACCGTACGGGGACCACCCACTCTCATTACATACAATTTCTTTTCTCATACTGTCACTAGGATATTTGCGTAGAACACGTAGAAAAGTGACCTCTCTGGAGGCACTTTTTTGAGGTTAACTAGCCGAAACGCGGCATCCCTGCAAAGAGGCAGGCGGCGTTTTGTCGACGTCGTTGTTAAGAAACACTCGGACGTCAATTGTGAAATAATAGAAGGCAGCGGTTAATCGACCTTGTCCTTCTGGGGACCAAGTTGGTGTCATTTGCCACTGATTTGTAGGAACATTAGGAGGGCGCTTGCCAGACAGATGGCAAAGCGCGAAATGGGAGTCTAGAGTGTCCGCAGAGAGGTGCACTCTTAGTTTTGTGGGAGTTGTACGTTTTTGCCTCTGCTGTCGAATGAACCCAAGTGCGGCTTTCCATAGACAAATAACGAATTAAAACCGCGTAAGTTTGGTGCTCTATGCCTCGCTTCGCTCTTGGCTCATCCGACTTTCACCTGGATGGCAATACCGTGGAGAAGTAAGCGGCATCAGGCTTTGCGACGACTGAGATTCAGGGATATAGCGAAGACACCGTTGACAAACATCCTAACCTCACCTCACCTTACCATACCTCATACATCACCTAACCTCAAAGCCCAACATGTAATTATTCGTCGCAATGCCTGTTTAATTTTTGTGCGCAATAAAGGCCAGCGAGAAGCATGCCATGTTAGACTTACAAGCTGTAGCCGAGCGGAGTCATAAGGGAGCAAGGCACTAAGAAAATGCGACTTCTGAATCTTTTAGGTTTTATATTAGCAAAAAGAAGACTATTGGTGTAAATGCTAAAAATGATACGTTTGAAAGGCCTTTGCCTTACTCTGTGTCATATATGCTTCCGTCTTGTAACAGGCTATTAATCTGGAACATTTTGTTTTCCCGTGTTTGTGTCTGATCTCGACAAAGATGAATTTCTTTGCTTCAGCAGCTAGTTTTTCTGGTGCTTCTGTCCCAAAACGGAAGCGGCGTTTCATTTTAATTGATTTATAACAAAGCAAATAGCTCATTTCAAATTCAAGCGGATGAATCTAAACAGCAAATGTGCGGAATATATGTTAAGCATGTGTCGAGATTTCGCGTGAAGCACCGCTACCAAGAATAATAACCGGCGGATGTTTTTCATTGATTAAGTCCGATGATCATTATTCTAATTTTGAAAAGAGAAAAATTGTTTTAAATTGCTCTCACAAACAAGAGCCTATTTGCGATAAGGAAGACTCCATCCAGTTCTCAAAGCTCATTGTCAGTTTTACTCTACAATGTTTCGACGAGTGTTCTAAATGTTGTTTTTCGGTACGGATAGTTCTTTTATTATTCGTCTTAGGTGAATGACAATAACGGAACATTTCCCCTGGCCTCCGGAGTATGTTTTCGGTGAATTCAAATTTAAAATCACACGAAAAACAATCAAAAATGGTCTGAGCTGAAAAAGAGGATTTTGCGCTCTCTCAAACCAGGTCTCCTTTTAAACTCGGCTTTTTTTTGGCGTTGAGTTTTCCATGGTGGTACGGTACTTGTACAAATGTACCGATTGCTTGAACTAGGCTTTGCAAGCCTGGTAGTCACGTGGCGCAACGTTTGCGAAATTGTTTTGGTCCGTTTCAAGCGTCACGCAAGGTGATGTAACTTTCGAAAGCTTTATCCACCGCTTATATTAAAAAAATATATAAAAAATGTGGGGCTCCATATTTTAATATGCCTTACGCGGAATTACATATTTCAATGACTGCTGTTGTTATATTTTATAAGGGTAAAATTGTTTGTCTTTCTTTGCCTGTAAAGTCACTTTCCAATAATTTTGTGCGCATGGAGGTCAACTAAGGAGGGTTGCCTGTGCCAAGGTCACATTTAGTGACATTGTATTTACTCTGCCAATTGAAGAGTATTTTTGCGCGCTGATGCAGCTTGTTTTGCGTGTTTGGTGGTCGTTGAGCGATGCATTAGAGGAAATTTACAAGACGATGTGCGGGATGAAACGAAGAAAGTAAGCATGAACAGAAATGCGGAAACAAGCAGTATTTTTTGACAAATTGCCTGCGACAGGAGGTTTTATTTGAGCCCCCGTATAGTTTCGTTCTAATTTCTCCCTAAAATGCGATTTTGATGAACAGTACAGAATTATACCCACGCTTTGATTCTATTTTGAGGCTGATGGCTGGTTTAAATCTGCTTCTTCTTATGACTTCGCATTTTATGCTCTGACAATATTTGTGTCCAATATCTTGTGCATTTTTTTATTTTAATTTTTTACAAGGTCGTGTGTATATTGGCTTCAATGATGTTCCACGGCAATTGCGGAAGTCAAATTGATCAATAAATGAAAAATCGTCGTTAAAAATACGAAAAAGGCATACCAGTATAAAATTTTTGCAAACGGACCGCGTCCTCAATAATCTTCGACAGTCCATAACACTGGTTTTTATTTTTTGAAATCGTAGTTGCTGATTTGACTTGACACTAAAATTCGACTTTTTTAAAGGTTTCTGATCATTTTTTTCTTAATTTACATAAAGTGTGAACTTTTGGTGCTGGATTGTTTTTTTTAGTACAGGTATTTAGAATAATTGAGAAAGCTGCTTAAACATGTTTCTAATTTAAAACTGGCCTGAATTTTAGAAAATTGGCCTGATTTTTATGGTGCCTCCATATAGCACCATATATTTTTGGTCATTTTCGGAAGCCTGGAACGGGAAAATCAAACAGTTAAGTTCTTCCAACATAGCAGTATGATGAGGATACATATTGTAAACCTAACCGTAGGATTTCAGGTCTCTATGTCATGTTTACGATTCTGCTGGAACAACCATAGAAGGTGGTGTATCTCCCGTGCGCGCTAGTGTGAATCAACCAAGTCCTACAGCCTTCTCTAAACCCAGCAACAACTACAAAGGTCGAATCCAACACACTCTTTGCAGAGATAGCATATTCAACAACCTCTATGATCAAAATGTTCATAAAATGTTTGGTAAATAAATGTTTCGCTGTCCCTCCGTTTGGCTTTGCAACAAAAGGTGGAACACTAGGTAGAAAATACAACCTTGAATATTTCCTCTGTACCTCCTGCAACAGTGAGACTCGGCCGCTCTTCGGACCAGTTTCCCAAACTCTCATTCCGTGAAAACTTACGTAGTACACTTCCCAAATCAAGCAACAACCTCTCGAGTAAAATTTTATGCAAAAACTTTGCACAGCTCGTCGTATTTGAAGCAAATTAAGAGAGCGTTCGCGTCGGAATGTTGGTGTTTACACGCCGCGGGAGAAGTTAACGAAACGTATTAAAACTGCACCGCGCAAAGCAGGTGTCATAATTGGCCCCAGACGCCAATCTAGAGTCCATCAACCCGGCTTTACGTAACGTCCTTGAGAAATGAACAAAAGAGGTGTTATTTTGATACCATCTGTGTGAAAAACGCTTCGTCATTAGAACACTGACTCACCGAGGCGGCCCCTTGTGGCCTAACCGCAGAAAAGTTGGAGGAAATTGGGGGAAATTGATCTTCGTGTCAAAATTGCCACCTTTGTTAATAGCGGGCAGTGGTGGCTGGGCAAGGGCTGGCTGGCAGCCTGGCTGGCGGCTTGGAGCGCGACGGTGACTCGTAATTGCCAGCGGAGTGGTCCAACGTTCCTAACCATCTGGTTACCAGGGGAAGTTATTTTACCTAGGGGGGCACGCGCAAGCTGTTTCCGATATTGGATATCGTGATCTGATTGGAAAGGCCAGTGGTTAATCCTCTCTCTGAATTTTAAATGGCATTTTTTTATTTTGTATGTTTAAGATTTTGTCACCTGATTCAAGCGGAGCGATGTGTAGGCCACCTAATTTGATTGAATTTACAACTTACAGTAGCGAAGAAGAGTTATAGTAAAACCTAAAAAGGTCACTTTAACTAAGCGAACCTTTTTGAAGACTCGATTTATTCTTACCAAACCTAAACTAGTCTCATTTATGTAAACTAGCGTAGCCTTATCTAATCTAACCTACCCTGCTTTGACCTTACGAAACCTAACATCGCCTAAGCAAACCTAACTTATGGTAATATCTATAATCTACGCAGTTATATCGCGAAAACAAACTGATAAATCAATAGCAATTTTTCATCCAAAAAGGACGTAATAAAATGCAACAAAATCTTTAATCGACGTGATACAATCACATAGATGGAAGTTGAGTCAGACCAACCCAGTGGAACGCCCCTTACAACCCATAGTTTTATTCTTGGCTCCCAAAAAGATGTTATTTTACATTTGTCTCTTATTTTAACTTAGGCGTGATTTGAAAGCGAAGCAAATGAGCGGCTAATTGTCTTGTCGTAACTTATATCTCTCCCCGTGTCGGTGCCACCTATAATTTGTTCCTCTCTGACTGGCAGGTTTATCTATTTCTAAACTTATGTTTCAATGGGCGCCCCTTCACCCTCTTCTTGAGGAAGGATTTTTTTTGACAATGTTTAAAATAAGGTGTAAAAATACTACACAGAACTTCTAAATTTATAGTTTTGCCTGAACATTGCTCTAAGTTATCTTATGAAATGTGCTACCGGTCCTACCTCAATATACTGTAGAGTAAAAGCAGAGGTGATTCGTCGCTTATTTTGTCACAGTCTCTGTTCTTGCTTTAAAATAGGCGAAAATAAGAATGGCCTTGATAGCTCTAAAATATTATCTTTTGTTAAACTTTCAAATTAACATGTGTCTACATGGGAAATTCCCAAAATCTGTTGGTTTGTACTTTTTGTGCAAATATTGTACGAGAAAGTTTGGTGTTCTTCTGTGTAAATAATGTTGTGAAAATTGACAGAAATCATTTGGGCAACTTAAACGTTTTCAATTTTCATAACTGTTTTTCTTTTCAATGCATCCTTATATGAGTAGCACACTCTCTCACCCCATATCAATGAAAACCATGCAATACCGCTGGAAATTTATCTAAAGCGCCGTTGTGAAACAATTTTGACAACCCTTTAATAAATATTTGCTTATTATACAGCAGGCCACAAAAGTCATGCATTATGGAGTCAAGGGTCATGACTTTTGTAATCCTCTGTAGACCTACCTAACTTCACTTGCGCGAACATTTGTAGCGGTTGGTTGTCTAACCTGAGGTATATGTCTCACTTCGGGCACGCTTCTCTAGCGACTTGTGACACTGTGCTTCCGGTTGCGGCGGAAGCCCTGGGATCCGTCCTGCCTCTTTGGATACCGGTACCAGTAGAGTATTAAATTTAATAGTAGCAATAAGCATCGCTCAATTATGGGTATTAGTTACAACGTCTACTTAACCGCAAAACACGGTGACGAATTTCTCATAGTAAGCATGTTATGTCAGTGCATGCCTGATGCGAAAATAATTAAGGGGTTCCTTTGAATGCAGAGGAGTAGTGCGATGCGTGTGAACACAGTCGGTGTCGCAGTTGTGTGAGGGTAGGCGCGGCCCACCTCTGTCGCTACGCCTGATTATAGAGGTGACCAGAGGGGCGGGGCTGCTGGCGTGACGATTTCTGGACGCCGCCATCTTGGATCCCGAAGTGATGCGGCCGGCTGGAATACCATACGAACGCACACCTTCGCAGCCGATTTTTTTTTGTGTACCGTTCTTCGTCCAAAACGGAGCGAGGCACAGCGCACTGAACCTGAGGCAAATTTAATTTACGATTGCAGAGCGGAGCGTTAGCGGAGCGAGGCGTGGGGCACCTAACCTATATCCTATTCTAATCTTATCTATGTGGTTGTTTGTAGTTTATTGTCGTAATAGTAATTAACCATTATCTGAAAATAAACCACAACAGTTAGGATAAACAGCTTCATTAAAACTTAGTGTTGTGTGTTGCGATTTTCTAAAAGTGCGAATTATTAATATGCAGAAGGTTTATCTTCAGGAACTCTGAGGCTAATTCGGGATGGAATCAACAAACCGTTATTCTAATGAAAGTCGGTGTTAATTAGAAAAAAGGAACATCTGTTAGTTAGAACTGCCTTAATCAAGGGCTGTTCCATTGAATAGCTGTGTAGAGCTTTCTTTGTAAAATAGCATTTTAGGGATATTTCATGTAAAAACTGCCTTGTGAGAATGTGGTTTCAAAATTGTTACTCTTCAACGAAACTTCGTGTAGAATAATAAGGCTAGGATGGGCTGATTCCAATTGTATTTGAGGAAAAAAAATCACAGTTACTCACCTAAGGTATACATTCGAGTTTGGCATGCAGATATAGACACAATGAAGATAAAATGACCACAGATAACACACACACACGCAAAAATAAAAGAAAATCGTAGAAATTTTCTTTGATACATTACGTATTCAGTGGTTTTATTTTCCTCAATTAGAGAGAGACAGAAGATTCGTGAATGACAGTGACAGCTTTGTCAGTCATTTATGAAGCCTAACATAGCACGCTTTACATAAATCGATTTTCGTATTAAAGTAGATGAACGATATACCGAACTAAAATTTAAAGTCAACCATCGTTTTTTTTGTTTTTGTTTTTGTGAACTTGTCAGGATTTTTCCGATTGATGGTTGGGGGTAGGAGAAAAAGCGTCTTTAACCTTTCACCAATTGTCATTCCTCACCAACGCCTCAATGTGCACCAGAATTCCAAAAAATGTACTACTATCAGTATGAATGAAGTAAAATGCCTTTTAAGTCCTACACAAATTGGCTGTCTGTGTGAGCATGGTTGATCACGATAACTTGGAAACCATGGTTACGCGCGGTGGGATCTTAATCCATTCGCTCTCCTCTGACAACCCCATAGTTTTGTACTACTCCGGGGCGTACTCTAATGCCTCTATAAGAACAATCCTGCATAACCCTGTTATGTCTTATTCCTCTCACAATCAGATTTAAAAACTGTTTGATACAGGCAACGTTCTCCCTACAGAGCGGCCATCAGAACTGCTCCATGTAAACGTGAATGCCTTTTCAAGGTGTGCCATTTAAGAGCTGTTCCGTTTATTGATCAAGACTTCCCCAAGAAACACTTTCTGGTCGATGTGTCCAAGAAACTGATATCAAGCGAAAAAGAAGTTGATTATTTAAAGTCAGGAGGCAGTTGGCCCTTAATTGAATTCAAGATGAGGGCCTGAGGCCAATTGAATGTGTTGAGGTTAATAAGAAAAAAGATGGTCGAATACAGCTTCCAAGGAATTTCTTTCATCTAGTTCCAATTCATTACTTCTTAACGAAAAATAAACTATGCCATAATTAGTTGGATCCGTTTTCAACCAAAGTGACGAACTTTCCGGAGAGAAAGGAAAATAGAAATACTAGTGTCGAGGAGAGACAGTAAAATCTAATCCCTGTTCTAAGTATGAAAGTAAAACAAGGGTAAAGCGTAAGCTGTTATTATTTTTTTAAAAAAAGATACCCGTTTGAATTGGCATAATGGAGAGCTCTCGACATTTTCATTGATATGGTTGTTCATAGGTTTATCTTCAAATATGAACAAATTATGCTCTCCCGCCCCGGTTCACCTTCATACCCAAAACAGGCATGGGACTTCGTAAAACAGGGGCAATTTTTTGGCACAACTTGATAAATTCTAGTTTTGCTCGCATCCGAATCCCGTCTGATCTGGAAAGTTAAGCAGGTCTTGGTAGCATGAGAATTGTATTTCATGTGAAACATGGCTAGATTCATTTTTTATTTCATGTTTCCACATGATTTTTTCTTTTCTAATTATAAGAGGGGAAAAATCTAGGCCCTTTCAAATTCTTCAATGCAATAGAATCGGTTAGAGGTTCGTGGTTCAAATCCGTGATCAATGGCCGTGGGCAGCCTCACAAAATTGCGTAGATCCTTGGAATCTGGCCGGCTGAGTTAACACCTCGGCTTCCACGTAGCCGCTGAATTAACCAACCCAACCTTACTCTGACGAAGTACGCGTCAGGAGATAGCTCCTGGAAACACCCTTCATTCTGGGGTTTCCACCAAGAAAAATAACCTATTACGTGCCAACCGCAATATTCCAGCTGCGCGAAAAAGCTGCTGGCAAACGGAAAAAAAGGTTTGGTTATACCAAAGTCATATGTTAAATAGGGATAGCAAAAGTATTTTGTTACAATAACACAATCTATAGTTCTATCAACAAATCGTTTGGTTGCCGCAGCAAAATTTTTGGTTGAAGCAACAAAAAAATCATTTGTTTTCCCTATTTTTTTTCCGTAATAAAACCTTTTTTTCCCGTGTACTAGGTAGTTAACAGCGCGAAGTTAAGCGTGCGCTGCGTCACGGTATTTGTTTCATTTTGGGAATGCCAAAGAAGTCATTAGGAGGGAAAAACATTTTTTTTTCAGCTGAGCGCAACTTATTCTTAAGATTGTTCTTTTAATTATGTTTGGTTTGCGAAGCTGTGCATTTGGAGTTTCCCGCTTTTGCCCGTCTCGAGGACGAAAATTTCGCTGCACTCCAGGTT
>Ga0058701_10004112_pt1 | contig 11734 bp, 6 predicted proteins | sample AgamicOrMae_FD_97039 | JGI IMG/M metagenome (GOLD analysis project Ga0058701, IMG submission 97039) | Agave microbial communities from Guanajuato, Mexico - Or.Ma.e | ecosystem: Host-associated > Plants > Phyllosphere > Phylloplane/Leaf | place: Guanajuato, Mexico | collected 2012-06-04 | reverse complement strand
TTACTAAATTATATAGTCAAACAAAAATGACTGTCAATTAATCAAAAAATGACTATTCCAAATTTAGAGTGTAGGCATCCCTTCTCTCTCCATCTCTCTTTTAGGAAGAATGAAAATTGTCTACTACGCGGCAAAGGGAGGGTTCGGTCACATGGTACAAAAACAAATTTTGTGAAAACCCAGAAGAATGGAGAGGATGAAGGAGGGAGTGATAAGGAAACCGAAGCGTTTTGTTCAGGAATAATTGCAAAGTTGGTTATTGAGGTTAGGGCAGTAAGAAACTCGCTGATGATCCAAAAAGGTCAAAAGCTCGTTGGAATCCATTGACTGGTGACTTTTAGCGGGCGCTCCTCGTATAATGAGCTGCAGCAGAGCAGCCAGTGACTGTGTCTGAGAGCCGCGCCTCGCCATACCTGGTAGACGCTCCACTCTTCACAAAAATTCAATCGTTCGACGCGCAGGAACTTCGCGTTCCGCAGAGGAGGGAGCAGCGGATAAAAGAGGGACAAGTATCTCAGATGCCAGACAAAAGTGTCTGCCTCTGCTTTTGATTCGAATCGGAAAACGTTATCTATGACTGATGTCTACGGCTTGTCTGCAAGCGTAAGCTCGGCCTCAAGTACTATTGGACGAGATTTATTGAAACAACATGGAACAGTATTGCACGAGATTGTAGAGTGGAGTGCAACGGTTTGTCGGTTTCGCGGATGGTTTTGATAGAAAATTAGTTGTTAGATGAGTGTAGCAAGGTTTATGAAAATGTAAGACTCATCATTTACCCAACTCTATTCAACCTGCAATGATAAGCCTTATAGAATGACGGACTTCCACTAAAGAGAAAAAAAAGAAGTTGCCTCAAAACAAACCGAGCCGCGACGAGTCTAGCCTGCCCCGGTGTAATATCTCGTCTATGGCGGGATCGGCCGCCCATGGTTGTTTTGTTGTCACTGTTTAAGGAGGAAAAACAACAACAGAAAACACGTGCAACATAACCACGGCCAAAAATTACGCATTGCACTGATGAACTCTGTTAAAGCCACCACGTCCCTTGGATCGGCTGATCCAACCATGGACGAGGTATTACACCGGGGCAGGCAAGGTTCGTCACGGCTCGGTTTGTTTTGAGGCAACTTTGTTTTTCTCTTTTTCTTTTGGCGGAAGTACCTCATTTGATCTCACGAAGCCGAACCTGAAACAATCTATCGTCACGCAACAAGCCTGACATTAGCTGACGTCAGTTAACCAAATATATTTTTTTCTAATGTAAACCAATATACCTCAAGGAAAGCCAACCTGCTCGAACTTCAAATAAGATAACATCCTGTGATCAAGCCAAACTGTGTCGGTGGACATTATCCTACACTCTCAAAAACCTCGTAGAGTAACTCCACTGATGATGTAACGAGACCGCAACGGGGAGCTGCAGCCTACTCTTCAGCTGGGAGAGGGTAAGTGATTTTTTGTGTAATGAAAATGACCAATGACCACACTGCCGGCGTAAATGAGAATAGAAAGAGAAAAAGTGCTCTTTGTAGACTCTATTCCACCAATCATAGGTTACACTGAAAAACTGGGTTGATAAAATGAAGTATATCTTAAAACATGATTGAATATGACTCTTCAGTTGATGGGACACAACACCAAACGATTTGTCGTTTGAACATTTTAAGGCAGTAGGAGAGAGCTTGGTCAAGGGATCAAAGTCGCTTGAAATTTCTTTGGCATCCTTTTCAGGACACGCCGAATCCATTTTTCACTAGAAAACCCACTGTCACGGAGCTCAATTTTGAAATAAACGGGATTCAATTATACATTGTTCATATGGGAAAACGCACATTCCTGCTTTTATTTATGCGATTTTTTAGGTTTACGCTATGTTTGAGTGATCATACTTTCCTTAAAAACAAAACTTAAGCCCTTTTCAAGGATAAAAACAAGTAGAAAAAATAAAATGTAGATGTCACCGATAAAAGAACGACAATAACTAGTTTTAAAAAGCTTGTTTTAGCCATATTTTCGTAAAATTCGCGTTTTGCGTGTTTTTGAGAATCGAGAACTCGTCCGCAAGCAAGACAAGGGCAAATTTTTATGACCTTAAATGAAAATATAGAACCTTCGTAACACACACAAACATTTTCAAGAGTTTTGAAGAAACTTTTTTACCCGTCCCGCGGATCGGGCCGGACGCGAGTCTACTACCTTAAAAAATCCGCATCTCTCTACTTGTTCTGTCCACCCACACTATTAAGTTAAACAAGGTTGTTTCAGGAGTATAAAGTTACCTGCTCAATTTTGCACCTTAAAAACTCGATTTATCAATTTTTTTCTCCATCGTCCTATGAGTATTTTCCCAGTTACGCTTCGTGACGTTATCAGTCGACTTTCTCCATCGACTTACCACTTTCTACCTTCTCTGCGATTTCAGAGAACCTGGCCTTTCAAAACACCATTCGATTCAGATGAACATATGACGGAGAGAGGCTGCTTCTTAAGTTAAGCGTTCTGTCGACCATGACGTTTCATAGCAAAGTCATTCGAAGATTTTTGAGGTAGGCAACCTGACATACATCTATGTGAGCCGGTTGCCTATACTCAGCATTGCAGGGGCTCACTCAACAGACTGCGCGGCATGGTCTTCAATACTTGCTCCGATATTTCTATACGCTGAGGTAGACATTAAAGTATACCATATCGTAAATAAAGACTATTTTGATCGACGTTCTATTTCAGCTATATTTGTTATCTTTGCCGCCCAGACACATTCATTTGAGTTTAAGGGACGCGCTCAGATTTTAGGTGTAAGTTTCCACGGAACGACTTATTTCAGTAAGCTCACGCATTTTACGTTGAGTGATTAATAACAAAAAGCTCGCGTGTCGACTACATGAAACTCCAATAAGATAAGGGCAATTATGACGGGCGTTGCCTCGCCTGGCTTCATCATTTTTTTCTGCTTTTTGCTTGAATTAGACGTGTCATAAACGATCAATAATTTCATCTAAATACTTCTTGACATAGCGGATTCCAATGATTTTTTTTTCTCAATGGAAAACACACAGCTTTTTAGTTAATTTAACTTCAAGAGCCTTCCAGGCTTTAGATTGATGAGAGTGGTGCAGTGATTTATATTACCATGTGAGGGTCTCTTTTAAACAACTCTTTTACCATTTTGAAGAAGTCGGCCTAAAATGAAATCATATTTAAGCATACGCATCTCAAATCGGACACAATCCCCACACATTACGTTTACAGAGTTTACATGACCTTCGTTTTCTTAGAATTAATATCCAATATCCATATCAAAGCTAATATAAAAATATATAATATAAGCTAATATGTAAAATATAATAAAATATAATAATAAGCTAATATAAAGCTCCATATCAATTTTGAGAAAATAGTATTCAAATTGGCTTTCCCCTTAAAAAGGCACTTCTGTTTCTTCGAGCTTTTTACCTTTATTTGAATCTACAGCTATTTCACATTTTATGAATATGGAAACTTAGTCTGTGAATGTGCTAGGATGTTGGCCTCAACTAAGGATTTTTAATGAAATGTCTCTGAATAAAAGTATTGTAATAGATTTCAAAAGGTGATATATAAAAATTGATGTGGGGTAAATCTGCTTACTATCACAACAACAACAAAAACTGTTTTAAATAGACCCATTTATAAGGACTGCAAGCCTTCTATGCCGAAAAAATATTTTCACTTAAAATTACTTCAAAGGACATCCATGGTTCATGGATATGGCATAGATATATGGATATCATTTGTTGTATTTTCGATGAATGGATGTTTCGGCATGGATATCGCATGGACACTTCAACCCGGGAGCTTTATAAAATGTCCCATAACAGGCATTTTTATTAGTAGATTAGGTTCAAAGCACGCTGACATGTTTAAATTACTGCATCTAATTTTTTATTCTAAAAACAGGCCACTTTGATTGTCACGGCTGTGTGGCGCGCGGGCGCGGCTGCTGCCTTCATAAACCTCGCCGTACCGAAATATCGCTCAAGGATTAAAGAAACAGCAGAAGCACTTTAAACAAAAAGAAAAGAAAGGGAAGGACGGGTTAACAATTTTTTGGCCATGACAGAGAAGGCTAAAAAAAGAAGAAACGGTCACATAAAATTCTTCCCTTTATGAGATCCGGGTCGAGCGCGACTTATTGAAGCTCTCCCCCTTCCCCTCGTCCTCCACCAACCCCTAAGATCGTAAGAAGCAGCTAGACACGTTCCGGCGATGCATCCTTCCATGCTTAATTATCGAAAGATATGTTTCGCTTAATTAATTCTGATACCCAGAGTGATAACATTTTACTTCTTTAATTAGAGGCTATAGCAAAGTTGGCAAGTTTATCTGACCCTTTGCCCGAGCGTCCCTTCGCCTTCCGCGGGCCTCTAACCCTTTTTTATTAAGCCAGACTTGCTATTTTTTCAGGGCTACTCAAAACGTGAGCATGGCATTGGATGGCGTACGTACTGTACCTTATCATGCCTCTCCTTTTTATCGTACTAACTGTTCTTGCCCTTTTTAATAACTATTACTGTTTTCCGGGAATAATTACTTTTTTACTCGGAGCCCTTTTATTGTAATGTTGCTGTAAGTTACATGCGGATTACAGACGACTCAGCCTGCACTCTTCCTTTCCTTAATGCTGCCCCTGCATCTGAATTTTGATTTCCTTATTACAATAAGTATTCTCGATGTGCTTTAATCTCTTGAGACTTTTGTTGTACATAATATCCCAAGAGTGTTTCGTTAGGAGAAAAATATAAAACAAGTTGAAGATTTGACGCCCTCTTGCTTTCAATCTAGCTACTTTGAAAACATAATTATCATGCCTCCGACATTTTTGCCATATCAGAAACTTTAATGAAAATGAAATATAAATCCTATAAGTGACACAAAGCATCGAAGAGGCTGGTTAGTGAAGAACACCCACCGACAACATTTCCACTAGTCGCTATGGCCACACTGCCGATAGAGGAATACTTAAGTAGCAATAGTTTTGTGTCGATCGTAGGGATGACTGTCAGAAATCTACTTCTCGTAAATAGCAACCAACGCTGAATTATACAAACAAGACAAAAATGTTTGGGACTTTCGTTTTGTGAAAACATACGTTCACTATCTAAATTGTGACACATTCGATTTCTCATGTTCCTATTTACGTATGTTGCAATGTTCTTGTTCAAAGCAGATTTTTCGTGACTAGTAAAGTTTTTACTGGCCTTATAATCGACAGATTTGATTATATATAGCTGCGTAGGCGCTCCCTCCGTCGACAGTGCAGCCTCACTGCTATGAGTGGAAGTGTCTCCGGCTTCTTCAAGATTATCAGCTTTTTCGATGTTGTGTGTCCATTTCAGTTTTATGACATTTCGATGTTTTGTGGCCTTTCGATGTTTTATGTCATTTCGATGTTTTGTGGCCTTTTGCGCATACGATCAGCAAATTCTCTGTGTTTACGGCCTATTCTCCACCTTACTAAAGTGCTTATGACACTGTAAAAATAAGTAAGAGTGGTAATCACGACTGCAAAATAGCGACTTTGAAAGCATAGCTCCATCAAATAATATTCCACTCGTTGTGTACTACTCTCATGGTTTTGTTGCGGGAGAAAATCAATAATCGTCTGCCAGAAATCAGGAAGACACTCGTTAAAAACAAAGTGAATTACGTAATAATGCTGACAAAAATGGATTTTATATTGGTAGTTAGTTCTACACCAATTTCAAAGATAAAGGTGCAATAAACATAGGCTGTGATTCTTTTTAAGAGTTCATATAGAGGACCCATCAATAGCCCAATGAAACAAAACTACTTCGCAAAAGAATTCGTTACGTCTGCATGTAGTCTAGCTTCATTTAGGAAACTAACTTAATTCTTGAATACGTGTCATCGTACATTCGATAAAGAACATTTCTTAAATTTGGTTGAGGTTGGCACCAAGTTTCCCACGTGTTACCGTGCAGAACCGTTGCTTATTTTTTTTTGTAAGTAATTCGTGAAAACCTTTCGGGAAGAACTTTTCTCATTGTGACATTCCATCGTCTAGTTAATAATGATATTTTCGTCCGCCTTATCTGACCAATGACTTGCATGTCCTATTGAGTCTAGGTGCCTGTTGCATATCAAACTGTCCCAGAAAGAGATTAATAGGAGGGAAGGGAGGGCGTGGTCGGTTTCAGGTAATCAGCGAATAGGATCTACCTCTAATGACGTTCTTTTTTATTTTTAATTTCGTTAATACAAAACAGGCGCCTCTCTTACCAGGCGCGTCATGAAGATTATCAAGGTTCATTGCTTACCCACCAGTCACTTAAAGTATTTCTTGCGGCCAACACAGACAAACAGTGGCAACCATCAACTTGATTCATTTTAATCGAAGTCATTTTCTAGTCAAGTTATGAGCTGTGGAAGGGAACACAGCTCTCCAGTCTGCGCTATCAAATGCCACCATTCCTACATTGCTTCCTTTTCGAGCATGATAACTCAAAACCCGACATTTTCCGTCATTCCTTTTAAGATACATGTATATCTACCTACATTAAACCAAAGCCCATTATAAATTTAATGTACCGCTTTTACTCAAAAGTGAACTGCGATTACCTCCGTCAAGAGGCGGATTGCTGCGCACACTTTATTCATAACTTCATGGCTCTGCCGGGTGAGTAATAACGATGTATCTGCAAATACGCACCGTTGCAGATAAATGGTTACAGATGGCCGCAAGGCATCTACAGTGTTAAGAGAAAATTGAGTGCACCGATTTACATGTTTGCGGGAGCCGTTGACTTATATTTGTCTCACACACAGCTTTCGTATAAAGAATAGATTCACAGGTCATATTAAGTTAGGTAAGACTTGATTGGGATGGATTCAGCTGAAAATATTGTTGGCTTGGATAGATACACTTTGCTTGCAACAGGCTCATTTTCGTCAGAAATTTTTTGACCAGCAACTCTCCTTATTGCAAGACCTGAAAAGTTTTGCTCATAGTACAACCGAATGGCCAAAATCATGAATCTCCTCGCTTTATCGTAAAGCGAGGATACCTTGTGTATACGCAAAACGAAAGCAGCCTTTGCCCTTAAACGCGGCGAGAGCTTTTATTACGTTTATACTTTCCTTTTGAGAGAATGATTGCACAAAAGAAGTCTGACAAACTTCAAATCGCAACCATGTGGCTGTGGGTGGCTGGAGGTTGGCACGACGGGCCTAGCCGAGTCGGGTCGGGCCGAGTCGAGGTGAAACAGGGGTGTCACGTTTTTACGGTGTCGCATTAGCCGCTGTGGCGCCCATAGTCTACATCTGTGGCTATCACCCAAATTATGTAATGACAAGAAGTGTGGGACACCGCCACATTATTGAACGAGCTTTTCATTTTAAATCCCCACAAAGAGCCATAAAAATGATAAAAAAGGGAATGTTCAAAACTTTACCAAGGAGGAACTTCTCTGACCTGGCGTAATAAAATACGTGTCATCAACAAAAAGTCGAACACAACTTCCTAAGGTGACCTCTGATGTTGCTCTTTTCAACATGATGAGAGTCTAAAAAGAACACCTTCCTTCCCTGCCACATCTACTCCACGATAAACGTGTTACTCATATCTTACTGTTTAGCAGAATCGGAAACATTTACAGGAAATACAGACATCAGTGTGGCCATTGAATCGCGCGAACGAGACCCCGACACATATAAGTATTTTTTGGATACAAAAGCTGGATATTACATTATACAACATACGTTTCTTGCTTACTTTCCTTTTTCTTTTCTTTTTTTTAATGAAGTTAGTTTTTCAGCTTTTAGTGCAGGTTGAGACGACGAATTAAGAAATCAAGATTAACAATTTCTCGATAAATGTTTAGATAAGTATGATGTTACAACTAAAATAAATCGATTACGTGAGACATTTAACGAAACATATCTAATTATGGATGGTTTATTAGGTAGCGAAGATTCCCAACCCGGAGGTGTACATGAACGATACATGCATGAACATGATGTATTTCGTGTTATGTCAAGATGCTGGAGCAAATCCTAATGGAACGTCGTAATGTGCTGATTATCATTTCGGCGAGGAAGTTATTTGAAAGCGTTGATCGGGACGGGAGAATGTAAGTAGATATAGCTGCTCCTTTTGATATGTCGCTGCGTGAGTGTGGTGCGACCCTGCCGATGTGGATAAAAAGCAATGACCATCACAAGTAAATTAGAGGGCTACCAGGAGGCGATGCGTCGTCCATTAAGGCGCTGAAATCATCACTCCTGTGACATGATATGGGCTCTATGTGTTCGCCCTTATGGGCACATGGATGCCCTGATGGGCATCAAACACTAACTTTCTGATTAGGTTCTTGGACGAAGCACTTTGATATGCAAATATCGTCGTCATATTTTCATGCGTGTGTCCCCGTACCGACTTCATAAATTCTTCTTCCTCGTGTTTATATAGAAACTCTGAAAGCAAAATAAAAACTCGGTATCTTTGATAGAGGTTTCCTTTTGACGTTAACATAGTAATAACTCATATCCTACTAATGACACAATTTCGAAAGTGAAAAGAAACTAAAGTATCCCCCTACCGTTTTTTTTTGCTTGAAATTTTAAGTTCTCTATTTGTTGTAAATCTTTCTTTTCTTTTTTTTGAGCATCTAAGGAGCGCCACACATTTTATGCAAAGGTAGTTTTAATCTCTAATAATATAAGAACTTCTCATTGAAATCATCTTATTCATACTCTCCAGTAAGCCTTTGAAGCCTTAATCAATAAGCTGATAAATCATAGCTCACCTCAAATACATTACTTGTGGTAAAGTATTGTTTATTAGCCTATCGTGTGATTTTCAACATCCTCTTTAGCAAGAAATTTCGATCATTTTAATCACAATATACTAAAGAGTCATTTCTAGCGCTTGCACATTTTTCATTAAAAAAAAAGTTGTAAAAGATTGCAAGTATTTCAACCTTATCGTAGAGCTCTGGCTCAAAATTGAAAGACAAACAAGTTTGACGATTCCTGTCCAGAATTTTTACAATTTAACGGGCGATCATTCTTACTCGTACGCACCACTCACTTGTCAGCTTCAAGTCCAAATTTTCTAACAACATAAGCTCTTTTCTTCACTTACAACTGTGGTTCAGTAATTCCCTTGTTAAGGATGGAAATAACGTGAACTCACGACTCGGGACGCGAGTTATTAAAGTACTGAACGAAATTTTTGAGAATAAATACTATAAAGCGACAAGGGTCATTTCATTTTTTTTTCGTGATATGTAAAACCAATTTTGAGATACAAGGAGTGAAAGATATGAAAAAAATGGCGTTCTCTGCTAGAGCAGTCAGCATTGATTCGCCGAATCATATCTCTGGTGCTATCTTGAGGAATTTGAATGGCATTGATTTTATAGAGTAGATAAGATTGGTTTCATAACTCATCGATATTCAAGCTAACCAAAGAATCTTGAATAGATTTAAATTTCGTGTGAAAAAGGGGGATCATTTCAGTAATGAAAAATAAAAAGGCAAGTATGACAGGTATCAAGGGACGCATATCCATCGTAGGCAAGCCGAAAAACCGACCGAACTGACGCTCTCACCAGGCCGTCTCACGAAAAAGCTGCTTCGTGTACCTGCCGTGTTACAGAGTCAACTTAGCCTCAAATTATTGCTGCGTCAATAACCCGACACGCTCCTTAATGTGCCCGGATGAGTCAACATTTAGATGTAACTGTGATACCGAGATTTGCTTGTCGATGGTATGTACACTGCAAATGTGAAATGGTCAAAGTTGTCTAAAGAATAGTGGCTAAAATTTTCATATTTCACTTTGTCAATTTTGACTATTTTTAGTCGAAAAAGACTATCCTTTGGTCACTTTTGACTATTTAATTCGTTATTTACAGCTTAGTATTAGAAATAGTCAAATTTGACGAAAGTTTAATGGCTAAAATTTTTAATATTCCAATTGGTCAATTTTGACTATTTCTTTAGTCAAAAATGACCATTTAAATAGTCAAAGAAGAACTCGCTGAGTAGTACGAGTAGAAAAAATGACTTATTTTTGACTCAGAGACCAAACTAATATTGGTACTAGAAAATATTAATACTAAAAATAGTGGAAATGTTTTGACCGTGAAACCTTACAATTAGTCAAGTTTGACAATGTTCCACTCAATTTAAAAATGACTAAATTAAATAGTCAAACAAAAATAATTAAATCGATTAGTTCAAAAATGACTATTTCAAACTTAGAGTGTAGCTTGAACCATACCATGGCGTGTTCGTGCACCCAATCGAAAATTCGAAAATTTCATGTACGAAGTTGAAACAATGAGAATTTTGTAAAACTGGCTGTTTTGGTGATAAGATCAATAAATTACACTTCTTAATTTACGGGTAGACTCACAAGTATGTCAGTCAATCCTGTGTCATTTTTTTGAGATATGGTAAAACATTTTTTGAAGCTTTTAAGTATATCATACATGATAAATGTAATGTATCACACATCGCATCATACTTTATCCGATGTTTCATATATGTCTTAGACGATACCGTATATTTTGTTATCGGTATCCTTCGTAGTATCATTCGTAGTATCGCATGTAATGCGATCTGCAATGCCACCACAACATTCTTGATATTTTTTGCTCTGTGTTTTGATTGGTCGCAACTGTAGACTAGGCGCCTGTCTACAGTTGAGAACGATCAAAACGCAGTGTATTGAAAAAATATAGCGACTCATTGAAATTTCCAACGAGCAGCACCTAGAAGTAGTCCAGTTTCCAACAAGAACCTTTAACTAGCCGAGTATCGCATGAAGGTAACGATATGGAGTATATACTCGTATTAGCTTGGTTCTTACTGTTGTTAACCTGCCATGCATATTATATCAAAGATAGCGTTTCATACTCATCATAATCATTTATTTTACCACTTTTTTAATTCATTATTTCCTTGCTAGGTACATCATATCGTCAAGTATATTAGCTATATCATTATTATTTACCGTACAACGATTTTATATTCATTCTACGAGTTAAAACATGCGTGGGCGTCGAATGTCAGAATGAAGTATGTCAAAGACCTCTGTGTTCCTAATACATCGAGAGCATCAGAGGGCAGAAGGCTGGGTCATCTCTTGGGGTTGAGGGTCTCTGGTCCTGGGGGTTTTCCCTGCTATGAATTGTGGAAGCCCCACGGGGCGTATGTCATTTGTCAGCGTCGCCCGCCCCAAGGTATACCTTTTACTTCCATATTTGGCTGATACAGTATTTTCGATAGTGATAGTGGATAGACCTCATATTAAACAACACAGAATGTGAAAATATCAGAGTAAATATGTGCTTCTTGTAAAGAAAAACATGCTTAGGCTATTTACTTTCTTTGAAACAGTACAGCGATTATTTAGCTATGGAGACTACTGAGCCTATAGGCAAAGGCACACTTTATAGCAATTCATGCAGCTAAAAACGTGAAGCCAAACCTCTAGGAAAGCAAGACTCTCTCCTGCAACGCTATTTGTTCAAGTTAAGAGAGATGATAACTTACCGATAACAGGTACACTGTTAGAACTTATAGAAACTCAGAAACTTAATTTTTTCCAAATATTTTTTTCATATAAATTTTAACATTGAATCCGAGCTGTATTGTGGCCCGGTAACGTAAAAATATTCTACCTGGAGGAAACCAGCTTTTTGGGCTTGTATACTTTCTACTG
>Ga0058701_10004111_pt1 | contig 11736 bp, 5 predicted proteins | sample AgamicOrMae_FD_97039 | JGI IMG/M metagenome (GOLD analysis project Ga0058701, IMG submission 97039) | Agave microbial communities from Guanajuato, Mexico - Or.Ma.e | ecosystem: Host-associated > Plants > Phyllosphere > Phylloplane/Leaf | place: Guanajuato, Mexico | collected 2012-06-04 | reverse complement strand
GGACGAGTTGGCAGCCTTTAGAGAGCTCGGGCCAGTTCAAAGCTTTTACAGAGCGCGGGTCAGTTGAAACCTTTTACAGAGCGCCGGTCACTTGACGGTCCCTACAGCGCTTCGCTCAGTTGGCCCGACCTAATCGTACTTCGCTGAGTTAAAACTCTGTTCTCGGGGGCCGACGAAGTGGCGCAATACACAAAGATATAATGGCGGAGCATTACACATTCTTTTAGAAGACGTGCATCCATGATAGTAACTTCTCAACGACACTGATAACACTTTAGTGCAAGGTAAATATTATGCTTGCTAGATACTGTACCTCATACTACGACTGGGACGTTTTTTCAAAACCCCCTCAATTCTTAAAAAATAAAAATTCTTATATTTAAGAAGGGCTGATAAAATGAACCGCATTAAACAAATGCCTGATGGGTATTCTTCGACCCCAAGGTTATGTCTCCGACACTGTCATACCAAACCTTTACTTCAGATGGATTGGAGTTAGTTTATAGCTGAAGAAATATCAGTCTTTCACAAAACAACGCTAGTTAATTCCATGAGGAGACCTTTGCCCTATTGATAAACCTAGTGCAAAAAGTCAAGTTTAAGTTATTAGCACGCATAGCCTAGAGAGCAGTAAATTCGTCTCATGTCTTGAAAAAGGTGCGCGAGCAAAGAATTCGTGTGGATTACGGGCAGTTAAGCGATCGCCATCAATTGTGGGCTGGGCAAGGCTGAAGGAGGATGGAAGGCAGTGTCCTGACCACAACTAGTCGAGTCGGCGAGAAAACAAAACTTTGCTTTATCACTCCCGTAACAATACGTCGGAGAAGGGATCGAAAGCAGCAAGTGCGACAAAGAGAGAAGATGTCATTATATTCCGCGTATAAATCGTCGCCGAGAACGCCACGGTAATGTTACACACACACAGACGGGCCACGGCAATAATTAGGACTGTAATAATAACAATAATTAATTGTTATGGTTTTCTATAACAATTCCTCGTCTGGCGTAACGGCTTGCTTTACCGTTTTAAGCTGGTGCGGCGGGTGGGTGGGCGGAGCCCTATAAATTGAGGGACATTATCTGATTGTTGCGTCACGTAAGCAAACGGTGGCGCGATTCAAACCCGGTCCGACCAATTTGACGTCTTCGAGCCCAACAATCGGATGAATTGTTGGCCAATAAGCCGGCATATTGGCGCGCAGAGAACCATCTTTTTCGCTCTGAATACATGCCCTTAATCGTGGCTAAAGCCTTTGTGCCATACTGTGGAATGCTCTCTGTACCCCCAACACACCTGGACCACACGCCTTTGTCATGCCTTGACGGGATGTCGCGAGCCAACTGGTTGGATTTTCCGTGAGGCGGAGTTTCGCCAGAATGGCCGACCAATTTCCCTTTCTGAACCGAAAACGCGCATTCCCCTTTCCGTGATTCAGGATGTTTTATGAGTAATTAGAGGCAGCTTTCCCCAGCAAACGGAAGCTTGGACAACAAAGAAATCAATGAAATAAACTTAGTAGGCCTCTTAGGGACACTGGTACTCCATTCTTCTGTAATTTTAGTGCATCGAACGATACTATCCTATTGCTATACAGTAGAGGAACAGCGGGTGCACTAATGAGCTCGCATCAATTGAATAGCTCTTCTCTACGATGACAAAAAAAAAGATCATGAAATAATACGGGTTATTGACAGGGAAATCTATGATATGCCTGAACCAAAGGTAACTCACTGAAACGTAAACCAGTATCTTGAATATTGATAATTTCTGTCACACATCGCGCTATCTTACTAAAATAGAATAGTTCAATTCAATATAAATATTTAAGACAGCACGTTTGTTACATTATCAAATCTCATTCAAAAATAATACATACCTCCAAAGGCCATTTTGGAGAAGTCTTAAAAACCCAAATGATACCTCGATCCGTGTTACGGTTCGTTACCTTAAGACGGAACCTACAATTCAAATTATCAACATTCAACAACGTCCAGGATAATGAAGATGGTACAAAAAGGTGCCTTCACATCTCTCTAAAATAATTAGTTCAAAGGAGTCTTTGAACTTTTTTTGAGAGGACTTCGAAAGACAAGTACTGGTTGCACTAACGGCATAACTCGATGGATACCTTCCGTGAGAATAGGATCAATTGTTATGTTTTTGAAAGTTTGGAGTTTTCCAGCGACGTTAATGAACTTCACAAAAGTTTCATAGTCAATGACTGATAAGTGGACTTTGAACCGCCTTTTGAGATAAATTTGTTAGGACAGAATTGTGTGACAATATTATCTTGTTTTGTTTTCAATAAGTATATAAATGAAATGCAACTTCTCGCATTTTTAGTTTTTACAACTCAAGTTTAGAGTTACAATGGCGCTTTGGGTGGTCTTAACTTGCTTGCTGCTCATCGTTTCTCGACAGGTCAGTTTTCTGCTTATATTAGAATCCAGAAAGTAGCAACAGTTGTCAAAACACCACTGATATCAGGAAAAAAATTCCGTTTTCAGTTTTGCTCTCGTTCATTATTTTTGCAAGCTTCATTGGTTCCCAAAAGAACCTTGGTCATGAAAGTGCCCCCCTCCCTCTCTCAAAAGAGATGATAGGATTTTTAACAACCATGTTTCTTTGTTGTCTAGAAACTCTTGAAATTTTAATGGCATTGCCAGCACATTTTTTCCTACATAAATGCTGAACGATGTAAAAAAAAAGGAAGTTATTGAGAACTTTGTGAGCGTTGTATATACTGTAGCTATAAATGTCAAAGCATACCTTTAAAGAAAAAAAAATATGTTAATTTGTGACATCTCAAAAAATGACGTCGCTTCAGATATCCTGAAAAGAAGGATCTTGAGTTTTTTTGACTTGATGCAGGAAGTGACCGCGGCCTCTCCAAGACAAAGCTCAGGATCAAACCCTGCAAACGGCGATGACAACGCAGCCATTTTATCATCTTTAAGTTGCGAATTGTATTTAGAAAGAGTGAGTACCATAGTAAACCTCTAACTAGTTTCGCCGTAACATATAATGATGGAGGATGTATACTTGCATCGATTCATCCACAAAACAGTTTTGCTTCGAGACTTGGTTGTCCTCTTTAAAAGAAAAGGTACTCCATTAATTTTACTACATTGTAACCTTGAATGTACTTTTCCAGCTTTACGTAAACTTAGTAAGAGCATATGATGTGTGGTCCGACTTCATCCAAAGCGGATCACAGATTCAGCAGAACGTGATACAGTGTGCCTTGCCTCCAAACACATCTCCGAAGAAGACAGAGATGTGCCTAGAAGAGGCTGCACAGTCCTACGAATCGCAGACGAGTGGCCTTTTAAGTACAATGTCGGCAGTAACGCCGGAAATTCTTAGTAGTTTAGAGAATCTCAAAAGATGTATCGGAAACCCTTCTCCGGCACCGCAGCCATATAATAAAATTTACCTCTAGCTTTGTGTTTTACTATGGCTCAAACCTGTGATCCCCCATTCTCAAAATAAATTATGGAGAGAAATTTTTATTTCGCGCATTCTTCGTACGTAGTTAGGTAGACAACCTATCATGGCTTACGTTTGATGACGGATTTAATATGTAACATATGAGATCTTGGAAACGATTTAAGCTGTGATGTCAACAAAATGGCCATGTTATTTGTGAAATGAAAGACTTAAGAGCCACCTCCAGCAATGCAAAGGAGAGTGATCATTTTAATTCATGTTCGAACGAATCTTTTGATTAAATACCTATTCAAGTCGGGTTTTACGAAACAATAAAAAACCGTTTTACACTTAAAAGGTCTTGCTGTTAACATAAATTAAGAAACAAATATTATCCTTTAGATTCTGTGGAACCAGTTTTTAGACCGCTGGATTATCTTTTATTAAATGACGAGAACGCTTGCATAAATGGCAAGCACCAGAAAGAAATAAAAATTTAAAAAAAGATACAAGGAAATATTATCTTGATCTACGTTCTAGTTTTAAGCCAAGCATTTAAATGTGGAGAAAAAAACTGTTTTCTAAACTGTAACAAAGTCAGTGCATCATTCAAGCACCTTGAAAAAGGTCGAATTAAAAATATTTGCAGATGGTGTTTTAAAATTCTTCAAAGCTTTACCGTTAAGAAGCAATGTTTCCCCCTTCTTGGCCTGCAGAATATTAAATGTGTGTGACGGTTTAAATCGTCCTCTAACCACCGACACAATATGCGCCTTCTATAATTTAGTCGACTGCAATGCGGGGTGTACTTAGTTAACACCACGCGCCACTTTTTACGAGATCCCAACTGACCGCTTCAGTGAAGACGATATACAAGATTCAACAACTGTCACTTTTGAAGAGCCAAATATTTTGGCAAACGAGCAAGGTTTTGAAAACAACTGCAAAATGAAAAATATTTTGTTGTCATTTATATCTGCAATCGTAAAAAACTTTAACAATATAATTTTCTTTTTGAAGCGAAACAAAAATATAAATACGATTCTGCTAAGATTTGTAAAACGGTCTTCAAAGGCATATACTTTTCTTTAATTATGAACATAGTCCGAGAAAATGTTGAAATTCGTGGCGAGAAAAAAGCTCGTGATCTAAACTTGATTGTTAATGAAGTTTCCAGGATCCAAATATTTGAAAAGAGGTGAAAGAGATTCTGCGTCTGTGAGTAAACTAGGTTTTTGTATAAGTTGTGTTCATGCCTGAAAAACATAAAAGCAAGAAGGCAAAGTCTCCAAAGTCCTATCTCTAAAGTCTTCACGTTAGCTTGATGTGGGAATTGTAACACCACTGCTGCTGCAGTTCTGGCGTGTTTTCCAAATACCCATATTTCGAAATGAACTACAGAATGATTCGACGAAAAAGATATTCAGCGAGTCACGCGCCAGTTCTTAGACTTGTTAGTGGTATAATTGTGGAAGAAAAAAGTGCTCTACATCTGTTGGTAATTGAAACGCCTTCAATTTGCACAGTGTGGATTTAGATAAAACAATGCCCATCTTTGATGCCCTAACTTTCATTATCTTGACTCGTATAAAAGAAAAAGACGTCATTTTAAGTCAGCATTGAAGGTTTAGAACAGGTACCTCTTACATGATGAAGACAAAATTTTTTTGTGCGACAGTATTTTTTCTTCTCAACATTTATTTCGTAAGTACCCGCAGTTTTAGATCTTCGACTGGAAAAGTGTTCCAATAAGATGGACGTATCATGTATGTTTCACGTTTAAACCAAAACTTGTAAGCCCATTTAGAGCAAGAACCTTGCCAGTAGTGTAACTTTTACCACGGCCTCGCGAATGGCAGCCTTCACAGTTTTAAATATCGCTCCTTTGACAATACGGCCACAGCAGAGATGCTCAGGATGCTGAATAATCGCCTTTATATGTCTTAAATTCAAGCAAAACTTTACTAAAAAATGAGACACATTCCTCTATTGGTTATGATAACGGATGCCTTAGTTCCTATGATATTGATAGCACTATACATAAGTTTGGGCAAAGCTGAAATTCACTGGATCTGAGACACATTTACCTTTGGAAATGATCGCTCTTATACGATCCCAATGTTGTCCGATCTGAAATTCGACCCAACTCCTCTCCTTTATGAGAACGGTACGTGTCCCACACAATACCTTGTTCGGTCAAAAACTCCTCGTCATGGCCTTGTCCTAATTTAAAACTTGCCGCTTTCAAGATAACGTCCTCTCTTCGGTTCTTCCTCAACTTCAATTTCGTCTCATAAAAAATATCCTATTCAAGGTTTTGTCCCATTCATAATCTCATCCAATTTAAGTTCGTTTCTTTCTCCCAGGCATTACCTTTCAAGGTCGTATTTCTCTCCAACTTTCCTAATACTAATTTTTTGTTATAGGTGGTAGCTGCCTCCAGCAGGAGTGGAGACATAGTAACATGTGTCGGACCCAATCTTAGTAATGTAAGTTGTGCTATCACAGCATTTCTCACGAAGCAAAATGCCACTAAGCAAAGTACAAAGGATTCTGAGACGATTCCTGTTTAATTTGTGCCTGCCTTCACTCAAAGCCGCTGTAACACAGGCCTTAAAAGGCACAAATGAGATGTTAAAAAAGACAATTTAGCAAAATTCACCCAACCTTTTTGTTGCAGCTCACCATAGACGTCGAACAGACTGTGGATCTTGTCAGGGAAGCAGTGAAAGTGGTAAATGAGACGGTAAACTCTGCCAAAGTTTGCATCAATAGTGCGACCTCCTCGGGCTCCGGCAGCCTTAGTCCCGCAACCGCCAGCTCCTGTCTGATGATTCTTTTCTCCGAGGTTGCTCCGCAGGTTCAAGATGTCATCGAAAAATACAAAAATGTGATACCAGCTCTCGAAAATCAGATAGACAAAATTGCGAGCTGCTTGGAGGCATCTGCCTAGATAACAGAGGGATCATAACTGATTCGTTCATTTTTCATCAATCTCAGAAATTATTTATCACTAATGATTGCGTATGATCAGTATTATAAACATTAAATTTGTTTAAGACAGCGTTCCTGTGTTTTTGCTTCAACAACGTTTCTCACCACCATACGACTTAAGTCATAAGGTTTCTAGGTACTGTAACAAAGAAAAGATTTCGTGGATATATTTCTTTCTTTTTGATAGATTCGTATGATAATATGCAATAAGGGCAAGTATTCCGTTAATTTTGACACTTGCGGACAAGAAGAAGAAAAAAAAAAGGTTAAGAAGGAACAATTAGACAAAACACTTTTGACCTTATTTACACACCAGCACCTAAATGTTGGATGATGTTATCGTTTGGAGGTATGATAAGGCTTAACACAAAATGAAAAAGTAAAAGATTTTTGGGGAGAGGGGGTTTTCTTGGCCATCTTTCAAAAGGCTTAGTGGATCACCTATCCAGCAAATCAAGATTAAGGTTTTCTTTGATATTTGAGGACAAATATCGTATGTGGTGCAATCGGATGAGAGATAAAGTTAGCTACATGCATGTGCTTTAAAGTCGCAAGAACAACTTGGACATCACTGAAATAAATCGACCAGACCAAGTGCAGGTAAACCAGTCGAAAACGTTTCACTCACTTTACACTCAAATCTCAGATACCTAAGGCACACATTTCTATAACAACTTCAGCTGGTGGAATGATTCCATGTGAACTAGATGAGCTAGTGCAGTCGACCTGCCCTCTGTAGCTTCATTTGACTCGAAATATTGCATTCAGGGATTTAAAATTGTTTGGAATAAGGTTTAATCTAAAATGGAACTTCATTCCCCTCCTTTTCTACCCGCTAACACGTTATTGTGATTAATAAACTACCTCAGTCACCATCTACGAATACCGCTAAGTAAGGTGCATTGATTTTGTTTTGCTTATGTTGAATACTGTATTGTCATTTCATCAAGAGGAAGAAATTACGGATATTTTAGTTGTCAAGATTAGGATGAGAACCTTCGTACTCAACGTCGCAGTCCTAAGAACTTTTATTTGGTGAGGTCTAGTTACGATTAAGATTCGATTTGAACTTGATTCGATCCCTCGAGTATATTTCACATTCTAATCTCCATGATTCCCATCATTCGCATATCTCTACAAGGTACTCGCCCTTATTAAAATACAAAGACTTACTCATCGTATATAAAAGCTGTGTAAAACTGTCGGAGTAAGCATCGGAATAACGTGTGCAACGTGAACAAAAGTATAGCGGCTCATGAAAATACACTTCTATCAATCGTAATGATAATCCTCAAAAATAAAAATATTAAAAAAAGACAAACAAACCAAAAGAACGAAGGAACATGCTCAAAGTTAAACATGACGACAGTGTAATGTCCGTTAACCGTTCGGAATGACAGTACTTCATGAGAAGATATGAAAGTGCCAGCAAATAAAATAAGCTCATGTTCGTCTTGACAAGTGTAATGATAGAAAAAAGAAATGGGGTGTACTATACTGGTGGTCGTTCCTCTTGCAATTTGGCTGGTCCAAGTAAGTTCAACTGTAAGTGTCGTATCTTTCAGTTTTGGGGTAAAATCATCTACTGTTTTGTAAGTTCCCTCGCTAAAACATACGGCTCACCAAATACGAGTATTAAGCGGGATTTGAGTTTACGATGGGTCCTCACGGGTATTGGGGAACGTGCGTGTAAATCTCAACCCGTAACTTTCATATAAACAGTATTTTATTTTCAAAGGTAAGAAACCTGGCCCACTGCTATTTGCACTGTTCAAACAGAAACGTTCACAACTCTTTTAGCAACTAATAATAATAATTAGGATCTGTGAAAGTCTGAAAGATGGATCTCGAACTAAAATGTTTACTGTGCAGCGTCCAACATAAAGAGAAACTAGGCATAGTGATTTACACGCGTACTGTTATCTGATACAAGACGTAATAAGAGCTACGGAAGTGAAGAACTAGATCAGGTTGATGAGTACTTTGAAGAAGAATCTTATCGTGAAGATGGGTTCACTGTAATGAAAACGTTGAATATTTAGTTTAAATACAAGACTTATTAGGAGTGGAGTTAAGTTAGGCAAGTGGCTGAGTTGGAATGGAGATCAAAGTCGCCTACATTATTTGTGCAGGGCATGAGACAACCAAGGTCATCGGTGCTAATGCATTAAGATGTGGCATTCATTTCCACCGAGAAACGTGCTCAGTGACGATAAAGACATTTCTCATGTTAACGAAAATTGGCAGTATCCAATAGTAAAAAACATCAACAAAACGTGCCTATCATTTTTTTTTCTAAGTTGGGACATTACGATAAAAAGTAGACCTTTCCAAAAATCAAAATAAGATCAGGTAAAATTTGATATTGTTAAAAATTGATATGAAAATAAAATTTGATTTTCTTTTACAAAACTTTCAATTAAAATCTACTTATGCATTATAAAGACAAGCCGTCAAATTCATCTGAATGTCCTTAACACAATGGTTCGTAAACCGTAGTAATGCCCTTCTCTCTAAATGAAATCATTTCTTAAAAACGTGTCAATTTGACCTCGACAGTTTCGTTTAATTCTGTCTCCTAAAATTTACAAGGCTTTTGTAGAGCGTTAAAAAATACTACGCTGATTCTGAGTGACGAAGTTCCTTATCCGTTCGGTGTATAACACATGCAAGCACGAGGGGATATAAGAGTCAAAACAAACAAACGGCCTCATTTGTCTTGATAGTGTAATCACGTCAAGATGGTGTGTTCAAAGGCTCTCGTCGTGCTTCTGACGATTTCGATCGTGCAAGTAAGTGAAATCGTCACCGTTTCAGTGGTTACTCGAGTGCAAACGCTGTTCCAGAAAGAGGAACCCTTCGAGACCCCTTCAAAACTACCTTTAAATCAAGATCTAATGTCATCTACTATTATTCTAGTATTGCAAAGAATCATGAATTTCGATCAGATCGACACAGCTTTTTGTAAGTTTGTATTGCACTTGAAGGTGCTCCTTACGTAGGAGCTTGTGTTCATACATGCAATCATGAAAAGGAAACGCTGCCACGAAGTTTTGTAAATTTCCAAGAGGATGTCTTCAGAAGCATCTTTCGTCATGAGAAACAAACGATTTGTCCAGCACAGAAGCTATGTTACAAACACATACGCATAGTCCACTTCCCGTGACTCGCGTTGTGAAATGAATATTTGCTGTCACGGGGCTGTCTTCAGTCCGGTGAACCCGTTTGAATTAATTTTTTAAATTATTTCTTTTACGATGTAGCCTGAAACGTTTCCACTATCTCCCGATATTTCAATCAAGAAGTACTTTCAAATGACAGTGGAAAAGTTTCGGGGAGAGGGTACTGAATGAGTTAAAAACAATTGACTCTGTATCGTTAATTTGATTCCGCACAAGAGGGTGGTCATTGATTCCACCAAAGAACTTTGTCAAAAGGAAGTCAGTAGTGGGCAGCAAAAGTTTCAGAAAAACTACTTCTTTTTCAAATCGTAAACATAAAGACTCCAGTCAGTGAATCCTAGTTTCTTCAGTAGAGGATATACTCATCATGCAAATGGTTTCTAACTTCTGTAAGGACTAAGCTGGCTTTGTAACCGTAACTTTTGGCTGCTCTTAGATATTCCAGCTGGTGGACACAAAGGCAGGAATTAAATTATTTGTAGGAGGAGGGGCTTAATTGATTGTTCTCGAACAAAACGGAGTTAGTGACGTGTGATTCTGCATTATGCTTTCTTCACTAATTTTATTTTTTTACTATAGTTCACAGCGGCCCTCTCCGCAAACGAGCTGCATGAAAAACTCAAGGCTCTCGAATCAGAGAAACTGCAGAAACTATCGGAGAAACTTTCTGAACATCTTGAAAAGCAGTCTATAGACTTGTCACCCAAGAAACTTCACGAGAAAATTAAGAATGACGCCCAACTGCAGCAAAAACTGGCCGAGCATATCAAGCAGAAAGCTTTGGAAAAAATGCATGAGAAGATGAAGGCTATCAACCCAGAGGCACTTGAAAAAATGAAGACAAAGCTTTCAGCACATCTTGAGAAACACTCCGCCGGTCTTAGCGTCAACGAGCTCCACGAGCAACTCAAGGATAACGTCGAACTTCACCAAAAATTATCACAGCATATCAAGGAAAAACTAAGCGAAAAAATGAAGCAGAGGTCGAGTAAGGTCAGGATATTTAATGTTCCATTTTCATCCCTACGACAATATTTTCCTGCGCACTCCTAAAGTAATCTTAAGTAAAAGACCTGCGTGGAAGTCTCTCTTCGTGATTGGTTTCTGCTCTCAAATATATCTCATAAATCCTATTTACTAAAAATAGCTCACACCACCGAAAATTCAGAGCTCAATCTCTGCTCATCTTTTAGCAAACTCCCGCAGAAAAGTGAATTCTGGATTACCATGGAATGGGAATACTGTCGTTAAGTTATTAAGTAAATCAGCGTTTATTTGAGGCTTAAGTGATGTAATAAAACCAGAAACGCCCCAGAACCTAAAATTTGTTTTTTATTTACAGGACTCAGAGGAAAAATCTGTAAAACTGCTCGAAAAACTGAAGGCTATCAACCCAGAGACGCGGGAAAAACTTAAATCAAAGCTCTCGGCACATCTTGAAAAAAAACCAATAGTAGGCATTACGCTCGTGGAACTTCATGAAAAAATTAAGGATGACGCCCAACTGCAGCAAAAATTGTCCGAGCATATCAAGCAGAAAGCTTTGGAAAAAATTCATGAAAAGATAAAGACCATCAACCCAGAGGCACTTGAAAAAATGAAGACAAAGCTTTCAGCACATCTTGAGAAACACTCTGCCGGTCTCAGCGTCAACGAGCTCCATGAGAAACTCAAGGATGATGTCGAACTTCGCGAAAAACTATCTCAGCATATCAAGGAAAAAATGAGCGAAAAGATTGCCAACAGGAATGCTGCATCCGAGGACTCCAGAGCCATATCTGACTGCACTAACAGCATATCTGATGTGAGTAACCAGTCTCAGCTCTGGGTTAGTGTTAAATAGACCTTTCCAGAATGGATTCTCCGTAGACTAAGTGTGAGTGCTCGGCTCGGACTCGGCAGACTCCACCGCGCTGGCGAAAGTGTGCGTGTGTTTTTTTTTTTTAATTTGGTGTTGTCAAAGTGGTACGTATGGGTAATTTATGTAAAACTGATTCATCCTGGGTATTTAGGAAGTGCATTTATGCATATATTGTGGTAAAAAGTTCCATTGATTAGGCTGAGTGAGTGTTGATAGGGGGCCATGGCAAACGGCGGCGTTTGTTTACGTCCCATATTACGCCTGTTTTT
>Ga0058701_10004110_pt1 | contig 11736 bp, 6 predicted proteins | sample AgamicOrMae_FD_97039 | JGI IMG/M metagenome (GOLD analysis project Ga0058701, IMG submission 97039) | Agave microbial communities from Guanajuato, Mexico - Or.Ma.e | ecosystem: Host-associated > Plants > Phyllosphere > Phylloplane/Leaf | place: Guanajuato, Mexico | collected 2012-06-04 | reverse complement strand
CTATTCACACGCTGCTTATTTTAAATATATTAGGTTGGTTTCCATGCGTTCAAGTCTCAAATGTAATACAGGCGTGCGAACAGAACTGACTTTTTCATTATTCAGTATTCAACTTGATAAGTAAAAGCTCACGTAATATTGCTCGATTCATACGTGATAATTACGTAACGTGGGCGTTATTAAAGTTTCGCGTTCGAAGCTGCAAATCTGTCCAAAACATAAGCGTAATATCGTGATACTAAATGATAGAGACAAGAAGCGCGTAAGGACAATATTCACGTAATGGCTTCACTCGTTAGGATCAGAAACAGGGCTTATAATTCGCGTACTTTCGTAGTCACTTCACCATTGTTGTGATCAAAGGGACTCTGGAACTTGAAGTTAGTTTGATCTAATGTGCGCCCACACAACTTTACTTCTTGACTAAAGGCATTCCTTAACATACCCAATTCAAAGGTATAAATACGAGGAAGGCATGCTAGTGTATCGATTTTGTGGGGGTTGAATTCTTAATTGGTGCCGATAGCAACTTTGCTATTCTCTGCGCAGAGCAGAAATACCCCGGATGTAGAACTAGCAGCTAACGGTACCGCTTCGATATAATTCATGGCCGCCAATCAACGCTCGAATCCGTTCCCAATAAGCCAATCACGAGGGGCCTCAACAATTTTTCAATCAATTTCCGTGGAATTGTGCAGTTTCTAAAAAACAGGGGTAATGCATCCAACGACAAAAAACATATTTTTTTTTGGGGGGGGGGGGTTGAGTCAAATATATTTCCTATAACGATTTAAGATTTTCCCGGAAAAGCTAAACAAAAACAGAAGATTGATTATAGTTGCACCTCTCTCGTGAACTAAACCTCCTTCCCCCGGCGAAAATCACAAAAAAACGCAGCGCGTCAAAATGGATAAATCGTATCACCCGTGGAGGCAATGAGGCGGTCGGTAATTTTTGTCGTTTCTGCCAAATTTCGCGGACAAAGCGAAGGGAAAAAAATCAGTTACAAAGCCGCGCGTTAATCCCGACTAAGTACAAACACCCTACTATAAGGTTGTGTAAGGGGCCTAAAAATGGGATGGCGGCCATAAAAGGGAACAGCCGCGTAAAAGGACCCCTTCTGGGGTAAAAGCCTCCTCAGTGTCCCCTTGACGTGTGTTTATGAAACTTTAAGAGATTTTTCTTGTGACAACACGCAGCTCAGCCAGCTTAGTATCCTGAATTCGCCTCTTCTGAAACATTAACGACATTCGTTTGGAGTAGATAAACGACGAGGTAATTTATCCTTGTACCTGCGGTAAATATACACACGCGTGTACAGACATTTTTTTTTCAGAGACAACGCACTACTGTTCAGTGTTCATTGGAAATATGAAATTTTCTTCTTTTTGTGAAGGGGGGGCAAAAATGGCAGTAAAAAACGTGATGTATTTTATGGACGGTCCCTGTTTCGTCGCCCAGTTCCAAGGACGTCCCATTCGCACGCCCACCTGCGCGATGGGGCGGACTTGACAAGCGAGCGGTATGTCAGTGTTTTGCGCCCATACTGAACAGAACAGGCATCTGAGCGCAGCACGGCACTTCACTACTCGCCTATTGAGTCCTCCCGATGGAGGAGGGGGGAGGGGTAGGCACGAATGCGCTAAGACAGGATTCGCCCGGCCCGGCAGCCATGTTGGATACGCATTCAGCAGGACAAGGCTTTGTCTTCGAGCCAAGCGCATGCAGCGGACAACGAGCACTGCGTCCGTTTACACACTGACGGTTTCCAGGGTTGCATTTCCCAGAGTTCCACCCATAAGAGGAGCGAGTCACATTGCGCTTAACCTAACCTACGTGCATGCACTCTAAATTTAATCAGTGAGAGTCTCTGAGATTCAGTGAAAATTCACTGAATTTCAGTCAAAATAGCATTACATTAGAGGATCTTTTCAGTTTAGTATTGTCTTAATTTAAAAGATATCACCCCTCTGGAAACCTGAAATTTTATAATTTAGGCATTTTCTAAGGCTTAAAATTGCGTATTTTAGTGAAAAAAATCCTTCTAATTTCTGTTGTGCTAAATTTCACTCCAAATACTTTGGGCTGTTATTAATAAATGTATACAAGGTAAGACACATTTTTTTAGCATTTAAAAATATCAACGCTATATCTCCGTCGGAATCTGATCGTATCTATTCTTCTCGATAATTTTTTCTATCGAACTGATTTACCCATCACTTTCAGGTGATACCCTCTGAAATCAGCAATATTTGTGGAGTTCTTCATTTTTTTCTTGTTTTTATTATGATTGCAGGCACTATCGATTTGATATTTAATTACTGTTCCAATTATCAAACCTGCTCATTTCCATGCAAAACGTCTTGGTGAACGTTTTTAAGATTATTATTTTTGACATTGGTCCTTACAGAAAGAATTCGCTGTTTTTGGCTTTGGTCGATTAAATTGCGCTCGAACCTCCTTGTATGGTATGCAATCACTGGTTAGGTTGTTGAAATGCCCGTTCAGCCTGCGAAATGTCACGTCCCATCGCTCGCCACGTACTCGTACCCAGGACCACCACCTACACTCCCAGTTTCACAGGCTAAAAGTCTCCACCTGTTCCTCAACTGCAAGAAACCTAGCATTTGATTACACTGACGCCACTCAACTTCAATGAAGTTGTTGTCTTGAGCCTCGCTCCGCAAGAAATGTGGAAAATTCCACCTGTCCCGTCCAAGCATCGTCTACAACCCTTTACAGGCGCCACAGCGGTCATGATGTCGCAATCCCCGACAATTGCGAACTAAAACCCTTTTGTTTTCGAGCCAAAATGCTCCTTGTTTTTCGTCCCTTTTTTTACCTCCTTAATATGAAATGAATTGTTAGTTTTCCGGATCGGGAGGAAAATCATTTATTTTTGTAGTTAAATCGAGCTTTTCTGGGCTATCAACTTCATCGGACATAATGTTTTTCCTTGAGATAGCTTTTTCCTGAGAAGCGACCGTCAGTCATTCTTTCCACGATGCAAACGTCTTCTGCTACGCAAAGGTTTTTTTTTTGTTTTTTTTTGAAAAAGATGAGGATGTTTTTTTTGGAAGTTCTCTCAGCATAGTGTATATTGAACTATAACAAACCAGCCAACATCAAGCTGATTCTGTTCCGAAATGCATCGCTGGGCGGTAATGTAAGTGGGTTAATTTGGCCAGAAATTACGAAAATGATAACTATTGCAGACATCCGCGAAGGCTAAGTTACATTAAGTTAGGTCACAGTCCTTGAGTTCCACTTTCCAAAATCTCAGTCAGTGTAAATCCTAGCATTGCTAACAATTGTAAGCGGGCCTCAACATGTTCCAGGTTCCTCCTGATCGCCGTGCTGCGTCCACTTCTCGTGGACAGTATCGCTCTGGTGTCCGACTACTTCTTCAAGCCCCTGCTGTGCGTACTCTTCAGCTCTGTCCTGCAGCCAATTTGCGCCTTTCTGTACAACCTGTGCAAGTGCGCACGGAACGTGGCGTGGCCCATGGCGCAAATCCCCGGCGCCTTCCTCGCGCAATTCGCCCACCTCATCGCCGCCTTCCGTCTCTTCGAGATCAACCAGGTCCCCACGTCGGGGCCCCCGCCGTGGGGGTCCCCGCCGTCGGGGCCCCCACCGTCCTGGGGAAAATCTTGCTCCGTAAGACAACCTCTTTTTTCGAGATTGGATTGAAGATGGGACCTGCCTTGGGGGAGGGGGCTGGGGCGGGGGGGACTGATTCAAATCAGAGTTCAAAGAAGGCGGAGGGTTTTAAGTGATGTACAAAGCGATTTATGAGCACACTACCTTACGATGCCCTCTTTTAACCCGCCCAAAAATAACTTTGGGAAATTAAATTGAGGTTCCTCTCTATCGAGACACAAAAGTTTGTATTGCTCCTTTAGCGACTCGTGCCTCAGTTTGTTGCTGACGCAGCTACACGAGTTGCTGTTGCTCTTTGTTTCTTTCATCGTCGAGCCGAGCGGAGCGATAGCGGATGGAACAGGGCACCTAGCTTAATTAACGCGGTTTAACGTCATCATTCTTATGATCTGGGCTGAAAACTAGTCTCAACCGAGCTTCCTTATTCTATAAAAACCTGATTTAGCGTTAAGTCAATGTTGAATTTTTGACCAAGGCGGGATGGAGAAGTGGTTGCAAATTGTAAAAACATTAGTCCCATTAGAAAAATCGATAGCGGAGATGACAGATTGGGAGCAAGTTGAATGGCGAGGGTTTTATTGGGTATTAATGGATGTTTTTCCGGTTCGGGTGGTAAAAACTTAGCGGCAAAACCATTAGGAGTGGCTAAATAAAACGGGAAAGGTTCGAAAAAAAGGGAGCTGAAAGGAAAAAAGAAAAAACGAATAAGAGATGAGAAACGGCTGTTGACGATTCGCCCTAACTTTTCCAATCACAGCAGTCTCACGGTAAAACAACCTAAAAATCTCGAGGAAAATCCTAAATGGTTCTTGTAATTTTTTTTACGGCGATGAAATCGGTTCATGGAATCCGAATAATGTAGCAAATAAATTGCGATTCTTCGATCGGAAGACATCAGGAGCTCGACGGCTGAATAATTGTGTGTGAAGTGATCTCCGACACTCAAATTTCTCAGAAACGGACTTTTAATTTTCTCGGCTATAATAGATGGCGCTACGCACTGTGCGACTGAGTCTTCTTAGGTTACATTAATTTTCTTCGGCGAGGTTAAGGTGGGTTGGCTTTACTTTCCAAGATAGTTTACATGGCAGCTTCGTTGAGAGCTCATGCAGGAGGGGAAAAAAACGACGATTTTCGCAATCACTTTGGGGGAATAACAGTAAAATGTCGAAGTCTTAAAAAAAATCCTCTGAAAATCAAAAAGTAAAAAGAAACGCAGGAAATTCCTGAATTGCAAGTTTGAGAGTCGCCTGTCTGCGGAACTCGCCTACTTTTTGTTCGGAGCGACTTTTTTTCGGCAAACAAGGCGCATTTGTTTCGACTTTTGCAGTCTGGAAGAGGCGGCGAATCAGAAATCGAAAGGAGGCTGCAGATAAAAGCTCTTAACGTGTTCGGCTTGGCTGCCCCTGTCGGTTACAGGGTAGGCAGCCCGCATCAATGATTTGTATAAAGGCAACACACTCCTGTCCGTGAGGGCTGACAGCCTTGTATACAGGATGTTGCCTGACCCGTTAAAGCCGCTAACAATAAGCGAGTGGTCGATCCCGGAAGTTTACCCATTTTATTATTCGCCCTTTTTCATAAAAAGAGGGGAATTTTTAATTAGTGACCGCTGCGTCCGAGGCTAGCAGCTGCATTCTCGCGGTGACGACAGTTTAAAGGATTTGCGATAGTTAAAAGCAAGATCACTGCATCCTACAAACAAACCACGAGACAAGCATTTTAAACAAAGGAGGCCGCCAAATTAAATTGCAGCGAACAATTTCGAAACGCGCGCCGGCTATAATCATATTTCCCGCTCCTTTTTAAAAATTCGTTTAGGGGTTCGCAAACATGTCCAAGACGCTCCCGGAAACAATAATAATAAAAAATACGTATTTTTGGCGCCCAGGAATTATTGTATTTTTCGAGAAGGCCTACCAAACAAACAACGCAAAATTTTGGATAATTTCTGATTCATCTCATCGTTGCTTGCCTGAATCTAGATTTACACGCAACAGTATCTATAATCTCAAAAATGGCTGAAAGCAAACGGCTGTAAATATTACTATTATTATTAAGATAAGAAGTACTTTCAAGTAATTTAAGACGACTGTTTTCGTCACTGATTCTTTTCTTAACAATATTCACTTTTTTTTTCAAAACGAACGCGTCTAATATCAAGCACAATAAATCCATGCTTATGGATATGCATATTAGTTGCAAAATCCTAACGATGAGAGGATATAAAACTTTATTATTATTGGGGTTGTTTTTTAGTGGTTTATTTTAATCAAGAATCCTATTTTTTGAGCTTTAAAAAAATGATTCGGGAAAACAACGGCGTTCAAGGAGTATTAAGATATGTAAACATTTTAGGATCGCCGGTCCGATATGTGACGTTTTGGAAAGGACTTTGACGAAGGACAAAGGCATAAAAATTTACGGCCCGAGTTCACAGGTTGGGAGAAAGTGTCGATTTTATTTCGAGCAAATATTACAAAGAAAGGGCACTTAAAGAAAGCAGCGTCGTAAAGTAAAAATACAGTTTACACGAGGCAGAATCAAAGCCATAAAAGTTATTGTTAGCGTGCCTTTAGTTTTTGCTATCACTCTAACAAAGATGGAATTCAAACAACGTTTCGCAGGTATGCTCATAAAGAAACGCAATTTTCTTTTTTGCACTTTCCAATCACACTGTAGTTTAAAGAGGCTGCATCTCTTCCTTTTGAACCAGGTTCTATGAGGTAAGGTAAAATGTTTCGCTTTTCTAACGCTCCGCTCGGCTTTAGGATACTAGTTTTAAAATTCCAGCTTTTAATTTGATAGTGTTATTGCCATTTATTTTCAGCACGGAAGTATCAAGTAAACCTTTAATGCAAAATGCAATCGGCGGTCTGCTTTCAGAAGCCGCACAGCGAGTACAAAGCCAGTCCGAGGGACCCATGTGCATCCGGTTCGGACTCTTCGTCGAGCGCAGAGTGTCAGTTCCCGGCTGCCAATCACTGCACAGCCCCTCATCGCTTCCGAGGCGTCCCCCCCAGCGGGACGGCCCCCGGCGGGACGCCCCCCGGCGGAGCCCCCCACGGCGGGGGCCCGTGTCAGGGCCCCCCGCGCATCCCCTGCTGTCCCCATTGTCGTCTCTCATGTTCAGGCCAGGCCGTGTGAAGTGTTTGCCATTTCCTTACCGCAGTGCGCCCCGGTTCAGCGAAGCGCCCCGGTTGAGCAGAACGCCCAGACATTGCCGAGGCGCCGTCGCCGCGCCGGCGCTAGCATCATTGCGGCTTTTAGTGTTGGACGACTACAACATACCTCTTCCACAAACTCGACCCCGATTACACAAGTCTATACTTATTAGAGATAAGCTGTCTTTACCCGGACTAAAAAGAAGGGGGGAGGAATGTTAGATGCAGTACGATAAGAATAACAATTCGAATAACCCGTGCGAAAAGGACTGATCAGATCTTGATCAGGCACTGATCAGACAGCGATCGGCTGTCTGATCAGTGCCTAAAAGTCTGATCAGTGCGTCCGAAAAACTGATGACTGATCAGTTTATCGAGTGTCTGATCAGATATTTTCGCTCCGGAAGAAAAAAAAGGTGCAATTGGAAAAACTAAAAGGAATCCTCTTACTGCTATGGAATACACTTCAAATCCTAGAGGAAATGCTCGAGATGCTAAAGGGGTCTAACTATGGGGGAAATCCTATTAATATCAGGGGAGTTACTCTTAAACCAGGAGAAAATCTGTTCCCCGTAATATCATTATTTTGCTTAGAAAAATGTTGAAAAAATCGTGGTTTTGTGTACAATGTTAATCTTTTATTACAAATAATAGTTACTAGAAACTCTGTGTAAAAATAACTTCCATAATCGATGTAAACGATGTACCATATTATTCTTCATTTACAAGGTAAGATACGCTTGCGATTATACTATTTTTTTATTAAAATATTGTTTATTCAGCTTGTTGTCTTTTTTTGGAAAATTGCAGAATAGACCGGCATTGGGCCGCAGTATGACAAAATTACTTGCTCTCAATTTCAAATGTCAAACACTGCAGGGACAGGAAATTTTAACATTTAAATTAAGGTAGAGACGTGAACGTAGAGGTAAAAATAATGTTTTAACTTGATGAAAACAAAGCTTTGAAAAGGGTTCACAAACGAGTCCCTGCAGAGCTATATTGATAAGGTGAAGTTCGAGCAAAAATATTTTGTGTGTGTTGGATGAACTCGCAAAGTGTTGAAGTTGTGGCTCACCGCTTTTTCTTCTAAAATTGAGCAAGTTTTTCTCTTCGTCTGGGTTTCGCCATTTTTTATTCGGCAGCGCGGGCAGCGCGAAGGCGAAGGTGTTAAATAAGGGCTCAACAGGGTTCAAACTGAAATGTTTTGAGGGCTCACACAAGGCTGCTTGATCCAACAAAACCCTTCTGCTTCTCTAACTTGACTTTCATAAGAGCGATTTAAGGGAACGATAAATCGATTGGGGAGTTTCAGTTTGCGCCCTGAAAAGGGCGCGCCTTTCTCTCAAAAATATCGTTAGACCGAAAAAAGCGTCAACAATCGAATCGTACAACTCTGAATTAACCCAAACTAACAAGCCAAAAATCTTGACCCATAACCACGCAGAAAAAAATACCTAAGCTTTAAATATAAAAAAACACGTAATCAAATTTCAGCTAAACCGAACCTTTGAACCTTGCCTACCCTACGGTAACCATACCTTGCCAATCCCGCTGTAGCTACACCGACGCAATTTTGCTGTACGAATGGGTTTCGCTAACATCCAAAATCATCCTAAAAGTCACATATTTTGGCAATTAAATAAGTGTAAAAAGTAAAAGAATCGACTCTTCCAGACTGTTCACTAAAAAGAAACAGAACAATCTCATCGGGTAAAAGCATTGTAATACTGCTTCTTCGAGTGATCACCTAAGACAGACAGGGTCTTGCTGTTTTCCACTACATAAAAAAAGCTCACCAATGAGAAACTGATCAAGGAAACACATTGTTTACGCGGCATGTGTCGCTTTGGAAAACCGTAGATTTTATCACAGCCTTCGAATTGTTACGGGGGAAAAAGAAGAAGAAAAAAGAAAAGAGATAAAACGGAAATTCTAAACTTTGTAAATCATGGAGGCTTGTGTTTCGTGTTTTTCGTTAGGTTTGGTGAAGGTGACTTTGGGTGCGAGTTGGTTTAGCTACATGAGAAGTATGAGAAAATTGCGAGCAATTAACCAAGATAATGAGAAATACCCCAGAATGTTATGCTTCCCAATTTAGGGGCACAAACAATTCCGAACAAGCTACAGTTTTAATTGAAAGCGGAAAGAGAATATTTTGCGAAACAAAGGCGGGGATAGTGTGTCCTGTCCAGCCAGGAATTCGGCACAGGCGATTCGATTTTAAATTGAGCGTGAAGGCTTGCCTACGCCTGGCAGGTAGGCAAGACACAGAGCGGAGAGCCGCACAGGCGAGGTGAGAAGGAGCGCGAGCAGGAATCTTTTCAGCGCCTGCCTGCAATTCCTCTCCCATTTTCCGGGCGTCCGTTCATTGTTGAGTGTTTTCCGGTTACGCCCGCGAACCGTCCGCACGCCCTTTTGGGGCGCGTGGGTGCCAAGGGCGCTACGACCCGAGGGCGCAAAAGGGAAAGGCACCAGCCCTTGAAACAGGCAACGCCGAAATGCACGCCGTCGCGCCGAACCACTAATTAGAAGGGATTCCCCACACAGTCCGGGCTTTTGTATCGAAAGCATTGTGGGCTAAGCGATTGAAAGCGTCAACGTTTTGACTCTTGAACTCTTTGGATTAGTAATCCATTTAGGTCTCAGCATTTTGAGATTTTTGCTCCTTTTCTGGCGGTTCTTACGTAATTAGTCGGCGATTTTCTGCTAAACGCGGAATGTTCCGAAAGCTCCTTTATATAATCGGGCGGTTTATCTTCCTTTAAGGATATTCCGGCCTAATGGGCTAAAATTAGATAAGGACTTGATATTTTCGGGATTAGTTCAAAATGTGTATGTCTATCGTATGGCGAAGTCCAATATAACTTGACCGTTCCGTTTTCTTAGTAATTAGATTCTTAATTTGGGAAGAATTTATGGGTTGGCAGCTCCGGAAAATCACAGTAAAAACAAAATCCCCGTTTCGGGGAATGCTGTGCCTGTTTTTGGTATAAACCTGAAACGGGGCTGGTGCCTTTTTTTGGTAATTTTTCAACACAGAAAAATGTTCAGCCGCATCAATGGTAAGCTCTTGCCTAAACCTTTCAAATGATATGGCTTCGTATAGGCCTATCTTGAAAAATAACCAAAATACATAACACCCCATGGTCTCACACCCTTAACAGCTACAGCACTCCCCAAAACGGGATTTTGTTAATGTGATGGCACTCAAAGTGGTGAATTATGAGTGATAGCGTTTGATCGAGATTATATTAGGAGCGATTTCCAGGAGAGATTGGAGCTTTGGAAAACAATTCAGACAAGTTTGATGACAATCCACCGTTTCGTTATTTTTAAAAACTTTGCTGCACTTCGTAGAAAAGTGGTTGGAATCAACAACTGAATGATTTTTAACGTAAGAAATAAACTTTTATAATTGTGAAAATAAAATACGCTTGTCAAAAGCGATATATTCTCAATTTTCATATTTTTAACACGCGTTTCGAGTTATTGTTTGACTATTCGGAAGCACTGGAATATCCTTCATTCTAGTCTAATTTTATCGTTTGAAATTTAAAATCGATATCTTTTCAACGTCACCGGCACTTCAGAACCACGATTTAACATTACAAACGTATCAAGTCTGATCATGGAAATACTTCCATGAAACCATGTGACCCTTTCACCGCGGGACTTTAGTACTGACCAAGAGTCATCTCCATCGCAAAGAAAGAGGCGCAAGGTGAGCGGCGCAAGTGGCCGAACTGGTTGCGCCGGACCTATTCACCTGTCCCCCTGGCGGGCCAATAACGGCAAGCTCTGAAACCGCAGCGCAGCCCTGACTGCCGAGTGACAGCTATTTACCTGCAACAAAAGGTCGTTTACCATAAGCAAACACTTTCGAATACCAAATTCACTGACTCCCAAAACACAGTCGGCAAAAACAAACGAGATTGCGCATCGCTCCGCTGAAGATACACTGTTGTGTTTTCTACGAGTTTCGTGCTCGTCAACAAACCGAGATGCGTTTCGGAGGAGCGAGCCACAAGAGACTTAGTCTAAGCTTTAAGAGTGACTTGGTCGCCAATCCGCACCCTTCTCGGATGTACTATCAGAGATAGAAAAAACGTCCCCCCCTGCAACCACCATCGGAGCGTTGCGGTTGCCTACCTTAGCTCAGAATCAGACAGGTGATTGGGTGATGCCGAGCTAAGGTAGGCAACTACAACGCACCAATGTCTAGGCTAGGTGGTTGCCGGGGGGACGTTTTTTCTGTGTATGATAGTAGCTGCTTAGAAGCGGCGATCAGGCTTGGCGACGGCTGAGCGCAGAAATCTTAAACCTAACCTCGACAAACTTCACCTAGGTTAACCTAATCCAAACTCGCCCAGGGTGAGCATAAACTAAGTTAGTCAGGTTAACCTTTTAGTTAGCATATCTTCAACTTAAACTGGGTTAATGCACATAAACTAAACCTAGCCTTGCTTTACCTGGTCCAGCCTTACCTATGACCTATTTTCCGCGTGTGTATGTCTACACGATGTAATGAAGTGCGGTACCACAGAGGAAGACAATGTAAAACTGTGTTATTTTTTTCTTTGTAATGCAGTTAAAAAATGCAAAAGGGGGCTTGTTTGGAGGCGTAAAGTCACAAGCAAAAGGCAATACGCGGGAAAAGGACAATGGGAGGAGGGAGGAGTATGTAAGGGTAAGGAGAGTCCTGGAACAATTTCCTGAGGCCCAGGCGATGTTTTTAATCGTAGTTATTGTTGCTCTGGTGTTTCAATCCCGCCCACACAACGCTCGGGTTTGCATTCACGCGCGGCCCCAGGGGAAGAAGCCCCGCCTGCCAGCCCCTCTATATAGACTCGAGGGGGGATATAGTGTGGGAACGCCCCCCCCCGTTTCCTCTTGCTTTGCCGCATCGTTG
>Ga0058701_10004109_pt1 | contig 11737 bp, 7 predicted proteins | sample AgamicOrMae_FD_97039 | JGI IMG/M metagenome (GOLD analysis project Ga0058701, IMG submission 97039) | Agave microbial communities from Guanajuato, Mexico - Or.Ma.e | ecosystem: Host-associated > Plants > Phyllosphere > Phylloplane/Leaf | place: Guanajuato, Mexico | collected 2012-06-04 | reverse complement strand
GTATTAACATGGGCGTGCGAATAGAACTGACCTACTGTTACTGCATCCAAAATTCTGATGCATTGATTGCTAAAGAAGCAGTGAGCTAAAGAGGTAAGTGGACAATTAGTAAAGGAATTCCAGTGTGTGTTAAGGAACGTGTCCTTGCAGCAAGAACTTCCTCCTAAAGTCTCACGCACTGAAACATATAGGCTCACTATTTACGCAGTGACCATGGTAAATTCCGTCTGGGGTAATATGCTGTTTGTTGCTCAAACACGATGAATCGGGGAGGTTTACTCAGCGTGTGTCTCAGATCTCGGTGAAGTTTAACTCTGTTTAGCGCCCACCGCACAGCCCCCTGCCTGGTCGACTCCTCTCCCACAGGAATAACAAATAAACAAACATGTGATTAAGTAGAGAGGGGGGTTGGGTCCGCGAACGTGCTGCTGGGCCGCGTGTGCCTTGGGCGAGAAACTATCTCTCGCTTAAAAAATCCCTTATTTCTCCGGCCCTTTTTCCCTGCGCGGTGAAGCATTTAAATTTGAAAGTTTGAATTTTCCACATGTCTCTGTGAGTGCTTAGTTAAGAATATCGATGAGATAATGAGTTAAATATTGACAGCAGAAAAAAAATGGCAAAGCTTTGGTACATCATCAGTTGCACTTTATGCCACTCCACATTTCGTATCACTGCGCAATGGATGATTCAGTATTTGGCTCAATAATATGTATTTCATAAGACCAGCGCACAAGCGCAAACAATGCACCCGAAGAAGCGGCAGCCATTTCAGCTAGTATTGATAGTTCCCGGAAATCAGCTGTTATTAGGCCCAAAAGGTCCCGTAATTAGTAGGTGCCGCATAGACTTGAATTCGTGCCTTGAGAATCCCGATTACCGCAATGATAGTCAACGCGACCCGCGACGGGGCAGCGCGTATACTCCCGACCCATCCGCTACCCCCCGCTCCTCCAACCCTTCGTCCTTAACCCACCTTCCCCAGCCCCCTTCCCCGAGTCTCACTCCCCTCACTCTCCTCGCCTCGCGCCCTGTCTATACCCCTGCCTTCCCCCACCTCCCGCCTTCCCCCACCTTCCGCCTTCCCCTACCTCCCCTCCTCCCCCACATCCCTAGAAGTGGCCCGTGCAAGACTCGTCTTACACTAAACTTAATTAACCGGCAAATTGAGGGGAAGGTATTCCGAGCGGCTGGTCCGGGCCGAGTTACGCGAAAATCAGCCCTTTCCTTGCGAATATGCTTTGTGCGAGGGCCTTCTTTTTGGCGGGAGATTCACTTTTGAATAACAGCCGCTGCGGTTAAGGCCGTTTACGCCGCATTAAACGGCTTTATTTCAATCGAGTCGAGAGTTGACAATGTTGCGAGAAAGCCACTCGCGAAATGAGGTCGCAATCTCTTCATTATTTGCCTTGTGCGTACTTTGTGCCCGGATTTTCTTGTGTTTTTACACGTGATTTTCTTCTTCTTCTTTTTAAAAGGCTAAGTGCGACATTTTTGTATGCCTGAGAAGGCTTTTTTTTTTTCGCGCGTCCTTTCTTTTCCTTTTTTTCAATTCAACTGTTGCGCTCTGTTTGGCTGGCCCAACGCCTTTTAAAGGCGTGTCTGGAAACGGTTATTTAAATTCTAGTTTACTCGGATTTGCACAGATTTTCTTTTTGAAAAAGCTACCCATAAATGAAAAACAGCAGTGAGACAATACTCCAAGTCCTTTGTTTTAATTTAACCCCAAAATAGGGTGAATCAAACATGCAACTTTTTTCACCCCAAATTCGACTTTCAACCACAATTAGTTTAACCTCTTTGCAGGGCATTAAACCTCACCGAATGGGGTAAATCAGTGAAATTAGCCCCCAACGAGGTAAAATGTGCGTCTACTTGGCTTAAGTCTTCATTCAGTAATCTATGGAGAGCCTCCAAAATCATCGTTGAAATTCATACGCAACAAAATTCACCCCACGGGCTTACAGTGAAGGTCGGGAAAGAACTTAGAACCTGTATTTAATGGTCGGAGAACACCACTGACCACACAACGTCGAGAGGGATAGGGTCCCTACTACTTTCACCGTAAAGGCACCCAGGAAGTTGTCCATTTGAAGCTAATGACGAAGATGCAATGTCACTCGGGCGGCTTTACCAGCCGCCCTTTTGTTTTTGGGAAGAGACTCGTCTGAATGGGAGACATTTTGTGTTCACAGGCTCACAATGGCGTCGTCCACTTCGAAGATTGAAGATTGAGGAGGAACAGGCCCACGAAACGCCATGGAACGGATTCTCCTGCTGGGGATCTCGCTGGCCCTCATGTCGTCATCGGTGACAGGTAACAATCAGTCTCTCTTTCACTCCCCGAGACTACAAATACCAACGATATCACACACGGTAAAAAAAGTTTCGTTATACCACCAAAATCATTTGTTAAAATAGAGATAACAAAATTATTTTGTTACAGCCACAATATGCTTGGTTCTATCAACAAAACGTTTGGTTGCTGCGGCGGAATTTTTGGTTGCAGCAACAAAAAATTTATTTGTTGTCCCTAATTTTGTTGTCGTAACAAAACCATTTTTTTCCGTGCATGCATCAGCTTCTCTAGTTTTAGTTATTATTTATTTATTATTTTTAAATTCCTTGTAAAATATTGTCGTAATTGAAGAATTTTTTATGTATCATGAATAGAAACGTTTTCGAACGCGTCAGTACTCAAAGAGGTCTCGTCGAAAAAGGTTTAAACAGGGGAAACTAGATGATTTACCTTATCAATCATATCAAATTGATTGTAATGCCCAACATACTTTAGGTATGAAATGAAAACAGGGAGGCGCGTAGATTGTTTTTGTTTTTTTTTACAATATTCCTATGGATGACAACCATATCAATTGATTGGGAGCTCTCGATGAGACGTATTATTGATTGTTGATAGCCTCATCTTTAACAATAACCGAGTTTCCCTCCTCATTTTATCTCTCCAAAACGGGTACGGGACTACCTAAAATGGTTGTTAGTTTTTATTGTGCAGGTCTGACTGACAAATCAAAACGCCGCCAGAGTCAATATCCTCTTAAAATCTGTCTCATTTAACCCACTACCATCCAGTGATGCCGTTCGGAAACAGAAAAAAAATCAGAGAATCTTTTTAGTTTAGTATTGTTACAATTAAAAAAATTTCACCCCCCCTGGAATCCTGAAATTTGATTATTTAGACATTTTCCAAAGCTTAAGGTAGTAGACTCGCGTCCGGCCCAATCCGCGGGACGGGTAAAAAAAAGTTGCCTCAAAACCCTTGAAAATTTTTGTGTGGGTTACGAAGGGTCTATACATTATCATTTGAGGTCACTAAAATTCACCCTGTGTTGCTTGCGGACGAGTTCTCGATCTCTAAAAACTCGCATAACGCAAATTTTACCAAAATATGGCTAAAACAAGCTTTTTAAAGCTAGTTATTGTCGTTCTTTGGTCGGTGACTCCCACATTTTATTTTTTCTCTTTGTTTTCCTGCTTGAAAAGTGCTTAAGTTTTGTTTTTAAGGAAATTCTGATCACTCAAACATAGCGTGAACCTGAAAAAATAACATAAACAAAAGCAAGAATGTGCGTTTTCCCATAAGAACAATGTATAATTTAATGCTGTTTATTTCAAAATTGAGTTCGGTGACAGTGGGGTTTCTTGTGAAAAATGGATTCGGCGTGTCCTGAAAAGGATGCCACAGAAATTTTAACCGATTCTGATCACTCAACCAAGGTCGCTCCTACTACCTTAACATTGCGTATTTCAATAGAAAAAAAATCCTTTAAATTTCTCTTAATTTAAATTTCACTCCAAATACTTTGGGCTGTCATGGGTTATTGTCTTTTTATGATCAAAGTATCCTTTAAGAGCACCTTTTTTATGAGAAAGGGGGGTCTCAACCCTTTCTGTCCGTCTCAACAGAAAAATAATTCCAGGCATAGTTGCTGTCGTGCCGGTTGGGCCGTTGCTTCATTTCTCTCGTCCCGCAGTCCTCTTCTCCGCTTGGGCGCATTGCCGCAGCATCTCTGATCTCTGGACCAGCGCATCTTGCCATTCCCCGACATGTTCCCCGCGTGTCTGGCTCTTCGCCATATTGGCTTTGTCCACTGGAAATTGGTCACAACAACAAAGTCCTTTTCCGAAACAAATGGCCTGCTTGCGGAGACTGCATTGCTTCAGCTAAGAATGATTCATCTCAGGAAACATTGATTCAGTTTCTTTCTAAGGCCGGAAAGAATATCTTATTTGGCAAAACATCATAAATGGAGGGCGTTCTTGCATTATGGACGAATACATAAAGTAACTTTGTAACCGACTTACGGGGAGTAGTGGACTCAAATAAATAAGACGGAATTCAGTGCGGACAGAAGCCAATAAAGTGGTTTACTGTTCTTTAAACAAAGTACACATATTAAATCTTAAGTCAAGTCAAACCTTACACCTAATATGGTAACTACGCAGCCACGTATCTAGCCGCATACCCAATGGAGACAACGAAATATTTTTTTTAAGTTCTATTCGCACGCCTATGTTAATACAAGGGAAACTTGAACGCATAGGAACCAACCTAATGCATGTTAAATGCGGTAGCGTATCACTTCGGATTAAAGAAATATAACAAATAAAAAATGCAACTTATTAGAACATACGTTGTAAGTTCGAAAACCACGAACACTCGATATGAAGATTGAAATCTGAATGGCTGAAAAAGAATGCACGAAGAAATCTGATTAATGATTAAAACAAAAAAAAACAAGCTCTTTAAAACCCATTTTGTGAAACAAGGCAAAACCAAAGAGTTAAAAGCTCTCAAATACTAAACGAAGTTATCACTGACAGCACCAAGGCCCAAAAAAGAATACCTCTTTCATACACTGGTTGTAACTACAGTGGAAAAACATATTGAACGAATGTCCAACTCTTGTTAAATATGAATTACGCTGTATCAATCTTAGTGCCGGAACTTTAAGTTGAACTAGGCACCGCAAAGAATTTATAGACAAGAATAGCCGCATCTAAAATGAGACGGTAGTTAATATATTTGCACATCCGAAACTCCAAAGCTTACGTCGCTAAATAAAACACACCAAATTCAATAAGGAGCTAAACGTATATGGTTGGAGAAAAACACACATATTTCAGGTAGTGCCTCTACAGCTGGCGTTACCAAAATATTTAGCTAGGCCTTTATTTCTGGCAAAGCGCGTACGCTCACGGGTCTTACGGAGGCGCTTATTATTTTTTTTTATAGCGGGCGCTAGAAAAACGTTAAAATCAATTTAAATGAATGAATTTCTACGGAAAGAGTCACTACTTTTAACGTTGAATTATTGGATTTCCTGTAATTAACAATGCATTCCTAAAAACACTAAAAGAGGCCTAATGTAATTTTAATCAGGATGGAACACCGCCGAGGCTTTTGTAACGTTTTAATGTGAGACGATGTAAAATGGAATCCATGAATGTAGCATCCAACTAATAATTGAAGGATGCTAATGGGAAATAGCACCGTTGCGAACCGCCACGGCTCGCGGCTGTGGGGGCTTATTTGCACGACGATCGTTGATAGTGCCAGTGGAGGGGCCGCTAGGGACAACAGGGGACCGTGCTGCTCCTCACTCAAAGGGGACCCCGCCATCTGTGATAGAATTCTAAGCCGATTGGTAACAATGAATGTTTGTATTTGTGTCTTAAAACTCACCGTTGATGAGGAGCCTATGTTTTAAGTTTATGGCTGTTTTAAGACAGGAAATCTTATTCTTGGCTTGTGCCGAGAAATCATATCAAATTGATACGTCGAAAATAAGCATGATATGTAAGCTCAACTATTTTAAAAAATGGTATCGGCTAATGTTGGCAGTATTGATGAGGTGTAAATTTTTACGGGTGGAAATCGTCCTCAAAGAATATTTCCGCTATGAATTGTTTTAAAATTATTTAATTTATGTTTATACGACGAAGCCCGTTTTTTCATGGCTCTGTAATAACCTACATCATACAAATCCTACGTTCTTGAAGATTGAGTGAAATTCACTCGTTCAAACCAAAATCTCGCCCTTTTGAAGCTTTGTCGAGTTTTTGGTGTAAACCAGCGAATTTCACTCGAAGAGTTTTAGAGAGTCAATCAGCTACAGCGATAACGTTAAGGGGTCGGTTTTGATGCTGACAAAACATATTGATTTTTTAGATATGTGGGCTACAAAGCGGTTTATTTTAAAGAAAAGGGACTCGGCAAAAATCCTTAATATTAAAATGGCTTTCGATGTAGGCCAATCTAAAAAACTAAATAAAATATCTGTTGTATCTGTTGCACTTTTAGCTAGCACCACCGACGACGAGCAGTAATCCCCACCCTGGATCGAGAATCCATAGCAAGCCAATGCATGGGTATCCATAGAAATCCATGGATATCCATAGAAGCATAGATAATTGAAGGCTGATATCCATAAACACGTGGATATCCATTTATGGATATTTATTGTTTATGGATATCCATTGCGGAATGTCTTTGCAAGGATATCTGTGCTTGGATATCCATTTGGATATCCACGCTTGTATGAATAAGTGAAGACTGACATCCAAAAATCATGGATATCCATGTTGATATCCGTCGATTTTGTGAAAATCCATGCACGGATTTGCTATGGATTCTCGGACTAGGGCACCGAGAAGTAAGACATCAGATTACTAGTAAAGGTTAACTTAGTTGGCGTATGCCTCGCTCGACATTGCGATTCAATGCAGGACACAAGAGATATATAATTCACCTTTAAAGTTCACTGCAGTTTCACGGTTGTTTCTAAGTTTTTTTCGACCGTTCACATGATGAAAACCCTCAGCGTTAAAACAAGCAGCAGACTAAAGGAAATTTCCTTCGCTTAGGAGTAAATTATTCAGAGGCTGTTGTAGCGCGTTCATCGGGGAACTATACTCTCCAAGATAGATGTCGGCTAGGCGAGGCAGCTTTTAAGCTCAGCGAAGGGAAATCACGAATATTGCCCTCGTTTCTTCCCACGCATCACTAACAGGATTATCCAGCAGGAAATAAACGCTTATCAGACAAGGCGTCTTACTTGATCCTAATCGTCTTTCTAAATGACTTCGCTTTTTTTTCAGGTAAGAGCATTCTCGTGTCGGAAATAGTATTACATAAATTTGTTACAATCGATCACTGAGCCTGTTGTATTTGGAGGATGGCTGCTGGTGTGGTTCGCTTACGAACTGAAGCAGTTATCTCGCTGACGATCTATAGTAATATTTCATGTAGAGACAAATGCGGAAACCTGAACACATTTTGAAGTTTTTTCTTCAACCCTTCGTCACATTAAGATTAACCATACTTGACCGCATAGGTAGGGTTCATTTTGGTTAAGTGCTTTGTACTATCACGAGCTAATGAAACGCCAACCTTTTTTCAGCATGGCTGAATTTCGGTTGGCAGCTCTGGTTTTGTTCTCGAGGAGAGGGAGGCTGGAAAGCCGTGATTGGTTAGACACCGTGTACCGCACACGTGATGCAAGCGTAACGGTCTCTCCTCTACGAAAACATTCAGAGCTGCCAACCTGATTCTCGCTTCACCAAAAAAAGGGGCCGTTTCTTTTGCGCATGATAGTACATAGACTCGTGGTCCGTAAGATTCCATAGGGGAGTATCTTCTGCCTCTGTTTGCTACCACTCCACTCGGCTGGGTGATAATTTGGCCAGGCTAACTAAGGTTAGGTTAAGTGACTTGTACATTAGCCCCACCCGCACGGTAAAACCTTTCGTAGTGAAAACCGCTTAAAGAGCAAAAATGCACTCCTTCAGTGATCCACAATCAACAAATTAGTGGCTCACTTTTCACCATTGAGGAGCGAATTTTCACTACTAAACTTTTTAGCGTACGGCTCGGCGATGGAAGTAGAAACACAAATCGTAGAAATCCAACGCCTGAAATTTGCAGTGCAAATGAGAATGTAAGACATACGTGTTGATACAAAGTAAATCACTGAGTTTCTTCTGCTCGCATACCTTTATCCATCTGATTTAAGCAAAACAAGGTTAAGCAGCTGTTTACATTGGCTTCAATTCTCAAACCAATGTCGAAACGATCTGAAATAATATCACTGAATATGGAGCTTTAGCTAAGAATCAATTCATTAGCAAGAGTTTGCTGCAGTTACAATAAAAGCAACGCAGTTTATATTCATGAATATTCACGTAGTTTGTTTACTCAGTCGAGTACAAGTGCGTCCTAGAGTTAAAGTGTGGATGAACATCAACAGGTGATTGATATCAAATAATACCGAAGGGGTTATGAAGTCGCTGCACCGTGGTATTTTCTCTGTCTATAGAGACTTCCAACACCTTCTTACTTTTGTCCGGTCGAGCAGAACGAGGCAATTATTCACCTTAGCCCAGCTTAAGTTAGCTGGTTAGCTGGACCTGTAAGTTGACTTAACTCACTACCGCCTTGCGATATGCCGTTCGGAAACAGAAAGTTTTTTTAGAGGATCTTTTCAGTTTATAGTAGTGTCAGAATTAAAAAAAATACCCCCCTTCTGGAAATCTAAAATTCAATAGTTTAGGCATTTTCCGAATCTTAAAATTACGTAATTTTATCGAAAAAAATCCTTCAAATTTCTGTTAGGATTAATTTCACTCCGGGCTCTTATTAGATAACCTATTCTGGCAAGCCTATTAGGTCCAATGCAAATGATTTTTTTAAAGTCGTTTCTTTACTTGTTACACAAAAGAGAAATTCTTGGTGAAAAAGTACAAAAAAAAAAAAGATTAATTAAGTTTCAAAACATTTTTTTTAAATTTTTTTTGGCCCCACAATTTTTGATCTCTAATTTGAGCCTGTGAAAAGGTGATTTTTTATTTTAATCATAATGAACATTTACTTGCCATTTTTTGCCGGATAAAGAGGTGTTTGTGAACGAGGCTTAATATTTGGTGTAGTAAGAGTGTCACAGCCCCGTAGCATAAATCGCCCGTTTATTCTGGCGGTTGTTCCGTTCTCACCTCCAAAAAGATAAAGTGTCATAAGAGCTGATCACGATTTAAAAAATAAAATAAAAGACCGACCGGATTGATTGAAATGGCGTCCTAAATCGAATCCGATATTTCCGCCTTTCACACCCTTTTCAATTTATTGATCCCTTTCTCTCATTTTTTTTTTTTCATCCACCAATAATTCAGGTGCCAAAATCTGTGACAACACTGCGTTTCACAATCAAAAAGCAAAAGTGATGGAAATGTGCGACATTGATTACAATGCCAGACATTGGCACGGGTTTTGGCCGCAGTATTTTTTAGGTTAACGTGTGTTCACTTCGGACTCCAATAACAGGCTCGCCATCTAAGGTGAATTTTGAGGGTAGCTGTCATAAGCGCCAAAAACCGCAAGCGCCAACGCCGCAAGCGCCAATCCGTAACCTCAAAACGAGAAAAGCCGCAAACGCCAAAGTTCATAACCGCTATATAAACCTTACCTAACTTAACCTAACCTGACTTAACATAACGTAACTCACCCTAACCTAACCTGTAAAATGATAAGCCTACCTATAATTTGGTGGTTGGCGTTTGCGGCGGTGGCGGTTGCGGTTTTTGGCGCTATCGAATGCCCCCCAATTTTGAAAGTTGTATTTTCTACACCATATATATATTTGGAGAGTTCCTAAAACCTCGATTTCAGTCTTTACAATTCGGGCACCTCTACAGGTTTAACCCTATTTTTTATTCAATCATAAAAAACTATAACCCTCTCAAACATCAGACACAGTGTTTTTCCTTGTTGGAGTAACACGATCCTGAAAGTATGCAACAATGAATTGGAGTGTTCGAAGCTCGCGTGCATGCTTTCGAGCGATCGCCAATTAAAGGCGAGACGCACGCGAGCTAGCGGCCCTCCCCGCGTCGCGTCACCCACGGAGGCTCTCTTCACAACGAGCCCCCCCCCCCCCTCCCCCTCCCCCTAACGGTACGGGCCGAGCCAAATCGGACAGGAAATAAAGTTGAAGTGGCACGTAAGCATCACCTTCACTTCCCGATTACCACTACACACTTAACGTGGCCCACTTCCCCACAAAAGCTCATACTGCCGCTACAAGAGGACTGCTTTCAGGCAATCTCTCAACCTGGACTAGAGTCCTGGCAATGCCGGAACTTTTAGCGATTCTACCTGGAAATGGAATCCCATTAATTCAAATGAAACTGTACTAGTTGAAAATGCTGTTTCAAAGCTACTACTTGCAATTTATTAGCATAGGAATTTGTACATTCTTATGAACGAGCTTTTTCAACTAGTACAGTATCATTTGAAGCCATCGCATTGTTAGAGTGATTTGCCTTTTGACACTCAGGAAAAGGTATAGCTAGGACAACTCCTTCGTATTGTTGTACGCAATCTAACTATATTTTATTGCGAGAACAGCTACATGTAGGGTACTGTAGGCGGAGCTAGAGCTGATGCTGACGCAACGATATGTATGGCTGATGCAGCAATAAAATTATATCATCCATAACAATAATAAATAGCTATCCCAAATTATGCCTAATGGTTAGAGTTGAGGAGGAACATTTGCTGAGAAGGAACTCAAATCAGAATGATGATCAACCGATTCTTACTAACAGAAAATTAATGAATTTTAACTTGAAGAAAATACGAAACAGGCCAATTGTCTGCCTGGAACCGGAAAAGTATTGTATAGCCAATCAAAATATATCACTTTAAACGCAGAGATGGAGCTTTGGAACCATTAGGATTGTCGAATCAGGCTAACTAGTCGAGGTTGCATTTTAACTTGAAACACATGCATTGCTGGGAGACTTTCGTTGTTTAGGAAAATATTTGCATTTGACCGCGAATAGCGTAAGTAGGTTAACTTTTGCAGCTCACCAACAAGCTTGCGGTTATTTTGGCGACAATGTTGTTACAGCAGCGGTGGTCGTTGACGGAAGTAAGCTGACCTGAAGTCAGCTGATGTTGCGGTGGAGGCGAATGCCAACATTTTATTATCAAAAGAGAATAACAAAATGCGATTTTGGTGAAAGGACTCTATAAACCTGAAAGTTATGACTGGTGAAAGAGGTCAAGGCGTTTATGAAGAATTGCCTTGACCGGACCAACTGTAAAGTCCCCATACACAATTCGCTTCAACGTGTTCTGTCGTATACTTCAAGGGCACGAATAGGTATCGACCAGGATCTTAAGACCAGCTCCAAAGTTGGTACAAACCTTGAATTCAACTATGTAAGCTGTATCTCGTCGAGGGCTTTGTTAGTTTTAACATCTACTTGGACTTTCCCTGTATACCCTATGGCTTCGGCTGTGGTACTTAATGGCTAACGGATGTCATCCGCGTTGAGCGCTATGCTCGTTCTTCCTACCTCTAAAATGGAAGGTGGGTAGGGAGAGGTAAAGAACGAGTTAAAAAAATACGTTCTACCTCCATTTTATATGCACACCCAAAACAAATAAGAACTCCCTAAAACTACCTAAGACGTTACGTTTTAGGTCCAAGACAGGTATTTCCTCCATCAGCACATTCTGATGGGTAGCTGTCATAAGCGCCAAAAACCACAAGCGCCAATCCGTAACCGCCAAACGAGAAAAGTCGCAAACGCCAAAAGTCTTAACCGCAATACTATCCTTACCTAACTTAACCTAACCTAACTTAGCCTAACCTAACTTGACCTAACCTATACGAACTTTGGCGTTTGCGACTTTTCTCGTTTGGCGGTTACGGACTGG
>Ga0058701_10004108_pt1 | contig 11739 bp, 2 predicted proteins | sample AgamicOrMae_FD_97039 | JGI IMG/M metagenome (GOLD analysis project Ga0058701, IMG submission 97039) | Agave microbial communities from Guanajuato, Mexico - Or.Ma.e | ecosystem: Host-associated > Plants > Phyllosphere > Phylloplane/Leaf | place: Guanajuato, Mexico | collected 2012-06-04 | reverse complement strand
GTGCATTGTGACAAATGTTCTCATTGCACTCGCTTGGCCCTCAAGTAGGCTCCTTTGTTTTCACTCCAGCCAATCTGGTGCACTCTCCACATTAGCCAGAGATTCAACTAATGCTGCAATCAACTAGTCATGTTACAGTGCATATGTGGCCGGAGTTGCATGCATCTATGACAAAAGGTTGCCCCGCCACTCGAGGTGGACTTTTTCGACGCCCGTAGCCAAGTCAGCTAACTCGCGCAAATATCACATAGCTCCGACCAGTTCTGGTGTGGCCAGCGACAAGAAATTCACACACAAGTCACATATTGTCACCAACACTTGATACAGCATGATGAGTGGGCGAATGAATGCCAACAACGGCTCTAATGCCGATTAGACATCTCATCTTGAGTGCTCGGTGCGGAGGCCGCTTTATCTCCCAGACGAATGTCCAGCAGTGCCGTGGTCAGTTCGCGCTTCTCTGCAAGTTTTGGGGGTATTTCAGCCCTGTGACGACGACAATCAGTATTAGTATGGATGATGCATACTTATTAGGACCTACCATCTGCATGCTATTGGACCTCTTTTTGAAACACGATGAGGGTAAGTTAATTAGTTGGGCCGCCCGTAAGCCTATCGTGGGCTTTTCTCACCAAAGCGGCTGCTTGTGTGAAATAGGACGAAGGGATGGGCGCAAATGCGTGAGGTTTGCAAGTAACTGGTGCTTGTATGACCGTCAAATGCTCTAAATAACATGGCCTGCTGAAGTGGCATGTATACAACTGTCACTTCTATTGCTGCAGCTTAACCAGTATAGAGATGATCGAATGATTGCCTGTTGATTTTGCGACGGGGAATGAGCTCCAAACAGCGAGATTGATGCGTGAGGTAGGAAGTGCAGAACTCGATCGCGAAATTCGGACCACGAGGTGATTTACTGGTTGGGAAGTTGATCGATAGAAGAGTGGAGGAATGTCCGTTTCAACCGCATATTGTCAAAGAAGTTAGATTCGAAGCAAGGCAGAAAGTTCCTGAGAAGGTCAGAAATGAAGTGCTCGGCAAGTTGAGAAAGATGACGCAGCATCAGCGAACACCAGACTAGAGGAAGATATATTTCACCTAGTGATATCTTGTTCCTGTTTATTCACATTGAATCATGTGCTCTTTTATACATTTGCCCAAATTAAACCGCCAAAATACGGCGTGACTAACGCAGTTACCAGAGTCGATACCCTTGCGCTGCCCGAGACCTTGGCTTCGACAGGATGATGGGGAGGCGCGGGAAGACCAGCCATCTAGTTAGTTCTATCTTCGCCGAAGCTCAGAAGTAGGCGGCGGCGTTCACTTCCGTTACCGGATCGTTGGAATCAACACATGAAGCGTATCCGCGTTGGAAGACTCTCACCTAAGCAACTAGGCGCTCACGTTGGGACTTAATCCTCAGCTCCTGTAGAGTAACCAAAGATAAACTAGGATAGAATTAGCACTTCTATCTATTGGTCATAACACGGTGTATATGTCACCCAAGCTTGACCTCTTTATCTTGAAAAGTGGATAAGGGGAACTTTTCTCACACGTCCCACCAACAATCCGAATTCGTCGAGACATTACATGAAAGATTCAACTACATTTGTTTTGGCCAGCAGTATGAAATCTAACCACGAGTCAGATATTGTTATCAAGATTCGACACGAAATGAGATAGATAGACAGCCGAAGTCGGTTGTGACCCAAGACGATAGCCGATAGTTTTGTTCTTGAAGAACACAAGTTGACTCATTCGATCTTCGTCTTACGTTTATTCGTTTTCTTACGAACCACTACTTTCTTGCAAGTCAAACTCAGATCAGCAAAGACAGGCAAGGATAAGCCCTCGGTGGTCCTAAATTTTATGAATCTCACCGAGTCGCCATATAAATCGCTCAGTTGGGTCAAAAATACCTTGATGTTGTCGACAAGTTCATTGGTTGGCATATCATGCATTCCCAGGCAAATCCTCTCTGTGGCGCTCCTTCCTGTGATGTAGAAAGGTTCTGTGCTTAGAGCCCTGACGAATCTCTCATTGAGACGTTTGGCACTCAATTTCACCATAAGTGGAACTTTCTTTTCACGAACCCAAAATCGGCGGCCCAAACGGCGTGGAAGCGGGTTAAACTTATTGAACATCAGTTTCTTGTCTCCCAAGAACAAATCGTAAGCTTTAGATAGCCGATCAATCTTTTGGTATGTGTTGTAATCAGTTGCTAGCTCCTTGATGCTAATTATTTTGCTAATCCGAGAATAGATTGAAGCATCTAGCTTCTTTTTGAGAAGATTCTTATAGAAAGAGTGGGTATTGTCCATATCAAGGTCGCGATCTCTCGCCAGTTGGATGGCTTGCGCCTCGGTGTCTGGCCTTCGATGGGGAACGAAAAGTGCTATATTTTCCTCTTCGGGTTCCAAGTGCCATCTCCAGTGATGAGGGAGACGAATGGCGTGAATGAAGGTTCGTGAAACCTCGGGAATATTCTTGAATGCCACCTCGACAAAGATGTAAAACCTTTTCTGATCGCCCGCTTCCAACAAATCTTTCTTGGGGCGCTCTATCGATGATTGCTGGTCCTTCTTCTCGATAAATTGTCGAAGTGCAGCGAGACCCTGTTTGATCTGCTGGTCATTAAGGTATTGGTTAGTGCCTTTTGGGGCCACCATTCTGATGACAGGGGGAAATAGAGGGTGTTCAAATTGGAGACTAATCGGGTCTGGGCAGGTTTAAACATGCTGAGATGGTGGGCGCATGGTAAACATGCGGGACCGCGTGCGCTCACGTGCGTTTCCTTCCCTCCGATGCACTACCGCTGCTTGCGCTGCCCGCATATCGCCACGCCCCCTCAGTTGTCTCAGACCGCACAGCCCGTCCCGCGGCGGCCCCACTTCTTGTTGGCAAGCTGCAGGTCTTGACGGAAGAAAGAGAGAGGAAATGCGACTGGGGCGTGCTATCACCTTCGTTCATGGGAGGGAGAGGGTGCAAAAGTCAGAGAAAGAGACAGGGAGGAGAAAAGAGAGCATATTTTGAACAGACATTTCGCTAATTTTTATTTTATGAATAATAATTGAGATGGGAATACATCATTATAGCAGATAATTGGTCTGCTCAAGATGGTTGGTCATCTCAAACTGGACTCAATTTGAGCTCAATTAACCTGGTTATAAATTCGAGTTCGTTCTTCAAGAACGAGGTGTGGTCTCCTTTAGCCGAATGCACCTGGCATTGGCCAGTGATTGCATCCTTAAGATTATAATCGTAATCAATATTTGAGTTCTTAACTAGTGTCTCAGCAGCTCTAACTAATAAACAATTGCCATTAAATTTGGCCGCCGGTCTATACTTGTGCATCATGAACATTTTAGATGCAAAAGCCGATGCGGCCATCTCAATATCGGCCGGCGAGGCCACAATCTTTGGTCCACCTTTTTCCACAAAAATCTCTCCAACGCGTTTCAATTTTCCCTCCCGGGTCTTAATCTTGGACAATTCAAGCATTGTTGCCATAGTATCAACTGGAACATGTTGAACTATAAATGACACTAGGCCAGTATTGAGCTTGGACTCCTCGTCATTGGCACTATATAATTTTCGGAAAGCCTCAATTCCGTGGTATATCTGAGATGGTGAACCATCTAGTAAGATCAAATTTCTCACTTGTTTACCTTGTCGTTGTAACTGTAACGCCATCTCAAAGGCTATACAAGTACCAAAAGAGTAACCAATTAGATCGTAACTGTTGCCCTTGATTAAACTAGGACATTGTTCAATGTACATCTTGGCCGCCTGTTCAATACTGGTGACATTCAAAAAGTCCTGCGTCCAATTGAGGCCCACCAATGGGCGGCTCAGATTCTTGGCCAATGGTTCAACAACATTGAATAAACCCTCCATTGAGGGCAACACTAGAACCGGTTCGCCCGATCTGTTGGCCGTCCCATTGAGCTCGACAAACAGCGACTTGGGCACGTCCAACCTTGGCAAGGAGATTGCAATGGGCACCACTGGCGCCCCCTTGGCCTGTTTGGCCGAGTCCAGCCCATTGACATTTGCTCCAGACTTGGGCGGCTGCAAGTGCACCTGTTGCTGCTGCAACTCTGCCTCGGCCGCCGCTTCCGCCTTGGCCGCTAGGGCGCTCGCTGCGCCACTTCCGCCGCCGCCGCCCAAACTCTGCAGTCGCTCGACGGTGAAGTTGCGCAGCTCCTGGATGCTGACGATGGTCTCGTAGTCGCGCTCGAGAGTCTGTTTCACCTCAACGCCCATCAGCGAGTCCATTCCGAGCTCGGCCAAAGTGGTGCTGGCCGACAAAGAGGCCGGCTTGACGCCCAAAATGTTGCAGATTGCCTTAAGTAGATCCTGCTTGCCGCCCGACGACGTACCTGCCCTCTTGTCTGCCTTGACGATGGACGAACAGACCGAGTGGGCCGAGTTGAGGAACTTGTCCAGCGTGGCCAGACACGAGGGGATGCGCTGCGGGTGGGTGCCTCCAATGTTGATGTCGTGCGAGGTGGACATTGTTTCCGTGACCACGCCCACGTCGCCGATGGCGCCCCACTGGACAGCCAGGCCGTGGAGGCCGTCGCGGCGTCTCAGCTCGCAGACGCGCTCCATGGCCGAGTTGGCGAAGCCGTAGTTGCTTTGGCCCAGGTTTCCGCGGCCACACGAGACCGAGGAGAAGGCCACGAAGTAGTCGCACGAGTCGCGGCACAACTTCCTGGAGGCCTCGTCCAAATTGATGGTGGCGTCCACCTTGGGGGCGCAAACCATTTCGAAATTCTCAACAGTTTGGTTCTCCAGCAAAGCGTCGCGCAACACCATTGCCAAGTTGAAGATTCCGCCCACGGGGCCCATCTGGGCGGCCGTCTGCAGCAGCTTGCCGGCGGCCGAAACGGTGAGCACGCTCTTCGTGTAGATGAGCACCTGGGCGCCCTGCTGCTTCAGCCGCTCGATGGACAGTCGCTGGAAGGCGTCTCGAGGTCCAGTGCGCGAGGTGAGCACCAGTTGTCGGGCGCCACGCTGCACCAGCCAGTAGGCCAGCTCCAGACCGAAGCCGCCCAGGCCGCCAGTCACGATGTACGTCTTCAGTGGGTGGAAGGTAGTCCTTGGCAGGGCCCTAAGCTTGACGGCGGTGGGCTGGCACTGCAGCTGGTACTTAGTACCGCTGAGCTCCTCCTGGCGGATCTGCACCATCACCTTGCCAATGTGCCGGCCAGAGGCCATGAACCGGAAGGCCTGCTCCACCTGGTCGCGCGCGAACACCTCGCTCTTGAGGGGCCTGACGGCGCCCGACTTGATGCCGTCGCGCACCAGGGCTGCCACCTGTTTCTTCTGCTCCCTAATGATGGCCGGAACCTCTGGGCCAGTGACGAAAAGAGCATCCAGCAGGATTCCGTGGAAGGCAATGTTCTTGAGGAAGGCGGACATTCCGAGTGGATTGTTCTGGGACAGATCGTACTTGCCGATTTCCAGGAAGCGGCCATGAGAGCCAAGGGCGCGCACCGACGCCTGCAGCTTGTCCTCCGAGAGCGAGTTCAGCACCACGTCAACTCCGCGGCCGCCCGTCTGTCTGAGGACATGCTGCTCGAAGGAGGTGTCTCTGGAGTTGGCAAAGTTTTCATCCCTCAACTGGGGGAAGCGGCGCTTGAGGAAGTCGCGCTTCTCCTGCGAGCCCACCGTGCAGTAAACGGTGCAGTTGCGCGACAGACAGATACTGATGGCCGCCTGGCCCACGCCGCCCGCCGCCGAGTGGATGAGCACCGACTCGCCGTCGTTCAGCTCGCCGCGCACCACCAGCGCATAGTAGGCAGTCGCGTAGACCACCGGAACTGTGGCCGCCTCCTCCATGGACCAGCTCTCGGGGATGGGCCACAAAAACTCCGGATCGTCCACCAAAATGGAGGTGGCAAAGCCCTGCGCCGGAACACAACCCATCACTCTCTTGCCTGCCGAGTCGCGGCCCGAAAACTCCAGCCCAAAGATGCAATCCTGGAGCGCCATCTCGCCCGGAAGTGCGTCTGGGGGCAGCTTGCCGGTGGCCAGCATGATGTCGCGGAAGTTCAAGGGGGCGTAGTAGATGGAGCAGCGCTGTTGGTTGGGCAGGCGCATCTCTTCCGGTGTCTGTTCCCAGTATTTGGTCTGCGAGTCGAACCAGCGCAAACTGGTCAGGTCGCCGCGGGTCACCACGTTCAAGTAGGCGTCCTCCACCTCAACCATGAGGTCCTCGTCGTTTCCGGTTGCATTGAAGGCCAAATGGCGGTAGGTGCCCAACTTTTGGTCATAGTCTATGATGTTGCTCATCAGATTCATGCTCAACAGCTCGCCCATCATCCTGTCCACCACTTCCGGCTTGGAGGTCTTGTTGAAGATGGAGCGAATGCGCGAGCCGCCCGACTCGAAGCGCAGACAGTTGACCAGGCCCACAATTCCGTTGGTGGGCGCATCCTGGCCAATGAGCCAGATGTTTTCGCCCTCCTCCCTGGTGGCCACGCTGCCCATTGCCGCCTTCACCTTCTCCACCCACTCGTACTCGTAGTTCTTCACCTCGATGACTGTCTGTCTTGCCAGCTGGCTCGCAGCGCCTTGGGCGGCGCGGCGCAGCAGCACCGCCGTGGAGCTCTGCTTGCAGTCGCTCGCTCGGCCCACAACCACGAAGCCCAACTCCTTGGCCTTGGCCACGAACTGGTCGCTGTCTGAGGCTTTCATTGCACTTGGGCTGCTGCCAGAGACTAGGGCGCGCAGGCTCTGCTCCAGCGCGCTGTACTGGGGCCGCATGAGGGCCAGCGCGAAGCCGTTGGGCCGCAGGTTGTCCTTGATGGAGGCCAGCAGGGCGGCGTAGTCCACCTGCAAGTGCTGGGGACTGTCCTTGAAGACGATGAGATCGCAATTGTTCACCTCGCCGGGCACCACCGATTTGGCCGCATTCCAATCGACCACCTTCACCTGTTGGCTGGTTAAATTGGCCACCAAATCTTGGGCCAAATTGGCCACTCCGCTTGGGTGGGCCAGTGTGTAGTCTAGCTCGTTGATCACATTCAATGATTGCATGAACTCGCCAATGGCCGAGTTCACCGGTGAACCACTTGCGTTCGCTTCCAACACTTTCAGCTTATTAGCGTTGCCCAAATTTTCCAACACAATGTCCACGTAAGGCTTCAGGAAACTCTCCAATTGGTTCACATTGGCCAACAAATCTCTATCTAAAACTTGGCGCTCCTCCAACAACTCTCTGAACTTCTCCTCCAATTTGCTGCCCTCCATTGGCTCCTCCAACTCGAGCAAACTCTTCACCACCTCAAGCAGGTGCATCTCCTCGGTGGGCGTGTCGTAGTATTTCTGGTAAACCGAATCGGTGAGAGTTGAGCCAAGCTGTTCCACGTTTGCGGCCAGCTTCTTGCCCATCTTCTTCATCAGCTGGCCCAAAGCTCGGGCGCAAACGGCCTCGTACTGGTTCACCAGCTGCTGGCTGAACTTGTCCAGCGCCTCACCAAGACGCTCGTTGGCCACGAAGGTGTAGGCCTCGAGCGAGGGCACTTGGGCGTTGAGGTTGCGCGGCGCAAGCGAGCACTTGAGACCTCTGATCTCAAGACCCTTGGCCACCACCACGTTGACGTATGGGTCGTAGATTGCGTCCGCCACCGAGCCGGGCGCCTCCTCGCAAGCTTGCTTCCAGACCACAGGGTCGCACCTGATCGACTGGAAGCGCACCGGCAAGTAGTAGGCGCGCGTCTTCACCGACATGATGGCCAGCTGCAGTAGAGCGTCGGCAAAACAGATCCACTTTCCATTATAGGTCACCTTTCCGCGGTGCTGGTTCAGCGACAGCTGATTCAGACCCTGGAATTGGGGACCATAGTCGTAGCCGCGCACTCGGAGCTCCTTGTAGATCTCCTTTTGCGAGAGAACAATGTCCTCCTCGTACATTGGCTCGCCAATGGACTCTTTTTCCATCAGATTTTGCAACTTCAATGGACTCTCGTCGGTTTGGGCAAAGATTTTACCAGACACAATGACTGCTCCTCCCTCGGAGACGGAAAAGTCGCCCGAAGTTTCCATGAGGCGGACGACAAATTTGGCCGAATTTGTTTTGCTCAAAATGGTCGCCCTGTGAAGGGTTACATTCTCGAACAGGACGGGCATCTTGTCGTAGAACTGGCCCTTGCATTTAGCCAACATTTTCCAGGCCAGCAAGAGATAACCAGTGGCTGGGAACAGTATGCGGCCATCAACACAATGGTCGGCTATGTACTCGTCCTCGGCCTCGTTGATGTCGCATTTGACGGTGAAATCGGCGCTCGATGATGGGTTAAAGTATTCGGGATACTGAGTCACTAGCCATGATTGCGAGTGGTCCCATTTGACCAGTGGAGACAATGATTGGGTTCCACGCGAGACTGGGAACTGAACCTTTGGATAGAATTTCTCAATTTGCGGATTGAAACCCAACTGGTAGAGGGTTCCAATGGCCGAGAAGAGGAGCTCCATGTTGTTGTCGTTGTTGTTCCTCTTCATCAATGGAATATAAACTGCCTCCTTGCTCATGGAACGCTTGAGGATTGCCTGCAGCAAACAGTGTGGAGCAATTTCGATTAAATTGGCATTGTTGGGCACCTTCTCGAAGGCCTCCTTGAAGAGGACGGGCGAGACGAGATTGTTTACAAAATATTCGGGCGCTGAGAAGCGGGCCAAATCTTCGTTCCATCTGCTTTCGGGCAACGAGGAACACACCCACTTGCTTGAGCGCTCCTTTGGTTCGGGAATAATCTCGCGCAACTTTTTCAACAAGTGCGGCCCAATGGGATTCATGTAATACGAGTGGAAGGAGATTCCCGACGATTTCACCTCTCGGGCAAACACATTCTCGGCCGACAATTGTTCCACAAACTTCTTCGTTGCCTCGTAACTGCCCGAAATGGTCACCGAGTCCTCACTGTTGTGGCACGCGGGCACCACGCCCTCCGGGCACAAACGCTGCGCCTCGTCCCACTTCAGCCCAACGGCCGCCATCAGACCTCGGGGCAGTTTGGCCTCCTCCACGCACTTGCCACGCCAGTAGGCCGACAGGAGCATCTGTTCGTGGTTGAAACAACCGTCCGCATAGGCACAACCAAGCTCGCCCACCGAGTGGCCCACAATGCCGTCCGGCTCGATGCCCATCTCGCGCAACACGTCCACCAGGGCGATCTGGACGGCGGCGATGGCCACAAAGGGGGCCACGGTGGTCTCCAGCACCTTGGGGTCCTCGCCACAGATGAGCTCCATCAGATCGATGTTGTATGGGCGCAAAATTTCGCACGATTTCTGGATGGACTCGGCAAACATGGGCAACTGCATCATTCCCTTGGCCATGGCGGGCCACTGCGAGCCCATGCCCGAAAAGACGTACCAGAGTGGGCGGCGCTCGCCGCTGCGCGCCACATTCGACTTGACCGAAGTGTCCGCCTCCTCTGCGGGCGCGGGGGCGTCTCCCTTGTCCGCGGCAGCCTTCTCTGCAGCCTCCTTCTCGGCGCCCTCGCCAACCTCCTTGATGGCGGCCAACTTCAGGGGCTCCTTGATGATCATGTAGGCCCTGTGTCCGAGGCCGGTGATTTCCGAATTGAACACCTGATGAAGGAGGGCCAGGAACTCTCTGGTAACCTTGTGTGGATTTTGCCTTATCCAGTCGATGATAAACTGGCACGCCTCTGGAGTTCGGCCAGCCAGTAGGACAATTCGGGGCACCTTTCCGTCAACTATTTGGTTATTATCTGGCGAGGCTAACTTGTTGAAGGCGCGCAGTATCACGTGCACATTGACACCACCAAAGCCAAAGGAGTTGATGCCCACCAAACCGTCGTGGGGCAATGGAGTGTTCTCCAAACAGGGTTTAATCTGTCCCTTAATTAGTGGTTCGATGTCTGTGTTTGGGTTCTCAAAGTGCAAAATGGCCGGCACTTTGGCATTTTGCAGGGCAATTAAAACCTTCGCTATCGAGCACATGCCCGACGAGGTTTCCGAGTGGCCCAAATTGGTCTTGACGGAACCGATGAGAATTGGTTGCTTGCGTTTCGAGCAAATGGCCTCCGCAATGGCCCGGCACTCCTGAGGGTCGCCCGCAGGCGTTCCAGTTCCATGAGCTTCCAAGTAGATGAGCTCGTTGGGGTCCACGTTGCACTCGTCGTAGGTCTCGCGCAACAAGTCCCGCTGGGCCATCCAACTGGGAAAGGTGATTCCCTGGTCTTTGTATCCATCAGTGTTGGTCTTGGCGTGGACCACAGTTGCATAGATGCGCTTGGCGTCGCTGGTCTTTTGCAGGATGCACACGGCACAGGTCTCACTGCGCACGTATCCATTTGCGGCCGAGTCCAAGTACTTGCACTTTCCGTCCAGAGACAACATGTTCAGCTTGTGGAATTGCAACGCCGACACTGGTCTCAGACACACTCCAACGCCGCCCACCACTGCCATGTCGCACTGGCCCGACTTGAGGCCCAGCATGGCCTGATGGAAGGCCAAAAAGGTGGACGAACAGGCCGTGTCCATGGCGTACGAGGGCCCCCGGAAGTCGAAGACGTAGGAGATACGATTGGCGAACATGGAACGCGAGCATCCGGTCAGCGCGTAGCCACTTACTTTGCTCACATCCTGGGCCAAACCTTCCTCCACTTCGCTCACACTTGCTCCAATGTAAACGCCCGTCTTGGAACCGCGCAATTTGGTTGGATTGAGACCGGCGTCCACCAGCGCCTCGTAGGTTGCCTCGAGCAGGAGACGCGCCTGCGGGTCCATCATGTTGGCCTGTTTGCCGTGCACGCCAAAGAAGTGGCTGTCAAATTTGGACAAATCCTTGATCTTTCCCGAACGCTTAGGCAACCCATACAAACCGGGAGTCCAACGGCGATCGTCCTCCGTGATCATGTCCACATGGTTGTACAAATTCTCCGCCAACTCGTCGATGTTGTCCGACTCTGGATAACGACCTCCAATGCCGCTTATCACCACGTCCTCCTCCAACCTGAAGCTGAAGGCCCCATTTGGCCTCGCCTGCTGCTGCTGCTGCTGCTCATTTGTCGCCTGGGGCGCCATCCTTCAACCTTTCCGCTTCCTCTTTTTGCTAATTGCAAATCCTCCTCGATCAACAACGCTTTCCACTCGACCAATCTCACACCTAAGGCCGCCTGTGCAATGGCTCTGCTCGACTGTCCGTCTGTCTGTCTGTTTGTCTGTCTATCTGTGTCCCTCTTGAAGCGGGTTCCTGTATTTTGCTAACAGTCGCTGTGTGTGTGTTTGCCTCGAACTCTTGCCTCTTAAAGTGTCGCCCAAAAGCTCGCTGGGTGTCAACTCTTCGCTTGAGTCTCTGTCTGTTTCTTGACCCGCAACAATCTATAACTATATCCAACTCTCTCTCTCTCTCTCTCTTTCTCGCTTCGCCCACTAAAGCTCACTGCTGCTGCTTGATGGCCCTCAGCCTCCTTATTATTATTATTATTATTATTCTGTTTAGCCCACACAACTCTCTTGTCTCTTCAACTGGGTGCTCCACTTGGTGCGGCCTGCTCAGTGCTCGATGCTCGACGCTGGCTGCTGGCTAGCTGACTGGCTTGCTGGCTGGCTGGCTTGCTTGCTGAATGATTAGATGAATGATTGAATGAACACTTAAATGATCAAGTGAATAAATGATCAAGTGGTGAATGAATGAACCAATCAGCTAATGTGCGAATATTCTACAAATCAAACTAATTGTTTCAATTAATTGCGCTC
>Ga0058701_10004107_pt1 | contig 11740 bp, 6 predicted proteins | sample AgamicOrMae_FD_97039 | JGI IMG/M metagenome (GOLD analysis project Ga0058701, IMG submission 97039) | Agave microbial communities from Guanajuato, Mexico - Or.Ma.e | ecosystem: Host-associated > Plants > Phyllosphere > Phylloplane/Leaf | place: Guanajuato, Mexico | collected 2012-06-04 | reverse complement strand
TTTGTTATAGTCGAGAGCATAAGTCGTTGACAGTGGATTTTTATCCGGCGCAAAACCCAGGTGGCAGCCCTGCTTGGGCCTCCATGGTTGGGGTGAAAGAAGAAACATTTTGCGAATGCTCCTGATCAAAACATTCAGGAAATAATCATGAAACTCGACTTTTACTGATTAATGCGTCAAAACCGGTCAAAACGGATGGCAAATTGCAAAACTTGTTGTTACCCCACCCCCACCATCGAGGCCGAGCAGGGCTGCCAACATGATTTTGCGCGGCATGAAAATTCACTGTTTACGATTTATGCTCTCGACGATACATTCACTTACACAATCACGTCTAACGATACGCACGACCACGTTAATTAGGTTAGGTACCCTGTGCTTCGCTCCGCTGGACTGTCGCTGCGCTGGATTAGGCCGGCCACAGCAAAATATCACGCTCAACAAAAGTCATACAATACAAAAAGTAACAAAAGTCAGAATACGAGCTCACAGTCTGAGGGTAAACGCGAAAGACAAAGTTTTTGATCGGAAACTTCAGACCTTTATTTTAATCTCAACACCTGTTGGTCCGAAGCAGTGCGGGTTGCCTACCTCGGGGCAAAGCCATTATCCCTAGGACCATTAGCGCCCTGGAAAATCATCCGCCGCGCCGAGACAAAAACCGAACATAATGCGGCTTTGTTGCGTTATTAAAGTAAGAAATATTTGTGAGAAGGCAGCGACCGGTTGGGGGTGCTTCCCGACGACAGATGCGGCCCCCCGCCGCGCCCCGCCGCGCGTAGTGCGCCCCTCTTTTTCCATCTTTCATGCGAGGCCTACCTGTTGAGGGGCGACCCCCTGCGACAAGGGGGCCCTCCCTCGGAGGCTGTCGCTTAGGCGGCGACCCTGGCGGCGACCCCGGGGAGGCCAAACTTTGGCTTTGTCGGTGCGTTTTCGCCGCTCCGCTTGCCAATCTAGGATGGCGCTTCTTCAACCCTCGAGAGTGACAAAGGAGATCGAGACTGGCTTAATGATTGCGGCTACGCCGGGCTTTGCGGACTGAGCTCCCCGTCGCGATACAAGCCACATGCACAAATTAGTCAACACAAACACTTGGCCTATTCTTCTCTCCTAAGATTGACAGCTATCTCTTGCGACGAGATGCATCAAAATTTGAAACGAATATGAAAAAAGCGGAGTGAAAAATGGACCTTTTTGAATGCTCTTTGATTCGGAATGTGTGAAGCATCACAATTATCGGCGACCTTTTCGTGTGTGAAGTCATTTATAAAATTAAGGAATTTCGGAACACCGCAGGTACTTTCTTAGAGACACCCGTGTCTCTTCACGGGCTATTCTGCAAATCCCAAAGGTTGCATTTTCTTGTTTTCTAACTTAAGTCGCCAATCTGATTGTGAGTTAAGAGACAGCAAAGCACTAGGCACTTAGCCTGCGCAGATCTATATCTTTATTGTTCGTAATGTTTAGAGGCTAAATTCAGGACAGAGCAGAGGAGTTAAAAAAATTCAAGAATATACATTTTGCTTCGCTGCCATACTTTAGTATGTTGAATAGTTTTATTGAAAAATAATAACTAACGCGTACCGATTCAACCCCCGTACAGTAAAAACTAATTCCGGTTTTGGGTAGTCCTATACCTGTTTTGAGTATGAAGGTAAAACGGAGCATAGTTAAGTTATTTTTAAAAAATGAACTTTTGAACAACCATACCAATGAAAAGGTCTCGTCGAGAGCTCTCAATTAATATGGTTATTGACAGACTTATCTTTCGAAATAACTCACGCTCCTTCCCTGTTTTATACCTTATAACCAAAACAGGTATGGGACTACCTAAAATAGGAATTATATTTTACTGTGTGTACTGTACACTTAAGAGTTTATAGTACATTTTTCATCAGCAAACTCCGGCCTACTCTCCGTGCGTTAAATATGAAGAGTGTATCGCTCTCTCCACCGTTCTAAGCCGCAACATTTTTGAACTTGGAGTAGTTTGTTCTCATTGCAGCTATGCAGATCGTCATGATTTCCCTTTTACAACAACAATAGCGTCTGAAGTGTAAATTTAAAAATCGTACGGCGGCCTAGCCGCCGTGCGACGGACGGTTCTAAGTATTAGCTGTCACCCACGTAGAGCCTCGTCATGGTCTTGTCTAACAAGGGGCGTGAATCTTGACACCTGTGCCTCAAAGGAGAGACCTGGGGAGAGGGCTGCAGGCGGACGCGGTGCGGGACGGGGCGGCGCGGGGCGCGGGAGAGCAGGCGCCGCCATGGCGCCTATAAAGCACGTACTTGACGTCGTCGCAGCGCCGTGCCGCACCGCGCCGCCGCCGTCGCCGCCGATCTCGACCGACCAATTGTTGTCATCTGCAGGGCACTGCCTACGTTCCGCCCTTTCGGCCCCACCAATCACAACGCTCGCTCGCTTTGTTGCGATTTTTATTCGTGTCATCGGCTTCAATAGGTCCTCGCCGTCAATTTGCGTGGCGCCTCGCTGCCTCGATCTACTCGCCTGGGAAAAGTTGTTGTTAGCTAACGCAACTCGTTTCGCGCCTTTCTTTTGATAATTACGCTCGGATTGGGATTTGCTAGAAATACACTGTCAACTTGAGGATTTTCCACCTGTGGGGCTCGACCTTCCGTCGCTGGAATGAGCGGAGCGCCCGCGGAGCGAGGCATAGGATAAACCGGGCAGTCAGCACGCTGGCTGCGCTAATATCACGAGTTACGTAAACGAACCCGGAACTTTGCCAGTGCAAATCACTAGGCACCTGTCGTCAGCATCGTCCGTCGCCGTGGCAACGAATTGAGCTGCCAGCGCTTAATTTCAGTGCTTCAAGATCTCGCTACGTCAGAAATTTTACCTGCTATTAACTCGAGAACCATTAGAGATAACTTAGCATGTCAGGTATGTTTTAGATCGCCCGCGAGTTGAACAATCGAAAAATGGGATTAATCGTGAGATTATCCTTACCAGTCAATATGTTATCCCGTATAAAACCGATCGAATCGCGAAATCTGGCAACCTGGCAATTTACTGTCATGCGACGATGTTTAAGTTGAGAAACCGAAGGAAATTGATTTGACGAAGTGGCCGGTCTCCGGCGGTGTGGACCGCATGGGTCTGCCTGGCCGGCGCGCCGTCCGCTCGCCACCAGGTATTAAATAAATATCTTGAGCTGCACTTGTCAATGTGTTTGGAAAAGGACACAATAGTGTGAGAAAATGGCGTCTTATATGACTTGATGCGGACGCCGTGCTTTTAGGGAGGTAGCTGTAACAAAACGTGGAGTCATTCCGTTTACACCTCATCTGCACCTTCTTTTCTTTTTATATCCTTTTGTAACTCGATGTTAGCGACTCGAAGAAATGTTTTCATTTTCCTTTGTCGTCAGGGGCCATCTTGAAACTTTTCTTCACCTGTTGCTCATGACAGTTATAGTTTTTCTTTTTTCATCTAATATAGCCCTTTGGTTTGTACTTCATTCATGTCCCAGAGCCATTGGTTTGTCGTTCTACTCAGCAAAATATTTTAAATATATTTAGTATTTACGGGGATATCGCTCCTCGTCGAGCTAATTCCGTGTACACAGTAAGTATTTACCCCTGATTAAGATAGTCCATACCTTGTTTCAGGTATGAAGGCAAAACGGGAGGAGCGAAATTTAGCTATTTTCAAAAATACTCCATCACTAACCCTAGTCTGTTAACTGGGAGCTCTCGACGTGACCTTTTCATTGATACAGTTGTTAAGTTTATCCTCAAAAATAGCCAAATTATGCCTTCCGCTGTTCTGCGTTCATACCCAAAAAGGGCAGGTATGAGACTGTCTAAAACCAGTGTTAATATTTTGTATATTTTCTCATAAAGCAAGTAATGTGAGGTGTTTCAGAATTGAATTATATACCTTTGGCCATTAGGCTAAAAAATAAATAAAAAATAAATAAATAAACTCTTGATAAAGATGATTATTATGCAGGCAATTTCTAACAATGGAAAACATTTTTGTCTCAAGTATTATTTTAAACTCGAACGCTTTCAATCAATAAAGTATATTTAGCGAAATTTATAGCGGGATATACTACTATTTGGTTTCAGTAGAAAGAGCGAAATAGTGAATTGAAGATTATATTCGAAGAGATCCACTGCAACACTGGCGTGGCGCCACCCCGTGAGACTCCTGTTCACGCGAAAGCGGCGCCCATGTGGGCCCATTTGTGCGGGCCCATTTGTGCGGGCCTATTTGTGCGAGCCCATTTGTGCGAGCCCATTTGTGCGAGCCCATTTGTGCGGGCCGATGTGTTTGTGGCGAAGTAATAACTGTTTTACCGCGCAATAATTAACTCCTTTGTGGTTCCTTCATTGAATTGCATTGGTTTATCCTTACTGGCCTACGTTTCTCTGCACTTGGGAAGGGGATGTCCATTGCTATTCATAAGCACCCGTAAGCCAGGTTTATTTCCGAATGACAGTTTTACCCAAATTTGTTGTATCGGGGAAAAAAACAACAAAAAACTAAGCTTGGAGTAAATCCAGTGCTATAAAGGGTTTGATTTCTTCACATTGAACGGAGTGATTTCGAACGTACGATGCTACATAATGACTTCGGGTTTGATCCTCATACCTAAAACAGGTATGAACTCCAAATTTTTAAGGTTGCATTTTGAACCTTTATCGAATCAACCCCTACGACGTAAAGCCGAGCGGAGCGAGGCACAAGTCACATAACCTAACCTAACTTAGGGTTACCTCATTAAAAGGTCGCCAAGCCTGATGCCGCTTACTTCTCGGCGGCCGATTTAGGGCCGCCGAGAAGGAAGCGGCATCAAGCTTGGCGACAGCCGAGCGGAGCGATAGCGAAGCGAGGCACAAGTGATATGACTAATCTTGGTAAAAAGCAAGGGGCTTTGTTATGATTGGTTAAGTTAGGTTAGATGCCTCTTTCATCGCTCAGTTGTCGTTTTAATCGATTTGACGACGAAAGGTTGAACCAAAAGGTTAAAATTGCTATCAAAAAATTAGAGTGTAGGTCTACCTGGGGGTCATACAGTAAAACCTATTGGGATAGGGATTTCTTCAGAAATCACCAAGTTACGCTCTACCCCCGTTTTACCTAACTAAAACAGGTTTTCCGGGACTAGCTAAAACACGGTTTAGTTTTCAGTGTGTTGCTCCGCTGGGAGAGTTGGTGGAGGTAGCAAATCCAACCTTAAAAATTTACAGTGTGCGTCGCTGCGGCATTTACAACGTTACCTTCTAGTCACATCACATCGCGACGGACAAGACCACCGCTCAACCCGGCTTAGGTCTACGGCTGCAATAAACTTGACGTCATACTATCTAAATGAATTGAGCACGGGGTCAGGGCCTCGGTTCGTGTCCGCCCGCACCGCGCCGCCGAGCCGCGCCGCGCCGTCCAAACAGGTCCCCTCCGCGCGGTTGACACGTCGCGTTGCCGAGGTGCAGGTGGACGCGGTCAGTCCCAGTACCAACGCGGTTGCCTCAAATTATTAACTTTAATGGAAAGAATGTTGTAAATACGAAGACTAGACGGGTCACGACACGAAAGTTTTCCACGCGAGTCCTGCCACACAGGTCACGTGATTAGACAGATAAAGCTAAGCAGATTCTGAGATGAGGCAATTTTCTGAGCGTTATGAGCTTTGTTCAATCGTGAAGCTTAATTTTCTAATCTTTCGCAGCGAACGCTCGTTTACCCGTCTCGCTTCCTCGTACCTCGCCCGACTTCCATACGCGCCTTTCTCTCTCGCTCCGACGGCAGCAACGGGAAAACGCAATGTTCTCGACACTATGAAATGCCCGAAATATTAAGAGTAATATGTAGGCAAACCTTTTGTACATTATTAAGATGGTTTTGCATTACATTGTGCGAATTCGACTTATGGAAAAGGGCTTGACACTAAATTTCAAGATTCTCACATTAAAAAGTAGCTTCTGTTTTAGGTATGTAGGTAAGACGGGAAGAGCGTAATTTTGTTATGTTCAAAGAATATGAATAACCGCATATCAATGAAGATGATCTCTCGACGAGATGTTTTTAATGATATGGTTGTTGATAGGTTTATCTTAAAAATAACCAAATTACTCTCTTCCCCAATTTCACCTTCGCACTGGATATTCGCACAAATTATTTGTGCAGGTACTGAAGGCGCGGTTATTCGCACAAAAGAAGTATATGTGTATCCATGTTATTAAGTGAAAACAGGTTAGGAGGTTAGGCTAGGTCAGGTTAAGTCAATTTACGTTCGGTTAGCTTGAATTCAATTTCCAATTTAAACGAAATGTGTAAAAATTAGCCCATTCGCACAAATAAACACAAACTCACAAATTTCGTGCGAATAACCCCGCCATAGAAATCTGCACGAATTTGTGCTAATATAAATAAGCTTTCACCTTTATACCCCAAAACAGGTGTGACCTAAAATAGTGGTAGTTTTTACTGAGCTGAATGGTGATATTTACCCGAACTGTCATAGCTTCTATTCCTGTTAAAAATTGACTTTCCAAACAATAACATTGCTTGGCGGTGTCGATATTTCTCAGTTTCTCTCCCAGATCGTTTATTAGAAAAAAAAGAAGAAGAAGAGAAAATTCCTCCCAATTCCTGTATTCAGTCGTTCGCTCACTTGTAAGGCTTACATTGTTGACGGTAAATATTTCCTCTTAAATTTCTTTGTTACCCTTTGTTTAAAGGCCCGCAGCTAAGAAAATCTTTTTCCCAGTCCGTCGCAACAATAATCAAGGATCTCTAAACTAGTAAGAAACGCAACATATTGGATAAGTTTCAACGAGTTTACGCAAACTCTTTAATATGACACCCTCCAGCAACAACCCAGAAGCGTACTTGCTGGACAATAAGATCTCTTCGCTCACTCACAGACCGTTTTTGTCCCTTTTAAAAGGGAAGGGGGATGTTTTTAAGGGGGGAATGTTTTTAAGAACGAAAGACGAAGTACTTCCAGTATTTTCCTTTAGAAATTGTCGTAAACTGAATTGAGGGTAGCAAGTGACTAGCAGACGCAGTATGCTGTTCAATAGTAAATGACTTGTGGATGTTCACTTCTGGTATTCCACCTTGAGTCGAAGCAGGGCATGAGACGCTTTAACGTTACTTAACCGATCGAACTTTTAAACTTTCGCGAAGTCTTCTTCTAAGATATTGAAGTTTGGAAGAAGCCGAGCAGGACGGCAGCAGAGGTGCGACAGTAGAGGCGCAGAGGAGCGAGGCACAAGGCACTGCCGATCGCAGCACCAGCGGAGCGAAGCACTGGGCACTAACCTAAGTTAACTTAATGTGCATGGTTGTATGATTCTCATTCTTATGGAATGTTGCATTTAATCATAGAAAATCCAACCTCCAAGACTTAGAATTAAGTAAAGCCAGCTTTCGCCAGTACTTCCACGAATGCCCTATCTATGCAATGGCCAAAACTTAGCCTTTTTTTTTTCTTTCTCCAATTTTAATTAGGTCCGCTACTTTGACCAACGATTAATTTAGTTTTTATCTGTGACCGAAAGTAAGCGTACTTCCTGGAAGTAAAATTAGCGCCGTTGCGCAAATTAGTTTGGCTCTTAATAACCACTGAATCAAGTCAGCGGAACTCTGTCCGCTCTTTTACGCACGTGATGCATAGGCTAGTTACACTTGAGAAACCCCCTTTACTCTGAATAGCCGTAATGATGTATATAGCAGGTGTACGGCTACCTGACTCAAATTCTTTTGCGCACTATATTTAGGACATCCGTAAGTCACTTCTTCATACCTCCAAACGACATTACTAGTTTTAATTTGGGTATTTTAATGCCCTTTTTGAGTAGATAGAAGGGGCATGGCATGTATATTTGGTAGCTTTTTAGTTAGACTTACAATACAGTAAAATCGAAACATCTGTTTGAGTTCTTACCTGTGGGTGTGAAAATAAAACGGGGGGTTGTGCGTATTTTTAAGATAGATTTTTAAGATGGTCGGCCACATCAATGGAAAGCTCTTGTCGAGACCTTTTCCATTGTACGGCTGAACATAGATCTATCGTGAAAAATGATCAAAATACATTCTAACTCCTTTTTGGTTGAACACCCGGAACAGGCGGGTAGCTGTCATAAGCGCCAAAAACCACAAGCGCCAATCGGAAACCGCCAAACGAGAAAAGTCGCAAACACCAAACATCTTAACCTCAATAATAACCTTACCTAACCTAACCTAACAAAACCTAACTTAGCCTAACCTTACTTAACTTGACCTAACCTAACCTATACGAACTTTGGCGTTTGCGACTTTTCTCGTTTGGCGGTTACGGACTGGCGCTTGCGGCGTTGGCGCTTGTGGTTTTTGGTGCTATCGAACGCCCCCCGAACAGGCCACAATTCCTGAAATAGGGGTGTCGTTTTTACCGTAAATGGTCTTGGCAACCGAAACGCCGTGGTGAAAGATAATATTCGATATGGCGATTGAAATATCTCGGATTTTAACCATAGTCAAACAAAACAATCTCACAATTGATATCTCAAAAAATAGCTCTGGTCAATACGACTACATCAGCGGGGTAGCGGGAAAGCAGATGTCGCGATGTCAGTCTCGAACTTTCCTGAGTCCCATGGTTAAGTCGGAATGCCAGCCCATGTAAATAAAATGGACGCTTGCTTCGTTCGCGATGTCATTTGAAGCGAAGGCCGTCCGAATGCCTCCCCACTCCCCGGGAGTGTGACCTTTGGAACGAAGCATCAGTCAGTAGAGAGGCAAGTCACGAGCGAGCAGACGAATAAAAATTAAATATCGGGGGCGTTTGTTTATTTCTGTGGGTGCATAGGGACGCAGTGCGGCGCCTCTCGGCTCTCATAGGCCGGGGGGCCGGCGACAGGGGCCCCGGGGCCCCCGCTGCGCTCGTGGCCCCGCCGCCGCAGCCGCCGCCGATGACGTCGGCGCAGCCCAAACCCGCTTTGTTTGTCCCCAGAGCAACGATCGTTCACAGTCTCACAAACAGGACAGGCCCACAATGAGGTGACAACTTGTAATGCCTGTAGAATATCCATAACATGGTTGTAAATGAGTCGAGGGGAGGGGGAGGGGGCGCGCTGGAGAAAGAAATACCGTAAATCTCAGCGATGGTATTCGCTTGACCGATTCGATTTTAGTTAAAACGCGGCGCTGGTACTGCCGGGCTTCCTGAGCGAGTTACAACAGTTTCTCGTTCCTTTTCTGCATTGACGACTTATTGCAAGTATTTTCTCACGTTCACACCCCGAAAGGCTGCTCATTGCGCTGAAATTCGCGTCGAATCTCGAATTAACAGCGGTTTTATGACTGTCATCGCCTTCCTTGACCGCGCCAGTGATAAAAATATACCTCTGGTGAACCAATACCTGTTTTGGGTTGGTAACTAGACTGGTACCGTACCTTGCGAAGGTTGGTTATAGTTTTCAAGATATAGACGTACCAATAACGCCTTATTTATTGAGCGAAGTGCTCGGCTAGGTTTGCAACCTCTTGATTTGACCTTCAGAATTTTGTATCAACCAGCTTAAGGAAAAATCTAAAGTTTTCTTTGAAAAAAAATCTTGCTTTTTCAGTTTTATTTTTAAAAAAATTGGAAAAGTGTATTTAAGTATTTTTTTAGTTTTTTTTAACTTCGGTTCATATCACGGGATCTCCTCTCTTATCTCTAATTAACTCTAAGAGATTCCGAACTGGAGATTTCTTGAGCCCTTGTTTGAACCCCAATTCGTAGAGCTGCCATTTTACAACAGCCAGTAGGCTATGTCAATTTTCTTCATTTTCTTCAATTGTCGGTTGCTTATAGGTCTAATGTTAGTCTCCCCTCTCTCTCCAAAACTCAGATTTTACTGTCGAAATTTTAAGGGACAGATAATGCATATCTTGCGACCATCTCCCTTGTCTTTGTGAGCCGTATTCGAGCCTCTCCTAATATTTTCGTAACGACGATAATTAGTTATATACCCGTGTGTGTTTTTTGGCCAAAATCACCTCCGCAATTTAGGTACCTAAGGCAGTTTCGACATATTTTACAACAAAAAAATGTGCCTCCCTAACTCCCTAAATGAAAAAAATGAACAAAAAAGAAAATGGAGTTTTTTTGGGGGGGCCCTAAAGACGTTAAATACCGTCATCGCCGGATGTGTGTGGGAACCATTCCGATTCGTGACAGCTACCAAAATGGACACATTTAAGGTTATAGCTAGATGCAGCAGTCTATACTCGTTAAATTGATGCATCGTGTGTAACTGTCTCGGAATAGTTTCTTGTTAAAATAGTACCCCCCGGTTTTTTGAAACGCCATAGGCTGCCTTGGGCTGCTTTTCTGGACCGTGGAGCCTGGCAGCCATAGGCCATCCATAGGCCAGCCATAGGCCGGCCATAGGCCAGCCAGCATCCCCGGGGAGCGAGCTGTGTCTTTGCCGACCAACATTATCATAAAACAATTACTCATCTTAATGATAGTGCGGCGCAGTGCGGTCAGTAATGTAACATGCAGTCACGTGATCTGCCGCTAGAGGCCTCCACGGCTACGCATCACGATCTGATCCCCTCCCACCGATCGATGCCATCCAAATAGTTCAAATAATTTAGGTCAACTTTTTCGAAAATTTACAAAAGTTTGTCCTTGTCACTTGCGTGAAAAAGTGCTTGTTGGAGAACGGGTAGCTCTTTTGGTTTTGGTCTGGGTCAACTTGGTTAGGTTAATGTACATAAGTCGCCACTGCTGACCGAAACCCTCACTGCTAACAGTAACTAACAGTAAATTTTAGATTTTTATTTTGTTATTCCGCTGCAAAGCTAACAAGTGCAGCGAAGCGCAGGTGACCTGATCTAACCTACCTTCGCCAAGCAACAGCAGTTTACACTCTAAATTTGAATCAGTGATTCAGCGGTACTTTGAATCATTGATTCAGTGGTGATATATTGACTGAAATTCAGTGAATTTTCACTGAATCTCATAGACTCACTGATTCAAATTTAATGTGTACCATGCGAGTTACGAGCCCCTGACGACTTTCTGAAGCGAGAATGCAACCACCTTGACACGGGAGCTGTGCGTGTTGCCTACTAGAGGTTGAAAATCTTGGTATTCAGCCCGTAGGAGGCAGCACGCATGACACTCGTTTCGAGCAAGTATCATCATATCAGAAAATTCTCAGGGGATCGTAACTCGCTGGGTACTGCCGCCGATGCACGAGTTACCGCTGTGTTGGTGCTTTGTTACCGCTGAATGCAGCGATATCGAGGCAGAGCTTTCGATTGATAGGCTGAACGAATAAGTCTACCTCTACAACTTACGAAAAGACGCTATAACCTTGTTTTATTCGCACCCAAAACAGGTATGGGTCACCGCACGGATGTTTACTCGGATAAGTTACAGTACTGCCAACGTAGGGGGGCATTCGATAGCGCCAAAAACCATAAGCGCCAACGCCGCAAGCGCCAGCCCGTACCCGCCAAACGAAAAAAGTGAATAGGGGGGCATTCGATAGCGCCAAAAACCATAAGCGCCAACGCCGCAAGCGCCAGTCCGTAACCTCCAAACGAGAAAAGTCACAAATGCCAAAGTTCGTATAGGTTTGGTCAAGTTAGGTTAAGTTAGGTTAGGCTAAGTTAGGCTAAGTTTAGTTAAGTTAGGTTTGGTCAAGTTAGGTTAGGTTAAGAAAGGTTAGGTAAGGTTAGTATTGCGGTTAAGACCTTTGGCGTTTGCGACTTTTCTCGTTTTGC
>Ga0058701_10004106_pt1 | contig 11741 bp, 4 predicted proteins | sample AgamicOrMae_FD_97039 | JGI IMG/M metagenome (GOLD analysis project Ga0058701, IMG submission 97039) | Agave microbial communities from Guanajuato, Mexico - Or.Ma.e | ecosystem: Host-associated > Plants > Phyllosphere > Phylloplane/Leaf | place: Guanajuato, Mexico | collected 2012-06-04 | reverse complement strand
GCTATTCCCTTAAACGCTATTAACCTGTTTTCACCCAACCTAAACCTTCAAACTCGCCGAAAACAATCTAGTCAAACTCTTCCGTTCTTTCGCCCCCTCTGCTTAAAAATGCTTAATGTCCGTCCGGAAACACGACCTTTCCCAAAGAATCTCCTCGGGATTGGTCGGCATTCTTGGTCGTTGCGACCAATCAGATTCCTGGAGACAGATCCGCTACGAATTGTCGGAAAGCGAAGTTTATAACGGCGATCGGCTGATTGCTTCGGTCACTAGACCGGAATAAGCGAAGCGAGCGCTTTTTAACGAAGTGCCAAGAGCCTGGAAGCGCCAAGCGCTCAAGCGGGCCGCCTCAAGCGCTTAGGCGCTGCACCAAAGGATAACAATGCGACTGCTCTAAACTGCACGCCCCTCCTTCATAAATGCTCCCGCTAGTGCCAAAACATGACATCCTAATGCTCGGGGAAAGTAACAAGATTGCATACTATTATTAATAGCCTACCTTCATCGTGAGATCTGTTATCTTTGTTTCAAGTGAACTCATGCTCAACATGCAGGAATAAGAAAACTAAGAAAAATCACTAGGTGAACTTTTTACACTTCGTAGCGGTCTTTGCCAATGTTCAAAATGTGCTTATACCAGGGCGAAGTTTGTTTATTCTTGAGTATAAACATGCTGCACGTACTTGAGACGAGTGTACAATGATTCTCTGGTGTTCCTTCACGGTAAAAAATGGTTTTGTTACGGCAGCAAAATTAGGGACAGCAAATAAAATTTTTGTTGCTGCAACCAAAAATTTTGCCGCAGCAAACAAACGTTTTGTTAATAGAACCAAACATTTTGCTGTTGTAACAAAATATTTTTGGTATCGGTATTTTAACAAATGATTTTGTTGGCATAACAAAACCTTTTTTTCCGTCTTATTTCGTTGACTCTCTACCCTGGATGTTTCAATGCTTAAAAATGTGGGTTTAGAAAGAAAATCGAAATTTTTAAACGATTGAAACGCTTTTGCGTGAATGATTGCCCTGCACTTATGCTGGATAGTATCGATTTTCATTTGCAGAAATATTCGGAGTGGTGTTGTGTTGAACTTCATTCTTTGAAAGAGATCGAAAGTATGTGCATTTATGCATTTGGACATTAGCATAAAAATGTAGAGTTATGTTCCGGAAAATTTATAATTTATAAGAAGAGAACTATCATGTTTTTTTCTCCACGTAAAGTAATCCGTACAAGACATCACATGACACGCATAAGATGAGGGGAATAAGATTGATTCAAATAAAGGTTAATTCTGAGACAGACGTTATATCCACGTAACGTGCGCTATATGATTAAAAAAGTATATCCACGTACATGCATTCCATATGGGACTAAAACGCATTTTCGGAGACTTCGACGCACGGCCACCAACCTACCTAATACATTTTAAATGGACGTTTGACGTGGATATAAGTACTCCGTAATTTTAAAACTATACCTTGCAATGTTCATTCATAGCAGAGCGAAATCCTTTTAACTTTAAGACCCGCTTTTGCAAATTTCCCCCTGGACAGAAACTGTTTAATTTTTCCATCTTTTACACAAAGTGAAATTACGGTTAGCTTAACCGCTCAATATTGCTGGAATGTTATCCTTTGAATATTTCAATATGTCGAGTTTTATCCGCAGTAGGCCAGCTGTTAGGGTGAATTACACTTAAACATTAGGTACTTAAACTCTTTTACAAAATCGAAGCCTAACGTAGCTTGACAATGGGTCTCGCTACACTGAGATCGATTCTCCCATGTAAATAGATATCTAGGTTACAAACTTTCAAAGGCATTTTTTTTTACTCTGTCGTTTTGCCTTTTGTCCAAATAAAGGAAAGTCTTGACAGTTTTCGGACAACTGTCTCCTGAAAGCTGCGAATGATTAAAAAAAATGTTCTCTACGTCCGTGCCTACTTTTTTTTTTCTTTTATAGTGGATTACAATCGTGTATTGTAGCTTAGAGGATGACGCTTTTGCTAGCTTCCTGCTGCTTTGTCTGCTTTTCTGGTGGTCTGAATCGGCTTCACCTCAACTTTTAAAACATTTCCTTTCAAAAAAAAAAGGAAAAAAACTCCTTTTCATGTTTTTGAGAAATTTCAGTTCAAAGGTGTCGACAGAGTTTCCATGATAGCCTTGTGTCCGTCTTTTAACGATGATCGACTATGACGGGAAAGGTTCTAATATTTCACCTTATGTTTTACGAGTACATTTTTGAAGTCTTGTTTCAAGATCACTGGAAAGGGAATATGATGAAGCAGTTTCGATTTGTTTCGCTCTAACAAGAAAATCACTCAAAACACCATTAGTCAAAAAAAGTATGGTTCAACGAACGACAACATTCTTTCCTCGCGATGCCCATTCAAAAAAAAATGGCAAATCAGTATGAAATGGTTTCACATAAAAATGATAGATTGATGTAGATATTTTAGTTCCTATTTCTAAGTGATTTTCGCGTAATTATTCTTGACAAACGTTATTGAACAGTGATAACTTTCGGCGACGGCGAGGAATTTACTCACAACCGTAAAAGTAATTAACACAAGTAATGACTAATTTGCAATAGCTCGGAATTTGCGATATTGAGGATATTCGCCAAGGCGTTGAAATGATTAAAAGACAAGGGCATTGATGTTGATTTGCATCTTATCGCAGAGCTTAAACAATTTTCTTGCCCTTGAATTATTTTAATAACCTAAAATAAATACTTGATTTTTTTTTAAAAGAACTCACATCTAGAGCTGTTGTTTGTTGCATTTGAAAGTAAAATTCTTCAGCCTTAAATTTTTCAAATTTGAATTTTAAAATATTTTAATTGTAATTTCTTATCTAGGATATGAAAAAGAAGAGGTTGGCGATGAGGATGGCATGTTCTTTTTAAAAACATGGTAACGTTTTGAACAAAATTCGCTATCAGTAATATTTTCGAACTACGCTTTGCTATTGTTTCTTAAATTCACGCTTGTCATGTAATCGCGCAAAAGAATGGTGAATCTCGTTTCCGCAATTTTTCTGATTGATTGAAGTCCTTTTTTAATCCATCATTATTCGGCACAGCCTCGCGAAAACCGTGACAGTAAAATGTCAAAAGAAGGCGATTACGCAGACGTGACATCATATTTTCATGATCTCGGATTTCATTCAATGATTTATTACTGGCATATTTTCATGACCCCTGAAGTCGTCCTTAAAAATACCGATAAGAGGATTGAGCTGGGCAAGACCAAATCTTCAACGGTTGTTTTCATAAACCTTTTATCGACATCTTTTATATCAAAAGTTAATAAGTACCCCGTAAGTCCGTGTCATTATTAACCCACTACCGCCCAGCGATGCCGTCCGGCAACAGAAAAAAAAATATTTTAGAGGATCGTTTTAGTTCAGTATAGTCAAAATTTAAAAAATATCATCCCCCTGGAAACCTGAAATCTAATAATTTGGGCATTTTCCAAAGCTTAAAATTGCGTATTTTGATGGGAAAAATCCTTTGAATTTCTCTTAAGCTGAATTTCACTCAAAAAGCTTAAGGCTGTTATGGGTTAACAAAGTGGGGAGGGAACTGAAGTCCGTGAAATTCTGCGCATTGGACGAAACCAGAGTGCCGCTGGAAACTTAGCGTCACCTTAGGCAACGGGAATCCGTGTTTATCCACTTTTTAGGACCTCCACAACTTTCAGAGCGTCACATAGCAAAAAGTCGCCTTTTGCATGGTAATGTGCTTCCTCACAGTGGATCCGTATGTTTAGTGGAAAGGTCTTTTTGTTCCCATTTAAGATAATCAAAAGCGGCATTTTATCTTAAAGAAAAACCTTATGAAGGCAGCAAAGATGTGGTGGATAAAAACGTATACTTCCATGAGATGGAGCAGTAAGGATTCGTATCTTCCGTGCAGGAGGCCCAAATTCGATTTTCGGCCTGGGAATCTTAATGTGGTCCGCTTACATCTCCATTGTAGTGGGCAGTGAAATCGAACCGATTGCAAGACAAGATATTTTCTTGAGTATCGTGTATTGATTAGGATCTTCAAGCCGAGAGGATCTTGACACTCAGGCGGCGATGTCCTAATATCCGACATGGAAATCGTGATTTGGTTTTAGTCACATAATGTGGGCGGTGCAATCAAAATCACTCTCGCAGAAAGGAGTATTTCGTACGTTTGGTCCATTGGTTTGGCTTCCTTTCTATCATTCTCGGGTACGAATCATGCATGGGATATTGGAAAATTTTCGGTGTAGTTCGGCTAGCTGACAGCAAAATCAAATTATTAGTTACATTATTCTTTATTCAGTGTCCGTCCCATGTGGTCTTGTGGTTAGGATTTCTGGCTCTCACCCAGGAGGCTCGGGTTCGATTCCCGGCATGGGAATACTAGTTTTTGGTGTCTTTCTACCTCCTGAAGGTTGCGGGCAGTGATAGCAAATCGATCGTTGTAAGTGACTTACCGTATGGAACTTATTGTTGGGTGACTTCAACGCTCGTGTGACAATTTTAATTACAGCGGTTTGTACTTCTTCCTTGGCCTGAATTTTTTTGAACAGTTTTTTGTTCTACAAGTTCTTGACATCGTCATTAAACTTGTTACTGTTCTCCTTTGAAGAGTTTTGTCTTCGAAAAAAAGAAAGAGTTGAACGGTTAAATTATTTCCTTGCGAATAATCAATGGAGTCTCTAATTCACAATCAGTTTTTCCTGTCTCAAACATATATGTTGCTATGTTATATGTGGATTTTTTGTGCAAAGTTAATCTTGCGGTCAAAGTGCCCAGTCACGTCCTGTAAATCACCGATGAAAGACATACATTCATTGGAACATTTTAACCGCTTGTAGTCCTACGCATATAACACAGAGGACATTAGTTCCGATGTCGGTGAACAGTAAAGCGCAGGACTATCTATGCAGCCGCCATGCAAAGAGCAAAACGAACAATTCCCATGAATCTCCGCGCCACTTTTTTGCCGCCCATTTAGCAAGCTTCTACGATTGCAAGCCAATTAAATGCAAAATGCCGAATAATCATTAAGAATGGCCAAATTACTATATGGTAATTTTTGCTGGAGATAAGCCGTGATGCAGAAAATAAAAACAGAACTCGACGTTCATATCTTAAATATGGAAACCATCGGCCATTAAAAAATGGCATATTAGTTTTTTTGTAGGAAAATGACGCTGCCATAACGCACTGTTTCGCTTCTCTCTTTAAAAACTCCAAAAATACGGTGTTTTGCGAGAGGTCCAGTTGCATCTGATTTACTTTAACCCACTACCGCCCAGTGATGCCGTCCGGAAACAGGAAAAAAAAATATTTTAGAGGATCTTTTCAGTTCAGTTTTGTCACAATTTAAAAAATATCACCCCTTTGAAAATGTGAAATTCGATAATTTAGGCATTTTCCAAAGATTAAAATTGCATAATTGAATGGGAAAAATCTTTCGAATTTCTCTTAAGCAAAATTTCACTCCAAATACTTGGGTTGTTATGGGTTAAGAAACGATAGTTCTAAAATATGATGAAAATAATAAATGTTAAGTAGGGTCGACCCTATTTAATTTTAAAATATGTGTTTTTGGTCGCTTCACGTTTCACTGACTAGTATAAATGTAGGTTTATATCGGCAATAAAATACAGTGTAATTAGTATTTTAAATTTTAAGTGCCTTAAACATGAGTATCTCCTCTGCATGGTTGGCAAAACTGGTTTAGTTTCAGGCGGAACATTTGTTTTCACGGGGAGGGAAAGCGTGTGAGAAAGAGAGAAGGGGGGGGGGGACCTCGAATTGAGAAATCGCATCTTTCTGCAGGACTAATGAAATTTTATTTTAGGTCAGTTCTATTCACCCGCGTCCTTGACAAGCACACATTTATACCGAGAGACTTAAACGCACGTCGCAATGTATCTTTTAAATGGGAGTTTTCGGGCGAATCGACACTTCCTTCATTTAATTATAGAATGTCCTATTTCTTTAATACAGGCAACTGAATGCATTTTTTTTCTCTCTCTTTTATAGCATCTTGGAATATTCATCAAAAATGCTGAAAAAACATATTGGTTATGTCATTGCTACTAACTGTTACGCTAGAAATATAAAATATCTTGACATGCACATTACTTTAATTCGCCAGAATTGTCTCACGAAGTTTATTTTTTGGGTGACAAGATGCGAAAGTAGCAATGAGACGTTGAAGATATTCAAAGCATAATGATGTTTTAAGGCCCCCATAACATATTCAAAGTCCAATGCATCTTAATCTATAACGCTTTGGGATGGGCCAAGAACATTTCAATGTTTTTTATTACTATTATTATTTTTTTTTGTTCGTACATATCTGAATGTGCAGTTCCGATTGGTTATCTAACTGTATGGGTTTAGGTAGATTACATGAGGTAACTTTCTAGAAATGACTGCGCTAGTAAATTATAAAAGAATCGTAATTGCGTTGTTTTACAGGAAGTTTGTTCTTATCGAGATAAAAAAAAATAAACTTCCATAAGGCACTAAGCACTTTCCTACAGTATTACCGGCACTCGAGTATTCCGAGCATCCTGACAATTAATCTTTTGTCGTGACATTTGATGTGTGAGAGTTTTTTTATTCTGTTTACAGGACCAGCGAGTTGGTAGCTCTAATTGCAGTTTCATCTACATTGTTTCTCTTTCTTCACACAAGAGATCTTCACACAAAACTAAAACAGATGGAAGTTAGGCTTCAGCCTGAAGATGGACTTCTTACAGCTAACCAAGTACAGGGTGAGTGCAAAATTTCCTACTGGTATATCTTGACATCGCTGTTAGGCTTTAAGAAAACTGACGTGGTACCAGTCAGATATTTTAAGTAACAATTCAACACGTTTATGAGGACGCAAAAAATATAAGTAAAATCATATATATCGAATCGTATATAATCGTATATAGATAATCGTATACAGATAAATCCGACCCAGCAAGGTTGGTTTTTTTTTTTGGAAGATAGACTTTTCAAGCATTTTCTGTGCACTACCGATAGTGGTTGAGATAACCTCTACGAAGCGTCCGTGCGTTTAAGTCACCGCACCATGTAGGAAATTCTGAGGGTAACTGTGCATAAATAATATCCAATGTGGCTTATGGCCCATAGCACTTTTTACATAACTTTTGAGCCCCGCCATCCCACCCCAATCACCAACACCTCATTTTACACCTCCTCGCTGAAGTCGCGTCTTTAAGAACAGTTTGCCCTTGTGACCTTTCCTCCAGTTTTAATTTCGCTAACAAATAACTCTCGAACTAACGGCGTAAACCATTCCATCAATCCCTTGAGCATCATCGAGCTTGTGAATAGGCAACCTTAGATTAGTTACAATGCTTGTGTTTACGTAATAGTCACGTATGTCAGACAAGTGAGATAGGGCAATTAGCGGGAGGATGTTGTTAACCCTTTTCCTTGTTACCACCGGTGAGTGCGAGTTTGACACTAACTCTATTCGACAGGAACTTTGTGAGCGGCGATGCTTTTCGTTATTATGTCTTTATTTTTATCTCAGTAATGAAAAAATCGAAGAAACACTGGACACTATTTGTGTACCAATATTCGCATACTTGAAAATTTTTAATTGTTTCACCCTTTTTCAGACACATTTTTAAGAAATATTCGCTGTGATCAGCATCATGAAGTTTACTTTGAAGGCTGCAAAATCTATGCCAACGTAACCAAATGAAGCCTAACTGAACCTCGAGTTTTTAGATTCGAGCTTTTTAAAATTGTTTTATTTTTACTAGAAACTTGAAATCGATTTTTGTATTTCTTTTTTATTCCTATGTGAGGAATTCAAATATCCCAACCGCAAATGATGTTATGGTTTCGTATCGTGGGATGTGCATGAGGCATTCTCCATATTAAGGAATGCATCTTACAAGGCCACAAGCAAAATAGGTATCATCAGGAAGTATCATAAACGGATTTCAGTTTCCAATTTCAGAGTGTGTCATGCATTAAAAATAGTTAATGATGAGCTTTAACTCTTACATCAATCTTACAATGCAACTATGACATCATTATGTCAACCCATAGTTTTGCCATGATGGTGTTTCGCATTTACTGGACCCTCTCGCCATTTTTATGTCGACAAACCTATGCCCCATTTGTAATGTTAACAAGAGTGAAGTTTTTTTCCCAGAGACATACGGTCACATTCGTGGGAATCTTTCGAAACGAAAATTCTGATCTTAAAAGAATACGTGGGAAGCAGAATGCAAAGTCGCTGTTTTGGTACACTATCACTGCTCTGCATATTGCGTGCACTTTCCGAATTCATTGTCCTGACAGATTTACGGGGATCCTCATTATGGCGTCATGATATATTTCTCATTTAAGTATATCGTTTTCAAAAATATTTATCATGTACTTGTATTACGATGTTTTATCCCAAGTTAAACAGTGGCTCATAGTAAAAGGATCTGAAATGTTCGTAAACTTCTGTTTTCGTTCGTGAAGCTCAGCTTGTTAAGTAGGTCAAGTTTTAGAGTCTAGGATGGTGACCTTGTAACACTGCCATCAGTATGAATAGACAAAAAAAATTAATTTATCACGCTACGGTCTGGATATTTATAAAACTATACCATATTAAGATGATAAGTTGTTTCGAAGCATTGTCCCCTCGATTTCTAGTTTCTGTAGGAGGGCATTCGATAGCGCGAAAAACCACAAGCGCCAACGCCGCAAGCGCCAGTCCGTAACCGCCAAACGAGAAAAGTCGCAAACGCCAAAGTTCGTATAGGTAAGGTTAGGTCGAGTTAGGTTGAGTTAGGTTAGGCTTAGTTAGGTTAGGCTAAGTTAGGTTAGGTTAGGTTAAGTTAGGTAAGGTTAGTATTGTTGTTAAGACCTTTGGCGTTTGCGACTTTTCTCGTTTGGCGGCTACGGATTGGCGCTTGTGGTTTTTGGCGCTTATGACAGCTACCCTCTGTTAAGTGTTTCCCAACCCTCCCTTTTGTGTAGCCTCCGATCCAAGACGCACAATCAAAGAGATTTAAGATTCATGTCATAAAAACCTTGTTTTGGTCCATTTCTACCCCATCTTATAGATGCGGTATAATCGAAGTGATTCCTGGTTTGGAAAATCGTCACTATCTCTCACATGTGTTCATGTAAGGGTTTCTTGCTCTCACTCAAGAGACCTATGTTATTCGTTTCCGGGGTATCCCTTAAGGCTAGATTTTAATACGTGAAGTGAGCGATGATATCAAAGTGATTGTCGATTGAAGCATTCCTTTCGCTTATAGTCAAGGGAGTACCAGTGCTCTTATACCTTTTTTTACCTTAAACCACCATCGCCCAGCGATGCCGTTCGGAAACAGAACATTTATTTTAGAGGATCTTTTCAGTTCAGTATTGTTACAGTTTAAAAAACATCACCCCTCTGGAAACCTGAAACATAATAATTAAGGCGTTTTCCAAACCTTAAAATGGCGCATTTTAAAAGGAAAAAACCCTTCCAATTTCTCTTGACTTAAATTTCACTCCAAATATTTTAGGCTGTCTTGGGTTAAAAAAAGGGAACGTATTCCATCACGGGCGTGTTTATTCTTTCTTTTCAAGGAAGAAAAATCAATTTGGGCCTATAAATTGAACACAAACCGCTAATTCAACAGCGAAGGTCGGCAGTAGGAAGTTGTTCGTGCTAATCAGACCGCATTAATAAGTCGCCGCGATGCGGGAATCTTGATGCAATCAAAGTGCATTTTGCAGCTCTTGTCACCGCAGGATGCGGGTGCGGCACACCTGGACACTAGTAACAATGACGCCTTGGCCAAACCGCTCGACGGACTCCGTTGCACCGTTATAGTTGGCTGTCTGGACTACGCCTAAAATTCGGTTCTTCTAAAACATTTTTTGTGTGAAAAAAGAGGGGTGGTTTGAAAGCTGTAGGTTGTCTTTTGACACCTGTGTACAGTGGAATCTCGGTTATACGTCCAAGTCGGGACTCAAAAATTTGGACGTAGAACTGAGAGGGACGTACAAGTGAAAATAATCTTCCATTTAAAGCCATGTTAAGTATTCTGGATGAGACTATGCCCATTGGACGTACAAACGAGAGGGACTTACAACTGAGAGACGTGTAACTGAGACTCTACTGTATTTCCCTTTTGAGAGTGGAATAATGAGGACACTAAGCATCCTCACGTAGTTTACGAGTTCTCCTCCAATCTTCTCGTATTTTGGGAAGAAATATTGATCCTGTTTGCGGGCATAAGTTACTTCGAAGGATTTTCTTAGTTTAGAGGGATTAGGAACTCGGAAGTTAACGTACAAATTGACTTGAATAGGGCGTGAGAAAACTGTGAAATCCCAAACGCCGACTTTGGCGCCATCTAGCGGCTATAGCCCAAACTGTCGGCCCAACGTCATGGAGAGAGTCGGCAGTTCAGGCGTCTGCCGCTAGGTGGCGCCAAAGTCAGCGTTTGGGATTCCAGCGTTTTCCCACGCCTCCATCAACCGTTTTGTATCGTAGATTTTAGTCGGAATACGATGGTATTGGAGATTTTACCGCGTGTCTGAACTACATTTTATAATTAAATAAACAACCCCATTATGCCCCCAAAAAGTACTTCAAAAATTTTAGGAAAAAAAAATTGTGGCTTGGGAGAGAGATATAACATTTATCAGCCCTTTATCAGACGGAGAATTTCCTGTCTTACCAAAGGCCTTAAATCTCAATATCAAGCCCTTCTTCCTAAAGGAGGCGCGCCTAAAAATGGCCGCTTTGTACTTCCCCGCTTCGTCACAATATGAGGATGAACGACTTACAAACATGCAAGATAGGCAAGGCAACGTAAAATTATAGGTTAGGTGCCCGGTGCGTCGCTCCGATCGAGTTGGCGACGAAAATTTGGACACGTAAATAAAAACATCTTTAAAATTTACGGTGTGCTGAAAGGGCTCTCCCCGGCCCGTTGAAGCACCTGTGCGGTTACATTGCCTAACTTAAGGTTAATTGATCAGATAGAGTATCGCCAAATAGGTTTCGTTTGACCCAACGAGCAGATGAACTGTTAGCTCAGCGCTCAGCTCGGAGTACGGGTCAATGGTTCGCTTACAAAGTGCACAGGATGCTCTATTGAATCTTTCGTTATGGATATAACTCAGACTTTTCCTCGTTGTATGGTAATTATCGCAACCTATATTTTCAGAAAGTGCTAATATTTAAAGCATTTAGAACGTTCTGAATGCTGAACGCTAATTTTTATTTATATATGGAAAGGAAACAGTTCGTCGTTTTTTTTTCTCCAGTTGCTGGAGGGAATTTCGTTCCCCGCTATGTAAGACATTTGATGGTTAAGTTAGGTTGACCAAGATTAAGTTTAATTACCTGCCTTGTGCCTCGCTACACTTTTCGCTCGATTTGGCGAGTGGAACTCAAGAGGTGGGAATTCAACCTTGCTTACAGAATTGCACTACTTTGTCACGTACTGCGGTGTACGGAAATAGTCTCTCTTCTTAATAATGCATATAGTCAAACATGAGTTAAATACAGTTAAACATGGGTTATATACGAATTGCATCGTGATGAGGGACCGTCTAAAACATTCGTATAATCCAGACATTAATACAACTCGTTAGTTTGGGAACTCGCAAACTTCTTTGGTAGGGAGATATTTTAGGAACGCAGCAATTTGTTACCCACAGATTTGCATGACTTTGGTTTGGTCACAAAATTTCACCCTTATTTTCTGATGTCGATG
>Ga0058701_10004104_pt1 | contig 11744 bp, 7 predicted proteins | sample AgamicOrMae_FD_97039 | JGI IMG/M metagenome (GOLD analysis project Ga0058701, IMG submission 97039) | Agave microbial communities from Guanajuato, Mexico - Or.Ma.e | ecosystem: Host-associated > Plants > Phyllosphere > Phylloplane/Leaf | place: Guanajuato, Mexico | collected 2012-06-04 | reverse complement strand
ATACAACGGTGGTTTTCAATAAGATAAACAAGGGAATACGTAGCCTGGTTAAAAACACAGTATATTTCATTAGCCTTGTTTCTGACGTGCTAAAAAATGCTTAGCAGTTTATCTCAAGTTAATTTAGGAAAGGCTTAAGGAATCTGAGCCTTGAGCGATTCGATTATTCTTAAAATAAGCGCTCCCCTTCAAAGGCCCACGCTATTTCCAGGTACGAAGCTTCATTTATTTCCCTCTGAATAACGAGAGATCCAGCGTTAATTTTAGAGATAGCAGTTTGCACCTCTTGTGTAGCATCTCCCGTGACCAAACCGAGCGAAGCGATGGCGGATGGAGGCACACGGATATTAGCCTGACCTTAACCTAACCGAAAGGCTGAAATTGATGCCGCTCAGTTCTCGCGGCAGCAGTATGCCGTCGAGAACTTAGTACCATCATATTGGGTGCCAACTACGTGAAGTAATGGCAAAGTGTGTGATGTTTAGAGTAGACGGTGAGTTAAGTTGGACATTTTTTGGACCGATTTATCGGTATTATCCGATGTAAGGTAAAAACTCAACGGCTTAAGAAATTTTTGCAAGGAGATCACCTGTTCGATCGAACCGCGCACCAGTAGGGAGAAGATCGCAGAATCACTAATTATCAAAATTTCTCCACCTTCTAAAACAGACAACCAGTAAAAAGAGAATCTCCGTTATTAAAAAATAAAAGGTAAAGAAATATTCGTGAAGTTTAAAGTCACCAAAGATCCAACGATGTGAAGACAGTCCTTTGAGTGTCTCGCTTTTAATGAGTACAAACGCGCAATATTTAACGCTCTTTAGCGACAAGCGTACTTGAAACAGGTACTTTTCCGGCACAATGCTATCAGGATTTGTAATCTACGTTTACATAAAAGGAAGACGCTGTCGGAAAAAGCCCGATCCAGTTGACAATAATCTATTTTCACATCAGTCCACTTATTTCTTTGACGTCCTCATCCGCTCAAAAAAGCCCCTGAAGCACACTAACTTTTAAAGGCTGGATTTTCCTCTTCTTTGTCTACTTTGGTTCAACTTTCTATTACCTCATGAGGATTAACGAAATTAAATCGCGTACATTGGATTGATGCATGCTCCGTGTGACTACGAAAGGTTTACAAGAAGGGGGGGAAAATGTCTCTTCTACATTACATGTTATATTATTAACGGCAAAAAGTGTAATCTGTGAGTGAGTATTGACAAACTGTCAATTTTTCTTCTTCTAGTCTTCTTTTTTTCATTCTTTCTTTTAGGTATACGCAAATCTTTCAATGCAAACTTCCAACGCCATTCAATAAAAAAAATGTTTATAACACGCTAAATGATTTTCGCTGGTTTCCGCGACCTAATAACAGTCAATATGGCTTTTTAGATTTATGGTGGATGACAAAATTCCATTCTCTTGTAAGCCTGATCTATCTGATAAAGATTTTTCCAAATAATTTTTCTTATGAGATACGTAGCGGATAAAAGTTTCTTCATGCATTGAAAATTCGTCCAACGGAGTTCATCGTTTATCAAAATATAAAAAATGTCAGGTTATTTCATGCTTTTCATGAACGAATCAGGTTTAGAGACTTGCATTTGTCTCTTTCCATGACCTCATGACCTGTTAGAAGATTTCAAACTTTAGTTTGAAATCTCGAACGAAAAGTGCACCGCTCTGTCGTACAACTGGCAAACCTCTAACACGGTTTTAAAAACGATTTTGTTTCACGAGGTCTGAGAGAGACTTTGGTGTTCATTTCATGCAAATCAGACTCCGAAGTAGTTTTGAGCCGCCCCCCTTGAAGAATCTTAAAATCGTTGGGATTGCCATGACGCGAATCGAGTTTATTTACTTAGAAATCATTTGCCAGCAGTGCTCCCTACAGTAGAAGAGAACCCTTGGACACGCCTATCCGCTCAGATTTTCTCGTTGTCACGGAGCATCATCTTAAACATCCTTGTTTACGCTTCAAACAACTCATTAAAAATTTAACAACAAACCCTGGTCGACTGTCCGAGACCAATTATCTGTACTACGGACAACTCGACCAGGTAAGACACGCTAAATTCTTCATTACAACGCGATTCATCACGTATTTTTCTTTAAAATATACATTAAAACAAACACGGTATAAAAGTTTTTGTTATACCAACAAAATCATTTGTTAAAATAGGGATAACAAAAATATTTTGTTACAACGACAAAATGTTTAGTTCTATCAACAAAACGTTTGGATGCTGCAGCAAAATTTTTGGTTGCAGCAACAAAAAAATTATCTGTTGTCCCTAATTTTGTTGCCGTAAAACCATTTTTTCCGTGTTTAATATAACCTCAACACACCCATCAATGTTATACGATACGAATCTACAAGTAAGTTTACCTATTTAAGTTACGAAAACATTGAATATAAGCACTGACATATCATCGTTTTGAATGGACCATTTCTCTGTTTAATGAGCCAATCGGGTAGCGAATGATCTCCGTAAATAGAAATTCTAAAGGAATGAGGTTTCGAAAAAAAAAAACAGTTTCAGAGCTGAACTCTCAAACGATATATGCTACTGCAACGATTACGATCGATCGATTTAACTTGTTGAAATTAGTCACGATGTCGCTTAGAAGTGTCTATAAGCACAATCGGAGAGAGGCGGAAAAAGGAAAAATGCACGGAACAACGGATTGGAAAAGCAAATCGATCGACAGATACACCGTTGGAAAATTCACTTCATATGCTACATTTCTTTCCAAATCGGAGTCCTGCAGGACTTCTAGTTTTGGAGAACATCCACCCCCCGTTTTACTTCGTTCTCAAGAACGCAGAAATGCTCCATTCACATCCCATCAAAAGGTATAAACTGCTAGCCTTACTTACGTCCCCATCGCGAGCATCTGTCCCACAAACTATATCTTCGTCGAAACAATGGTCCTTGCGAATCCAACTCTTAGAATAGGTTTCAGCTGGCAAATGTAATTAAAAGAAAAATCTTTATATGTTCCAATTTGATTGGTTGAAAATACTATATTTCATGTCTTTCCTGAGGAACGGACCCTATTTCAGCCTTCTGTAGTCTGGAGGTAAAGCGAGGTATATGTGAGCTCATCACACACTGCGGCCTGTTCGTTCAAAATATTCGATTTTTCTCTTATTCATCTCCAAACCTACTATCCTCCTGAATTTCCCCAACGTTTCGTTGAGAATAGCAGTCCCTTTTTGTCACGTAGCGTCACTGTGTCGTCATCTGCATAACAGATGATTGCAGGTGTCGCAGTACCGATCGTGACCCCTCCAAATTGATTACGCAAGGAGTCACTAAAGCGCTCAAGGCTATAGAGGACATCCCAGCTGACAGAGAGCACCCTTGTCGAACTGACCGCATGAAGGCAAAAGTTCGCGTAAGCTCCCGTTAATCAATATTTTAGACTCAACAAATCGCACTTCGTAGACTGAGCGATTAATAAAAGACTTTAACATCTTACCCATCTTACAAAGCATTTGAGTAGGTCCCTCACTTTATCGTCACTATCGAAGTGACCAGACCCACCATCAACAATAATATTGTGGAAAATTATTTATCACCACCTTTTTGGTTCACTTACGATTTCCATTCCCAATGAACCCTCTTCAGGTGCTGCTTCAGGATGTTATCATGCTCTTTTTGCACCTCTGTTTCTCTCCTCCATTACCTATCATAAAGGCTTCGCAATCACTGTTCGGTTTGTTTTTGGCAGTGTCCACAACACACCTCACTGTCACTTCCTGAGCCACAACTCCCTCCGTTGAGATGGCCATCTCGCTCTTCTCCACCGCCTGCCGCGTTCTCCTTCGTTGCTCCTCCTCCATCGTTTCTTTGATTCCTCCTTCTGGTCCCCTTCCACTTCTCTTCGACCATCTTGTCATCGTTCCCCCGCGCCTGCAGGTCGGTGTCATCCTTTCCCTCTCCCGACTCTGCTTTATCTTCCGTGTCTTCCTTTTCGTTTTTCACCTGTATTGCCAGTAGCTCCTAGGCCTACCTCCGCTAGACCAAGCGGTTGCTCCAGAAACGAAATTGTCTTTGGTTTGATGCGTGGTTGTCCGTCTCGTAATACATAAAGCTTTGAATTCGCCTTGCTCCTTTCACACCCTAACTTGTAAGTCGGCTTCAATTTGCTGATTTATAATTTATCAGAAACAAGTTTCGCCGTAAAAACATGAACATGCTGTTGTTTCCGTAAATGTCGTGCCAAAATCAAAAGTAACTATGAACTGAGCCATAGAAATGTATCCATACTGCATCACGTTTGATCGCGACCGAGCTGAAAATTGACGTACTTCGCAGTTGTCTTGTTTTCGTCTTGTGAAGACACAACGTAGACAATACGTACCCGTAGTTGTCTTTTTTTTTTTTCAATGAAGGAGACATATGAGAAGACTAGATTTTTTCTCTCTTTTACGGTGAGAAAAACGGGAACCAAAATGGCTAAAAATGCTGATGAAAATCAAGAAAAAGCCACAAAAAAGTATTTTTTCCCTTGGAAACCGGCTTGCGATCCATTCACTTCATAATTTTGTTTTGACCTTGAAGGGTTTAATGCCCTATCAAACAATCAAGGGGAGATCAAGAGGGTGAAAGTCAAAGATTGTGCGTTTTGTAAACTCGACGCCGAAAAGAATTCTTTTTATGTAAAGTCTCGGCATTTTTCACTCCACTCCCGTCGCGGCGTTTCTTGGTAAATTACCGAGGTGCCATGAAAAAGCTCTTAAAACCTTGCGATGGGAATTTTTCCGAGGATAATTTAGTCCAGGGGAATCTCTCTTTGCAATCGTTAAATTCTTTCCTTCGTGATTCTTGCGTCGAGTTGAGATTCCATTGTAAGACTTTTCTATGTGTGGGCTTAATTCGAGTAACAAATAGTGCACTCTTCCACCTCCTGACCTGATAAGTCTAATAAACCTTCCTTAGCGACGGTAAGTTTTGCATTTGAAGCCTAGGCTTCAAATGCAAAACTTACCATGTATGCTAGTTATACCAGTTAGCTAACTGGTATAACTAGTATACATGTATAAGTAGTCCCATGGAGGGTACTTACCCCTGTAAGTCCCCTCTATGCGACTGCCTCATTCATTTCTTCAAAAGTACACCAAACAGCTACCTTTTCTCCTCAGAGGGCAATCATCTCCCGTATATACACATATCTCGCGACTTCTGAAGAGCTTCCTAACGGTACACAGCGCTTTTCAAGGACAGCATATTTACTGCATTAGACCTTTCATCACCTGGCAGAGCAATGCAATTCCTTGTATATAGTAGATAAAAAAATCTGCCGATCCTTTCATAAACTTTTGAAAGTTTCGTTTCACAAACTTTGAGATAGTTCCGAACGACGGGGGCTAACTTCGCATTCCGTTTAAATTCCTCTTCCGATTGAGAAACGGAATAGAATGGCATAGACTCCTTAAGTTGCTAGGCTAAAACAATCAGCATAGCCCGATGAAACCGTCGATAATGACCCTTGTCAATCGAAGAAAACTTCCTCGTTGAAAGAGGAAATAACGAGAAACGTTTGTGCTCCGGTGTTAATGTGATCGGAAACTCTACGCCTCAACTAAACGCACCCGAAGTTTCTTGCAAGCTTTCCTCTCCTTCTCTCGTTCGCCTCCTCTTTACAGCTATTACCCTTGTTAGTGTCAACCAGGACATGGCGAGTTTCGGTTATCTTCCAACCCTATCAATCAAACAATCCCTGTTCGCCACGCGGATTTTCGACCATTAACGGAACTAAACATTTTGTCTCCAAATAAGCAACTTAGATTGATTCATTAAGAGGGACACTCGTGAGATTTAATCTTTTTAATTAGGGCATATTTTGAAAGTCGCATTTTCTACATCTTGGGTTCCACCTTTTTTTCGGGATGCAGTGGAACAAAGTGAAGCGTGGTAGGAGGTTCTTGACCAAACCAGACCTAAAATTAATCACCAAACCTAACCGTCACTGACAATGAGAAGAGAGCAGCATCAGATTCGGCGACGACCGCGAGCTTAGGGACAGTGTGCGAGGTACAAGGAACTTAAACTAAACTATACTCTATTCGATTGTGTGTCGTCCATCCTAATAATAAAAGTGAGGGAAAAGAAAAAAAAAGAAAGAAAGAAGAGAAGAAACATAGAACGTACAAAATGAAATACTTTTGTCTTACAACGCGTGAAACGAACGCCACTGGTTGCTCTTTACACGATAGTTAGCATTCCCTGTAAATCCATAACTCATAGTTTTTTTTTTCTTTTTGTAATCCTGCTTTCTTTTGGAGACGGGCTTTATACTTTTAGTCGAGTCCGTTTGTATATGCAGTTATGTATCGATTTTTATATTTATCTTCCCAGGCGCGTAAACCTATCTGTGATTGCAATTCATCGCCCCTTCTTATGAATACAGAAATAATAACCCTTTAGGCCTAGTCTGGAACGTATCACATAAGGAAGGCAACTTGCGGTCAAAAAACGTTTCTACGGAACAAAACTTGTACCACTTCCACGCAGGTTTCCTCCGCCATCGGATGAGCTTCCACGAACGAGGGAAAAGTTGACCATGGTTGTTGCGAACAACGCGATAGTTTAGATGACTTCTATTCCAGCAGCATGTTCGGAGGCGCCCAAATAAAGTAGACAGACTGAACTGGAATAACAGGCGGCGGGAACAAGGTTCGATCGAAAAGTACTGGACAGACCGGACAATCCCAAGAAGCAAGATATAGCGGCAGGAAGTCACCGCTGTCTGGAACAGACTGGCTTCTGATAAGTTTCATCAAAAGAGGGTATCTTTCTTACAGTTTTAAAAGACGAAGATCTTATTTATGGCAAGGATTAATATCAAGTTGCTATTATTAACTCTAAAATACTAGATACATCAGTAAATATCATGGGGCTATAAGAAAGACAACCTAATAATTAGGATAAGAAAATTTAATTTCCTAGCTCTTGCAACTTTTGTCGCAATGCCGAGCATAGTGTCGAAAGGGGAGCAACAGCAGAGTGACAGCGGAGTGGTACTCAAGGACGACCTTACCTAACCTAACGCTCCCGATACAATTAACCCATAACAGCCCAAAGTATTTGAAGTGAACTTCAGCTTAAGAAAATTTGGAAGCATTTTTTTCACTAAAGTACCGGTACGCAATTTTAAGCTTTAGCAAATACCTAAATTATTAAACTTCAGGTGTCAAGGGGTGATATTTTTTAAATCGCGTTAAAGCTGAATTGAAAAGATTTTCTGAAATTTTTTTGTTTTGTTTTCCGAACGGCATTGCTGGGCGTTAGTGGGTTAAGATGAATTCCAACAATAACAAGTGTAACTGGCGTCGAATAAAATATTTCTCTGTTAGCCAGAGGAATTTGTGGCAGCAAAAGAAACTTTCCTACTTGATTTAAGAGATGCTGGTCTGAGCGCGCATTGTGCTCCTCTGAGGTCTTTTGCGGATATCAGGTATCCATTGGAATGAAAGACCAGGATATTAAAAAGGGGTGCTTCACGCAAAAGAGACGATACATTTCGCTACTCGTCACCCTCGTGTTCCCGACGGAAACGCCTTTCTTATTTACGACTTCCGGTGTACCTTTCCGCACTCCAGATACACGGAATATATTCTTCACTATTGGATATACCCAAGTTTCCCTCTTCCAAAATTTTGAGATTATTTGTACTTACAGATTCTCAATCTAAATTTGCTTTACTGTCGTGAAAATTAAAAATCGTCATCTAAAATTGAAATTTGACGATCTTTAGAATTGTTAAGATTTTAAAGAAATAGCTCACGGAAAAGACACCTCTTATGATTTGATGGAAAATCGTTCTCTTGATGTCTGATAAAATACTGCCTTTTATAAAGATCTTTGGAAATTTTATTGTCTGCGTAGACTTTTGAAATTAATTTTCTTGTACAATGTCTAAAATCCCCTGATTAGAATATGTCCATTAATATATTACATGTAATGTGACTGGGCTCAGACCATATGTGTATAAATAATGTATACCATGGTGCCACGTCTCTTCATGCCAAAGTAATGCGCTTTGAACATAGTAAAGGTAGAAAGAAATACCAGTACCTACAGCCGGTACGGGAGAGAAACCTAGAACCTTCAAATAACCCAAACTGCTAAGTAAACATACAAGCAGGGTTCTGCAGTGCCCGTCGAACGTGACTACGTAAAAGCATGGCTGTGTAGCCTTTCACGTCAGTGTTGTCAGCTTTCGCGACACCGTAAAAGATCAGAGCGGTAATCATTTATTTGAAAACAACCTAGTAATAAGTCTCATTTTGGCATCATTCTGCTTAAGAGCGACCCAAAACATACCACATAAGAAAGATCTGATGGTCTTCGAGTTAACCGAGACTTTGTGAGTTCAGCAAAACTAGCAACGACAGCGTGCATCGAACTAGCTGCTTTTTTGTCGCGGCTTGTATAGATAACCCAAAGAACCCAACATTTACTTGACAAAATTCAGATTTTTCCCCCCTTACCGAGTTTATTGCGCAATTCCCTGTAATAGTGTTTTCCTCCTCATAAAACAAAGCTTATCTTCCGCGAAGTGCGGGCGCGAAAGACTTTTCACTTTTACACCATACTGATGACCGCGCAAGTAAAAGTTTAAATAACAGACCGTATTTTACCGCTCACAAAAGCAATGAGTATTCCATCCTTAAAAGAAGAGTGAAGAGGAACACAAAACAAAATGCTTATGGCATTGATAGCTTTTGCGAGCCATTAACTTTTGACGGAGAAAGTCTCCTTGGTGCATCAGCCGTTCTACTGCTTGTTTTACAATATTGCTTCTATTATAGGCCTACTGTCTTTAATTTGGTACACATCTTTACCAGAAAAAAAGGATGTTACTAAAGCTTAATGCCCCAGTTGTACAGAACGTCTCGTATGAGAAAAGTTACTGGAAGGCTAAAGGAGATTCAAGCACACGAGGTGGTAGATATACCCTTTAAGACTTAAGTTACTGTGGTCCTCTACTCCTTCGATCTCCATTCTGATTAATCACACGAGCTAATATCGCAACTATGAGAGTGTTAGATGGCGAAGTACTGCTACCGTGCCTGAACTATGTTACAAGAAGGTCATGGAACGATATTTCTCATACTGTGCTTAACTTTCCCGGGTTGCGGTTTCTACAAGGCTGTGAGACACTCCATATATCCGTCCCTACTGCATACCAGTTACGCTCTAACACCTTTGTAGGATGCCAAGACACCGACTCAGCCGCCGGTGTTTTTAATTAAGTCTGCTTCTTCAGTAATATTTTTATACCTCAAGCGAGGTCGAGCCACTTTTTTCTTTAAGCGACGGAGCAGCCAGTGCCGTCGTTTAATTTCGTCGTTCTTAACAGGCTGCGCATTTGTTGTTACCAACTTTTATTCAATATTGTAAACGAGATTGTGCACCTGGAATGAACTGGGGATTAATCACCTTGGAGAATTTCTCGAGCAGAAAGCGTAACTCCACACTGATTCATTCCTCCGCGAGAATCTAAGGTGCTTGGAATAATAGTCAACCCATAATTAAACGAATCTAACGGGCCTAGAAATATATTTCCCTGCTTGGGCCTGTAAAATTACTATTTCAGAGAAAATTATCGTCAGCAAATCTAACACCAGGGCCTTCAGCTGAACTGAGAATAGACTTCATGTGCATAGTAGTTAAAAAAGATAGGACAATGGCGAAAATGGGTGTTACTTTTATGAGTGTATACACCGAGTTCCGCTGATCAGAAAGTGTATATTTCCTTTAGTCCATGGACCGAAATCTATTTTGACAGAAAACTTTGATGTGATCACCAGTTCATCTCGCAATTACCGTCAGGTGCGGGCGAAAGTTTAGTTATCTTTTGTGCCCACCCGTTGGCACTCCGGCGCTCCATCGTTTTCCTTTGTCATCTCTTTATCTTGGTTCGATTTCCTATTGCGCGTCCCCACCACCAAATCCGGCGCCTTTGATATGTATACCGATATACAGACGGGATCGCTTTAGTGGAGTATCCCATTTTGGATCAACCGCTCGGCCCCTTTAACCAATTCCCTGTCCTAAACTAACCTGCTCCTTAGTCCGTCCGACCCGCGGCATTCAAATTTCCTGGAATTGGATATACGAAGCTTTTAGTCGGTCATCTTGTAGTCTGCGTTTTTGAAATCTTTCTCCGATAAACAAATATCTACGTATGTCCTTGGATACACAGGAATACAAACAAGTCATGCATGTATGCCAATACTCTTTGACGTGGAAAACCAGGAAAGATTGGTATGACACGTATTTTAGTAAATAAAAAAAATAATTTAAAAAAAATAACGAATCAGACCTCCAAAAAAGGGGAGATCTTTCCATTGATAAGGGAGCGTTCATAAATTACGTAACGCTGTTTCCCAATCTCTGTCTCTCTTGCACTTAAACGTTCCCCATAAGACTATCTCTCTCTGTTGCGTTACGTAATTTATGAATGCTCCCTACGGCCAATGTGGACAATTTCGAGAACTAACAAAAAATTCACATACAAGATATATCCACGCACCATACATACATTTTTTATGAGTGTTAAAAATAAGAAATGGCTATTCACCCGACGGTCCATGTAAAATACATCCAAGCCCTTTTAACGCGCGTTGAATTATCCACCATATAAATGCGTTTTTGACATTTGCCCGAGCGTTGAGGTCTCCAAAGTAAATGCATGTCGGGTCATAGCAACACCCTAGCTTAAAAATAAGGCATTCACTATATGACAGCAGAAATGTAAACAGCTATTAAAAGCTCCTCAAGATGTAAACTCGAAATAAGCGAGGATAAAAAATATTTCCCTACCAAACCTCCTAGCCAAAGAGACATTACGAAGCCCTCAGTATATCCCCACTTACGTCAAAGGCTGCCTGGGAAAAAAACACACAAACCACTACAATGCGGTAGACCTAAGCCTGCACTTCTCAAAAAACAAAACAAAAAAAAACAAAACAAAAAAAAAAACGTAACCGTTTCGTAGTCCTATGAAATTAAAGGCTCAACAGCAGTTCCCTTCTTTTTACGTCACAGATTTTTCTCTCCATGAGAGGACATGTCTAGCAGATACTTTTATGTTAAACTGATTGGAATTCCCCAGATAAACTGCATCATTTGAAAAAGGCGGCATTATTCCTGAAGGGAGTTCTAAGACTTGTCGTTGTGTCTAAATACTTCTCTTTTGAGTAACATTTAGGTCAATTTGTAGGCATTCAACCGTCTAGAACGCCGATTCCTCAATCCCAATTTTCAATGGTCCATAATAGTTTGAAGACATATCTAAACTAAACCACGATAATTAAAACATTTAAAAAAAAATAACTTTACTAAATTGTTAAGTTATTTACAATATGCCCTGATCTATTTCTAAAATGGATATTTTACAGTTGCTCATGAAAAACGAATCTACCTAAACGCGGTAGAGGGAATTATCACATTGCAGCCGTATCCGCCATAACATTTTCAATAATTCCCTCCAAATCATCAGGTGATATTCCTCAGCGGATAGTACATTACGGAAGTCTTTCCACTCTTGGAAACGACTCACATCTACGAGGCAAAAATCTCCGATGTAATAAAAAAAAAACAGATGTATAGCTGGCTTTCAGGGAGAGCACAGCAAAAGGCATTTGTTTGGGGGAATACTAATTAAAGTTGTTTCATCGTAAACATTTTCAACTCATGACGGGCGAATGCAGGAGCGCATTTCGT
>Ga0058701_10004103_pt1 | contig 11744 bp, 8 predicted proteins | sample AgamicOrMae_FD_97039 | JGI IMG/M metagenome (GOLD analysis project Ga0058701, IMG submission 97039) | Agave microbial communities from Guanajuato, Mexico - Or.Ma.e | ecosystem: Host-associated > Plants > Phyllosphere > Phylloplane/Leaf | place: Guanajuato, Mexico | collected 2012-06-04 | reverse complement strand
GTACGTCTCGTCGAGATGTACAATATTGTTCACGGCACGATTACTGTATCACGTAGTGTTTGAGAGCTACAAGCCATTTAATGGTCAAGGGGGGGTCACGACTTATGCGGTTCACTGTACATAGACTGACCTTTGCCACCTGTTATTAGGAACTTTCGAGGTCAGCTGGTAATCCCATCAAAAGCTATAACCGGAACTGTTTCTGGAAAACTAATAAATTTTTCAATTTGTACGTTTCCCGTTTAGAATTAGGATATTATACTTTTCTTGCCATCGATTATATGTTTAAGAATTACATTCCTACCCACCACCGACCAGCGATGCCGTTCGGAAACAGAAAAAACTATATTAGAGGATCTTTTAAATTAAGTATTGTCACAATTTAAAAATATTTCACCCCTCTGGAAACTTAAAACTAAAAAATTCAGGCACTTTTCAAAGCTAAAAATGTCGAATTTTAATTGAAAAAAATCCTTGTAATTTCTCTTGAGCTAAATTTCACTCCAAATACTCAAGGCTGTCATGGGTAATATGAAAAATGTACGTTTTGGGATGCTCACTGATAGTCAACCCTTTCCTTTATACTCCCTTTGTAAATCCCGAAGATTACATTTTTCGCCTCTTGTTTTCCACCTCCTCACTTAACCTCCAAAACTTACAAAGTGATCGTTCCAAGTTTTTTTCTTCTTTTTTAACCAAGATGGCATGTCTGTTTGGCAGGGTTTGTCCGCGTGCGGCCAGAGACGGCGCCTGTGCGTCTAACTGGTGCAGAGGCTGCCGAAGACGCTCTCGACGTCGGCGTTCAGGATGTCCTGGCAGCTCTCCGATGGGTCCAAGCCAACGTGGCAGCGTTCGGTGGCGATCCGGGCCGAGTTTTGTTACTAGGTCACGACACAGGGGCAGCCATTGCGTCCCTCCTCCTGCTCAGTCCAGCAGCCAAAGGTAGGTAGACCTTACTGCAGCGTTCTATCAACTTACCACGCACTCTGAAACTTGTTCGGCTGCACTTGACAATCCTTTCGCAACCGCTCAACTAGCCTATTCGAGGAATATTCCCAGCCTTCTGCAGAAGAGCCTTGAGGCTTCATACAACTTAAGGGATCTGACCGTCAAGTAATCTGTGCGCTGATCAACTTTCTCCTTCAATTAGCTAAAAAAAAAAGCACCGGGCTCAAGATGTTGGTACAGAATCTCCGATACTTCTTCGAAACCACGTCACAAGTTACTTCGTATCTTTTATTGGGTAATCCTATCGTGAATCGAGTGAAGATAAAACGGGCGAGAGCGAATTCATTTATGGGTATTTCGAAACTGATTCCGTGTCTAAACGGTTGTGGTGCTAAGGAATACCTCATTTAATACCAATTAATTATAGTTACGCCAGCTTGATGCCGCTACATTCTGGCGCCACTTTGTTACCGCTGACAAGACGGAAGACCTTGACGTTAAGTTAAATTGTAGAGTGCTTACTTTGTATCTAGTTTTATAATAGCGCGAGGAGAAAACAGACTGAGCAAATATCGTGGTCTAGGCCTCGCATCTCCATTTTTGTTTATAGCACCGTCTCTTTGCCCAGAGGAACATTTTATGAATGGGCTTTAAGTAGCTCTGAGTGGGACATTACTACACGTAGTAATTGGAGCGAATAGAAAAATATTTACATGGAGTAAGTCCAGCGGAGCCTGCTACGTCAGTGCAGGTCCACGAAACGGAGAGCACTCTACCCTACAATATACTTGGACTGTCAATATTTACTTTGGTGGGTCCCTTCTTCTCTTTAGTAATAAAGCAAAAGAGGCCTGTCCGACTGTTTACGAGTACACACGTACTCACTCAGCACATGTGAGATATACACTTAATATACACCGAGAGACAATGTCCTGACAATAATTTCCCAAGGTATAAAATAAAATGCCTCTGGCAGTTACGGACGGACGGAGAATCTAGGTTTTTCGAATGATAATTCAAATCTTGCTCAAAAGAAGTTTTAAGGCCTCTCCACAGTGCTACCAACATTCAAATGTGAAAATTAAGGTCTTACTGTTTTATTTGGAAAGTAGAATTATCCAGCTATCGTGGTCCTTTTGCCACCTAGCCTCGCTACCGGTGGGAGGACATTGAAGTGGGTGTAAATAATGTAGATAAGCAACGAAGGAAGTAGAGGCACAGGTGAGGTATATGTTTAGGTAGAATTGAAGCAGAAACGGGTGAAGCAGAGGAGGAATAGAGAAGCAGACACAGATCAGGAAAGCATATAGAAGTCTCACGCTTAGGTGGGGGGTAGCTGACATGTGGGGGCAGGTGGGAAAGCCTCGAAGAACGGTGTTTGTGCTGTCTCTTCCACCTTAATTAAGCTTCCCTTGCTGAATCAGCTGAATTTCTTTTGATCCTTCAAAAAGAATTGTCCCTTACCACAGAAGAGTGTACGATACCGTTTTCTTTGTTTTGTTTTTTAGTATATTTTTACATATTTTTTTAAAAAAATGTATATAGATATTTTAGCGAAAATCTTGTTGAAATATATTCCACGTGCGGAAACGTAGCCGTATTGAAACACCTCAGTCCATGATTGATCGTAATAAATGCCGGGTTTGTTCCACGTATGGGTTGCGTTCCGGGCTGTGTGAGGTTTGGATAAGCAGCGGATTATTGTAACATTGCACGCCTGTAACTAGGTCAGGAAGCAAGCACTGCGAACTGAAACAATAGGTAGGATTGCTTGTACTTCTTTCGCAAACAGACCGTTCCTGCTCACAGGATTGGTTTTATGTGTAGGGAGATTTCCACCTGTGAGATCACCGAAAGCCTTTCTGCTGAGGCTTTCCTCTATTCTAGTCGATCGTGATTTTCATCACTTTCCGTTCTGTCTGTGTGAGAGGCTCCCACCTGTTGTGTCCAACCCTTTGTCACCAAGATGAGCAATCTGAGATTGGAGCAAGGCACTTTAAACTCAATCTAACCTAGCTTTCTCAAAACCCAATGCTTACTCACTAAACGGCATCGAGATTAATGGCCGTTCAATTTTATTGAATACGGTTAATAAGTGTTGTGAGCGACCTCTAGGATTGATAGAAAAGGTGAATCTTTAGCGGTTGAAATGCAACTTACCGCATTTTTCTAATTTCGCGCTGAGTAAACAAAACGGCGAAAAATTCCGTTACGCTAAAACTGACGGTAATGGACTTTTATCAAGCTTCTTAAGTTCAGTCCGGGAATGTTCGAGTGGAAGTTTTCTAGACGCCTCAGAGCAGAGATGATACCTTTTGATAGGTAGAGTTTTATGCGCCTTAGGTCACTCCTCTACCAAATGATATCAGACTTTATCTTTAAGTGTACACTTTTTACATGTCAGACCACGAAGTACCTTCCGATTTCTACCCAACTTAATCTTGCTTAATCTAGCGCATCACGTGATTTTTAGTATATGTACTTATAATTTGATGGAAGGTTAAATGAGGCTACAATACAAGACGTAGTGGAGCGCGTGGCCGTGCGGAGTCCTGTCTTCGGCGTTACAGATCTATGTTTATGGGCTTTTTTTTTATTTACGGTTAAATTTTCAAAATCGCATTCGATCCTTCCTAATAAAAATCCGCCAGCTGCAAAGTGCTTTTCCGAAAAATCCACCAACTGCAAAGTGCCTTTCCTAAAAACCCACCAACTGCTATCTGTTCACATTGCAGTTGGTGGGTTTTTGGATGAAGCACTTTGCAGTTGGTGGATTTTTCGAATCGGCTCTTCGCAGTCGGTGGATTTTCATTAGGAGGGATCTGTTTAGACGTCGCGCAAGACGTCTAAATCTGAGTTTTATCTAAAACCATTTTCTAAAAAGTTTACAATCGTTTTACGCTTTTATTCCTTGTAGATGTCATCATTGGTGACGTCTTTAAGAGCTCGGAATCAACTTTTTTACTTCGTTTTTATAGCAAGCAAGTAGTGAAAAGGGGGGAGGTGTAAACATGCACATTATTCGTCGAATTGGTGTAGGTTACCATTGAAGGGCTGAAAGACAAGCGAAGAGTTATCTCGCTGAGGTTACGAAGTCGTGCTTCCAACACCAATCGAATGTCCAAATGGTATTGGAAAACTCTTTCATAAAAGCAGTCCCATTTTAATGGAAAGTGTGGCACTGAGCAAAAACTTGCCTCAAATCGACTTCTCTCGACAAAAATGTAATTATTTCGATAAATCGATTATCTTGTCGAAGCGAATGCTTGCTCTCACGGGGATGACCCACCACCTCCACAGCAGCTCTACTTCGTTTATTTAATAGCTCATCCCTGGTGGAAAACTGGGATCTTTCCCTGAAAAAGTAACGTGGCTCCGGAAGAAAGGAAAAGGAAATATCTCTGCTAGGCTGTCCGACTCGGTTTTTTCCCCTTATCCATTCAGTATGCAGTACAAGTAGCGTTTTCGATATAAGAACTCTGTCTTAATTTAAGTTAAGTACTTTTCGTGATTGCTGCCCTTTTAGTAGTTTTCAAATGATGTAGGAAATCATTTAAGACATGTTTTAAACGGGGTTCATTGAATTCCCCTCATTCTCAGACAAGTTTTTTAAATTCATTTGAACAGGCAATCCTATACACAGTTCAAAATAATCCTTGTTTCACTTGTCCTATATCTGTTTTGGGTTTGAAGGTAAAACGGGAGAAGAGCGTAATTAGGTTACTTTTAAAGTTACACTTTGAAACAAAGCCATATCAATGAAAAGTTCACATCGAGATCCCTCCATTAATATAATTATTGATAGGTATACTTTTCAAAATAACCAAATCACGCTCTATCCCTATTTTACCTTCTTATCAGAACAGGTATGGGAATACCTAAAACATAATTGTTTTTTTTATTATGAAGTGTTTTTGATGTCTTAAAAAACCTTCAAAGCTTGCAGTCCAATCTTGGAGCTATTGGTAAGTTATACATTAGTTCAGCTTGCGAAAGAAAAAAAAGTAAAAAGTAGCAAGGAAATTGGATTTAAGCTTTAAAAATTTTAAAGTTTTGAAAAAGCAACTAAAAAATAACAAAAAACAAGTCTTTTATCGTCTGAGGAAACCTTATACGGTAATTATCTTTAACAGTACACTGTAACAAGACTAAAATGTCATTCGAAATTATATTTTGTCTGACGGCATGTATCACAATATTTTTGAAATATGCAGTCTATATACCGTTCAGCGATTGTCCCTCACGATCGCACGCTTATAACGGACTTCGTCGCGGTTTAGGTATTATCTCACAGGCCTCCCGTACAATCAACATATCATTTGCGATGACCACCGCCTTCAACGACTTGTTAAGCTTAAAATATAAGTGGTCGTGAAAGGCGGTACAACTTCGATTTAGTAATCTCGTTTTTCCATGCTTTTGTTTACCATTCGCAATGCGGCATGAAATTCTTCGAAAAAAAGGTCAGTGTGTGATTTTCCGAGTCCCCCGCTCCGACCCCTTATGCCATACACTAAAACACAGCAATTACGCCAATTGAATCCAATCAAAATTCGTTGTGATCTGTCAAGCATAATTGAAGTCATGACGTGGGATGGAAAGCCTCCAAAACTGGGAACCTCAAAACTATTTCCTGAAAACTAGTACAGAAGCTAAGTGTTCCGGAAAAACTGGTCATACCTTGAGTTTGTGAATGGTTGCTGACCTGTATATTGGTGTCCGTTCCCCTCCCCCAACCCTTCCCTCCCCCACATTGTACAGTCCCCTACAAAAGCACTCCTATTTTACCTTTTGTCGGCGGCAGGGAAACTCGGCACTGTTGACATGTGTTGGGTCCCTCCGGCTTAACGCCAAATCTCCCCACTGGACCACATCGTGGGCCTCAAACAAAACTCGCGCCTTAGTCTACCTCTATTGTTGCCTGTGTTGTTCAGTCGCGTTATGTCGGTTCAGGCGAATATTTAACGATTCATTTGCCCTCGGCAGATGAGCCATCTCATTTTAAGATTCATTTTTTTCCGATTTGCGAGGCGCGAACTACAGGCACGTGAAGTGTTTTTGATCTCTCTCGGTTTTTCGAATTTTCCTACCTGTAGCGTTCCACTCTTAGTATCTTTCCCGTGGCACAGACTTTCTGGCTATAACATAATTACTGTATGGGTTGGTGTTATGGTATATATGACGGTATTTTAGTTGATTTAAGTAAGGTTAGATTCCCTGGACTTAGGTTCTCTGGGTGATGGTGGGTTGGTTTAGGTTCCCTGTTCTGGGACTCGGTCGGTGATCACCTCCGTTCCAAAAATGGAACACAAAAGAAATGTGCAACTTTTCAATTTTTAAGACAGACTTAAATGTTCTAGTAAACCAAAAAATTCCTTAAATAGCTTTTGCGCTGTTTGATTTGCCGTCTTAACTTTTGGTGAATTACGAAAGCAGTGCGGTTTCCTGCTTGTAGGAATGAAAAAAGGGGGGGGGAGAAGAAAAAAAGAATACAAAAGAAAAACTAAAGGCCTCTAGTTATATCTCCTGAAAGGCCATTGTCGTGAAAGGCTTGATGAACATGTTGCTGAATTTTTGAGAATTTTTATTACTTTTTTTTGTTTTTTTTAATCAAATTTCGTCATAAAACACCTACGCACGCGTTAAAAATACAAATAAACTTTGAAAAGAAGAATAAAGATTGCATTAGCATTGACCTTTAATTATGTCATTATCGGTCCCTATCGCAAAAAAAAAGTTGCTTTAAGCCTGAAAAGGCTGTAAGTATTTTTTTTGTCAAACCGCGTTCATTTTACGGTTTAAAGGGATTACGGCGTTATCCGGCCCTATCTCTGTAATCTCGTAAGTTGGCCCGAAGATGGTTCAGGGCGGGGCGCGGAGGGTGGGGTCGTGGTTACATGTAACCCCCCACTGCAATCAATTGGGAAATCTGCCGTCCGTTCCTCCTTCCCTGGAGCTCCTTACCTTGTCTCCGCCCCACATTAGTTTTCGCTCTGAATCTACTCCGTAATTTGCATCCTCTGGTCTTAAACCTGTCGTTTTCCTAGAAACTTACTGCAGCACAATCATCTTATTTCAAGAAGAAATTGATGCTTACCATGAGAATGTGTACCAGAAGCGTTTTCATGATTTAACCTGATTTAATATAACTCAGGTTGAGTTGACGGCTTAGATTGCCATGATCTACATTATAAAGTAAGATTATGATGCATATTCCATCGTATACCGGCTTAATGATTCACCTACTGCACACTTTAAAGCTGTAGGCACTAGGTCTTAGTAATCCCGAATTAGGGTGCAACTTTCACAGAGATCATCGCAAATATATAAAGATCAGTTCTATTCGCACGCCTATGTCAATTCAAGGGAGACTTGAGACGGAAACCAAACTTATGCACTTTAAATGGGAACTGAATTGAACGCACGGTAACCATCTTTATATATTTTAATTGGGGCAACTTGTAAATAGTCATTTTGTTTCGAAAAATGTTATTTTTTACTGTGCTCATTTTTGGAAAATGTGCATTGAAAAAATGTGCTCATGTAGAAGTGCACGACGAAAAAAGCGTTACAAGTACCGCTTAGTTAACCTCTTCTCAGGTGATTTTTTGCCCGTCCCTGCCTACCGCTCAGGGGCAAACAAGGTTACTTGCATTAGTATTCCCGACCATGCTTTTCGCTTTGCATGCTTTCTTTCGTATTAGAGGCATTTAAATTGTTGTGTCTGCGTCGCGCGCAAAAAAAAAGCGAATTAGTCAAGGACTTGTTTTTTGGAGGGGAGAGAGCAAAGCGATTTTTAAAGGAACACCTTTAAAATTAATCCTAACAAAAGCACTTTTCTAGGCCTAATTTTGTTAAAGACAAACATAGATATATGTCTCTTGCTTGTCAGCTCTTATCTTGGTCTCAGCTGCTTTTCCAATGTATGTCATTTTCAAGTTAATGTTTGCATCTTGCTCTGTTTTGTGTGTTTTATGTGGCGTTTCACCCATAATGCGATGGCTTCAAATGAAACTGTACTAGTTGAAAATGCTCATTCAATAATGTACCAATTCCTATGCCTACAAACTGCAAGTGAAACAGTTTTGAAACAGCAATTTCAACCAGTAGGCTACAGTTTCATTTGAAGCCATCGAATCGCTACATTGATGCCAATCTATTAAATCACGCGGAATTCTTTACCGATATCAAAGTCTTCAATTTTCAGTGGGGCTCAAAATTCGTTGATGCAAAACATGAAATAGATGTATTATGCGACCAGTAGAATCCTTTCGAATCTTGAAATAGCGCGTGATTTTAATCTTATAATAAATTTCTGTTTACGACGTAATACTGTTTGATATTCATGATCATTTTCGATTTGAAAGCGTTGGAAAACAAAAAAGATCGAACACGTGTGTGCTCCATTTCCTTTTCCAGGAAAACAGGAAAAATTTGCATTAGGTTTATAGCGTCAGCTGAGCAGAGTGGTAAGCTTAGGCTCATAGCACGTTTAACAGGACTAACTACGGAACGAGACACAAGGCACAAACTAGCCTTACTTCACATAGTCCAACGTAAGCCTATTGCGTACCATGAACCCTTTACCAATGCGATCCCTGCAATGAAAAATCGATCAGGTACTCACAAACGCGAGTATCAAAAATCGATCAAGTGAAAGCGTTGCATTGAAAAATCGATCAACAGCTATTCCTATACATTGCAGTTGACCGTTTTTTTGAACGCACCCTTCACTTGATGAATTTTAGAAACACATCATTTCACTTGATCGATTTTTCATTATAATGATCGCATTGTTGGTTGACCTATTGCGGATTACAGAGGTGGAATACTCTAGCCTTTTGTACCAAGCCTAGTCATGTATTTGGGCAGACGGTCGCACTTGAAGAAGCGTACTACGCCGCATTGTTAACAGAGCGTTAGAATATTTAAATTTTGCCATATTATTCAGCACGTTAAAAAAAATCCTCGAGACAGCCTCGTAAGTAACCTCCCTTGGCACCTCATTAGGTAATACGCAAGTGTTTCTTAGTTTGACTTTGTAAAATGCTTTTTTTTTTCCATCGAATCTCTGAAACGTGTATTAAAGTGCGCATTCTGTTCAGTCGCAACACTCACCTTTTTGTGTCTCATTCTTGAGAAATCGGACGCCATTAAGTATGTGAACCGCTTTGAATCTTGAGAATGCTGGCTTTATAAGTTAAATCTTTATTCACTTAAAAAAACTGAATTACTCTTATTCTGGGTTAAGGTAAAAATCAAAGCCTTGATTTGTGAATCACGGAAAGTACGCGCGGAGTTTTGTCGTTAAATAGATTTTTTTTTTCATTTTCCTTTTTTTAAATTTTGTATTTTTTACTTGACTTATTCAGGGGGTACTTACTCATCAATGGAAATCTGCGCAGAAGTACATTAACGATCCCTTCGCCGTTTTATCTCAAAAAAAACTTTTTTTAATGAATATGTTCCCAAAATATCGATAAAGTTTTGATAATATGGTAATATGGGAAATATTACGGACATTCCTCGTCACAAAGTCGAGAATAAAGACACAGTTAAGCTTTTTAGAAGTCGAGTTAGCACTAAACCCAGTTAAGTTAGTTAAAATTAGGTAATGCGAACGTTGGTCTGAAATTTTGCGTTGTAGTTTTTTATCATTCAAAGTCTTGATGCTTCATGTACCCGTATTTAAACAAGTCGCAGGAAGAAGGGGTTATGTTGTGCTTAGACATCGGAAATATTTCATAGTAAATAAGGGACTTCGTTTTGATGGGGTTCCTTGATAATCTAATTAATCTTGGAAGAAAGAGGTCGGGTCCAAATCCTTGACTAGAGACGTGAGTGGCAAGCGAAAAAGATTTGAATCTCAAAAATGAAAGAAACAAGAATGGGCTAGTGAGGTATGGGCGACTCAACCATTCTGATCTCCCTAGTCAGCGCAGCAAAGCGACGGAATTTTTTCGGCTTCCTTTTTTTTTCCTTCCCTCTTTTAGAGAGCAGACTAATGGCAAAGTGATCGACTTCTGTTGAGGAAATTCCGGGATTTAGCGGATGAATCAGCGATACTGAGCAATGCTTACGAAGCCGAGCCAGACCAGTGCTGAAATTTCAATGCTTATCACCGATTTTCTGCCCATACTGAAAATGGTGATTTTTTTTTTGCCCTGTGTTTTCTCTCCTGTGGTCAAGTTAGCGACATACCCTGACTTTCATGTAACTGATGTCAGTGTCGCCATATCTGATGCCGCTTTTTTATCGGGGGTAGCAGTCTGTTTAGGTAACCTAGTTTTAGTTCACCGAGGTTTCGTTAACCTAGGTTTACGTAACCGAGTTTTAGCCGAGGTTTAGTTAATCTAGGGTTAGTTAACCTAGGGTTAGTTAAGCTAAGTTTGGTTAACATAGGTTTAGTTAACCTACGTTTAGTTAACCTTGGTTCAGTTAACCTAGATTTAGATTATTTGGATTTGGTTAGCGTGGGTAGACCTGTAGATACCGATATTTATTTCATGAAGAAAAATTACTCTAGATCAGTCTTATCTTGTTCAACGTAACAACTTAATCTAGGCTATTGTTTGCCGTTAAGCGTGTATCGGTTGTGTAAGGCTAAAGCATGGCAAAACAAAAGAGGTAAAAATTGTACCCTTTAAAAGTGGCAGGATGAAGAAAGTCGTATCAAAAATAATTTTAAAAAAAAGCAAACAAACAAACTTTGGCTTGAAATATCGTAACGCGGTTTTTCAAATCTGATTGATTTTCAACACTTGGATAAATCAAATTGCTATTTTATGTTGAGATAAGAGAGCTCGCCATTTACATGAACAGAATAGATTTCAAGTTGGTAGTATTTCGGAAGTACTGTATGAGGGAAGTTTTATTATTGTAGGGCGTTTGATTGTTAGAGCCAGGAGAGCTCCATTGTTATAGATTTCTTTTCTCCCGATCATGGTGATCTCAACAACAGAGTGCCTTAAAAAGTATGTATAGGCAAAACGCAATACATGCCTGTGTTGTGGTTGCCCCTCACTTTTTCAGGCGCTCCCGAAAACGTCACAGGGTCGAAAACAAATTTTAGGGCTGCTTTTACAATTAGCGGGGAGGAGATTTTCTGGTTTAACCTCCTACCAGGTTAGGTTAACGTAGGATAAGTGCATCGTGCTTCGCTTCTTCGTGACGTCTGACGCTACTTACCTCTCGTCGGCAGCATCTGCCGCTCAGAAGTGAGGTGCATCAGGATTGGACACTTTAACCCTCAATGGTCACACTGGGATCGTTTTCGAGCCCATCATTTTTTTTTAGACTTTTTTTAGAGTCTGAGGTTTACAAACTTTTATGTAAAACTTTGTCTCTTTACCTTTCATTTGAATGCTTTTTGAGCACTCAACTAGTGGCCAGTAATAAGGGTCCAAACATGCCTTGGGGTCGAAAACGACCCCAGTGTGAGAAGATCTAGAAATTTGAGGCTGTGGTCGTTTTCGACCCCAGCATCTTTTTTTTACAACGATATAGAGCAGGGGTCATTTTTGACATCGGTTTTGCAACTCAGTGTTATAAAGAGGTGGGCTGCACTGGCCCGTCGCAGCCAAGCCACACCTTGCTTTCTCTGAAGTCCTGAAATGGTCACACTGGGATCCTTTTTGACCCTACAAAATTTCGTTTCGTCGGATATTAAAAAAAATTAAAAAAACACCGGACGGTGACAGTACTTTCCCGATACGACCGGTCCAAACATAAGGAAAGGACAGCGACTTCTTGCCAAACGTCTCTCAAAAACACAAAACAAAGGCCCACCTCAGCTT
>Ga0058701_10004102_pt1 | contig 11744 bp, 9 predicted proteins | sample AgamicOrMae_FD_97039 | JGI IMG/M metagenome (GOLD analysis project Ga0058701, IMG submission 97039) | Agave microbial communities from Guanajuato, Mexico - Or.Ma.e | ecosystem: Host-associated > Plants > Phyllosphere > Phylloplane/Leaf | place: Guanajuato, Mexico | collected 2012-06-04 | reverse complement strand
TTTCCCTTTTTTTTTTTCCTTCCCATCCTATCCCTTTTATGATATAACGTAGTGAAATTCAGTTTACTATGATTTTTACAGATATTTTTTCATTTTTTTTTTACCTTTAAATCTTGGAAGGAAATGGGTGAGAATGAGAGCATTTCAGCCGGGGGTATTTGTTCCATCACTTTGTGTGTGCCTCTGTTGTGTTTTTGTTTTTTTAGCCTGTCTGCTTGCGTCTCAAATCGCAGTGAAATACTTGTAGTGCGTAGAGATGAGACAGTGTGGGCGACCTATGGTGTAATGCTCGTTGAGGTGGTAAGGTAATGTTGTTTGGTTTGATGGTTCAGGTGTGATGCCAAGCAGCCGTGATGCGGAGCACAACGGAACAGTTTCGAGAAGAAGACACCGGGCAAAGAGCGCAGGGAGCAGCGGGGCGGGCAGCGGGCCGGAGAGCGGCAGCGGGCCGGAGAGCGGCGGCGGGCCGGGTAGCGCCAGCGACGCTGACGTAGGCATGCAGCAGAGCACCGACGGCAGGCACAGCCACTCCAGACATCACTCGGAATCGAAGAGTCGCCGGAAGAAACAGTCCAACGTTCAGCCCCTCGTCGAGTACTCCGACGTTAGCTCGGAGGACCTGTCTGCCCCAGAGGCCGGGGAGATCCAGAGCGAGGTTGAAGGCACGCCCTCGCTGAGTGAGGGCGAGGTGAGCCCCAGAGACGTGGCCTCCATGCCGCACAGCGCCAAGCGCCACGCCAGCCGCAACCGCGCCTCCGACACCCGCAAGCATGACAAGTACGGCTCGTCGGCGTCCGGGACGGCTTCCGGCGCCGCCTCGCCCGAGGAGCGCCGCCTGCGGCGCCACCCGTCGTCGTCGCCCGCCGGCGGCCCGCTGTCGCCGCACAACCGCCGCCACCACGAGCGCAAGTCTTCCGAGTCGAAGGGCTCCGACGGCCGCCACAGGAAGCACCGCCTGAGCCCTGCGGCACCCGCGGCGCCCCCGGCCCAGGCGCGGAGCCCGCCCGACTACCACAAGCTGAAAGACGACCCGCGGAGCCGCAAGGATAAGCCGCACCGCTTGGACAGGAAGCAGAAGCGCGGCAAGAAGCGGAAACGGAATCGGAAGTCGAAGCACATCTCCCGGGACTCGAGCCCGCTGGGCGCATCCCTGGACGGCGTGGACCTGGACGAGGGCTCCGAGACGTGGGACTCCCGACTGGGCTCCCGCGAGACGAGCATCCGCTCGCTGCGCCATGGGCCCAGCACGTCGCCGGTGTCGCCGCCCTCCAAGCGCGGCAGCGACATGGACGTGGTGAGCGAAGACGAGGTGATCAGCCTGACTCCCAAGATCGGCGGCCCCCACGACAGCCCCACGGCTTCCCCGCACACGCCGCCGCTGTCCCGGCTCTCGGCCGACGACCTGGCCGCACCCCCCAACAACCGCCTGTCGCCGGCGCACAACGACAACGACGCCTGGCGCCGGGGCTCGCCGTCGCCGCGGCCCGCCTCGCCCAAGAGCGCCTCCAGGGCGCGGCGCTCCGCCAGTCCTCCTCCCCGGAAACCGCGCAAGTCGGAGAAGCGGGAGCGGGACCGCGACAGGGACCGCGACCGGGAGCGGGAGCGAGAGAGGGACAGGGAGAGAGACCGCGAGCGGGAGCGCGAGCGCGAGAGGGAGGACGACCGAGAGCGGGAGCGGCTCGAGCGCCTGGAGAGAGATCGCCTTGAGAGAGACCGGCAGGAACGGGATCGTCTGGAGCGAGAGCGCTCCGAGCGCGAGCGGGAGCGCCTCGAGCGGGACCTGTACGAGCGCAGCCGAGAGCGGGAGGCCGAGAGGGAGCGGGAGCGCTGGGAGCGCTACGACCGGCTGGACCGGGCGGAGCGGGCCGAGCGCGCCGAGCGCGGCGAGAGGAAGAGCCACCGGAGGGACCGCGACCGGTCCAAGGCCCACAAGCGGGCCAGGAGGTCCCGGACAAGGAGTCGCTCTCCAGCCGTTAGGTAAGACCTTCCTCCTCATCGCACTCTGCCCGAACGTCTATCCTATCCCCTCGGCATTGTCGCCCTCCTGTAAAACCTTGTTCATGTCACACGTAAAAGATGTTTTTCTTTGGAATTTTAAGGTATTTGAATGTGTGCCGTTGTTGTGCAGGTTACGAAGAAGTCGTTCTCTGACGAGGTCCCGTAGTCGAAGTCCGCAGCGTTGGCGACGATCCCCACTCACCAGAAGTCGCTCACCGCCCTCCAGAAGCACGCGTCACTACAGTGGTTCTCCGACGCGATCTAGAAGGTAGCTACCCTGCCTCGATGCAAGCGCTGGGAACGTGGGTGAGAGCGTGTGCTAATGCTGTGCTTGGTCAGGTCGTCCAGCCGGGGCCGCAAGGTGGTGTCGGTGAAACGAGCGAGGTCCCGCACGCGGAGTCCAGTGATCCGCCACCGCACTCGCAGCCCCAGGTCCCCTCCCCCGCCGCGCCGCTCCAGGACGCCCGTTCGGAGCCCCACGTCCACTGCCGCGCGGAACCTTCAAATACAAGTGAGTCACACTTCTCGTCAACCGCACAGAGCTCGGGACATTTGAAACAAGGGATTTCAGACCTTGTGCCTTCGCCGTCGCCAAGCCGAGATGTGGTTCGACATGTATGAAATGAATCTTGTTTGCTTGCAGACTAAACTGAGCCAGACTAGTCTGTTCGCGGAGTTGGTCGCGAGTCGGAAGACCCGAGACAAAGCTTTGAAGAGCTACGCGGCCCTCGAAGAAAAGCAGAAGAAGACTGAAGATGACGGAGAAGTGACGATTCTCGAGCCCGCTGATGGCGGAGCAGGTGAGCATCAACGTCCCCGCATTCCTGGTGCTTGTTGCACACTCGCTCCAGGGAAAACTGTATATCAGGGTTTGGCTCCCAAAACCCGACCGCACCCTTGCAGTAAATTCTAAAACATGTTCTTTCTACGCAGACGGCGAAGCGTCGAAAAACGGGTTGGAGGCCAATGCACCCATACTTGATGTCACCATGATGGATGTCAGTCAGGTATGTATCCACGTGACTGCCGCACGCACCATGATTTTGTTGAAGGTGTTCTACTAATTTGTTTTGCGACTGATCTGTAGTATCCATCTTGAAACTTATTTTGTGGTCAATGCAAACCAGTGTTGAGTTCTTTCTCCTTGACTAATCGTTACATTCGCACACCTCTTGAACTACCCTTTTAACTACTAGTTTCTTTTATTTTAAACCGGGCTGTAGTAAAACAACTTTTATTAGTTCAGTTTTGTGGGACAACTTCCTTTGGATAAATCGTAGCCTCTTCTCTGTTCCTTTTTCCTTCGGGTAATTCAGACCAGCCTACCGATGCGCTGGACCCTCTTGGGTTTTGATCAGACTAAGCAATCATCTTGCTTCTTGAAACGGCATCGCTGATTGCCAGCCTTCTTTGAAATCTCTCCTTTTCGTTGCTGACTTGTTCGATTACTGTTTGCCAAGAGTTGATTTTTTTACTGGGAACTTTTACACAGGAGAGCGTTGCGACTCCGTCTAGCCAATACAACTATTACCCGGGAATACCTGTGAGTTTCTTACGTTTAATAGCTGGTTGCTTGGGCAAGCGAGGTGCTTCATTGGGGTGCTGATCTTTAAGGAAATGTTTCATGTCCTGTTTGCGCTTTGATTGTAACTATGCGTTTCTGCTTAACCAATTCTTCCTTGGACCGGTGAAGACGCAGGCGCCAACTCGATCCTCTGATCAATACGATCAGATGCGCGATCTTTGGCAAATCTATGTTTTCAGCAGTCCCATCAATGTGACGCCTTTCTTGCGATTGGGGCGGATGTCATAGTGTTTTTAACAACAGTATGCAAAGCTCTATGTTGCTCGGTTTTTCTTCGGTGGTAGGAGTTAAAAATTGGGCTTACACGGGTTTGGGCAACAAACTTGGTGTCCACGTTTTCAAGGCATTTTAATCATATTACAAATTTTCCCATTTTAACAATATTTAGAATATAAAGGGAAGGGCTTCAAGATCAAAATTCAAAGAAAAGCGCTTTTTCTAGGGTTGTTTTGTACTGAATCTAGGTATTTTGCGGACCTCATCCCTCTCGAACTGAAGTGATCATTGATAATTCATTCACTTGGAAAAGCAAATGCGCCGTAAATATCTGTTTTGAAAATCGTCCGCAGCTTTTTTTTTGTTGGAAAAATGAGATAATTTGTTTTCGTGATTGCGCAACAGCCCTGCTTCTTTATTTTGAATGTGGCACCACGATGTAGGCATGGGTGTGTACTTTTTCTCAGATAAGCCGTTCCCAAGTGTTTGGTCCCCCATTCAAGGAGATCCTGCCATTTTTTGTGTTTTGAAGTGAAATGTCGTATGAGTCACAGCCCAGGTTCTTGAATCCAGAACGGTGTACAGTTTTCGGTTTAGTCCATTACCGCTTCACCCTCTGAAAACTTAAACGTAAATTTTTAGTTGTTTTCAAAACCTTAAATTGCCCTTTTTTATGCCAAAAGAATCCTTGTCAGATTAGTTAGTGGGGTTCTGGCATGTCTTAAGAAGAATGCGCCTTGGGTGCAAGTGGTAAAAGTTACGTCATCGTAAGACATCGCAAGACTCATGGTGTGTTGGTTTTGTCGCAGCAACAGCAAATGGGAATGCATCCAATGCTTCCCAGTGACCTGGTGCCCCCGCCGGCGCCGCCTCCTGGACTGATGTACAACATGATGTATGGGCACGGCCTCATGGGCATGATGCCCCCAGGCTTCCCAGGAATGCCGCCGCCCATGATGGGCCAGCCGCCCATGGGACAGCCGCCGATGGGCCAACCGCCCATGGGACAGCCGCCGATGGGCCAGTCGCCCATGGGCCAACCGCCGATGGGCCAGCCGCCCATGGGCCAGCCCCCAATGCAGCCGCCCCCTATGAGCCATCCGCCTCCCATGGGCCAGCCACCGCACATGGCCCCGATGGGACCGATGGGGCAGCAGCCCATGAACTCCGTTCCTCCTGTCGGCATGGGCGTGGCCATGAGCCAGCCGCCGCCGATTGTGGCGCCCTTGGTTCCTGGGCAGCCGGTGGCGGCCGGCCAAGGCCCTCCGGCGCTGCCCCCGCAAGTGCCGGCGGCGGCGGCGGCTGCGGCCACGACAACGACGCCCATGGCAGCGGTGCCCGCGCGCCCGCCGCCCCCGCCAACGGGACCCCCTATGCTGCCCAACGGGGATGCCCGAGTAGAAGCTAAGACTGCAGAGAAAAGCACTGGTAAGTGGATTGCGTTTCCAAACAACCCACTGACGCTACTGTCTCTTTCTCGCTCATTAGGGCTCAGTTGGTAAGACTGGAGGGGACTGTAACCTTGCTTCTGCCAAACCTACAATTTCAAAACGATAAGGTCTGTGAAGGGTTTTCATTTATTGCTGTTAGTGTATTTGTTCATTTAAAACACATTATGGGGGTTTACACGTGCGAAGTCTTCCTGTATTAGCCCTCGTGTAAGGCTCATCCTGGATTCTAGCTTGATATCAAGGAACTACATGTGTTTCATCTGCTCATGTTAGTGTTATCTAGAGTGAAGTAAAGGAAGAGGTTGGTTGGTTGGTTTGCAGACAAAGCGGAGAGCGGGCCGGCGACGCCAACGAAGGGCGACGGCGCCTCGTCGTCCGCGACAACGACGCCCGTGGTGTGGTCCGCCAAGGGCAAGAGCCTGACGAAGCTGCCCATGCCCCCGGGAATCAAGCAGAGCGACTTCGAGAGCATCGACTCGTCGCCCAACAGCCGCTCTTCCAGTCCAGAGGTGCCCAAGAGGAAGAAGGGCATCAAGGACCTGCCCATGCCGCCCGTGGTGGCCGGCTCGGAGGACCTGAGCGCCGACGAGGACATGGCGCTGACGCCGCCGCGGACCAACAAGCTGAACGTGGGCCGGGCGGCCAAGGGCAAGCTGCGCCGCCCCCGCATCCTCCACAAGCGGAGGCAGTCGCGCGGCGTGACGGGGCTGTCGGGCGCGGGCCGCGACTGGGGCGAGCGCTGCGTCGACGTGTTCGAGGTGATCACGCAGATCGGCGAGGGCACCTACGGCCAGGTGTACAAGGCGCAGGACAAGCGCGCCGGCGAGCTGGTCGCGCTCAAGAAAGTCCGCCTGGAGAACGAGAAGGAGGGCTTTCCGATCACGGCTGTGAGGGAAATCAAGATCCTGCGACAGCTCAACCATAAAAATATTGTCAACTTGCGCGAAATCGTCACGGATAAGCAAGATGCCTTGGATTTCCGGAAGGTAATTTTCACCTTTCCATTTGGAATCCCGCCCAAGTTGACCAGAACATATCGCATACGAAACAAAAAACACGGATCTCTTTGGTCTTGTCATGAGAGTAGGGCGCCCTACTCTCATGGTCTTGTACTTCAATTTTTGTTTTTGTTTTTTGTAAGCAAAACGTGTGCAGGTCTGTTTAAACTTCCGTCTATCCCGTTTTCTACGGTCAGTGACACGTTGCGTGAAAGCTTTCGCACGACCTCTTATCTCTTATGGTATCCTCTTGAAAGATATTATCTAGATAGCAGTTGGATGTGATCCGTGAAAATTCGCAGAAATTTATGAGGAGGAGTCTGGTGGAAGGGAATTTTGTTCAGTTGAAAATTGGTACCATCGTTGTTTCAGGACAAAGGGTCGTTTTACCTGGTCTTCGAATACATGGATCACGACCTCATGGGATTAATAGAATCGGGAATGGTTGTATTCACGGAAATGCACAACGCCAGTATAATGAAGCAACTGTTGGACGGACTGAATTACTGCCACAAGAAGAATTTCCTTCATCGTGATATTAAATGCAGTAACATCCTTATGAATAACAAGTAAGTATCTGATTTGGAACGCATTCAGAGCCGCAGGGCCTCGGCCTTGTGGTGCTCGCAGGATTCTTGCCTACATGGGAAACCAGGAAAAATCGCTTTAACCCGAGGGAAAGTCAGGGAAAACCGGGGTTTCGTTTTACTCCAGTTTTTCCTTTTTTTCCAAACCTGAGTTAACTTACGCTAGCCATTTTTGAATTAAGGTTATTAAACGCGTTTGCAAAAACTTTAATTTGAGTCAGGCAGTGCACAGCCATGTTGACAGATGCTAGTATACCCTTAGTGGTCTTATGTTGGAAAAAGTCAGCAAACGATGATTTCCTGTGTTTTAATGATTCTGGACATTACTATTTACGATGTAATAATGAGGGAATTTCTTTCTGAGCAAGGCGTGACAACCGTAACTCGTGTTGTAATACGAATTGGGTTGTTTTTTTTCCAGGGGCGAAGTAAAATTAGCTGACTTTGGTCTCGCAAGACTGTACAACGCGGAGGATCGCCAAAGACCGTATACGAATAAAGTGATTACTCTTTGGTATCGGCCGCCCGAACTGCTGTTAGGTGAAGAGCGGTATGGACCCGCAATCGACGTGTGGAGTTGTGGCTGCATCCTGGGAGAACTCTTCCTCACCAAACCTCTCTTTACGGTAAGTCGCTCTTCGCCCGCCATTTACGAGTCATACTCCTGCCTGCGGATGCCTAGGGACGAGTTTAAAATTAAATCAGCGTTTGCTTTAACACTCAAAACGGGTTGATTTTTTTTTTAAAGCCGTGATAAATTTTTGCTGACTCTTTTTATTTACAAAAACAATCAAAACTTGTTATTTTTTTTGAAAGCCGGGATAAATTGTTGCTGACTCGGATTGTTGAGCTCAAAACTTGCAGTGGTTCGAGGTGAGCTCATCGAAACTGGTTAAGGGCGACTCTTTGCAAGAATCTAAAGAATGGGTTGTGCCGAGGAAATGCTTCAAATTGAAATTAGTTTTCAGCGATGAATTTTTCCTTGATTTGTATATTTTCAAGTAAAAATTTAATCAACTTCATTTGAGCATTAAAAAAATACTAACCGAAGTATTTTGTCAGTGTTTCCGTTTGTCATTTTTCAAGCATTCCCTGGGCCCAAGATGGCTGTAAGCCAACCTTGATTGTGCAAACGATTGAGTTGCCGTTTCCTGTTTTCAGGGTAATGTGGAGGTGATGCAGCTGGAGAAGATTTCGATGCTTTGTGGGTCGCCCACGCCTGCGGTATGGCCCAACGTGATAAAATTACCGCTGTGGCACACGGTGAAACCCAAGAAAGCGTACCGGCGCTGCCTGCGGGAGGAGTTTGTGTTTATGCCCGGGCCGGCGCTGGACCTCCTGGACCGGATGCTGGAGCTGGACCCAGAGAAGAGGATTACCGCAGAGGACGCCCTGCGCTCAGCCTGGCTCAAGGACGTCCATCCGGAAAAGTAAGTGCCCTTGAGAGGATCGCGCCGCCCTGCCAACAAAATCACACCGACACCTTGCAAGTTAGGTCGATATTGTAGACTTGTCGAATTGGCGCATAGGAATGCCTTTGAGTGGCGAGGAGATAAATTTTATTGGTCGTTGTCGTTGGTGCAGTGCAGGGGTTGTTGATGGTTCGCGTTTGTTGGCAGAATGCAGGCGCCCGAGCTGCCGACGTGGCAGGACTGCCACGAGCTGTGGTGCAAGAAGCGGCGGCGTCAGATCCGGGACCAAGACGCCGGCGCCGTGAACGCGCAGGCGGGCGGGAAGGCTGCCGCGCCCAAAGACAAGGCCAAGGGCTTTGACGAGGGCCTGGACCAGGGTGGGTGAGTGCCTCTTGACTTCCCTTGCGCCTAGCGGCCCTTCAGGCTAGTTTCCCAATTATGAATGAAATGAGATGAATGAGTGTCGGCGCGCCGGCAAAGTCAGGTACGTCCTCTCCCTGCCACCCCCACCCCCCACCGCCAATCTACGTCTACGCGTACGTTACGGTGAGGTGCGGTGCGACATGACAGACCTAGGTGTGTGACTCGAGTGCATGAGTGATATTGCAGCATGTACCTTTCAGTACCTTTTTCTTTTTCATCCAGCGTATGTGAATAATACAATGTGGATGTATTAAGTACTCGTGGGTTTCGGCCGAATCGTTGTAGGCCGAGGCCAGAGGCGCGCTAGCGCTACCCCCGTTTTCTAGTTAATGGTAGTGCTCCCTCGCGTCTGGTGTCGCTATACAAACAAACGTTATCATTTGTTAGTTCTTTTTTTTAGGGGTAGCCTAAATCGTGAGGGTTTTACCGCCAGTTTTGAACTGAACACCAAAGAGAGTTTTGTACGAAATAGCGAACAAACTTCTAGTAAAGGCTTTGCGAATGGGTGTATGTTACATTCCAGGGAAACCAATGTATGTGTGACTTGTGCATTTGTTTCAATCCAAGTTGACTGAGCTCGAGATATTTTTCCAGTGCAATGTGTAAATATATATTTTTGTCCAACGTGTCAGTTGAGACACTCAATATATGTATATTTATGTACAAAGTGTCAATATTAATGCTGGGGCTAGAATAAAGTATCCTTTATCCACCGATTGACCATAGCTGGATGATTTCCTTTTTGTTGTTTTTTCGTAACTGAAGAGGCTTAAATAAAGCTGTTTTTATGCTTACCTGATTCCGACTATTTATTATTTCGTTCTTTTTATTGTCGTTTGTAAACCGAGTCTCTTCGCATGCGAGTTGTGCCGGAAGGTGAGACCGCAGGAAAATGTGTCACACGCCATCAGAACACAACGAGTTTTCATGGGTCGAACCACCTTCTGGCAAGCCTACACTGTTGATAAAGAAATCTTGAAAGCAACCTGTTTTTGCTGTGTCCAAAATCAAAACGCTTTACCTCGTCTTTCAATGACGAGGTGGACTCCTAATAATCTGACGGAGTCTTTCATTTTGATTTTGGGAACAGCTGAAGTGTCTTGTAAGAGGTTTTTTAGTAAAGTGTCCCTGTGTTGGTAGTAGAGTACGTTAGCACGGCGTAGCCTATCTTTTCACCGTAAGTTTTTAATTTTTCGACCGCATGGCTGTTGCTTCCAGATCTCCCAAGCGCTCTCCTGCCGCGGTCGGCGGCCCATCGGACAGGTTAGTCTTAGTTGCCTTATCTTTTTTTACATACTCTTTAGGATTTTAATGAAGTACGTGTGGCGAGGAGGGTTGGTGACGTGATTTCCGCTTTTTAATTTCCGCAGTTCTTCAAAGAGTCTGAAGATGGAAGCCGGCTTCACGTGCCACGCCGCCGCGCCGCCGGCCGACGCGCACTCCGTGATCGCCGCCGCCGCGGCCAGCGGGAGCTCCCCGTGGGCCTCCACCTCCCCGCGGGCCGAGGACGAGAGCAGCGCCCTGAGGCGCCAGCTGGTGCCCATCGCGCAGGCGGTGCTGGGCCGCCAGCCGCCGCCGTCCTGGCAGCCGCCGCTCCTTCGCCGCCTTGTCAACCTGCGCGCCGACAAAGAGGTGCGTTCACATCCGTGGCGGCAGTGCCGGTCAAAGGCTTGGACTCTCAAACAAACACAGTGATTAACCCATAATAGCGTAAAGTATCTGGACTGAAATTTAGCTTTAGAGAAATGGGAAGGATTTTTTTCGCTTAAGTACGCAAATTTAAGCTTTGGAAAATGCCTAAATTATCAAATTTTAGGCTTTCAGAGGGGTGAAATTTTTTAGATTGTACAGTACTGAACTGAAAAGATCCTCTAAAATATTTTATTTTCCGTTTCCGAACGGCATCGCTGGGCGGTTGCGGGTTAACAAGCTTGCAGCTAATCTTAAGTTCCTGCCAGAGATAATTTCTTCATTCTGAAAAAAATTTGAGAATCAAATTTTAAATGGATATCAGGAAATTTCTGTTCGGGGAAGTTGTCAGATTTATTTACAAACGAAAACTTATTTGAATTAAGCTTAATACAAACTAAAGTTACTTTAAGTAAAAAATTTTTAACCAAGGTTAACTTACATTAGATATTTGGTTGGTCAAGGTGCAGTACTGCCAGTGGATCATTTTCATCTTTGTCACTTTAAACAATTCCTGTCTTTTATTTCTTAAACTGTGTCACTTTTTTTCTATTTTAAAAAGCCACTTTAGCCTCTTTATTTAAGACAGTGCGACATCAAGTTTGACCGCTAATTCGCGGTCTGCCATCGCGCTGGGGAGCATAGTTATGTACGCACTCCCCTCCAACATCCCGGGCGTGAATTGCTCTCTCCCCCGGTGCGCTTAAAAACGACAAATTAACCAACAGACTCCGGTTCAAACCTTTTTTAGTTTCCCTTTATCATTTCAAATCGTCAAAACATAAAGATCTCACAATAAAATTCGGGCCAAAAATTCAGAAAAATCCTAGGGGGTACCCCTAGGATTTTTTTGAATTTTCAGTCGAATTTTTTTGTTGAATTTTTGATGTTTGATGGTTGGAATCTATTACGGGGAACTATAAATGGTCTAAACCGTCGTCTATTTCTTTTTTCGTCCTCTTATCTTTCCAAAATTGGAATGTTAAATTCCTACCCCTGAATCGCCCTACAAGTGTTCGAAAGAGTTTGTGGTCTTAATGTTTTCCTTAGCGGGGATTTTTATATCGCTGGTTTATTTTCTCCGACCATTATATATTTTAGTGTAAGTATATAATTATTAACTAATCGGAATGTACAGAAGATTTCTTTCTTTCCACGATTTCCTAGTTATTGGAACCGAGGAAGCCGGCCTACCACTTTTCGCCGTTGACAAGAATTTAGTTGCCTACAGCTATCAACATTTTTGTTATATTGGCATGGGCTTAAACTGTATTTAGGTCACAATTAGACATTTTGTCGTCACTTTTGTGTGGCTAAAAGGTCTCTTAAGTTGATTTTTGGTGATGAAAATTGAGTGTCAGATCTGGGGCAATCCCGAGTGATGA
>Ga0058701_10004101_pt1 | contig 11745 bp, 7 predicted proteins | sample AgamicOrMae_FD_97039 | JGI IMG/M metagenome (GOLD analysis project Ga0058701, IMG submission 97039) | Agave microbial communities from Guanajuato, Mexico - Or.Ma.e | ecosystem: Host-associated > Plants > Phyllosphere > Phylloplane/Leaf | place: Guanajuato, Mexico | collected 2012-06-04 | reverse complement strand
CTATCGCTCCGCTCGGCTTGACGACGGAGGGTAGCACCAAATTTAAACTAAAGGGTTGAAATTGCTTCCTTAAAAAATTACAGTGTACAGCACGTTTATCAGCGCAGCGGCCGCAAGCAACTCAAATTCCTCACTGCTCGCAAGAGCTCTTTCGCTTAATGTAGGGTAGGGTATGGTTTATGGCACGGAATCCTCCTGTAAGTGGCCTCGCATACACAAGGAGTTTCGGTTCGTTTGAGAATATTTCAGCGTAATGGTCTAAAATTAGATAAAGACTTGAAATTTTCAGGACTTGTTCGAAACGTGTGTGTCTATCGTTTGGCAAAGTCCAAGGAAATTGGATCGCTCTGTTTTTACGTAATTAGATTCTGAAGTAAGGAAAAAATGTATGGGCTCTTATGGCAGCTTCGATAAATGGCGCTCGCAATCAGTCTGGTTAATTATGATAGCGTCTGATTGAGATTAGATGAGCGAAAAAAAAAATATTTCCAGAAAAGATTAAAGTTTTAGAAACAATTTAGACAAGTTTGACAAGCTACCGTTTCGTTATTTTTAAAAACTTTTGAAACAGCTGCAGCTTTTAGAAAAGTGAGTCAAGTCAGCAAACTTCAATGATTTTCTAACGTAAGAAATAAACTTTTAGTGCTGTGGAAAAAATAAATAAAAAAATACGAAGAGCGGCTCGGGTGAATGATGATCACAAGCGGTAATTTCCTCAATTTTCAACAGATTTTCAACACCCGTTATTTTTTTTTTGATAAACTTAACTAATCGGAAGCGCCGATCCTTAAACGCTCAGGAGCTGACCTAACCGGGGTTGCCACAAAATCATAGGGGGTCAGGAGGTCATGGAAAAATGATGTAGTGAGGAAGTCAGGGAAGATGGTGGACAGAATGAAAAAGTCAGGGCAAACTGCAGCACTGTTCGGAAAAATGTACCAATTTAGGTGTATTTTTTTAAATCTTTAATAATAATAAAGATGTATAGTAAAACACATAAATGAGTTTTTTTAAAAAATAAGAATAGGTCTATATGGCTAAGAAAACGTTTTTTTTTCCTGAAATAATTTCAGAAAAATTTGAAAATTGCGGCAACTATGCCAACCTAACGTTACCAATCCAAAATATGTACACCATAGAAGGGATGGTTATTTATTATCCTACTGGGCGGGTAACTGTCAAAATCACAAGCGCCAACGCCGCAAGCGCCAATCCGTAACCGTCAAACGAGAAAAGTTTCCAACGCCTAAAGTCTTAACCGCAATACTATCCTTACCTAACTTAACCTAACTTAGCCTAACCTAACTTAAACTAACTTGACCTAACCTAACCTATACGAACTTTGGCGTTTGTGACTTTTCTCGTTTGGCGGTTACGGACTAGCGCTTGCGGCGTTGGCGCTTGTGATTTTTGGCGCTATCGAATGCCCCCCCCCCTACTGGGCCACCAACCTGAATATTGGCTAGTGCTAGTGCGAAAAAAAGTCCGCAAGGTGTTTTTACTGGAAACACGTGAAGTGTCCCCATATCGTATCACCCCTCGCTATACTTAGGGGCGGTAGCCCATCTCATTCCGACGCAGAGGTTCTTGAGTTCGATTCCTGCCTCCGGCGCGTTAATTTTTTTTCAGTCTTAACCTGCTCTGTGTGGGATGGAGAGCCTTGCCCAGCGTAGCCTAGTCCACGATCACTCCGTCATTAAACCACGTGGCTTGACCCGAAGATGCTTGGCGTTGCTTAAGCATATTTGATCGCTTTAACCGTCACCGGTTTCAGTCGTTAAAACTCTCAAAACTTATTGCGCATATGCACATGGTCCTGCATGCATAGTTGGTTAAAATTTTGGACCCGGTTACCGGAGTAATTTTTATATTTCGAGGGGCTAAGGGTTGCGAGTTTTTCACGATGTCATATCGACACTGACCTAAAAATACTAGTTCTGAGCGTTTTGTGGAAAAAAGTAGCCCGCACATTAATAACAAAACCCCCGTTTTGGAGAATGCAGTGTCTGTTTTGGGTATGAAACTAAAGCAGGGGCAGTGCATATTTTGGCAATTTTTCAACGTAAACATAAGCCACGTCAATTAATGGAAAGCTCTTGCTGAGACCATTTGAATAATATGGCTGAACAGGCGTATCTTGAAAAATAACCAAAATATACCTACCACCCCCGGTTTAGTTACACACCCTAAAAAGATACAGTCTCAAAACGAGGTTTTCTTTTACTGTGAAAGTTTCTTTAAAGGAAACTTTATTGTTGAGAATGTTAAATGGACACACTAAAGCCTAAACAATCGATTCCTCGTCGATCATTTAACATAAATATTGCACAAAAAACTTGTAAATCAGCGCGAAGATGCGAGTCAAGTCAGCAACTTTTCTGTTGAAAGAATCTTGACTCTCGGTCAGACTTAAATTGGGACGATTTATTTACGAAAAGGGAATAGCTTTGATTGCTTTTCGAATTTTTCGTCAGAGATTTTAAACTTTTAACTGAACATGACTAGTCGAAAGCGATCGCAAACATATCGTCAATATATAAATAGGAACTCTGATTTGAATCAATACATACTAGGCTACGTTGCCTAATTTCAATAATATAGATGTGAGTGACCACTTCGCCCACGGAACGCCATCTGCAACGAATTCTTGCACGGATCACGGCTTGAACTGTTTATGCCGCGATTGTCTTATGGTTAGCACCGACAGCCAATTTTGCAGTGTTTTTTTATTATTATTATTTTATTGTTTTTTGCACGCCGCTTTTTTTTTTATAGCGATGTCAGGTTTTTAGGTGAACTGGAAGCCACGTAGACACGCACTTTTCGCAACACGCATATCTTCCGACCGAGTTTTATTTTCTGTTAAAAAAGAGCATACACTTGAACGAATTCAGGGGAAACAGAACTGTAAGATGCCAGTTGTACGATCGTCCCTTAACAAGGATTTTTACTTAACTTGTAGAAAACTGTTCTGCGCAAAAAGATAATGCACAAAAATTATTAACAAAGTCACTTCTTGACCCTACTCCCCCCTCTTAACGCTTTTTCCTATGGGGGCGTAACGCAAAAGTGAACCCCTTCCCCCTTGAGATCGTTACCTATGCGATCCCATAGAGCTGGTGAATGAGTGCATTTTCAGGGCCTCATTTGAGAATAATGAAATAAATAAACATGTGATGTGTATAAGAGCGTTCTGTGGAGACAGTCTTCTCGTTTCAGCGGAACATCTCTCTCACCTAATTTATGCCCCCCCCCCTTCGCACTCACAAGAGTACATATTAATATTTCAGTCGAGAGCAATCAATAACATGTATCTCAAAAATGGGAAAAAAAGACAAAGAAAAGGGGCGCCACGCCGGTTAGGAGAAGCGATTGCCCTTCCCCCTTTCAGTTCGCAAGCCTGTTCTGTGTACAGTTTAATCCGAGCTGCGCTGGAAAATCAATCAAAGGGGTCATGTCGTCTTTTTTCACAGCGCACTTTCAACTGAAGCGCGGTAATTTCCTTATTTAGTCTATGGCGGCGGGCCGGCCTCCTGTTTCCCCCTCTTCTTAATTGTGAGACCCGGCCACTTCTCAAGTTTGTTAATGAAAGAAATCGGAGCTGCCAAGTCTTCGATCCCCGCGATTGATTTCCCTTTTTAACCCCTTATTTCACTCACAGCCACGTTAACTCGAAACGTCTCACGAAATATTTTATAAGAGCTATGTTCTTAATCCTAAACTCACCTTTCTCCCTGACAAAGCTTAAACCATAGCCCAAAGTATTTGGAGTGTTTAGCTTAAAAGAAATTGGATGGATTTTCCATTGAAATACGAATTTTAAGCTTTGGATAATGCCTAAATTATTAAATTTCATAGGTTTTCAGGGGGGCGATATATTTTAAATTGTGAAAATACTGAAGTTGAAAGATCCTCTAATTTTTTTTCTGTTTCCGCACGGCATCGCTGGGCGGTAGTGGGTTAACTCATACTATGTAAAGCTTGGTTAGCCTTGCTTTCGTAACCTAACAATGTGAAAGGGCACCGTGATACCCGCTGCTGATCTCAATAGTGATTACCCCCCTTTCGGATATTTTTTGAAATTAAAAGGCATTGGTTAAAAAAAAGTCAAAGTTAAAAAGGAATAATTTTGAGCAGCTAAAAAGCTGAGCGGTATGTTTGCGATTTACTCGGTGGTCGTTATGCGGCCCTCGGAAATGAAAAGGGCGTTTAGATCTGGTGCGGCAATCTCGTTTGGGGCTGTCACTTGATTCGATCAAGCTGCTGTTCTCCGCTCTACGCTCCGTCCTTTCGGTACTGTACATTTCTCTACTGAAGGTCTCTCCTGTTCATTTCTGAGTTGGGATTTTCTACCTCTTGTGTTCCACCCTGGTTTAACCCGTAACAGCCCGAAGTGTTTGGAGTGAAATTTAACTTAATTGGAAGGATTTTTTTCCCACTAAAATAGGCAATTTCAGGCTTTGGAAAATGCCTAAATTATTAAATTTCAGGTTTCCAGAGGGGTGATATTTTTTAAATTCTGACAATGCTGAGCTGAAAAGATCCTCTAAATAAATTTTTCTGTTTCCGAAAGGCATCGCTGGGCAGTAGGGGTTAAGTTTTCATATCATGAGAATGGCTTAAGCTACCTTAGATCACGTGACCGAGATCCAATCCTTGTGCGTCGCTCCGCTTCCACTGCGCTCGTTTATCAGCCCACTCCGAATTTGAAGCAGTGAGAACAGTATCTCTGAGATTCAGTGAAAATTCACTGAATCTCAGAAACTCTCACCGACTCAAATTAGGAGTGAGATAACTTCTCGAAGCAGCAGTAGGCTTAGCGACAATTTAAGTTAGGTGTCGTGTGCCTCGCTACGTTCGGCTCCTCAACGGAAGACGGAAAACAATAGGTGAAAAATTGGCCCTATCTTTAGTGTAGTGATCTCCGTGCATCTCGATGCCTGAAAGCTAGCTCCATCCTTGCATTTATTTGCGCTTCGACGAGACATTGGTTTGCCCCCTCCCTTCTCATTGTCAGCCTGTTCCCTCTCGAGTGATCGCTGTTGATATCGAGTTATTATCAGGTACATTGAGGCCTTGCAGAGAATATCCCTTGTAATCAGAATGGAAACCTCTTGATTCAGCGAATTTGCCGCTCTGCTCAATTTTGGGCTTGGCAACAATTTTCAGTTTCATCGGGGATTTTCGGTTTGTTTGATGACGTTTTTAATATTGCTTGGTTTGAGTTTCGTTTATGGACGTATAGTCTAAAAGTCGGTGATATCTTTCTCTCTTTTTGTTTTATTTGCAGTTTTTTTTAGATCAACGGGGTAATAGAATTTGAGCTTTTAACCATGAGTCGCATCCGTGCAGGTTTGGTCGCACCCTCCGTTTGAAATCGCGGCTCCTTTTCGAAGTCGCCAAGCCTTCATAAGCTTGATGCAGCGCTTCTCAGCGGCTACTTAGGTATATAGTCTTGTGCCTCCGATATCGTTTCGCTGAGCTTTTCGACAAACAATTGGAGAATCATATCCTCTTTAGTTAGTTAACCGGTCACACATTGTTGCTGTAAAATTTATCTGTTGCCGCCATTGTAACCTGGATCGGACCGGATAGGATCAAACCGGATCGGACCGGATCGGACCAGATCGGACCGGATCGGACCAGATCGGACAGGCTTTGTGTCGGGTCAAAGGATGGACGATGCGACTTTTCCACGATATTGTGCTGTTTTGACGCTCCCCAGCTAGTGCAATCGTATCAAGAGATGTTTTTGCGCGTGACTGAGACTCTTCCTTCCCAAGTGTGCGGATGTGTGTGTGTGTGTGCGCTGGCGCCGCCGTTGGCGATTATCATCGCTAAATGCGCGCCTTATGTTTTTGGACCAACTCGCGGACTTCTATTACAGTCTGACGGTGAGCCTAAAACTATCCAAATCCCATCAAGGATGCCATGAGCATACTCCCAAGCATATTTCCAGCTTGTACGACCGCCCTTTCTCGCCTGATGATCCCCCCCTCCTTCGTTTTACTCAAGCATTTAGACAAAAATAATCCCCTTAATCGTCATTTTTAGCCTTCACTTGTAAGAGGGAAGAGCGAAAGGGTTGGAAGTGTAATGCCGAGCGAGTTAAGAGCTCTTTGAGAGTTCTCGGAAATGACGATGCAACCCGCTCAACTCAAGTGTCGCGCATGTTGCCTAATCAGAGTAAAAACAAAAACTCCGTTTTGGGTCATGCTATACCTGAATGCTATACCAACAAGCTGTTTTGGGTGTGAAACCAAAACGGAGATGGTAGTCTTTAAGACGGACCTGTATGTTCAGTCACATCAATGAAAAGCTCTCGCTGAGACCTTTTGAATGATATGGGTAAACACTGGTCTATCTTAAAAAATAACGTAAATACGCATTACTCCCTTACTTTCAAGATAGACCTATGTTCAGCCACATCAATGGAAAGCTCTCGCCGAGACCTTTTGAGTGATATGGCTGAACATGGGTTTATATTGAAAAATAACCAAACTACGCATTGCTTCCCTATTTTTCAAGATAGACCTATGTTCAGCCACATCAATGGAAAGCTCTCGCCGAGACCTTTTGAATGATATCGGTCTATCTTAAAAAATAACCTAAGTACGCATTACTCCCTTACTTTTCAAGACAGACCTACGTCAATGGGAAGCCCTCGCCGAGACCTTTTGAAAAACGTGGCTAAACATCGTATCTCGAAAAATTACCACAGAAAGTCACCCCGTTTTGGTTTCACGCCCAGAAGAGGTATAGCATTCCCCAGAATGGGGCATTTTGTTCATGATACGGTCTGGATTTCAAGCTTTTTAGCTGAAAAGCTATAGGAATTGAGCCGAAGTAGGCAACACATAAGACCGAGCAACACACTCGTGTTAAGCGCGTTGCATCATCATTGCCGAAAATCCGCTGGGGGCTCTTAATTCTTAACTCGTTCGCTACCTTACCTTGAATCTCAAACCTGACGGAACTTACAGCGTTGACTGTACCTTATCCGTCTCTTTCATTCGTAATTTCTAACGCTCGTCAGTTTAGTTGCCAATCACCTTATACATGTCATTTGTAACGTGCTACAACCGTGAAATCGGTGTGTGTCTGTTTTGTTCGGTGTAAAGGAAAGAATCATCAGTTACGACTAACACACGAAACGCTAAGTCCCTTTTAAAGGATTTAACCAATCCGGCTAACTGAAAAGGAAGCCTATTTTTGTTCCACGTCGTTTATGGACGAGCCCGAGGCTCGCTTCCGTTGTAAATCTCTCCTTTGGCTAAGCAATGAAAGGAATGTGTGTGCTGATCTGCGTGTTGAAGAATGAATGTTTAACTATTTGCGGCTTTGAAAATGCATGAAGAGGGGAAAGACGACGAGCTGTTCCAGGTCCAGCGCCGTCCTAGAATTATTAAAGGGTGGCATGGCCATAACACTCCGCTGCGCTGCCGTCCTCAGGGATAATGCTTCGTGGGAGCGACCTCATTGGGTGGGTCGCGCCGGAAGCGCCAATCCGTAACCGCCAAACGAGAAAAGTCGCAAACGCCAAAGGTCTTGACTGCAATACTAACCTTACCTAACCTAACTTAACTAAACTTAACCTAACCTAACTTAACCTCACTTAACCTAACCTAACTTAACCTCACTTAACCTAACCTAACTTAACCTAACCTAACTTAACCTAACCTAACTTAACCTAACCTAACTTAACCTAACTTAACCTAACCTAACCTAACTTAACCTAACCTAACCTAACTTAACCTAACCTAACTTGTCCTAACCTAACCTATACGAACTTTGGCGTTTGCGACTTTTCTCGTTTGGCGGTTACGGACTGGCGCTTGCGGTGTTGGCGCGTGTGGTTTTTGGTGCTATCGAATGCCCCCCGTGCCGCAACACCCGAAAACTGTGCTTAGCTAATCGAACGGCCGGTTTGTGTTCTGCGTGGAGTTAAAATTCACTCCACAAAAGTGACTATCATTCCGAAAATCATTAGCATGGGCTATGCTTTTTCAGCCCGCGTCCTTTCGGAGAAGGGCTGTATTGTTTCACTCGTTTTGATGTATAGTGAGATCGAAGAAACTTTATGAGATGAATGCTCTTAACTCAACACTGTAAATGTGAAATGGTCAAATTTGACTAAAAAGTAGTAGCTGAAATTTTCAGATTTCATTTAGTCAATTTCGACGAATTTTAGTCAAAAATGACTATTCTTTAGTCTCTTTTAGCTCTTCAATTAGTCATTTACAGCATACTATTAGAAATAGTCAAATTTGACTAAAGTTCAGTCGCTAAAATTTTAGCGTTTCAATTAGTCCTTTTTTTTTAGTCAAAAATGACTGTTTAAATAGTGAAAAAAGAACCAGTAGAAAAAATTATTTGTTTTAGGCTCAGAGAACAAACTAATATTGGTACTAGAAAATATTAATACCAAAAATAGGAGAAATGTTTTAACCGCTAAATCTAATTCAATTTTGATAATTTTACACTGAATTTAAAAATGACTAAATTAAATAGTCAAACAAAAATGAATAAATCTATCAGTCAAAAATTACATTCAAATTTAGAGTGATTGATACTAACGCTTCAAGTTTGGCTAGGTCAGGAAACAGGCAGTAGACCAAAACTTTTTTTTTTTTTATATTTTCTCTAATGTCGAAAATTCTGAGTACGCGGCTTGAGGTCAGAGTAAACTCCGTGACGTCCGCCGCGTCAGTATCTCTAAGATGTACGAATTTCGACTCTACTGGAAAGGAAAAACGAGAAAGTGATGCCGGGGGTGTCACGCTGGCCCCGTGTCAGGGCACGGGGCGTGTTGTGCCGCCCGTCCCCCGCCCCGATATCCGCCGCTCGTGTTCTCTGGCTTTGATTAGATTTTTTAATGTCGCGCAATGTCAACAAGTCAACAAGCGGGGTGGGTATCGAGCGATGCCAGGGAGAAATGTAGGTTAGTGTGTGAAGTGGGCCAGCGAACACGCGCTACACCCTCACTTTTAAAGCTTGGTTTTTCCACCTCGGTGATCAAGCCTGGTTAATCATGTAACGAGGATTAACGACAAGGCTACCACCGTGTTAACTAATTTAGGTCAGGTGTTTTGTGCCTCGCTCCGATTTCGCATCTTCCGACAACCTTTTTCGACATTTTTCGACATCCTTTTTCGTCATTTTCCGTCATCATTTTCGACATCTTATTCCGACATTCTTCTCCGTTATTTTCGGACATCCTTTTTCGTCATCTTCCGACATCCTTTTTCGTCATCTTCCGACATCATTTTGTCATCCTCCATCATTTTCGTCATCTTCCGTCATCCTTTTTTCGTCTCCCGACAACCTATTCGTCGTTTCCGCTTTTGTCATCTTCCGGATTTTTGCCCGCTCTTCGCAGCTTTTTCGTTTGTCGCAGGGCTTTGTCTGTTTTATTTGTCCTCCTCCCTCAGTCGGGCAACTTTATCGTTATCATACCTTTAAAGCTTGCAAGCTCTGAAAAGGTGTTTAAAGCGTACTGTTGGCGTTGTAATTCTTGAGTAACCCGTGTTAAGCCCTTCGGACCTATCTCCCTGGCGAATGGAATGACCCATCAACCGGGGACCGACTGTAATCCCACTTGATGGGTGCTGCCCTGTCACCCCCAGCGCAGCGCACCGTAGCGCAGTTCTCTTGCCTTGTAAGAAAACAAGTACTCAATAATATTTACAAATTAGTGTAGATTGCATAGGATACATTTCCATGCTAATGAAATGATAGGTGAATACTGCGTCGCTCTGCCCGGAAGTAACCTAAATCATGCAACGTTTCGGCGGGCAGGACATTAGCCCCAAGGAAATGCCAGAGCTCATGTTTTTGGGTGTATCGAATCGAATCGGTCAAGTGCAGTTGGAGGAGGTGATTCAACAAGAAATATAAAGTGGTAACGAATCGAGAAGATGAAGATATGTCACGGATCATCGGATGATGATGAATCAAAAGGAATCAAAACCAAAACAGGAGCGATCAAGAGAAGAGGATGACTCAAGAAAGTTGATGAATAACCGCAGAAGAAAGGGAAGGTTGATGAATCGGAGAAGGAAGATGATGAATCGATTGGAAGTGGAAGAATGTGGATTACTCAGTTGATGATGATGAATCGAAGAGTTGTCGAAGACGAATCAATCAAGGTTGAAGGTATGCTTAATTCTTGCATTTGATCAGGAGATGACAATGACCCGTCTACGATTCGAATTTTAACTGTTTTCCCCTGCAGTATTTTTGCAAACGTAAGCAGATGCGAGGGCAAACGGATAGTAAAATTGCTTACTTAAGTAGCGCGCGGTATGTTACACAGTGTTGCCACATTCCGCCACATTTTTAACCGCTCTTAACTCAGAACTATAAAAGATATCCAGACATGTTTGATATGTTTTGTTCTCAAGCTGAGTTACCTAAAGATGTGATCGATTATGAAGTTATCTTAAAAGTTAACCTCAATTATTTTGGCGAACCGTTAAATGTAGCAACACTGTAAAACTTGTTCCCATGTTTGAAGTCGCGTTGGCGTTGCATATCGGCCTAGTCGCTGCAACGAGTCGATGCGCAAGGTGCAACGAGTGCACTGACATGAGTGCAAGTGCAGCCGGGGCGGGCAGCTTCCTTTTCCAGCTGGCCGTCGGCCGAGCCATGAGCAGAGGCGCCGAAATTCGCAACCAGGTGAGTGGCACCGCGCCCGCCGTGACGGTAGCTCGACTCAACAGCTCCGCTCAGTTTGCTGACGTATTTACCTTGCGGGAGCGGCTTATCAGTTGAAAACAAGGCGTGACCTTTTTTTCGGCCGCCAGAGTGGCAAAGCAGAAGCGCGCAGTTACAAAACATAAAGTGAAGCTAACGGGGGGCATTCGATTGCGCCAAGAACCACAAGCGCCAACGCCGCAAGCGCCAGTCCATAACCGCCAAACGAGAAAAGTTGCAAACGCCAAAGTTCGTATAGGTTAGGTTAGGTCAAGTTAGGTTAGGCTGAGTTAGGTTAGGTTAAGTTAGGTTACGTTAGGTTAAGTTAGGCTAAGTTAGGTTAGGTGAGGTTAGTATTGCGATTCAGACCTTTGGCGTTTGCGACTTTTCTCGTTTGGCGGTTACGGATTGGCGCTTGCGGCGTTGGCGCTCGTGGTTTTTGGCGCTTATGACAGCTACCAAAGCTAACTACCGCATCAGCGTGGACGACTCACCAATCCTTGTGCTCCAACTATTCACAGCACGCAGTTACATTTAGCGAAGATTTAGCAAACACCGATCGAAAATGGTGACTCTTACTACGATACGACACTTCAAAGTAGAGGAGGAAATAAAGCCCGACTAAAAGCGATTCAACAGCGAGGCTTTTGAAGCGTAACTCACTCAAGCCATCGCGGGCGCCACATTCGAGCGCGAAATTCCGATGGAAAAGACAAGATCGCGTGCTAATACGAACTTCAAAGCGTAGTTGACTCGTCCGTAGACTCAGCGTCGATGAGCCGCCGGTATGAACGCATTTAGGAGCTTATTGTCACTTATGGTATTTGAGCAACTAATCAGTCACGCCTAAAACCTGAACTCTTGATTAACCCACTACCGCCCAGCGATGCTATTCGGAAACAGAAAAAAATATTTTGAAGGAAATTTTCAGTTCAGTTGTCACATTTTAAAAAATATCACCCCTCTGGAAACCTTAAATTTAATAATTTACGCATTTCCCAAAGCTTAAAATTGTGTACTTTAATGGGAAAAATCCTTCGAATTTCTGTT
>Ga0058701_10004100_pt1 | contig 11746 bp, 6 predicted proteins | sample AgamicOrMae_FD_97039 | JGI IMG/M metagenome (GOLD analysis project Ga0058701, IMG submission 97039) | Agave microbial communities from Guanajuato, Mexico - Or.Ma.e | ecosystem: Host-associated > Plants > Phyllosphere > Phylloplane/Leaf | place: Guanajuato, Mexico | collected 2012-06-04 | reverse complement strand
CCAGCTGGTCTCTGGAGCCTTAGGCAAAAGGCCGAGCTCGCATAGGTTCGACTTTGGGCTTGGAAAGCGAGTGGCAAATGTAAGTAGTGTGCCCACTTCGACTCAAAACAACTCCCATACTCAGCAGGTTTCAGCAGAATCACTGATAACTTGATACAAAACTAATCCTCCAAATCCTTCAAACCGAAACGAAAAAATTGTTTTTGTCTTCACAAATTGCCACACTCAATGCCTCTCATCAGCCTGCTTATCCGCGTTACGACTTTGGGCTGGGCAAGAGGGCGCCAAATAGGATCAGGTATGACTTCGGTCTGGGAAAGTGAGCGATTCCTCGTCGCTTAGTTTCGGAGGGCCTGGAAACAGTTGCACTTTTGGTCTTGTTCTATCAAATGGAATGGAGCCAAGCGGAATTGAGTTCAATCGAATGGCAGGATATTTGATAAGAAAACACGAAAAGGGGACAGCCTCAGAAAGCGTTACGTAAAGCACAAGAAGTTACCAATAAGTTCTCTCCCCCCCCCCTCCCCCTGATTATGGTTCAGTTTAGTTGGCCAGAACTAGATTGCCAAAGGTGTGGATCGAAGAATTTTCTCCCAAATGGCGTAGTAAGATGCAAGCGAGAGAAAAGTAGCTCAGTGTAGCTGCGGATCTATAGACTCAGAGTCTGGCAATTTTATATTCAATTGGTGGTCGAAGAAAAGTAGTGGCAGATAAAGTTTTCGAGCGAAGAAGCGACCGTCGTCATAATTTATGAACATAGTTTATGGAGGAGCTTCCGTCTCCGAATAATAAGTTACAAGTTAGAAAAAGAATAGATGCAAAGAGAGCTATACAAGCTCGTGGATTGGCCATCAAGTGGCGCACTCGTACTCTCGCACAGTCAACCATGCAGACAGCAGGCCCGAAAATGTTCCTCTCGAACCCAAGCAAATCATCAAAAGTCTAGACTCATCATCATCCGATTGATCAGATGGAGAACAGGCTAATTATGGGAAAGGTTTCAGGAAAATCTTTCCCAAATAATTATACACACATATTTAGTGAAAAGTAACAACAACTTCAAGAACAACGACAAGTCTCATCGAAATACACCGTCAATAAGCTCTTCATGATCAAACGTTCGCGTCGTTTTCCCTCTCTAGGTCATTGTTTCGCTTCTCTCTGATCTCACTCCAAGTCGAACTCTCGTTGCCCAACATCCTCAGCCGAGTCACAAAGTAGATAGTTATGAGTATGTTCAAATTTTGTATAACACCTAACGTACTGTCTAAATAAAGAGGCAAGAAATCCTACAAGAGTTGAGAAATCCGATGGTCCCCCACAATTCAGATTTTGCTCTTCTATATACCACTGATTGATCCCGTACTGATATCCTAGAAGCGAGATTGCTCGTACTTTGCTCCCACTATAGGTGAATGTAATGTTTGGCCATTGGAAACAATTTTGCTAGATTGTGGCCTTTTGGTCATACAGATCATCGAAATTGTTGTCACCAACATTATGAAGAGGCAGGAAATCATGGTCATAACCATCCAGAACTTTGTTCCTCTTTGATCTGTCGATTTGTTTAGACTCGTTCTGCCGATGTTCTGGCTGAACTCATGCACGCTTGCATCAGCTGGTCCGAGAACGACCTCCTTGATGTAGAAGCTAGTCTCACTCACTTCAGGTTGGAACCCTTTCGAGGTTTCATCGACCAAGTTAGACTGGTTCTCCTTGGAGCCCAAACTCCACAAATCTTCTCCATCTCTGACGAAAATCTCAGGCTGTTCTAGCTTGTCTCGAGAGTAGAAGGCGCACATCTTCCTGGACAGTTCTCGCATCGGTTTGACAGAAATTGATTCAATCGATTGAATGGCAGAACTCATTATCTTAACCGAATAAGGTAATATTGCGTCCAAACTCTGACGGATCCTCGTCTCCGTCTCGTCTGGTGTCCCCGTTCCATGAGAGTTATCTTTTCTCAAGTGGTAGGCATGTTTCGACATTTTGTCGAGCTCCTCTTTCGATCGAGACTCAGGCGGCAGAAATGGCAAAACAATTTCTTTCAAGGTGTCTCCCTCGAATGATCCACAATTTGAAATGGAATATTTACTCGACAATGTGTCTTTCATCTCGAGAACAAATTTGACGCCACAATTCATTCTCTTGGCAGCTTCGCTACTCTCCGCCACCCATCCGGCTGCCTTGATTTGCAACAAATAGTGGTCGCCAACAAAATTAGGAGTGTCTCTTGTATAGAAGAAGTACCTAATTCTAGCCCCTTGATTGTTTCCAGTGCCATTGTCGCCATGAAACTCGACTCCGTGCTCTCTGCTTAACTCCTCCTTGAACTCGTCGAACCAGCTCAAGTAATCTATCGGAATGGAGCATCTGTTTAGGTCTGGATCCTTTTTATCCGAGACATCCAGCGCAGCCACAGGACATCTCTCTCTCAAACTCAAGCCACTCCGGAATCTCTGAAAGGTATTGCTCGCAAAGGCTCGCAATCTGTTTGGCCGGCGGCAATCATAATCCTCATCGAGATAGTCTCTCATGGCCAATTCCTGGCTCAGGATAGCCGAATAATAAGTGCGCGCCATTGAATGACTGCAGCCCAGGGTTTTAACATGGCAAGCCGGCTGATGCTGGCCATCATTAGCGTAGTAATCCAAATGGCCTATATTATCAAGGCCGCTGCCAAGCTCGTCCAAATCACCGGAAGAGGATCTAGAGCGAGCGTTTGTGCGTAGTGTATCGACTAGACGGGCATCGCTTCTGTCTAGTCTGAATCTTGTCGGCAATCCGTCGAAAATTTTTCCCGCCGGATCCAGGCCAGTAATTCGACCCGACATTCCGGCCAGATCTCGACCCACAAAGGCCGCAACTTGCGCTCCCAGTGAGTAGCCCACCAAATAGAGTCTTTCATCAAATGAATCATCATACAAGCTTAACCCATTCAGCTGGGCCAGATAATAAAGAAGCACCGTCAAACTTCGGCCAACTATGCGCGTAATGTGGGCAGCTTTTTCCGGGCTACCCTCGCCTCTCGTTAGTGGATCGACGATAATCACATTAACATCATCTAATTCGAGCCACAAGTCCTTGAGCTCCCACTCCCAAGAGCTCCTTTCCTGCAAAGGATGCCAATTGATTATGATTATCGTGCGTCTGTTTACATCAAATGGTGATTCGATCAGATGTTGCAGATTGAACAAATAATCGCCACAATTCTTATTATCAGAGTGGAGACAATTTTTGTACTGCCCACTCACAACTGTCTTATCCTCTCCATTTCTATCATAGAAATTGAAACTGATCCCAAATTGCTGAGATTCTGGCACCTCGTTGGGAATGGGCAGGAGCTCAAAACATCCAATCAGTTTGAAACATTGAACTTGATATATCTCATGGGAAGAGTCGTATCTTGTAGGTAGATGATCATTACTGAATGGCTCCAACAGTGCATCTCTCTGAAACAGCACTTCATCACCGCGTACCGAGGCGATTCCGAGTAGGGTGGTCAACGAGTAAAGCAGCAGGATTGACATGACTATTGCCTCAAGATCGACCATTCGACAATACTCTGGCAACTTCGACTGTCAAGAGGGGCTCCCTCTAGCTGGATCGAGCAGGTGAATAATCGGTATCATGGTATTTGTCCCGTGAACATGGGAGAAGAAATCTGTCAATGTCAATCTAGAGCTCGACATATCCACACAACGTTGATGGTAGAGTGTAGACCACATGCCAAGCTTATGACGTCACGATCGGAGGACTCTTTCTTTTCATCAAAGCGAATTTCAGAGATTTTCTTGTTCGAGGCAAATATATCTAGAATACTTCAGAGTGCTGACTCAGCTGGGAGTCTCGAGGCGAAGTTAGAGTCAAAACACCACATTCTGAAACAACCTTAGGTCTAAAGTTGTGTTCATGAGGTCAACTTACGGTTTGTACACCCATAGAATGAAAATTAACGCATCGAAAGACAAGAAAGACCGGAAGACTCATCGATGAGGATTCCTCATTTACAGCACTTGGATCATCCGACACACTGGAAAATTTACTCGAGGTTCTCAATTCATTCCTAGACAATTGATAGCGGTAATATACATCTGTCTACTAATTCGTGGGCATCACATGTTGCTCCTCGAGAGGACTTTTTCAAGTCAAGCCGCAACGATATTTGATTTTTTGAATTCTGAACAATAGTATTGCCTTAATCCTGAAAAATTTTCCGGGCTACGGACAAGTATGATAAACTATCAGGAAGCATATTAATGCGTCTACGTTGATTGCAGAGCCCTCAGCTCATCTCGGAGCTTCTTCGCAGCCTCTTCAAGAAGAGCGTTATCGTTTGTAGTATTAGTGCTAGTTGTTGTCGGGATTGGTTGTTCTACAGGATCAGAGACTTCGTTAGCTCTTCTCTTTGACTCGGCAAGAGCAATTTTCTCAACCATCTCTTCTTCCCTGGCAAAGTAGTCTCTTAACAAATGAATCTGTCCCAAAGACAAATTTCGGGCGTTCTTTTCAGCTAGCACGAATCTCAACAGTAGTTCTACTTGGGGTGGCATCTCGCGATCTATATCCAGGTTATTTGATGAACTCTGCAGTCCGGCAACATTTGGGATTGCAACAGCGGTTGTGGAGGGATGTGGTAAATTGATTGATCCGTCTTTGTTTTGGTCATTTGAGAATACCAGCCTCTGCTCATCGAACTTCGGCAAACTTGTTTGAGTTTTACTGGCAGTGGAAGGAAGGCTAGACTGCCGGGATACACTTGCTTGACCGAAAGAGTGTGGAACTGTGGTATAAGTTTGTTTCTTAAGGTGATGGTTGGCCATGCTAACCGGCCAATCTTCTGCCCAAAGATCTGGATTGGTTCGAGATACCTGACGATCAGTGATAGCAAGGATATCTGTCGATTCTTGTTTGCGCTTTATTCCTCTAGCTGAGTTGGCACATGAATTGCTCAAGGAATCAGGAGAGCTATTTTGGAGAGTTGATCCGTTAGCGCCGTTAGAATGGAAATACCGATTTGTATTGTTGTTTTCAATAGATAGCGGGGTGCCCCATTCACTGAGATTCTGGTCCTTCGTTTTTTGGGGCTCTTCTCTTGGTGGTGTCTGTTGTCTAGTGTATCTGGATGAAGGATTTGAAAGTGAAACCGTTTTGGGTGGCGGTGAATCCTCTCTAAATGCTCTGATTTTCAATTGGTGGCCGCAAAACCAAACATACCCTGAATCAAGTGCTTTGCTATGATCATATGGTCTCTTGAATTGAACAAAACAAACCTTCTTGGATCTGATGAATGTTACACCTTCGAGATTTTCTAAGCCATATCTCTCAAAAATATTTTTTGTCTTAAGGACGGCCGGCACTCTTGTAATGCATATCCTTCGGTTGATACCATCTTTGCTCCTAGTATCACCCCAAGTCTCTGTTGACATTATCTTAAGCTTAGCTCAAATCAGAAGGTCTGGTTCAAACTAGGCACATGGATTAAGAAATAAAAACCCATTTGTAGGTTTTGTTTTGATACGAAACATCATGAACGACATGATCTTTTAGATTCACTCATGATAAGACATGGAGCGAAGCGGAACGCAGACAGTGCGCATGTTCGAATTCGGACGGGTGGCAGCAGGAACAGCGACTGCAGCACAAAGCTGCTCATGTTCGCTATGTGCTCCTTTTATTGCTACACGATTTGCTGGATATCGAGACTCTCCCGTTAGCGATCTGCTCTCAGGAGGTGGCCAGTGATATTTATTGATGATTCTGTCGTTAGTTTCATTTTGATTTCGTTTTCGACTCATTCATCGACCGGTCGGTAGCCGTGTAGCCTAGGTTGGTCTGCGAGTTGGTTCGCGGACCAGTCCCGCACCGAACTGTTGCACTGCGAGTGGTCGCTTGTAGCTAGTCTTGGGGAGATTCTTCTTGTTTCTTAGGTTTGTTTGTTCCTGAACCTGTGAGTAAGTTCCTTTTGAGGAAAGGACACCCGAGAGTAACCGTATGGAAAGATAGATGCCCTAAGCTGCATTTAACAACCCAAGAGGATGTGTCGTTTCCAGAATATCGAAGACCCGTGAGCGGCGGATGATCGGAAACATAGTACAACAGAAAGACCGGGCGAGATATCAGGGGATGAGGGAGGATCTCCGGTAGGAGTTGATGAAGTCTACCTAGACTAATCGGCAATCGATGAGAAAAAGCATTGTGAGGGCTCTTTGGGCGTTCAATGGGATTTTGAACGTCTTGAGGAAAGGTAGAGCTGGGGGTAATCTGCTGAAAGATGTTTCACATGTTGACAAGTTCAAAGTTGTTTGAGGTGAAAGCTGTCGATAAATATGATGGTGGCATGCAATTCCATGATTCTTGAGATTAGGAATTCTTATATTTGACGCGCAGCTTCTCTCTTATGATAACAGCCTTCAACAATCTCTTCCAATTATCGTAGATCAGTTTCTCACGTTTCTCAGCCTCCCTTTTGGCAGCATTCACTTGTTCCTCTTCCCAAGCCATACGGAGTGTATCCTCGAATTCCTTGCAAACGATAAATCCTTCCATGACAGGGTGAGCACCATATCTACCACAATGATTGTCAAAGCCAACCACAGCCTGAGCACAATCGATACCCAACTTGTTCGCTATTCTTTGTAGACCAGGAAGTTTAAGCCACGAACAACCGATTGGCAGCATACACTCTTGGTACATATCGACGTTACCGTAACAATTCCTGGGCACTTTGCCGTCCTTAGCTTCGGGCGGCTCGTAATCCTTAGTTTGCCACTCGCCGAACAATTCAAGAGGTATATCTCGAATCAGAGATCCTGAGTAACGGTCTCTCTTTGGTCTAGCTGTAACGATTTTATAGGGGGTTTCGTTGAGTTTAACTGTCCTGGCTTTTCGCAACCAAGTCTCCCTGGAGCATAGAAGCTGGACACAGTCACGCGGATAGACTGGTTGATCCTTGAAAAAACCAAGTGGAGGGACTTCTGGCGGATATATGCCTTGGTACTTGAGAAGGTGCTTTTCGAGCACATATAGAGGATGGTTGCGGAAGGCAGTCTCCGATGTGGGAATGGCCTGATTCAAAGAGATTTCCTCGACCGTAGTGGTCTCTTCTTTCGTCACTTCATCGGCAGGACCCAAACCTTGCATCACTGAGTTCCACCATTTATCCTCGCAGCGATACTTTCTGAATGCCGGCGTGTACCAAAATTCGATGTAAGTCTTCTCCATAGGCTTGACATAATATCTATCAACATCATAAGAGACCAAATAATGGAATGGACGGCTAAGTTCCGTCAGGACATTGGGCTCATCCAACTTGAGATTACATAGGTCAACACAACACCACTTTTTTTCGTCTTCGAGATAAACTTCCACCCAAAAGTCGAGCTTCTCAACGATTTGTTGTGGCTCTTGGACTTTCTTGATGCTCTTTTGAGTTGCACCATTGGTGTTAGGCTTAGGGATTATATCTGCCCGCAGAGTTACGGGTCTGAGTACATTGATAATACGTACAGATAAATCTGGACGCTTTGCCTTGAGGCAAGCCACAAATATCACTACCAACTCTATAAGGCTAGTTGTCCGCGAATTTTTGAAACAGTCCAACAAGTTTAACATGAACGGTTGTTGCATGTGCTTTTCTCGGATATCGTCATCACCGATGACGCTAAAAATTGAGTCAAATTGTTTCATGAAGTCCTCCAAGAATTGACGAACTGACTTGATCTTACGATTCTTAAAGAGACTGTCAATCACGGACATGGAAAGACCCCTAATAACTTGACAATTTATAATCTTTACCAACCTGATGCCGCGGGCAAGACATATCAACAAACTTAGCTTATGTTTCAGTAGTTGTTCTGTGATTTTGACTCGATTTATACTCTTCCGAATCAGTTCCTCCGGATCGAGAGTTCTTTTTTTCTTTGGTGAAACGGGAAAATCGTCATCGCCCTCATCGTCGTCTCCACCCTTTCTGCCCCTCTTGGGACGGGTGATAGTGATGGTAACACCTCCTTGGGGTAGATTGGCGAGATTGCTCAGTTTCACGGGCGAATCCTCATCTCCGTTTTCGTTGACTTCCTCCCAATCAGGATCTCCGATGTCATCGTCGACATCACTTTCAGACATAATTCCAACCTCATCGTCGTCGTCATCTCCCTCCTCCCCAGAGGTTGGAGCATTTTGTTCAGCCTTCTTCGCTTGACCCGTAAATGGTATCTGTACCTTGACCATCTTAGGATAAGTTTCTTCAAGAACTAGAAAATAAAAATCTTCAAAACAGTCTAAGGGTTGGTTTATTAGTTGCACGCGGTCCGATCGCGTGCTGAGGATCGCGGATCTTGTTTGCTGCTTCCCCTTTCTCGGATCGCATAGCAGGAATCAACTTAAAGCGCGGAACAGAGACAGAGACAGATTAACGCCATCAATTTGATTCACTCAAAATCAGGAGGTGAAACACAGAGCCGGGAGATTGAGTCTACTCTCTTATTCCTAGACAAACAGGTCACAATTGAGTCTCACAGTAAATGTGGTCCCACTGGATTTTTACTTCGGCCCTTCACCCAACAGCCTCGAATGTCCAGAAGAAGTGGCTCGGTATTGTTTCAATCCAGAGTGGTCTAAATCCTAAACATCCTAGTTCTATCGATTGAGGAGGCTCGGATCGAGCCATGGATATCTTTTGGCATTGATCCATTCTAGTTAATACCCCACTACTCTCGAACCAGAAATCTCGAGCAACAACTCGCACAAGTCCACCTTGTGATCGATACGCAGCGATTTATTTTTATCGATACTTGCCCTCTTTCAGACCCATTTTATTAACTACCGTTTTGAGCTGTGATCATAGTGGTGCTCCTCATCATGCCTTCTTGTTGAAGGACGTCTTTTCGAAGGACTCACACTTGCTCTAGGAATCGTGGATGGACCGGAAATGTCATTGAAAACTACGGTCGAAGACCCGCCTTGAGCGATAGCTCCGGAGATGTTGCTAATTCCTGGTCTGAGCACCTCATCTGGTAATTGCCTCTTATTCAGATCGTTCTTGTGCTCGTTTCTTTGTTGGCCTGTGATTGGAGCTATCAATGTGCATAAGAAGGCAAACACAAAGCAAACAAACCATTGTGAGGGGTTGAGATTTTCCAAACCGAAAGCGTTCAGTTCAGTTAAGCATATTTGAATGGCCACGGAAAATAGCATGACGCAAACAAAAAACGGATGGTTCTTAAATCCCGATCTCAAGTTGAAGGCACCAAACTGGTTGAAACAATTTGTCTGATTGAATATATTGTTCATGAGTAAAGAATTCAATGCCAAGGTTTGGTGCTGCCTATTATTGCTCGAGTTCAGCTGGAACATTGCATTCCCTGGAGGATTGACGAAAAAAATAGATAATTGGAAAGCAATTATTAGTTTTTTGAAAAACTCTGTGTCAATTTCATCGCAGCATTTCTAAACTTGGGTGGGCGCACTTACCAAAAATCATAATGATAATCATGACCAATAATTGGTAGGCAATGTGTAGTTTAGCTAGACGATAGGTGACATCATCAATGATCGTGCTACTCTCAAATGTCTGCTTGTAATTGGTGGCAATCTTACTGTTTATGATTGCACGATCTAAATTGGTTCCAGTTAGATGAACTGGTTGCTCCGAGTCTGGAACTCTCCTTCTCTCCCTCATTGGTGTTGACATCCGGCTTGAAGGGTGACTGTATCCTGCTCGTGATCCGGCCCTAAGGTGCCCACTTTTGTCCACGCCTTTTCCATCAAGCTCGGATGGTCGGGCGTAGTTTGCGATATTGTTTTGCCCGCCAGAATTAGAGTCCATTGAGCTGGAGCCTAGAGTGTCGTCGCGAAAGTGACTCTCGAGCCTGCGAAATCCTCCTGGACTCTGAGCTTGGCCCTTGTTCGTCTTCACTGGCTCATCCAGGGACTGTCTGTATCTAGACGAGGCATGATGTTGAGGATATTTGCTATCCAAATCGTTGCCTCCCACGCTTGTGGCCCGAGTGTGTCCGTGTGGTTTATTCTCCCCTGATGTTGAATGCTTTGAATCGCCACTGTTTCCCCCATAATTGTCTTCCACGATTGCACGAGACAACTCGCCCACTGAACCCTTGACTGGCTCGTCGGGCAGAGACGAAATCCACTTGGTCATCATTGCAAATATTGCCAACACTTGTTGTATCATAATCAGCAGACCGAACTGGCTGTGTGCCAAGAGTTGCTCCTGGAAAACTGTGATTGTTAAAAATCTGTAAAGGCATGATGAAACCGAGGCACCTATTTGATACAAGGCATATGATTGGGTGACGTTGGATTTAATCAAACAGACCACCATAAATAGATAAATGTCTGTAAATGTGACATTCTCTGTCTTAACCAAAACATGCGCACTCTTCTTGACATCTTCGTCATCGCAATCTTCAAATGTTAACGCACAATCGGCTATCTTCATTGCCTCCGGATCGGTGAAACTATAACCCAGATAGGCGAGATTTTCATTTGGTAGGCATTCGCAATGCTTAATCAGATAGATCAAAAGCGATTTATCTGCTGGCGTTGATTGGGACATTATTTTCATCCTAGAGAGTAGATATCTCACTTTTCCCTGCTTGATGTCGCCACGGGAGTCGCAAATGTTTTTGAGTAAATCAACTGATTTTATGACTGCAAGCTTATGATGGTCCCTCTTGATCAGTCCCATTCTAATGCCCAATTTTCTTGCATCCTCGTATGATTCTTCGCAGATTAGCTTTGGCTTCAAGCGCGCTTTTATCAGGTGATAGAGTGTATCTCGAACCAAAGGTCTCAATCGATTTGTATCAGGTATTTGGCAAGCCTGTGCGTCCCCAATGATAACATATTTGGGTATCATATCCAGCACTCGGTTGTTGCGTATGGTGAATCTCTTGGTGCCCGCGCGTATCTTAGCAAAATATCTGTTGATTATGGTGCACAAAGGAAACCCGATGGGTATCACTGAGGCCACAATTGCGATCGATTCCTCAATGAATTCGAATATCCTTTCGAGGAAATTTTTCGACACACTCAAGGAGGCGACATCTCTGTTGTTGATACGGGATGTTGTCACCGTTATGGTGCTAACCGATGGATCAAACTCCTGGACAGCGTATCTCACAATGAGCCCAATGAATGTCGTCACTCCCAATGTTATACCGAATTGCAACAATCTCCTTGTTATATTATCATAAACACGCGGTGGGTTTGTTCTGATATTGTTCACTACGTCCTGAGATTTTTCTCTCTGACTTCCCGATTCCGATGACGACACTCGGCGTCTCATGGTTCAATGGCTTATGACTTGTTTGTATAAATAAAAGCAATAAATTGACAAAGGCGCCAGTTCTTTCCAAACTTGTGGGTGCAATTAGCTTGCTTGAAGTGTGATTGTAAAATAATATTCGTTCGTTTGGATAGGTTTCCTTTGTGGTTGTGTGGCATGTCTGTAACTCTCCGTCGATCACTTCCGTCTCAAAAGAGAGCCCAAAATTTGCCCAGCTCTTTTCTGATCTTGGAACACTTGAAATAAGATATCACAGTTGAAATTTCGATTCGTATCTAGTCAGTATGATTAATGATTCTCTAGACATTTTTGGAACATTTTTCCTCGCTTTTGTAAATTTAAATCGTCCACTGAGATCTACGAGCTGCCTAAAATTACTTTGATCCTTAACGAGGCCGCACTTCAACTAGTCTTCCACTAACCTAATGAGAATGTTCT
>Ga0058701_10004099_pt1 | contig 11746 bp, 7 predicted proteins | sample AgamicOrMae_FD_97039 | JGI IMG/M metagenome (GOLD analysis project Ga0058701, IMG submission 97039) | Agave microbial communities from Guanajuato, Mexico - Or.Ma.e | ecosystem: Host-associated > Plants > Phyllosphere > Phylloplane/Leaf | place: Guanajuato, Mexico | collected 2012-06-04 | reverse complement strand
TTATATAAAACTAAAAAAAAGTGAGAAATGGAGAAAAAAGCATAACCGAAAAATAGCATTAAAAAAAGGAGGAAGAAAAGCTCAGGCATCGGAAAATCAAAAGTCACCAGATGGCCTTTCGCCAAAACCTCCATGTAAACATTTTTAGCCTTCCGTGTTTGTAACGAAAGCTGTATTGACTGACGAAGTAATTATCCTTAAATTCGTAAAATAAATCGCTTTTTTCTTATTTCATTGAGGCGCAAATCGCGGTTTTTGAACCTGTTTGGAGCAAGTTAAAAGTGTGACGTAACTCATAAAAGTGACATGATTTGTGTGATGTGAACGTAACGTAGCTTAACGTTGCGGCGTTCGTCAGCGGCGGGAAGTAAGTTTGAGGGCGCTTGTCTGTCAACGCGGCAAGCCGGCAAACGGACTCGCTTACCGGAACCTTAGACCAAACGTGGAACGACCAACTGGCCAACATGCTCGCCTAATGGCAGCGACACGCGCTGAATCCTGTATCGGTTATTTTTACTCACTGATTAATTGTGCTACGCACGCGACGCCGTAATCGTTCACAGGAATCTAAAGTTTTGACTTTTTTTGACTAGAAATAACGTTTAGTTTTCCGAGCGCATCCAACGAGTTTGACTCGTAAGAGGAGTTTTTCTTCGTCAATATAGATGTGTCAAAGGTGAAAGCAGTAGCACAGTGTTTTAAAACTGCATTTTGCGTAGCGTTCTACCTCGCTGTCGCTAATCTGACAGTGAGTGATGAATAGGATATCCAACTTAACCTTATCTGCTGTTGTCCAGGCTCGTACATTGCTAGGTAAGGTTAGGTGCGCTGTTCCCAGCTCTGCTGATACTCAGACTGGGTAGAACACAGAAAACGCAACTCTTAATACTGTGATTGTATTGGGCGTGCTAATGCTGTTGCGATGCGGTTGAATCAGCTAACCGACAGCTTAGCTGCCATAAATCAAAGAATAATCCATGCGACAACCGGAAAGCCATTGTCCACTTGTGTAGTAAAATCCCGCACGGAGAAAAAACATTCCATCGACAAAATTCTAATCGACCAGTTAAGGAGCTTTGCCTACACTTTCACCGCGGACGTCCAATGAGGTGATAGGCGACCGGCCGGCCAGCCCAATATCACTGGCAGCCATCTAAGCACACCCACCGCGACCTACCTTAACAAGAAGGGGCATTCGTCGACTTCGAAAGCTAGGCGTCGAGTAGCCTATAAGAGCCTTAAATTGAATGATGCTACCGGCCCGACCCGGTACCGAACGCCCGTGTTTTCGAGGCCAATTCTCACTTGCCTTGTTTTGACATTGTACTTAGCGCTGTAATTAGAGTACACAGGTGGCGCAAACGAAGTACATAACGTACATTTCCTGTTTCTATCGTATGGCACTAGTATCGTTCGATTATGCAAACATAAAACACATGCGACTTATCTCGCGTCCGAAATGACAGAAGTTTTGAAGATTGCATTGCAAGATTCCACTCGTTGAGTTCAATCTTTTATCACGGAACTTCAGCAAAGTAAGGCACGCGGTTCGCTCGTCAATGGTGTCTGCTTAATCTTAATGAATAAGAGAGGTTTTGGATACTAAGTCGGACACTCAGCGTTGGATCCTTTCAGTATCAGACATTCTCTGTTTTTTTTTTCTCGTAAATATGAAAACTTGTTTAACTTAGGTCCGTCTTGAAACCCAAAACCCAGACTGCCTTTCGAGGCTATCATTTATTCCATAGATTAGCGTTATTTGTGAGACGCTATTAAGCTCGTAGAGTCACGCCGAAAGAGTTACAACCACTAATTTAGCAATTTCAACGTGAAAAATAATAAATCAAAAGCGGTTCCTTTCACTTAAATTGGTTTCCGTTCCGTTAGGTGCGACTAGAGCCCTATAACTTTGTAGAGAGGCGCCAATAGTGTCCGCTGCCATGGGGGCCGCCATGATGGGCACAATGTATTTCTTACGGGCGAACTGTGCTCAACATGGCTGAGGTGCCAGTGGTGGGGGTATGATTTGCGCCTCTCCACTGTTATAGAGCTCTACGTGCGACAATCCCAATAATGGAGTTTTTAAAAATTTTGGGCGGGACATTGCCTGCTCAGCAAGGCCGCGTTTCTCCCTCGTGGTTAGAGCCCAGTGTGTTAGACAGAGAGATGTCTAACGCGGCCCGGGCACCGTTTCCGAACGCAGCCCAACCGACAAGAAGTGGAGCACCTCAGCCGACGACAACTTTTCTTCCTTCCTTCCGTTTTATTTTCGTTACGCAATTTTCTTGATGTAACCGAACTGACTGCGAGCCGACTGAACCAATTAAAAGAAATTACCTCGTACGCGACATTCTTCAGAATCCTCGTAACTTTATTTTCAGCCGCAGTCGTGTTTTCTCACTTCTATACGTATTTGAGTACTCCCGTGAAATTCTTAATCAGTTCAAACTCAACTTTGGTCAGCGACTGAACCGCATGGCTACTTTGATATTCTTCTAAAAAATAATTGTTCAAGTACTCGTAAATCTAAGTACCTAAAATCACTCGACTCTATTCCCTAATGGCTCAGATATGTAATTTTAAAACTTAGTTCTAAAGCAGTTTCCAGCGGGTGCGCTAAATCTTTCATTTCCCCTAATCCGGCATCATAATATTGTGTTGATCTTTTATAAAAGCTGATGTTTCATCGACCAACTACATTTATTAGATAAACAAAAGCCTATCGGAAAGAGAAAGGAATTGTGTTGTAAAGAAGTCAACAAGTTACCGAGCTAACAATGAGCCCAAAATGGTCCATACGGAATGGCAAAGTGGCTTGGATGCTGCGCAGCTTCCGTCCCTCACACCGCAAGTCGTTTTTCGATCGCATTGGCGTCATTTGCACGTCGATCTTACATCACCTTCGCAGCGCCGCCGCCGCCTGTCACATATTTATCGCAGCGCAACGGCAACGGCCGCGCGCGGGCGGCCCTGTAATAATCTAGGTTGGCCTACGTCTCGTTTCGCGAACGTTTTTCACTGCTTTGCGCTGCTTCGGTAATTCGGGATCAGCGGCCGACTGACTGCTAACCTGTTTTTGCGTTTGGATAAGCAGGAAGTCTAGATTGGTTAGGTTATCTCCTAATACTTGAGTCCGCTTCTGCACTGCGTTCCGCGTAATAGTTCCAGCCCGCCTTCACCGATTTTTTTTTTGTACTTGACGGATTTGATATTTTTATTTGAAGCACTGAGTTTTCTTATTTTTTTCACGAGCGCATGTCGGAACGCGATACAAGAACTGTAAAACTGTCTTTTACGCATAGAAAAGAATGCATCTAGCTGATCTCACCGGAAGTTATGCATATGCATATTGTCGATAATTACGCAATTACGGGTCGCGGTGCAGCGGTAATGAATGTTAACAACGTTAATTAAAAAGTATTTTGTTTGGTTCCAGGCGCGTTCCTGGTGGTGTACTTGGCCACGGCCGTGCTGCTCGGAGTCCCCCTCGCCTTCTTGGAAGTCGCTCTGGGCCAATTCTGTGAACTGGGCGCCCTTAGCGTGTGGAGAGCGGTGCCTCTCTTCAAAGGTAACACATCGTATTTCAATCATCATTCAAACTCCTTATTTGGGTGTTTGGCGGCAACTTCAATGGGATTACTGCTCGTTATTTCGATTCCTCGTTTCGGTGGCCTATTTGCTTATACGCCTTCAAAATTATCAGCCCGCTCTTTTTATTGCCTTTCGGGAGTTGCTAAGAGCGTGCTGGAAATTGGGTACTAAAACGGGAAAGATGAAATCTCTGGAACAATCGAAAATGAAAAAAAAATGGGGGAATAGAGGAAGTAGCGACATGATCTGGAGAGGAACTCAATAGGCCAAAGGATTTCAAGTCCAAAGGGACGCTCAAAGGACCAATTTTAGAGTTATTTCTTTTGTTGACGGTCCGCTTGAAAGCCCTTGACAGTCTGATTTATGTCCTAAAAGATGGCACGTTTTGTGATGCACTCTACTTCTCTGCATAAAGCATTGAACCTAAATTCCGTTTGCTGCTGGGGTTTGGACTACCGGCCTTAATAAAGGTCACCGGGTTGATGATAAACCGAGAGGTTACGAGAGGTATAGGAAGTTCAACGACGAAAATTAAAATCCTCTGAAAGGTTTTAAATACGCGTTGCTTTATGAGATCTTAAATTAATTTTTGTGATGTTCTTTCAATAATTGTCCGTCGTTTCTAAATCTGAATTTATTTCAACGGTTGGATTGGATTACAGATCGTTTGAGATGACATAGAAGTGAAAAGTTTCGACTAAAATCTATGACCTTGTCAGGATCGGAGAGGCCGTGGTTTCTACCCACCGATATATCAGTTTCTACCGCACGGATTTCTGGTATCGTCCAGTTGAAAACGTCCAAGCAACTTAAATGAATGACCTGTAAGCAAGTTTTAGTTGACGTAATCTATTACCACTCTTAACGCGACGCCGCATAATATTATATCTCAAAAGACGCCGCTTTGCCACTTCGCGTCTCTGTCCAACATTCGGATGTTGCGGTGACTCTCTCTTTCTTTTATGCGAAATCTAGCTGCAAAATCAGGGTTTCAACTCTTAGTGCATATTCGCCGCGTTACTCCATCATGAGTCGTCGTGATGATCTTTACAATAAATTTCAACGTCTCTTGTAGGCTTAGGCATTATCATTTGCTTCGTTTTAAGTGTTCTGCAGCTTAATTTAAGATTAATCTTGATGGTCATTACCTTAATTTTCCGTTTATTAATGACATTGCTAGCCCACCCATCGCGCAAGCTAAGCTGTCATTGACCCTTAAACGAAGCTCAGTTAACTTCGCCTATCAGCGCGAGTTCGCGGTTTAAACGCCGTTTAATTCGCTGTGCGTTTCGTCCTTCGGCTAAAGACGAATCTGTCCTATAAGGGCCTATTAAGCCATCAGGCAATTAATGAAAGCAGTCAACTTATTTCTTCACACTCACGTCTCTTTTTAATTGACTTTTCCGCTATTTTGATTGCAACGACGAACTTCTCATAGCAACAACTGACCACATACTTTCCTGTTTTTCGCCTTTCTCCCCGCGCTGCGAAATGTTAATGTAGCAAATCGCGACGTTAAAAAGAAATTTGCAATTTAAAGAAACATGAGTCTGGTAAACCTGGAAAATGGAGACTTTCTCACTCAAGGGACGAAGCTTTTGGTGAAATCGTGGAATTTCTAGTCTATACTCGGTTAAATCGTTAGGTTTTCGTACTTTAATTAATGAATTGGATTTTTAAAACCTGTAGATATACTTAAAGTAGGTATATTGCAAACTTAGGTTAACTTAGGTTAGGTATGTTGCTAACGTAGGCTTACTCTAGCGTATTGACTTGCTGTATGAAGTCACCTGAAGCTTATGTAATTTTACCAGGGCGTTTGTTGAAATGAAAACGCGTGTAATCCGGTTATACGATGTAGAATTATCTTGAATAATCACAGAATCATTCACAACAACATCGTCACTTTAATCGGATACATTTATCCCCCCGTGGGATTTGTTCTTTTGAAACTGGAGGAAAGCGTTTAAAGTAATTTATTTTCATACCTGTGTAGATTTTGAAGGACTCATTTCTTAGTCTTGATTAGACTATTTTGACGCGGTTGGCATTTTGTCTTCAGGAGTTGGATACGTGAAAGTGGCATTATCCGCCATTTTGGCCATCTACTATCCTGTCTTGATGTCTTTATCGCTGTTTTACGCCATATGGACAGCCAAGGAGCCCTTGCCCTTTGCAGAATGCAACACAGAGGTACTAGCAACTAACTAATCACATTTCGAAAATCCCTTTCACTCGGAATATTTATGTCCACTTTGTTTACTGCAGGAGAACTACGGGAAGGCAGCCACAACGGGCGAAGTGTGTCTACAGTAAGTAGTCTATATTTTTGTTGTAAACTTGAGCGATTTGACAGGTTGGATTTCGTTATCGGCTATAACGTATTTTCTTTTTGTTTTCAGAAATACGTTTTTAAAAAGTCCGGTAGAAGACCCAATGTGGTATAGCGTTACAATAGCTTTTATATTTCTGCTATGGAGTATCACGATGTTTTGGTAAGTATTCCGTAAACCGGTTTTGTTATTCCTTTCGTAATTCTTGGTAACGCGAGATTCCAGTGTAATCTCTTTCGGGATTCTATCCGTGATTCGATAATTTTACCTTGTTCCACTCGTTCCCTAAATTAAAGTTTCTTGTTCGGAGTACGTTTATCCTTCGTATATATCCAATAGTGTCATTACAATTGCCGTTATTTTAAGCGTTATTTCAGTGATTCAAATATGGTACAACGTGTCTATTGACCCGACTGCCCCAATCAAGATGTATTAGGTTGGGTTCCGTGCGTTCGAGTCACCTCCCATTCAAAATGCATTGGGTTAGTTCAAGTCTCCCGATATTAATGGCATGTCGGGTCAATAGCAACACCCAATTGTAATTGGTGTAAGTGGTGGAAAAGTGAGTTTGGCTGTTAATGCATTGGTAGAAGTTAAGGAGTATTGGGGATTTGTTTTCAGCGTGTTCCGGTCGTCGCGCTACTCCCGGCGCATGTCGTCGCTTCTAGTCCTGCCGCTGATCGTGGGCCTGCTAGCCCTGTTGGCGGCCGCCGGCGTCCGTACCGCCATGCTCACCGGAGACGGCCTCGGCCTCCTCGCCTCCCTCGACTGGAACATCCTCTCAGACGCGCAGGTTCGTGGCGCCAACAACCCTCTCACACTTCATAATAACACAGTTATAACATCCGTTTTAGGGAATGCTATTTTGGGTGTGAAACTAGAGCGGGGTACGTATTTTGGTTATTTTTCGAGATAGACCCATGTTCAGTCATATCATTCGAAAGGTCTCAGCGAGAGCTTTCCATTGATGTGGCTGAACGTAGGTCTATCTTGAAAAATAACCAAAATACGTACTACCCCTGTTTAGTTTATCACTCTAAACAGAATACGCATTCCCTATAAGCCGGGTGTTTTAACTGTATCCACGGGAGATTGATCGCACCTTATTTGAAATCTAACATACACCAATTGAACGTCAAATGACCTTTAGTCCACGTAATGTCACAAAATATTTGGCCAGGATGGAACACGGGTGGAAAATCCAATCTTTAAAACGTTGAGGGCAAAAGGCGGAGAGCGGTAACTTTCTTTTCCGCCGTTGAAAAATCGTCTGATCTTCTAAAACTTTGTTGTTGTTTTTCCAGACGTGGTACTTCTCCGTGATCCAAGTGTTCTTCTCCACGCAACTCGGCCTGGGCAACCTGACGACCTGCGCGGGCCGGATCTTCTCCAAGAGCAACGCCTTCTGGTGAGTGTTGCTCGCAGCTTCCCGCGGTTACTTTGAGGTTTCCCTCCAGGCACTGATTGGTTTTTGTCGCAGGACCGCGTTGTGGCTCGTCGTCATCAACGTTGTCGTGGGTTGTTTATGGGTGGCCGTGTGGTTCGCGCTGGTCGGCAGCTCTTTGGACGCGTCTGCCGCCGCTACCGCCACGCCCGAAGTGTTCGTGCTCACGGCCCTCTACGACGCCGCCGCCAAGGCGTCTGGGCTGCCCGCAGCTGTGGCCACCATAGCGTTCTTCTTCGTAGTCATCTCCGGATTTACTAGCCTTGTAAGTAGAAAGCTTAAAAGATTTGCGATTTCTGACCGATATCTCTGCTCGTCTCCCTATTGCTACCGGAAGATAAAGATCTGATTCCTCGACGAATTCGGAGTTGATTCCGATTGAACTTCGATTAGATTTACATTGTGGTCGGTTTATCAGGTGCCACTGCTGGACACAGTTCTCGTGGCGCTAACCGGGGAGAGCCGGCGACGCTGGGAATGGTGGAGAGCTGCGGCGATGGTGTGCGTCTTCGGATTTGTCCTGGGCTGCTTGTCTCTCCTACCCGTAAGTACTATCGAAATGAAGTGCAACATAGACTTGATCCTCCTCCTTCGCAGTCCTCACAAGTCCGTTTTGTTGCAGGAACGATTGTCTTTAGTCCACGTACTAGATCACTACGTTGTAGGAAGACTGGCGCTCGCGTGCACGGTCACCGAGCTCGTGGCGCTCTGCTGGGTCTACGGCTGTTCGTCCCTCCTCAGCGACCTCCACTTCGTTCTCGGATCGCCCATCAGTTCTATCTGGACCATACTCTGGTTCTTAGCTCCACTATATCTCTTGGTAAGTCGAATTGACAAGCGAATTTTTTTTCTCAACCATTCCGCATGGTATCCAGGGTCACCCCATTTTTTACCCATAGACGCAATCTCCCTGTATTAAGGCATGTCGGGTCAATAGCAACACCCTTATTATGTTTAACAGCCCTGTCGACAGAGCATGTCTTAATTTCCTGTTTGACTTTTCGTAGGCCGTGGAAGTATGGTCGGTGATAGTTTTACCTTGGGACGGTCTGGAAGGAGTTCACGACCCGCAGTGGCAGGTGCTTCTCGGATGGGGCATGTACTTCGCCGGTTGGAGCGCCATCGTGGGGCTGGCCGTGCGGCAGGTGGTTCGCCAGGTCGACTACAACGTCTGCCAGGTAAGCGTCAGTGACCTCTGCGAGACTTCCTACATTCGGTGAAGACGTTCGTTCACTCTCTAGGGTCTTGAAGGTAGGTTTTGAAGGTCGCGTTTTCTACATCTTGAAACGTATTGTCTCCAAGCCTGATGCCGCTTATTTCACGAAACGGCGTAGCAAGGCCGACCTGATCAAACCTAAGCGCCAATTCTGAAATCCTCGTAATGAAATGATGAACCACGGGGGAATGAGAGAAGTAGAAAACGTAACCTTGAATATTGAGAGTGCGATTTGTTGGTGTTATGGGCTAGCTCAGCGGATCGGTGGGAGTAGGACGTAGGCAACCGCGCATACACTGAAGTCATGTGGGTTGCCTACCGATTGAAAACAGTCTTCGCTCTATCTGCCATTGGTACTCGTAGATTGCGTTCGAGAATGAAATAATGGTTTTGCCGATATGTCTACGTTCAGAACTCCCATAATACGAACGGTCTTCGATTGGTTTTACTCGTAGAAGTAAGTTTGCTTCACGGTTTGTAGACGTTTCGTCTCGAAATGCGATTACAAAAATAACTTTGTCCGTAGTTTTTTTTTAATAAAAAATTATGGAAGCTACGAAAGTTTCTTTTACTTGAAACAAGTAAGTAAAATATATTCCTCCAAAAAAGAATAGCAAATGTAACTTTGCCTCAAATGAAAACCGATTTGCGAACTTCACTGAATTCGAAACAAGTATATGGAGAAATTTTCATTCCAGAAAACCTAATAGGCTTTTTAAAATTGGAAACAAGTTGTTTTAAATTCTTTTACTCTTAGGAACAATACTTGCGAAATTTTATTCTACTGGAAACATCTTTCGATATCTTCCAAAACGAGAAATCCTATTCTTGGAAAGAAACAGATACGATTTTCCCCTTTCGAAACAAGCGGGCATGATTTTTCCTTTTGGAACCAAGCTGGCAAGATTTCTTCCATTATAAGAAAACTGGCAAGATTTCGTTCATTAGAAGCAAGTTGACAAGATTTGTCCCATCGAAAGCAAGCGAGCAAGATTTCTTCCGTTAGAAGCAAGCTGGCAAAATTTCTTCCATTAGAAGCAAGCTGGCAAGATTTCTTCCATTAGAAGGAAGCTGTCAAGATTTCTTCCATTAGAAGCAAGCTGGCAAGATTCTTCCATTAGAAGCAAGCTGGCAAGATTCCCTTTGTCAGGAACATGTGAGCGAACTTTCTTCCGTCGGAAACAAGCGGGGTAAAATTTCACTTACCGGAAACAATACGATAACGTTTTGTTTTCTATTGAAAATACGCCAGCAAGATTTCCGTTATTGGAAACAAGCTTACAAGATTTCCTTATCTGAATCAAGCTAGCGACAATCCTTGTGTTAGGTAAGGAATTTACGTCCACGTAGCAGTGCGCCATCCTGTTTATCATAATCTCCTAACAAGCGAATTCTATTGAAACTGAGTTGGCGAGATTTCCTTCCAAAGAAACTGCCTTACTCTTTCCTGGAGAGAAATGGAATATTTCGTTAAATTTCTGTGCAAACCCGAGCGGAATTTCCTTTCTTGATAGTGGTTTCCTTACCGTCAAGACGACTAAACGTTTAAAACAGCGTGCCTTGAAATGACGGTAAAGTGCATGAAAACTGAGTTGGCCCCTGCTTGGTCCCAGAAATTCCTGAGCGCCGTGAAGCCCGCCCGCAACTGGGGCCCGGCCGACCCGATCTCGCGGCACTGCTGGCTGCAGTGGCGCGACAGCGCCGCCGCCGGCCGCCCCGACCGCACGCTGCGCCGACGCGTCACCCGGGACTACACGACGTTCGTCCGGTCCGGGCAGACCGCGTCGGCGGTGTCCTCCAGCGCCAACACGCACTCGCACCTCCGCGCCGACAAGGGCCCCTTCGTCATCGACTGCGCACCGGAGCTCGCTGCCCATGTTTGCTGGCGCAAGGAACATGATCCAGTCTCATGATTGGTTGCAAAAGGTGTCGCTCGTGCCTTACCGGCTGCTTACGCCTCATTGCGCCGCCTGATTGGCTGTCCGACATAACTTTTGTCTCATGATGAGATGCTGGACGTAATGCCATGTCCTTATTGGTCAGCAAACAGGATTTTTCGTAAGATGACTGTTGATTGGCTGTTAATTAGAAGCGCTTTTGAAGCGTGCTGACTGAAGAGATTACTAGCGTGAAAGCACAGCCTCAGAGGCTAAAAGTAGCTAGCCTTTGGCTTTTAGGGAGGATTCCCGGAATTGATTTGGCATTGGAACTGACCAAGACTGAATTTGAATAATCGCGGTAAGTTTGAAAAAAAATGAGTGATTTGACCAATCCAAATGACCGAATCTGTAGCGTACTCGAAGTTGATCGATAAGTTTTCAGGACAAATGAAAAATGGAACTCTTTCCTGTGTAGGATTCCTCTAGCCCGCAAGTCAGTTTCTTTCTTTTTTCTCATGGCGTGGCTATGAATGTATTAGTTGCATGTACGGACTTAAATTTAGGTGCGTGACGCGTCATATAAAAAGAAATTGAAATACAGGAATGGCAAAGCCTGGCATATTAAGTCATTAAAGAAATTGAAGCGAAGATACCATTCTAGAATTGACACGACGTTTATTACATTAGGTGAGTGAACCTTGAATCATTTAAATGTTTAAATAAAAAAGCGGAATCAGCAGCTATGGAAAAAAAAAGCGGAAAAAAATATTTTAACTCTCAATTTTTCCAAGTAAATCCTATGTTTTTTCGTATTTTAAACATAACTTAACCATTTGGCTTTTTAACTTTTTTAGGCTACATTCTTTGTTATTTTTAGTGATTTTTAAAACTGATTCGTTATGTCATTTTTGATTTTTCGGTTTAGACGTCTCTCTGAACTCTTACGGAAGAAAGGCCTTAACGAAGTTAGGCAAGCCTTGAAATATACGTACTGGCTACAGCCTTGAATTTACGTTTCAAAAGTTGCTGGGCACCCTGATAACGATGAGTGAGAAAATATAATTATTATCTTTTGCTTATAAAAAATATTGTACCGAGAATAAAATCTAAGGTCACTAGCTCAAAATGCGATAGCTAAATTTTTTGTCACGGTTTTTAAGCACCAGTATTCTATCCGAACATACACTTTATGAAAAAGGAGTACAGTGAGCAAGTTAATCCATTAATATTTCATCAAATCTTTAGAAACAGACACGCTCTTGTTTTTAATTACGCTTATATC
>Ga0058701_10004098_pt1 | contig 11748 bp, 4 predicted proteins | sample AgamicOrMae_FD_97039 | JGI IMG/M metagenome (GOLD analysis project Ga0058701, IMG submission 97039) | Agave microbial communities from Guanajuato, Mexico - Or.Ma.e | ecosystem: Host-associated > Plants > Phyllosphere > Phylloplane/Leaf | place: Guanajuato, Mexico | collected 2012-06-04 | reverse complement strand
GGGGATTATTTAAAACAGGTCTTAGAATACTGAAGCGGCTTATCTTAAAAAGTCAAAACCCTTTTGACTTTTTAAGCAAGCAGTGGGGGGTACACAAAAAGGGGGAAAACTAGAAAGGATTTTTTTAAGCAAATTAATTAAGAATATTTAAAGAAACCAAAAAATGTTGACAGGAAAACTACGTATAATCTAATGTGGAAAATACGGGCTCTTCACTAATTTTCTTCAAGCTGATCATAATCCAGCCTTCTATGAGCATTACAAAATACCACTCCCGCCAACAATAAGTCCAAGTTCCGGTTCGGAATCAGCTTCATCGCTCTTAAATAACCACTAGTTCTTCCAGACTGCTACTTTGCCAAATGAAAACAGGGTTAACATTTTCTCTAGTTAAGAAGACCTCGTAAACAGCACTATCTTTGAATTGCTTGGCTCGAGCGCGATCCAAAATATACTAAACCTACATGCTAGGATATTTTCGTAAGTTTTTCAGTAAGCCGCGCTTTAACCCACTACCACCCGGCGATGCCGTTCGGAAACAGAAGAAAGAAAGAAAAAAAAACATTTTCGAGGATGTTTTCAGTTTAGTATTGTCACAATTTCAAAAATATCATCCCTCTGGAAACTTGCAATTTAACAATTTAGGCATTTCCCAAAGCTTAAAATTGCGTACTTAGTGGGGGGAAAATAATAATAAAAAAATAATAAAAAAATCACAATTTCTATTAAGCTAAATTTTAATCAAAATGCTTTGGGCTGTTATGGGTTAAGACGAAGCCGCGAAATCCAACAACGATGAAACCACGGAACTAATTGAGTTACGTTTTCAGGCACTAATCCTTATGGTCATTGCGGCTTCGGCGTCCGCACAGTCCTACGGATCATCGTACAGCTCCATCGCGGACCCCCTGCAGGCCTACTCCCTTCAGGGCCAAAGGGCATCGCCGCCCAGCTACGACGCCAGCCCTTACGGGCACCAGCTCCTGGCGCAGCAGCCCAGCTACGATGTGACGGAGGCCCCCCAGGAGGCCGAGAGCCCCCCATTCCCCGTACCCCCACCCGCCCCGCCCGCCGTGGACTTCGGACCCCAGCCCCCTCTTCTACCTCAACCTCTTCTACCACAAGATTTACCTGCTGCCCCTGTACCGTTATCTTCGCATTCTTCTACTTCATTTTCATCACCATACGCGACTTACCAACATTAGCCACAGATGTTGAAAAGTTGAATAAACATCATTTTAGTTTTTGGTAAACAACCGTGTTAATGTGTTTTAAATAAATGATGACTTTTCCAACCAACGCGGCAACTTTGAGGGGTGGAATTTCCACCTCATGTTTCTGATTTTGATCGCGACAAGCCGAGCGGTGCGCGACGCAAGGCACTATACCTGATTACCCACTACCGCCCAGCGATGCCGTTCGGAAAAAGAAAAAAATATTTTAGAGGATCTTTTAAGTTCAGTATTGTCACAATTCAAAAAATATCACCCCCCGGAAACCTGAAATGTGATTATTTCGGCATTTCCCAAAGCTTAAAGTCTCGTATATTTCAATGGAAAAATCCTTTCATTTTCTCTGAAGCTAAATTTCACTCCAAATACTATGGGCTGTTATGGGTTAAATTGAACTGCCTTAGCTGTCGTCACGTCTAACGCCGTTTACTTTTCGGCGGAAGGTTTGGTGACAGCTAACAGTCGAGCGGAGTAGCGCCGAAGCGAAGTACGAGGCACGTAACCAAACATTGACCTACCGAAAGTATCGCACTCCTTGTCTACGTACGCCGTTGCACGTCGTTCATTCTAATATTATTGAAGTGAAAATTGTAATGAAAGATTGAGAAATGTAATCTATAAAAGTAAACGAAGTGAACAGGTCTACGTGGTGCATACTGTAGTGGTTAGTTTGCTAGAGAGACCAATGTTGCCTCAATTCGTGATATTTGTGATTTTGTCAAAAAAAAAAAACGCGGTTAGCTTTTTGTCAAAAAAGATGGCTTTGTAATTAAGCCCATCGTTTGGCTGCTCAGCTCGAAACAAATACCTCTTATGTCTCATGATCTCAAACCGTTCTTGAGTTTATCGAAATCGAAAGTAGACAAAACTGCGAATTTATGCAGCAATTAAAGACACATCACTATCCAAATTAATGATAGCGCTTCGTCAAAAGATTTTCATTGATATGGCTAAGGGGTAAATCTTGAAAATAAACGCAAAAACGTTGTAAGCCTGTTTAACCACCTCCTAAAAAATGCATCTAAGATACCCAGAAAAGGTATTCTATAGAACAACCTTGTTCTTTTTTAAGAGTGCTAAAATTTAATCAGTGAATTACTGGTATACGTACGGGTTCAGTCCATGCCTATGAGGGTTAGGCTGAAGGGACCAGGTAGGGAATGAATAACAGAAAATACATGTTCAACAGAACCGTAACGGTAAGTAAGTTAGAGTCAATTGATGCTTTTCTTCTCACTGCAAACATGAAGATTCTAAGAGACCCATTTTAATGGAGTTACGGGTGACCGACGAGCCGTGCTTCAAAATAGGCGATTCTTGTAAGAATAAATTTTACATTTTTTTTTTCATATGCAAAGGTAAGTCTTTAGTCGGATTGACTTCGTACCCACAAAAAAAGAAAGAAAAACCTTTTTACTTTGGCGCATTTTGCTCTAGGTTCATTGTCAGTTTAGACAATAACTAAATGATAAGTAATGGTTACTTCCAACTACAAAAAAAGCCTATTTTTATATTTTTTTAAACTTCACTTTCCAAAAATTGTCTAAAATAATTTAAGTCATATATGAAAAAGTTATGCTAAATTTGACACGGGAGGTACACTTGACTTGAAAATGGATTAGAGAAAGTCTAGCGATATTATCTCACATAAATTAAATCATTTTTGGCAAAAATCCACTATTTCGTGTTCAGTGCTGGCAGCCGTCAATCTGACGAAAAATATATTTCAAGTTACCTCCTAAACTTCAACTGATCCAAAAGTCATTTCATACAAAAATCTCGAGCTTTTATCCCCCTTTAAACAACAAGTTTGGTAAGTACTACTCGTCTTGCCGCAGCCATCAAAAACATTGGCATTATCAGTACCGCAAGAACAAAAAACGTTTACCTCTACAATTCCACATTGAAAATTCCGCAAGCGGACTTGCAAAGAATATTATTGCCTGTTACCTGTTACGTAAAAGACCCAGACGATTGTCATGCACTACTTTAAATAGTGCGATTAAAGGAGTAGTCGGTAATACCATCGCGTAAGATGGAAACGCTGCGTTCAAAGGGAGTCAAGTTTTAAGGGTAAAACGATATTGTTTTAAGTCCCTTTTCGAGATGGGTCAAAATATAACAGTGGTGGTTCATTAACAGCGTTGGGTAGAATCCGCCGCAGACCATATTTGACTGCAATGATATTTCGACTGCTTTCGGTATCTATTGACCGCTTTGAAAGCAGTCAAAATATCATCGCTTTGGCCTACCATATTCTGAATCACGATCAAAATCCAGTTCTTGATTCAACCAATGAGTACCAATTGGCATTATCAAAAGTATTGTACAGTTCAAAACTGTTCCTAAATGTTTTGTAAAAAAAGAAAAAAAAAGGCATTTTGACATTGAACTGTTTTGAAAGCCGCACTGTGGTCACTTTTTTTTACAACTATGAAAATCAAGTGCACACCCATAAAAGGTTGAAATAATACTGGAGGTAAGTTGGAAAAGCTTAAGGGGTCGTGTTTTAGTCGAAATACATGCATTTAAATGGTACCTTCGGAACCATGCAGTCAAAATGCTGGTTGGTGAACGTGACCTTTTAGGAAAAGAAATCGAAACAGCATGACGAATTGAACGTTTTGTCAGTTTTTCAAGTTATTGTCTTTGATTTTATTTTTCCCATAAGAATACATCGCAGAAAATAGACTACATCCTATAACATCCTTTAAACTAGGTTTCGAAATGGAATACAATTTATGTTTGGAGTGTCTGTAAGAAAAGTATTGACTCATTATGATACGTACATCTCTTTGAATAAAGTACACTAACACTTTTCAGTGTTTATTTAAAAGTTTACTTTCTCTACGTTGTCTTCATTTTCCGACTATTCCAACACTGGTTTAAATTTTCGATATATCCAGAAGAGTAACAAAAAAAAAGCCGAAGCTAGTACGAGATAATCTACGTTTGGTGAACGAACTTTTGATCAAAGGTAACCTAATTCTCAGCAACGGGTTTGGTGAGTTGAAAGAAAGTGCATTCCACTAGATTGGCCACGACAACGTGGATACAAAAGGTGGAAAATTCAACCCTTTAAGTTTGTTATGACGACCGACCTCCAAAGCATACGACTTGAAGGTAAGATCGTATTCATTATTATGTTAGTCGTTAATGAGGGTAAGCTGAGCTGTCAAATGAAGCAAGCAAGCGCAGGGCCCCTTTCTTCGGAGCTGGACCATGGACCAGTCCGCGCAGCCCGCTCCGAACTCTTTCTCAAGAGCGGATGAGACCAGAGGTCAACCTAATTGATGCGATTTAAGCTAGTAGGAACGACGAAGGTCATGTGAACATAAATAACTAGCTTTGCCTTAAAATCCTCCCTACGTAAAGACACAATATTGCAGAAAAAACGGGGTTACCGTACTTTTAATAAAATAGATTTGAAATAGAGAACAAAAATAGATAGGCTTTACGGGAAAACGCTCATTTTTTCTTTTTTTTCTTTTTTTTAAGGCCGAATTTAAAGGAGATATTCAAAAACTAGTTCTAAGCAAATCTTTGCTATACGAAAGGATAAAAAACAAATCAATAGGGGGTCACCGCGGAAAAAATACGTCTTAATGCTACACTTTTGAAAAATTGGTGTTTTGCATGATTTTGAAGCTGTCGAACTTACCCCGAAATCACCGGAATGATAATTACAAGGCCATATTACAATCAATTAATTATAAACTTTATTAAACACACTCGAAAGAATTGCGCGGGTTTCAGAGCAACTTTATTTTTACTGTTCAGCGGATCGAGGCGAGCTCGGTTCTTAAAATAAAAGTACCTTAAAATAGAACAAGAGTCACGCATTAGAAAAACGCCAAAAAAATTTTTTGTGACGAACTTTGTAGAAATGACGATACTACAAATTTAATAGGTTGAATTTGTTCTTCTTGTTCTGCAACTGTCTTCATCTGGCTGAGCAGAGAGAGACATAGGGCATCTAACCTCACCTAAATTAACCTAAACCAATTGGTCATGGAAGCTAATACCAAAAGCGAAGGTGTAGCGAAGCGAGAAACGGATACTCGATACACACAACCTAGGTAAACCGGGGGGTATTCGATAGCGCCAAAAACCACAAGCGCCAACGCCGCAAGCGCCAGTCCGTGACCGCCAAACGAGAAAAGTCGCAAACGCCAAAGTTCGTATAGGCTAGGTTAGGTCAAGTTAGGTTAAGTTGGGTTAGGCTAAGTTAGGTTAGGTTAGTATTGCAGTTAAGAACTTTGGCGTTTGCGACTTTTCCCGTTTGGCGGTTACGGATTGGCGCTTGTGTTTTTTGGCGCTCATGAGAGCTACCCGGGTAACAAACCTGACTTGTCTGTCTGCAATGAAGTCGTTGGTCTTCCAATCCTCCCAGTGTAATGCAAAACGGAGCCAGCGGAGACAGAGGTTGCTAATCAACCCTTTAAAACTGCGATGATTATCTCGCGAGAAATCGTGCAAAACCTTGTGATCCCAGACATTTTTCACGACCTCCTAGAAGCCACCAGAAAAAAGCTCAGGTAACAGAAAAGTCCCCATTTGCGTCACTCGATTTGCAAGAGCGCCAACATGAACCAACGTACTCTGCACACTGATACACAATAACTTAGATGAGGTCATCGGCGTCGGCAACCCGCAAAAAATTTGAATTCCTGCACGGGATATGGCGCTACAGGTGCACAAGGCGCGGCCAAAGGCCGTCCCGCCTCACGTATCAAATCTGCATTTCCGTCGCAAAATCAAACTCCAGATTGTTTAACCTGGCTCGAGTTGACACAAACCCTCTTTTACACAGCAGGCAAGGTTCTTTCTCAATAGCAAACAACGCTTGGGCTCTTCAGACTGAAAATTCAGCTTTTCCCAAACTGAATTTTTAAGCGCGAAGCTGCTTTATGGATTCCTGTTTTTTTTTTTATTTGTAACGGTCATTGTTGCCAAACCCAAGCTAAAAAATGCCAATTTAAAGGTAAAGTGACCTTTCGCCCTAAACGATTTTGATAAAACTCGATCGTTGGGTAAAGCAATTCATTCCAACAACAATGAACCCGGTTTAATCAAAAAGTGTCTGTTCAATTCTGCGGTAATGAGGGGGCTTTGAACGGGTTTTTAAGGACCTCTTTTAAGGCAAACATCGTTAAACAAGCAAAATTAACTTGAATTTTTTTCCACTTTTTTTATGCCAAAAAGTTTGTCATCTTTAGTTTTCATGAATATTGTGATGAAAAATTAAGTCACCGCACAGAAACGACTTTTTATAGGGATTATCTACAAACCCAATGATCCAATTTCAAATAGGTTGTGTTCCGTGCGTTCAAGTCACCTCCAATTTAAAATGCATTAGGTTGGTTCGTGCGTTCAAGTCTCCCTATATTACCCACCACCGCCCAGCGATGTCGTTCAGAAACAGGACCATTTATTTCAAAGGATCTTTTTTGTTCAGTATTGTCACAATTTAAAAATATCATTCCTCTGGAAACCTGAATTTCGATAATTCCGACATCCCCAAAGCTTAAAAATTCGTAATATTCTGGGAAAAATCCTTCCAAATTCTCTTAAGCTAAATTTCAATCCAAATACTTTGGGCTGTTAAGGGTTAATGCTTGTCACTACCAACACCATTTTTCATTTTATCAACGCATTCGCCCTAAATCTGTCGCATATTCATGTTTCCTTGCGATTGAATGGACATGTGTTCTCAAGGGTGCTCCGTAAAGGTCCTGGCGTTGCCCTTGTTGCGGCAGCGCGCGCCGTTCAAATGCAAATCGAGTCGCTTGCGGTCGCGTCAAACCCGATGCAAGGCATTACCCCGGGCGGGTCGCCTCAGCCCCGAGCGAGCCCCGAGTGGGCCCCGAGCGGGCCCCGAGGGCAAGGGACACCGCGTCGGTGGCCTAAAACAGCGCCGCGATCTTTTAAAGTTCGACCGCCCTAGCCTATATACGCAGTAAGCGATCGCTCAAGGCCGAACCTAACCGAGCACAACAGACAGTTCGGCCAACTGCACGATTGTACTGCACGATGACATTCCGATTAAACACCTCCCAATGGTGTATGCTCTCATGACATTAAATGTGTTGGGCTCGTGTGTATCACGCATCACTTTCAAGTAGCTTATGCCTCAAAAATCCTCCCAAACTAGGATCATACTGCTGATATATATAAAGGTTTTTCTTTAAGGAGATGGTTTTGATTTATTTTGTTTTTAACTGTGGTTAATTAGTATTCCGCTCTGATTTTTTAGAGAATTTTAATTTTTAACGCAGTTATCTAGGCAGCAGGCTCTAAACATCGACTGAACACGAAGAAAAATAGGACGGCCGTGATACAATATAGCGTGAATACATGTCCTTTTATACGTTAGATTACCTATTCAATTCATGTAGCTTTTAAATTCTTTCCATAAAGTAATCGATAAAAATGTTAAAATAAAATAATAACCAAGGTAATAGCAATCAAAAAAGACCCTGCATCCGGGAAAAAGAAACTTCTGGATAAGGTAGGTATCATAGCCCATCATATTCGTTCACTCATACAATACGACAATAAACGAGCCAAAAATAGGGCTCCAAAAAAATCCAGTAAAAAATAAATAAAAAATGAATAAAAAAATACATATACATACATACAAAAAAAAGTACTTTTTAGGTTTGAATATTTCGTCGTCATTCACGTTCAAAAAACGCAAAATCATTACAGTGACATAAAAATGAACGCTTAAAAGAATAAAATGATAACGTTTCTGTCGTGCCAAAGTGTAACTCAATTTTGGCGGGAACAGACAAACTGCCGTTTATAAGGCAATCAAAGGGCGGCCGACTTGGCCGTGAAAGCGCCAGCGATCTTTTAAAAGCCCCTATTTTTTTCGTGACTGCCATTGTTCAAAATCAGAGGTAGGGGCGAGAGGGAGTCAACGTTGTTATTATCACGAGGCTCAACCGGCCAAAAAGCCCGGAGTACTGCGACATACTAGATAATAGTGTTCCCAATCGACTTTATAGCTGTATGCAGGCTCGCGAGCAAAAAACTTGCAGCAAGGACTCGACCCCGTGACCGATCCAAATAAGTGATCAGTTAGCCCAAATTTAGGCATTGTTCCTTGACAATTCGATTTCATTGCTTTGACTGAGGCGAGCTACGGCAATGGTCGTACTAATGAGACAGCACCGGAAAACGTTACAAGATTTATTTCAAAGGTAGGATTTTCCACCTCGAGTTCCACCTTTCATCGCAAAGTCCCGTGGATCCACAACGGAGCGAGCAGCGAGGAACTTGTCTGAACCTAACGCAAGTTTAACCTAACGGTAACCAAGCTTCATTCTCGGTAGCAGAACTGCCGGCAAGAAACGGCGCAAAAGTTGCCGGCAGCCGAGCGGACTGGAAGCAAGCGAGGCGAGGCAAAAACATATAACCTACACGGTTATCAATATCGTCATTAAAACATTTAATCTCTGTGGAAAACACATGTCAAAATAATAATATGGAAAATGACCGATGAATTCGTAGAGCACATTGGCGATACGCACAGCATTTTTGATACATATATTATTATGATTCAAGGCAAAATAGACCTCTCCACAATCGTTCATGCATATACGTTAACTGCATACGAGCAAAAATGAAAAAGTAAATTTAGGGCTCTGAAAGTCGAGAAATCGCTGTTTTCCGATGGCTCAAAACATTAATTCATAGGCATGCATGACGCATTCTTTCCATTGTGAATTTTCAGAATACACGCTGACATTTTCTGTAGTTAAGCCCTTTTGGGGCGAGGTAAAAATGAAAGCATTACGCAATTGTCCCTGAAAATGTCGGGGATGATGGGCGCATTCGCGAAATGCCGTCGGGAAATAAAGTTAAATTTCGATTGAAGATAGGCTCGCCTAGCCAAAACGTTGAGAAACCTTAGGTAAAATAAGGTTAAATAACGTTCCGTGGGGTCAGGTCAAATCAGGTTAGTTGGGTATGCTGCACTTAACTGTAAGTTTTAAACAGTCTACCTCTTGTAATTAATATTTCGCTGTCAAGTCAGGAAAGCTAAGCACAGAGCGAGCCCCAAAGTATTTGACTTATCTTATGTTTTGGGCACCAAGTTCAGACATGCCTCATACCGTAACGTTGACAAAGATTTTGTTAGGTGTCTGTGCCCCGCTTCGATACCAATTTTTTTTTGTCGCTAAGCCTGATGCCGCTTATTTCTTGGCAAAAGAAGCTGCGGCACCGCTTTAAGCCGCATCAGGCTTTGATGAACGTAACGTCAGGTTAACCTAGATTTAGGAATGGTTAGATTATGTCTTGTTCCGCACCTAGCTGATGGCGTTCTGCTTGGTTCAGCGGCGGGAGATAAACACAAATTCTACCTGTCCAATTCACAATGTCGTATGTTTGGCACAAAAATTCAAAGTCTGAGAACAGCCCAGGTCGCAGTTTTGGGTAAAAATGTCATATCTATGACGTCTCATTTCATTCTGGTTACCAATACACCAAGCCGGCCCTTATCATACCATCTAAGTTGTCCGAGCTAGGGATTTTTTTTCCTGGAGCGCGTCACTGAACTTATCCGGCCGCAAGATCAGCTGGTTTCGCGATGCCAGTCGAGGAATATACGTGCGTCGCTTTTGCTGCTACCCCTGATCACGTGCGATCGTCCTGTCTCAGATTGATGTCTTTACGAAAGTCCTATTCGGCCGATATTTTCCCTCGGCCGCCTCCTCAAGACCTACAGCTTCCCATACTAAAAGCCGGACATTCGAAATCTTCACATCCTCACAGTGAAAACAAAACCCCGTTTTGGTTGCTATACCTGTTTTGAGCATGAAACGAAAACGGGGGTTGTACGTATTTTGGTTATTTTTCAAGATAAGCCCACGTTCAGCTGAATCATTCAAAAGGTCTCGGCGAGAGCTTTCGATTGATGTGGCTGAACATAGGTCTATCTTGAAAAGTAAGGAAGTAGAGCGTATTTAGGTCAGTTTTCAAGATAGACCTATGTTCAGCCACATCATTCAAAAGGTCTCGGTGAGAGTTTCCCATTGATGTGGCTGAACATAGGTCTAACTTGAAAAATGACCAAAATACGTACTTGCCCCGTTTTAGTTTCGTACGAAAAACAGGTATAGCATTCCTAAACGGGGGTTTCATTTTTACTGCGCTGCGACTCGGGAGTTGTGAACTTTATTTTCAACCCCTCCTGCAGTTTTTTTTCTACTTTGTTAGCTAAGAGGAGCGCGGCATAGGGCACAAGCTAGTTGAACCGACAGTCTTCAAGACTGATGTCATTGCTTCTCGGCTGCGGCGAAGTTCAGCCTGCCAACGATAGTGTCATCGGGATAAAAGCAGAACGGTAGCGAACAGAGGCAAAAGACTCATAACCTAAAGCGACGTGAGGCTTGTGCTTTGTTAAGTCAGGTTAGGTTGAATGCCATTCTCCTCGCTCTCCATGGCTAGGTGACGAAAAATTCAACACGAAGAGACCGTAAGTACGGCACCACCTTTTTTCGCGCTGGTAATAAGATTGCAAGGAGAAAGTTAAGGCAGCAGCCGGTATGCAACCAGAGCGCTGATTCGTTGCGCGAGTACAATCGAGTGGCTTCTAGATCATAGTTATCAAAACGACGGAAGAGGTGGCGCTAATGAACTTGACTTGATTCAATAAAATCCAGCCAACACACACTGCAAATATGAGGTTAAATTTTCCACCTCGTGTCCCTCCTTTAGTCGCCCACCGAAGCACAAGGCTGGTAACTAAACCTGGAATAACCGAAAAGTGGCCAATAAGCCTTAAGCGTCTGACTTCTCAGAGGTGCTTACTGCCGCCGAAAAATGAGCGGCACCAGGCTTAGCGACAGCAGAGAGGAGCGTTAACAAACCGACACACCAGATCTTCGACCTTAGCTAACCTATCCTATGTTAACTTCACCCTCGTTAACCTAGCCTACACGCAAAAAAAATGACTTTGTCACAGTAACAAATATCTGTGACGCTGACAGTCGCGCTTTGCTCCTATACAGACTTCAAAACGTATCTGTTGAAATACCAGTCATTTTTTGTCGCCTTAACTATTTTCTTGTCACTATTATTTTTTTTAACTGTAACCAAATAAAATTTGTCGTCTGAAAATTTTGACCATCTTTTTTGCGTGTAGGGGAATCAAACCTACGCGGTTGCAGATGTTAGTCATAATGCAAAGGAAAGGTGGAATCGGGGTGGACACGAGGTGGAACATGCAACCCGTAAAACTTACAGTGTGCTGGCCGAGTGTGCAATGCTAGTTGTCGATCACGTTGCTGAAAGCGGTGTTAAGGAAAATGATACCCGTTGACACTAATCGAGGCAGTGAACCGAAAAAAAATGGTAGTGCCGTGGGAAGCACCTGTACTTTTCACAGACCACTAGACTAATCAGTAGTTAACAAGAGGTAGGAGCCCCCGTGGAGGTGGACGCGGCCGCGGCGCGGGCGTTGCGTCAGGGGAGGGGGGAGGCGCGTGCCCCCGAAATATGAGGG
>Ga0058701_10004097_pt1 | contig 11752 bp, 8 predicted proteins | sample AgamicOrMae_FD_97039 | JGI IMG/M metagenome (GOLD analysis project Ga0058701, IMG submission 97039) | Agave microbial communities from Guanajuato, Mexico - Or.Ma.e | ecosystem: Host-associated > Plants > Phyllosphere > Phylloplane/Leaf | place: Guanajuato, Mexico | collected 2012-06-04 | reverse complement strand
TGCCTTTTGCCTCGTTCCGCTATCTCTCCGCTCGGCTTGACGACGGAGGGTAGCACCAAATTTAAACCAAAAGGTTGAAAATGCTACCTTAAAAAATTACAGTGAACCCACAGTGGGCAAACAAAGTGCGGCAATCGGCTCTTAACTGCTCAGCTTAGGCTACTGCAGTAGCCTAAACCTTAAAAACATCTAACTCACAGTTCTGACAATCTCTCTGTTCAACTCCAATTCAATCTTCATTTACATCACGAGGAGCACTATAAATTAATTATACGTCAGATTCGTCTACAGTATGTCAAATCCTAGTACCTCACTCCAATTCCGTTCCGCTCCGAAATGCTTCGTACTCGCCTTACCACGATCATACCGCTATAATCATACAATCAGCCGTCGCCGAGCTTTAAGTCGCTATCTCTTGGGGGCTGTAACTGCATCAAAAAGTTAGAGGTATCATTCAAGCGAGGTCAACCAACCAAAAGTTGTTTAAGATTCGTGCCTTGAGCCCTGATCTTCGGTCGCTCGCCTTGTCGACGAAAGATAATACAAGCGGAAGGAGAGTTCCGCATTTCAAACTTTCCGTTTCACACCTGCTTGGAAATCTTCCCCTTGACTCAAGAGGAATGATCCTTGCTCTTTCGTTTTTACTAAAAACTGAAAAGGTAGACGGTAACAAAGCCCACTTTGCGTGGCTCATTGTGCATCCCCGACGTGGCGCGGTGCGGAGTGACTTCGTGCCTAATTGTATACCAATAAAAGACAATAGCTGCTCCCGGCGCCAGCACTCGACGAGCGACGCCTCGCCACCCTCGAGAACGCCACTTTGGAGGCGAGCCACGTCGACACATGATTTCTTCCGTGACACTGTCCAAGAAAAATATCTGCTCCGATGACTCCACTTGCAGCGGCACTTCCGGCGGCGAGCGCCCTCGCGCGTCACGCCGCGCCGCCCGCCGAGCGCTCCACAAAACATAATGCTACAGATTACGCTTGACAATGCTTTATATCGCCTTACCACTCCCCTGCAAACAGGCCACCTTACACACGCGCTCGTTTTTCGAAACTTTTAGGACGGGAGTAAGTATCGTTTCTAGTCGAGTGCCTTTGCCTTAGGAAAAGGCGACTCACGTTCCTTTTTCTTTTATGGTTTTATTTTTTTCTCTCTGATTTTCTTAAATTCAAAGTAAGCCTAGCTTTTCCCACTGTTTTGTGTTCTACTTTTTTGTTCGTTGCTAGCAAATGGAAGCGTTCGCGGATTAAGACAAGACCAGCAACATGTAATAACGAATTATCATAATTAAACTATGACCGTCGCCAGAGACTCACGCCTCTTCACTTTTACTTAAGTTTGGTGTCTTGTGCCTCACTTCGCAAATGATCCTCTCGGAATTCACCAAGTCTGATGCCTCTCGCCGAGAAGTAAGCGACAATAGAGTTCCAAGACGTTCGGCTGGCTGAATTCGTGCAACGTTAGTTTAAGCGCCAGGTGCCTCATTTTAGCAGTTGCTCCACTCGGCTAGGCTACAAGTCAGTAGAGGACATCAAGTAAAAAATGAAACCTTTCAAATTCACCGTGTATCACAAGGTTTCAAATGTAGATATCTCATAAACTGTCGCAACAAAGTTACAAAAACTTCGTTCTACCGATATAAGCTTATCGCTGAACTTTTTACCACGTAAAGATGTTCTAGATCTCCATTGTCAGGTATTACTGGATACTTTTGTTGATTTTCTATTGTCCCTGCAAAACTCTTATAAAAGTTTCCATTATTTGTGGATAAGCACGTGTTAAATCTTCGATATGCACTTCGGGGAAAATCCATAAAACACTTAATCACGGCGTGTTCTTGAGGCAAGGTGTCGGCAAAACACCGTTATGTAGACCCGAACAGGGCTTAAAAAGGGTGACATAATTTACGACCGTTCCCGGACGTCGGCCAACTGAAAATAAAGGCTGATAAACAACTTCGAGCTCTAATAGATACGAGAAAAAAGGCGATTATTTTTTTTTCCTGGATCAAGTTATAGGTTTGCCGTATCGTTTAGAGGCCGCCCAACTTCGCAGACATGTGAGAAACTCGTGATGAACGACTGCTGAGAACGTGAAATGTTGCATTGATGAAATCTTCACGAGTCGGATATCGCGGTTCCGAAATAGGAAATTGTCAATTTTTTTGGAGGAAACGTAATATTGCGTGAGATGGGGAAGGAACGCGAAAAAGTGAGGAGAAATTTCTAAAACCTGCACGCCAGGAAACAAAATCGAATGCCTTATATATAAAAACAACTACATTCTATTGAAAAAAATAAATAAAATATAGATTACCTTTTTGGCAAAGGTATCATGCAAGCGTTCTGCCCCTAACATTAAATATTCAACTTAAGTAAAGTGGTACAGAAGAAGTTCACCAGTAACAGCTTCGGCCATATGTTGCCTTCAATCGCACGTCACCTTCAGTCGGCTCTTGGCTCTTAATATGTATCCCTAGGGATATCCAGTTTAACACCAGGACTTTACCACCTTTCTCTGCGAATGTGCCGTCATATCCTTGGATCCTAACAACAAGTTATGTGTAAAAATTTTCATAAGATCATAAAAAAATGAATATCTGCTATGTAGCAAGTCTCAGTTTAAAGCAAACAAAAACAGCTACATTAATGGAAAACAAAGTTCCCAAAGAATTCAAGGGGCAAATTATTGCTAAAGAGCTGGAAAATATTTACCCGAACTCTTATAGTTTGAAATCGTTGTTGACAACCCTCATGGCACAAACCAAGCCTGAAAATTTTCTTACCATCTTCATTATCCTCAAAATAATAATAATAAAAAAAATGTTGGAGTTTTCAAGCATAAGTTTATCTGTATTTTCCCGCCTATTTGGGAGGAATCTACGTCCGCAGAAAAAAGGAGTATTGATCGGCAGGCCAAGTTTCTATACATTTGCGTTCAGTTTCACGCAGACTATTTTACATGCAATTGAGTCCGCTGAGAGGAGGGTCCGACGGAGGGGTGTTCGGGATCAGATGTGTCTAGGATAAGAAAAACAAAGGATAACCTCGCTGAGTATCTTATTCTTAGACCGGATACAAACTTCTCAGATTATCTGCGCAAACAGCGCAAAACAGTCCAAGTTCAATATAGACATAGGTCTGCCCCCAGCCGCGGCTCGGCCGCCCTCGCAGCAGAGCCCGTTGTAATCGCCCGCATCAACCCTATTGATAAGCCTGGATGTCGCTATGTAGCTTGCACGCAAAACTATGTAATCGGCAAACGGTCTCCAAGTCGCCACATGTTCGGTTTGTGTTGTAATCCTCGCTGGATCGGGAGAGGAGAGAAGCCCCGATTTCAGCGCCACGCTTTGTTTGGAGAGAAAGTTCCCCATCTTTAGGGGTCCCATGCTACTTCTACGATTGGGGGCAGCGGGCAACTTTTTACCTTCTGTTGCGCTTTCTGTGCGTGGATTCTTAGTCTGAACGCTAGCGCGTGGGAGTTTTTGATGTAGTCTCTTGAAAGATATTCGGTTGCTGACTTCGAGCTATTTCTGTCGGTTGTACTAGCAGTCCAAAAGGTATTGTCCAGTTCTAGTCATGCAACAAGGCGGTGGCCAATGTATTTCCCCATAAGGCGGAGACTTCCTGCGCGACCAGAACCGGACAATATCTTTTGGGACGATAGTACACATGCAGCACCTATAAGGTTATATCACAGGGAGTGCTGAGTAGCAAGATAACGCTTTTAGCTTTAACGATATTTGTTGCATTATTATAAAACAATCCCTTTTTCGGTGTACTATAAGGAGAGGTTTGCAGCGAGATGAGAGCTCTATTTATCACACATCAGAAATCAACTAGATTATATTTCAATGCAAAACTGAGGTATTGATAAAGCATCAATCGAATCAGCATTTTTGAGGCATCGTTTCTGATACGGCTGTTAGAAAGCGAATTTGATATGGACTGCTTGTTTGATACAATGTCGAAACTTTAAAGATATGGAACCAGCGAGACAGCATAAAATGTCTGCGCCATACGATTTCCAACAATGAAATTCCAGGTATGAACGAAACGATTTCTTCAACTTGTAACCTTTTGCGGCGCCACTCGTGGCAAACATCCAACATCTGTAAGTAACACTTTTCACCCTCGGGTAAAAACCATAAATAATCGAAGAACCTTTCCCTTGATTATTTACCGAACTTGAGGGAAGGTTTTTTATCATGTGATGTGAGAAAAACCAGACTCAAAGTTGCAGCATTTCACGCAAGGGTGGCGTGCTAGGTTATGGGAGTTTATTGAACGTTGGATGTATCCTAGTTCATGATTCAGAACGCCAACTCATTCGAAACGACGCGGCATTACGCAACAATGTTTGCTCGTTGTGTTTGCACTCCGTCTTTTGTGTTTTGATTCAGCACATGAAAGATTATTAATGACGCCCACCGTGGGAAAAACGAGGGCGGTGATTATTCCAGATATTATTTCCGGGTGAACGCTTACGACACCTGCCGCTATCCCTCTCATAGCCACATACCAAAATCATCTCCATTAGTTCCACTCTGCTCAACATCTTGCACAAACACATTCCAAGATTGCTCGTAACGATAACCTCTGAATGGCAAACCACTGCCCCGCGTAGGGTGGGCTTTGGGCGCTTATACGGAAGACGTATATAATTGTCACCGTTTGCTTCCCGGCCAATGTTCTCCTTACATTTCTACTGTATGGGGAACTCGATTGATACAGAGTAAAATCCATCGCGTTTCCGCACAACGTCCTTCATTTATGTCGTTTGGTTCACAACAGGAATGATTTTTTCTCACATAGTGTGTGTTTAGTGCGTACTCAATTCTATTCTATTGTCACGCAGGAAGTAAACAGCGCGACCTTTTACGGAAGTCCTTTTTTCCCCTTCGCACGTAGGAGGGGAATATGAAACATAATGTGAGCAGCTAACTTAAAAGGGACCTAAGAATACGGCTGCACTACTTTTAACATCATGACAAAAACCTTTCACAACAGACTTGAAAAAAAAAATGTATCTTAGTAATATAGCATGATTTAGCCATTAATCGTTGGTTGTTTTCTTGCTATGTTTCAGTTGAGGAATTGCAGTGTATGGCAACGTGGAAGGAAGGATCATCTCGATACCTGGTGGGCAAGATGCAACGCATCCATGCCAAAACAAATGAAGATCGATTCCGATGCTTCGTGTACGAGCAGGCGACGCCACCCGGCGGTTCGCTCCTCGAAAACGACGAAACATTGCCACGGTATTATCATCAGTTGGGCGCTGAAGGGGTACCCGGAATCGGTACTCCTAACCATGGGAGCGGCCACGGAGGCGTTCTCTTCTACGTAGCTCAAAGTGGCGATGCGACCTGTAACGGCCTCTCCAGCGGCACTGAGGGCTCCCGAACAATGACGTTGTTCCAAGCCGAGGCCGCACCTTCAGGGAAATGCAGGTTCCCTCCTTGGCTTACCGCACAACCAAGATGGCATACCCTTGATTATGGGCGCACCTACTCGTTGCTGCACCGTAACACGACGTTACGCATTGCCAACACTTCCGGTCCACCCAGCAAGGGCGGTGTCACAGGTACAGTGCCACCTCAATCTATTTTTCATGGCTTACCTTAAATCTTAAAGGGCTTTCGTTTCCTCTGTCTCTCCCGTTCAAATGCTTCCTCTCCGTATCACTTCTTTTTTATCCCTCTGTGTGCTGTACCGCCTTTTGTCCCTTTACGTTCTTCTCCATAAAATATTTCGGCCACGGCGCATGGACTAAAACCTCAATCTGTGGCGAAAGTGTTTGACGATGTAGTTGATTCGTATTCTTCTCAAGAAACGTCGCATTACGAACAGTCCATAAATTGCTCGTGTCGACTGCTGCCCTCTCTTTAACGCTCAAGTGCTGGTTTACGTGATCCAACTTAGCTGACATATAACGTGACTTACGACTTGAAGCAGAGCGCAGCGGATTGGTCCCTGGTTAGGCACATGTCAAGAGCACTCCACTCTTCTTATTTCCGTTCTTGGGTAACTTGCCCTACGAATATTGATTGTGGCCCCAAATTGGATAGTTTGACGACAATATTGTAGCTCACGTGGTGCCCGCACGCGTTCTGAATCGCAGGTGCCGGAGAAGGGGAACGTAATGGCGGTGCGGCCGGAGGGACCATCGGGGTCCTGGACGGTGCCGTGGCTCCGATGGGACTACACCAGGCCCCCCACCCGCACCAGCAGGGCAGCCGTGACCTCGACACGCAGGAGATGCGCGTTGTCTGCACAGAAATTCTAGAGTCTACGCCGATGTCCGCCCACATCGTAGCCCACTTCACCATGGGATGGTAAGTTACGTTGTCTTATACTAACAGTAATGTTTGTTCGCAGCTAGTCATCACGGACTGAAAATAAATCGATCACTGAGTTGAACTGCAGAAATCCATTGAGAAGCAGGAGGCAATCTTTAATGGCGTTTTATATCATAATATTGAGCTTCAAGTGATCGTGTTTCATTCATTCCAATTAAAATTCATTGAAGTACGACATAAAACTCACATCTCGTCCTTGAAATCAAATCATGGGAGAGACTAAAACCGCCCCTCGTCGTTGTCACAGTGCAGTGTACTAAATCCGAAATAATGCACCGCATTGTTCTTGCTTCCCACAAATCATCGCCTCTGTGCAAAGTCCAGTTTTGATTCCAGTGCATAAACAATACATCCCCAGTGTTACTTTCATCCCGCAACAGCCAGGATCAACCAACTCAAAGATCTCACCCACTTGTTAGTGACCCTACTGAGCATGACGCAACCGGTTAGGAAATCCTCCACGTGTCTAATGTGCCTCTTGATTTATTGTCTGGATTTATTACCAACAGTATCTTCCCGAGAAGAGTGAAAGACACTGCATCGCTGGATGTCAGGTCAATACGCACGTCAAATTCGACGACGCTAGATTCAGTTTTGAGTTGATGGGCTTCGTATCATTGATTCTCCTGAGGGCCCTTCGTCCTGCCGGTCACTATGGGAATCGCTTCCATCATAACTTTCCTTTTATTGGTATACCGACGACTGTGCTTTGGCCTCGGCTTGCTCATTGTTGTATACCGTGCGTTACACTGACCCGTTTCGGTTGTTCTTTTTCGCCACTTTTCTTGCTCCCGAGTTCTTGCGTCTGTTTATTTCGCTTTTTGTCCCGGCTCTCCTTTGCATTTTTATGTTGCAGCTTTTTGTCTCGGCCGCTGAGCGCTCGTGCCCGGTGTTTGGGCTGTGTGATGTTCTGCCCTCCTTCCTACCTGATCTCCCCTCAACCTTTTCATTTCGCTCGGAGATCGTTTTGATCTTTTCTTTCTTCCCCCAGAGCCTGTCGGCAATTTGTTTCCTCAGTCCTACCTGTTAGGACTCCCACGCTCTCATAATTATTAATACTTGGCACTGTTTCCTCGGGGTCGACCAGTGGATAAAAATAATGTCAACTGACCGAACGACAATAGGAGCCGTCATACTTGCCAAAGTATAAGGAATGCTCTGGACGAACTTCATTGAAATTACATAACTTGATAACATTTTTCACTCCTCTTGTTAATTAAGACCGGGAACAAATTGTTGTGGTAAATGCAATATTGGCTTAGTTGTCAATCCATATCGTTTCTCAAATCCTTTGATTCGATAAAACCCCACTTCCAAGCGCGGTGAGCCGTCGAAGAATACGGAAATCATGACTCCAATGGTAGTATACGACAATAAATACGAAGTCAAGCATCCAGCACATATTGTCGTTTTCAAGAAAGGGTTTAAGAATATCTTTTGTCTTGTGTTGTATACCCAAAATGGTTTGACGATAGGGGCGAACGTTGTTATCGTCAATATTTTCTTGTTTTGCCTTCTCGACTTCCTCCGACGCGCTTTTCATTTCCTCTTCCGTCATTCTAATGGCGTCATTTCCCTCCTTTTGCCGGCAGGCAGGAGGGCAGCTGCCGCGCGCATCCCTTTTATTCTCTGAATTTGGCGGGGAGAGGAGAACACGCGAGGTCCGCGACGCAACGCCGCGCCGGGCGATTGCGCGTCTCGCCTGCTACCCGCTCTCTGTATACATGAATGATGTCTTTCGATGTTCGTTCAGGGAGTCAGCGCCACGCCGCCTGACCTAATAATGTCCCTTTTTTCCTGAGAGGATGAGTACTTGCGAACGGGTGTTACCAAAGACGAAGCAAGTTTATGACCTGGAACGCACGTTACAACGGCTAGATATACGATTCCGTTGTAGGCTGAAATTCGTCACGTTTTTGGCAGTTAATTCAATTGGAAGACAGACGATATCCACTGCAACTTTCTCGCTGGATGGGGACCACTTTGAAAATAACAATATCTTCGAACCCTAACATTCAACCCTTGACTTCCGTTGATCAGACTTTCGTATTTTCAGTTTCCACCCATCAAAACGCAAATTGGCCGAATAATAAAATGAAATGTAGTGACAGAAAAGATGCCTCTGGTCTTCGAAGTGATCATAACCTTAGTTTCTAGTCAGGGACGGAGGTCTCTATCAGATCAGTAAGTAACCAACACTCGAACAGAATCCAAGATCGGGACGTTATCGGCCATTAAGAGCCTTCTGCGATCAGATTCTAATTTGAAAAGTGCCAATGACAACATTGACAGAAACTGAACTTTATGATCCATCTCTTTAGTGAGGCCAAAAATTTCAATGAAGAAAGTTGCCGGAAAAAATACTAGGTTCACTCCGTATAACTTATGTCACACTTCTAACTCAAAGTTGAGACAGCTAAGGGCAACTAAGTCATTAGGATGTGAGGCGGAGATTACGAGGTTTGCCCCCTCTAAAGTGCCTAAATGGATAGGTCTGATCTGAATGAAGAAATGGCCCGCGGGCAGACCGAGACGGCAAACACTAATATGCTGATGGAACGGTAAATTTGCGTGTCGAAAGCGGGAGGCAAACCCTCGATTTGGGATGGATAGTTTAGAGGCGTCGCTCTCAATGATGCCACGGCATTGTCCTAGTGTTCTGTAGGGTACCATCAGCGAGTTGCGCTGAGCTGCGCAGTACTGAAATGATGCAACACGGTTGCTGAGGGCGATATTGTTTCGGGGACTCAATACCTCGTCCTCTCATAGCTTCCGGTATTGATTAGGCATCATGGTGCCCGAGAGAGCTACTCTTATGCAAATGAGGCTCAAAAACTTGGCTAATAAAAATCTTCTTTCTTTTCAGTGAGAGTGGATACATCTGCATCAAATTCTACCGGAGAGACAAGCATGTCCTTGAAGTGCAGACCGGTAAGTCTCAGACCAACTTACTTTTGATTGTCTGTGATCATTCACTTCAAATCGGAAAGTAGCCTACTTCTTGTGGCCTACCTTTCGTTGTCAAGCGGAGCGTTGCGATAGACAGAGCTTGTTAGCGGTCCGATGCCTTTTACAACGGTGCCTGGAGCGTGCCACCGAGAAGTGGGCGGTATCAGGTTTGGTGACAGCCATGCGGGGATATCAAAGCGAGGCGCAAATAACATCAAAAATGGTTTTGCCGAGGAGAGAGTAGAGAAGAGGAAAGGCACATGTCCTCTGAAGGAGGCCTGAAGTAGCCACCAAGCAAGGTGAAGCCCTGCAAAAATGGAGAACTTGGTTTGAAGTTCCATTTATGCAATGTTACTTGTTCAATGGCATGCACGTGTTCCAGAAGAACAGGTGTTTTAAAGCATTTTCTTTACTCGCTGGCCCCAAACACCGTGGTCCTCCTGCACCGCTGCACCTAGTTCAAGTGGAATATGGCTTGGCAAAGATGGGTTTGGTTGCTAATGCCTCGCTCGACTGTCAGTCAACCTTGCCTGATAACGAAAGATAAAGCACGAGAAGTGGATGGAGAAACTTCCAAACTTACTGTTTGGCCTTAAATTTTTTTATTATTTTGAATTTCGTGACAAATACCGACCTTGGCTTCATCAGTATAACAACTCGACTATTGGAAACACACCAGCGAAGGTGGTATATTTAAATAATAGGTTTAGAGGCCTATCTTTTTACATATTGACGCATAATCCCTCCGAATATTCTTCTACACCATGTTATGTGATTTTCGTTCTTCACGGGTTGTGTCGCGAATCGGAGAGTTGTCTTGGCAGTATTACATTTTAGATTAACTCTAATTTAACTCCCATGACAGTCGATGTTACCGCACTTTACCCCTTCAATCTTAGTCTGAGTGAAATATGGGGCAAAGTCGGTGGTCTAACTTCGTATTCTACGTTTTCACAACGGTGCTAGCGAGCAAAACATGATGAATCTACCACCGAAATCGTCCACGAGTTACTTTATCTGACAAACGAACTTTCTTCGAACGATTTTTACTGGGCGACCCGAAACTTTTCAACTGCAGATGAACTCCAATGCCGCACGCCCATACATCACGAACGTAATTCAATAAAAATTGCTAAGAGCAACTGATATGTTCGAGAGATGCCAAAGCGGAATTCAGATCGAAAAAGCCCCGCACAACTGACCATTTGACTATCAAGTTCCACGATCAAATATTTATGGGCACTCATCCATCTGCCTCAATCGATTCAATAAGTACCCAATAAGGTGGAGGAACGAAGCTGAATGGTCAGTTGGTGAGATACGGTGCCGCTGTCAACGCCGCGCCGCGCCCCGCCATATCGAAGCACCTCTCTTGACATACGTCCTAGATATGGGTGTGTCTTAGACTTGTCGCTGGCCAACAAACGACAGTCGTTAGTCTCCGTTGTTGATTGTTCTTATGTTGATTTTCGTTCCATGTTAGTTTCTGCTGTTCTTCATCGAAAGAGGGCAGTTCACGTGTTTCTTAAGACGCTACTATACTCTTGACCGACCTTTTCGGAAGCATTTTCTAAATTTTTTGTTAGAGTCGAGTTTGATTTTCATTAAAAGTAACGATGAAATCTTCCTAGACTATCTACCTCCGCCTTGCGATGGTTGTTTTTTGCTCAGTGAAGAACTAACTGGGCTTTTTACATTACGTTAGGTGCCCTGTGTCTTGTGAGGCTACGCCTGCAAAGGTAGAACTCACCTGTAAACCCAGATCGTACTGTGCTACGGTTCTCTCACGGATAACCGCGCTTTTTCTACTGATATCCGTACGAAATACTGATTGAACAAGGATATCCGCATCAGCACGGATTACTTAACACGGATATCCGTGGATAAGCGCGGATACCCGCGGAGCAGGCACTGATAATTGAACACTCATTTCAGCGATTTCACACATATCCGCTCGGATGTCCGCATGGATGATAAACGAACAGTTCGACCCGGGAAATGTCCTCTTTGGGCATAATTGAGTAACTATGAGGTGTTCGAACGTATTCGTTAAATATGGCCCTTGGCGACACAAATAAATAGTCGATCCAGTTCACGCGAAAGAGTAAACGAGCTGTTCACTGCTTTAGGGATCGTCTTTAAAGCACGTCACGGTAATTTTAGGACGATAGGACTTATCCTCGAGACGGGCCGTCACGGCTCACCCACCTCCTTTCTCCTTTCGAAACGCGACACTTTGCGGAAACAAACGCGGAAAAATGGATTAGCAGATGTCGGCTTTTTACCCCGAATCCGAAACTAATGCTCCGCATGCATTCAAGCTTGCAACATTACATGAACTTGTGTCTCCCGAGCGGCGTGGCGCGAAGAGGCAGCGGTGACTACTGTAATTGTGAGTGATGGTTCCTTCCTATGCACTCGGATATTTTCCTCAT
>Ga0058701_10004096_pt1 | contig 11752 bp, 4 predicted proteins | sample AgamicOrMae_FD_97039 | JGI IMG/M metagenome (GOLD analysis project Ga0058701, IMG submission 97039) | Agave microbial communities from Guanajuato, Mexico - Or.Ma.e | ecosystem: Host-associated > Plants > Phyllosphere > Phylloplane/Leaf | place: Guanajuato, Mexico | collected 2012-06-04 | reverse complement strand
GAAGAAGATTATCTGGAATGGCTCCAAGGTAGAAAAGAAGAGTTACAAGATAAATCTCTTCAGGAATCTTTGAGTTACCTTAAGGAAGAATGGAGTAACCCCAATTTAGATGATGGAGAGAAGTTTTTGCGGGATTATGTATTGAATAAAAGGTAACTCAGGCTTGATCCATGGTTATTGTTAATATTTAAAGCTCACAAACTGATAGTAATCATATTTTGTGGTAACACAGTTAAAAATGTAGATGCGATATGTGTGACTGCCTCAGTGTGCGTTCATACCCCGTTTTCTTTTTCGATCAGTCTCCTACGTGGTTATGAACCGATCGCGATAACAATTTTGCTGTCAGTGAATTTTGCGAAAATATTTTTTGGCTCATGGATTGTGAACGGGTGGAAATTTATCGAAGGAACGAGTTGATATTCTGGATAAAATTATCCCCTCACCCCGGCTTCCGATGGTTGCTATTTTAGAACGTTCTAGTTGTGAGACTTTGACCTTGACAGTTTGTGAAATCTTTTGATATGAATATATCATCGTTTTGTGTTGCAGATATTTGGAAGGTGAGGAAGACGATGTTGACACTGGAAATATCACTGACGACGACTATCAAGACGAGTACATGGACGAATTCGAAAGGAAATACAACTTCCGCTTCGAGGAGCCCGATAGCGAGTTCTTGAAGCGTTATCCTCGCACAATCGAAAGCTCCGTGCGTAAGAAAGACGACCGGCGAAAGAGGCACAGAGAAGAGGTGAAGAAGCGGAAAGAAGAAGAGAAACTACGTCAAAGGGAAGAGCTCAAAATCCTCAAGTCCCTAAAACGGAAGGAAATCATGAAGAAAATCGAGAAAATCAAAGAGATTACTGGGAACGCCGAACTGGGAATATCCGACAAGGATTTGGAAGAAGATTACGATCCGGAAGAATACGATCGGAGGATGAACGAACTCTTCAATGATGATTACTACAAAGAAGGCGATGATGAGATGGCACTCGAAGATCTTCCTTTGCCTCCTCTGGAAGATGAGTTGGTGGATGACTACGAAAATTGGGATGAGTACGAAGGAGGGGAGGAAGCTGTGGAGCCGCATTGCGAAGATCCTGATTTCAACATGGACTGCGATTACGACCCCGAAGCGGCTCGTCTCGCGAAAGAGGACCAGCCCAAATCAAGTCGCGAGCGGAGAAAGCTTAAACGGCAGTCTCGATTCGGTACTTTAGTACGCAAGAAGAAGCCAACTTTTGATCCGAACGAGAAGTCATTCCAGCAGTACCTCGATGAATACTATGGTATCGACTATGAGGATATAGTCGGTGGTCAGCCTTGTCGGTTTAAGTATAGGAAAGTTGTACCGAATAGCTTTGGATTGACTATTGAGGAAATCCTCGCGGCGGACGACAAGGAATTGAACGCTTGGGTGTCCATCAAGAAAGCTACGGCCCTTCGACCTGATCATGTGGAGTTGAACGAGAGGAAAATTTACGAACTGAAGGCTCAGAACGAGGCGTTGAAGAGGAAAATATTGCCTAGTCTGTATAAGCATGAGACGGAAAATAACGAGGAGAGTGAAGATGGGCCGCGATCGAAGAAGAAAAAGAAGTCGCTAGGCGAAGGAAATGCTGCAAGTTTGGCTGAGGAGGCGCCAGCTAACGTGGCGTCAGCTGACGTGGCGCCAGCTAACGTGGCGCCAGCTAACGTCGGAAATGACGAGGCTTCTCGTTCGAAGAAAAATAAGAAATCTTCAGGTGTAGGAGACCGGGGTGGAAATCCCGAGAACGACTGCGCAGATGTTTCTTATTCTAAGAAGAAGAAAAGGTCTTCTGGTGAAGAAGGTGCGGAAGGTGAGGCAGAGTCTCCAGTTAGAAAGGACACTGGCCAAGAAAGTGAGCGCGTCTTAGAGGGTAACGCTTCGGCTAATGAATCGCCCAAGAAGAAGAAGAAAAAGAAGAAAGCTGAGCAGACTTCCGCAGAAAATGCGGAATCGCAAGTCTTTTCTGAAAAGAAAAAAAATAAGTCCGATGAGAATAAGCTGACCGAAGAAAGTGTTACTCTTACGGAGGAGAAAAGTGAGCAAGGAGTTCAACCAAAGAAATTGAGTAAGAGGCAGAGAAAGAATTTGAGGAAGCAAATGGCAAACAGTTCTTTAGGTTCATCTGGTGATGGTGTGGAAAGGCAAAAAGTAGGAAAGAAGAGGCCTGCAGAAGCCATGGACGAAAATACTAATAACGACAGCTCTCCCGCCAACAGATTTAAAGGTAGTCAACCAAAATCGGGGAAATTTGAACTGGGGAAGAAGCAATCTCATCAGTCAAAAAGGAGGAAATTGGACAGCGAAATCACTGATAGCCGTGAGGAAACTTTCGCTCCTCACGCAAAACATTCCAAGTCATCTAGTGATAACCGAAATCAGAGGAGCTTTAAGAACAGAGTCTTGCAGAACCCAATATCTAGCAATCGGAAAAACAGGCGCGGCAGGGAGAGGAAGAAAAAGCATTCTATTCAGAATTCCGGGGGAAATGCGGGAAATGTTGAAGTTGAGAACAAGGCGCGTGTTGTGAGAAGACAAAATAAGCCTGTTCCCGTCTTAGGGGATATGTCGGATTCTCGTTTGAAGGCTTATGGTCTTAATCCCAAGAAGTTCAAAAATAAGCTTAAGTATGCTTAACTATGTTGGCTGTTTGTTGTACAAAAGCTTGCTGGCTACATCGAGAGGATGTTGATTAATTGTTATAACATTGTGAAAAATGTAAATAATATTTTTTTCTTTGAGATCGCATTTTTCAATTATCCCAATGTACGTCCATACGATTAAATCCGTGTAATTAAGGTCGCTCAAAGTAAAGAAAGCGACTGATTCATTTTATCATTTTTTCCTTCATGACTTTTTCTCTCTTAATTTCAAATGAGGTGTGTTCACCGCAAACTTGCCTCCTAAATTCTATACCTCCAATTATTAAAATAAAAAAAAATTAGAAAAATTTTTTTTGCAACATATCCAATAACGAGGCGATAAATAGCAAAAGTATTGGTGGATATCCAGAAATTAATGTGTGACTTTAAGGTTCTTTAAACTCATCCCCTCCAAGGTTGTAACCTTAATCTCCTCCCCCTTTACCTCCTACATGTTTTCTCTTTGTTTTTTGCACTTTAACTTGGAGTTTCAAACAAGCATTCAAAAAAAATTGGGAATGAAGAAAATTTTCAAAAATATCCCATTGCGTTAATTGATGAAGACAAGGCTACAGTCAATCCTACCTTTTTAATCCGTTTCACTTGCAGAATTCCTATGCCAATATTTTATTCATGTATCTTTTTATTTTCGTTGGAGATCCTAAGTAAGTCGTTCTCTTTTGATACATCATGGGAGGATTTTTCCTCTCATGGATACATTCCCAACCCCGGTTTGAATATTCCCGCGAGTCAGGATCGAATTTGAGAGCAAACTTTTAAAAGGCATCGCAAATTTTGTTGTTGTTTTAGTGAACTTATAAGTGAACTATCCATGAATGATCCGAAAGTAAAGCCCGCCAAGGACCATCAGCTGTCTTCACACCGTAACTCTTTGCGTTGGCGGTAATCGCACGCGTGAATATTTTTAGAAAATTAGCTGTGAGTGTGTGGGAGGAATTTTCCTTGCCAAAAACTAATTGGAGCGTTCTGCACATCTGGCTTGGCTTCACTTCCGACGACCTGTTTCCAAGTTGTACAGGTTATAAAGACTGTGTCGTGAAGAATGATGGACGACGAGCAGAAACCCGGTGATGAAAAAGCTCCCAAAGTTCCTTTAAAAGGGGTCACAGTTCCAGATGCTACGCACTCTAGATTCCGGAAGCCCATGTGTCGGTGTTCTGACGAAAGTCACAAAACATTTGCCCTCAACCATCTTCATGAGCACTTCACTAATTTAAATCATGAATCAGTGAACTCGTGTGTACTTTGTGGGAATGGAGTTTATGAGTACTACATCACTACAAATAGACTCAAAAGGAAGATTTATCACAATTGTTCTCCCTCAAAGTCGAAGGAAACCACCCCAACCGAAAAGGGGAGCACAGTGTCAAGTACTGCCCAACCAATCAGCCAGAGTCCTGAAGTTAGTGATGTGGAATCATCAGGTATTGGGACAGCTCATAGTAGTATGGTATCCGTTTTCAATGTACGTAATGAAGATGGTCAAAGTACCGATGGTTCCCCAAACAAGTCTATCCTATCTTTGTCAGACTCCTGGGAAGGCAAAGGAGATAGTCCAAGTAGCTTGCAAAGAAATAACAAGTAATTCATAAGGGGAGTGCATCAACATTATAATCAGATTTGGTATCCTTCCTATTTTTCTCAGTGTGAATCTTTTTAATGTTGATTTTCTCATGTTAATCCCAAATAAGATTCACTTGAGATAGTAACAATGGAGCAATATTAAAGCAATGTTTGTTGGTAAGGATGAAATATTTGTGATGTTATTTATTGTTGAAATGTAGCTGTATGTTATTGAATAGATGTTCACAGCACATTTAGAGCATACATTGTGGTCTTCTAGTAAGAATCATGAATTGAATCATTTCATTTCCAGTGATGTTTGTACTCTTGACAAGAAACACCCAAAGCTCAGTCGTACTCAAGCAATTTGTTTTACTTTTAACTTTTTTTAATGTAGAAAAAGTTTTTTATTAAAGCATATCCAATATTTTTGTGGATATTATATTTTTTTAAATATATATATAGCTTTAAGGCCAGAGTCAAAACTGTTCCTGAAATAGTGACAAGACTGTTGTAGTTCTAGAAGAGAGAGTCTGTACAAAAATGCAGAGATCTTGAACTGCATAATAATGCTTGTAAATGAGTAAGTGGTACTGTGGATCAGATGTTATCCTGATACATTCACTATTTTTGTATCATTTGTGTGCTTTTGTAGTGCAGAAAGCCTGATCTTCCACAGAAACTAAATGAATTATCCTTTATTGAATTTGTCTGTTTTGTTTTGTGATGACTATGATTAAGTACAAAGTGCATAGTTTTTTTGTTCTTTTTTTTCCCTCCCTGCTACCAAAAATTGTTTTTCATGAGTTTGTGAGAAAGTTGCAGGGTCTGCAGGCCCCCTCAAGGGTCTATTTCTCATGCTTGGGAAATAATGCTCACACAATGTTGTTTTGAAGCATGCAAAGACATGGAGACAATAAATGCTCATGTTTGTGGTATGAAGCTTGTTTATTCAACATCCTGTGTCATTTAATTTAATTGAAAACTTCAACAAAAAAATAAAAAAAATCTCACCTCATCTATATTTCTAATTTTTTTCTGCTTTTTTTGTTGCCTTAATTTATTTTATTTAAATGTTTGTTTTTTAAAGCAGACAGTTGATTTGGACACAACTTCTAGGTCACAGCAATAACACATACTTCAGATGAAACCAAGCTTAACTTGTGTTCATTAAAGTGATGAAATAATGAGAAGTTTTGGCTTACAAAGAAGTAACATAAGTGGGTTAATACGGTAATTGACCGTTAGAAATCGGATATGCCTGACAGTGTGAGTAGATGCTTGACATTAAGACCTATGTTGACATTACGGCCGAAGTTCAAGTATGTAGGCATGACTAACGTTAAATCAATTCTTCCTGTGGCAGCTACGTAGGTTTGGGTACACATAGGCAACCGGCGTTGCAATCGTGCTTTGAGGGTTGCCTACGCACCGCTATGCACTACCGATGGCGCTGTTGACGAAAACCGAAACGGCGCGCATTGCCTCCATGATTGCAGCTCACAAACGATGTCATGGAGAGTTCTCAGCCTCAACGGTCTGAACTTCTCCTATTCAGTCCTTTTTAAATGCGCATAAACCGTCAATTAGAAGAAATACGGTGTAAGTCTAACCGTAAACACTGGACGCGTTCGAAAACGGTACCCGTTGATGTTCTATCGCTGTCTTACCCATGGAGCTCTCATTCCATGAAGCTCTCTGATTTCATGGACCCCACCAATCAGCGCACAGCGCGGGATCAAGTTGTCGCCTCTCTCGCTTTGAGACTCTCTACAGAATACCCTTCGGGTGGTGCTTTCGAACGCAGCCGTAGGTGGGGGCTGGGTGGGGGAGTGGAGAAAATCCGGAGGGTCTGCAACGGTAGCGGCGAGATGACTCCGGCATGAAAGCAAGGAAAGCAATCCAGACTTCACTCGGTAAGCAGATAAGTACTTTTCTATCGAAATTGTGATCCTAATGTAGCACCGTACAAATATTTGTGTCAACAATACTTAACCCGATTAAACCATATGTGGAGAAGTAAATACATCCACAAATGATCTTAAGGAGGTTATGGTGTCACGGCTTTTCGGCCCCCTATTGTATTTTTGGTCTATTTGAAGGAAAATTAGTTCTTCTGCAGCTAACAAATTCATAGATTTTGCGTCAGTAAGTATTTTATCGTGGAACTTGAATATGTTTCATCCGTTAAAATCCTTCTCTCGCTTCTGAAAGAATGGTGCCCCGATCATTGTTATTATTGTAGTTCCTCTTTTCCCAATTTATTCTCCAAATTATCGGTTCCCCCTTCTCCTGAAATTGGAAATGAATGAAAGAACAAATGTTTTTACCGTCGAAAAAAAAGGTTAAACGTCTTTTTGAAATTAATTAAACTGGTCTTTCTGATTTTTACACGACATAAACAGTTGACGTACCCACATCAGCTGTTGTTCAGCTACCTAAAAATACCTGTACATTCTTTATTCACTTGTATTACGCACCTGTTGCGTTTATTCGTTCATAAGCTTTTTGTTGCACGAATTGTCTCCCAACATTTTGTTTCGAACTGGTGCGGACACCATACGTAAATAACAACCGGGGACTGATAGGATGACTGTGACGGGTAGTCGCGGGGACGAGTAGTGCAATTCGTGTCGCTGTGTTTTATTATTTCTACACTTAGGCTATCATTCTAACATAAGATAAATTACCGCTGTAACAGAAAGGAGAGGGTTAAATAACGGTGTAATATGAGTTCTGCAGTGTACTGGTATCATAGGTTGCCTATCTAACAATGTTCTATTGACAATAAACTGCACCTTGTCTTTTCTCTCTTTTTTTTTTTGATTTTTTTGAATCAAAGTCGTTTAGTATTATACAAACGTTACTTTGATCCTTTTTGGGGGGGTACCACTCATTTTTTTTAGCAATTTGCTTTTACCAGCACAGTAAAAACAGAAAAAAAACTAAACTTGTCAATTATCTTCTATCTTTATAGCTTAAATTAAATATCATGACAGATACTACAACCATTTTATGCCGGGCGAGGGAAGGGACATATTAACATAATTATGCAAATTATTTTTTAAGTGCATTTTTTGGCGTGATTTTTCGTTGTTTTTAGCTAGCAACGACTCACGAAAACGCTTAAAGTACATTTCCTTCATTAGACCGAATTTTTGAGCATGGCATTAAAGTGCCCGTTGTGCATAATTATGCACATATTATATATAATTATATAACCCATTTATATAAATGGGTTAAAAAAGTGAAAAATTCACACTATTTTGTGACATGAGAAAAATTAAGACAATCTGTATTTTCGAAAAAAAATAATTCTGAGACATGTCAGGTATTGCGTGCATTGCATCAATGCACAGTTTATTCATGATTCACTCCATAGTATATTATTACAGTTTGCATTGGTTGTTTAGCGGCATAACAATCTAAACACGCACTGCTATTCTTCGGCACGACTCCTAGCGAGCCATACGACCACACTGCAAATCATAAATTCAATAAGAAATATCTCCCTTTTTTTAATTGTTCCATTAATTTTAGTGGTTGGGCATCCGAAAAAAAGTTAAAATTTCGAATCTGAGTATTTTTGATAAAAAAAATGTTTGAGATCCCAGATACACAGACGCGCTCATTATATATCCATTAAATTAGGTATGGATATGTAGAACGCGTAGTAGTGGGCTTGCTGTGAGACTTCAGTATATCCGCAAAATCTGTGTTCAGAGTATAGCGATATAGATTCAATGAATTCGTTATGTGAATGTCGGTAGATGTACCTTTTGAACTCCCAAAAATAGAAGTTATGTGAAGGTTTGTGCAATATCAGTAAAAGTGCTAGCACTCGCGTTTGATCTCTAGATCCATGCGTGAAGCAGCAGTGAATTTCTCTGTCAGTTGGAACCCCAAATGGACAACGCCCATGTACCGGTACCTAACTTGCAGTTCATTTCAGTCCAAGTTTCCATGGAGAGTACATGGAAGCTCTCACAGGAAGTCACATTGTAGATCAGCATGGGAGCTAATGTGTATCCATCGAGGTTAGGCATATTCCATCCGCCAAGCTTGCATACACATAAAAAGCTTTCGATATTTATAATGGGAAACGCGTCCTAGAGATAATGTGCAAGCTTGTTTTTCTAATCGGGTGCAAATCATCAATATTTGTTGGTTCTCATAGATTCTGTCTCGTGTACAGGTACTAGACCGGTGTAGAGAATTCTGCTGAACAACTGTCCCTAGATCGAGGATCCATAGCAATTCAATGCATGGATATCCGCTGAAATCCATGGATATCCATAGAAGCATGGATAATTGAAGACTAATATCCATAAAATCATGGATATCCGTTTATGGATATATGTTGTTTACGGATATCCATTGCGGAATGTCATTGCATGGATATCCATTCTTGGATATCAATGTGGATATCCACGCTTGTATGGATAATTGAAGACTGACATCCAAAAATCATGGATATCCATGTTGATATCCGTGGATTTTTGGATATCCATACATGGATTCGCTATGGATTCTCGGACCAGGGGTTCGGGCAATACTGTAGTGGAGATGCCCTCTACCGCCCCGCTATTGCTTCTCTTATTGGATCGAAGTCACTCACACTTTTCACTTTCCTCTCAGAAAGTATCCTGATTTTGTCTCGCTTTTCCTCCGGAGGAAAAACAGGCACTGTGCTGTACCGCGAGCGATTCTTTCCTTCGCAGAGACACTAATGGGATAAAATCTGTTGGGTTCTCCTGAACAGGTAAACACAACTTTTTCTCATAGGCTTTTTTTTCCAGCCGCTTTTGCAGAGGTGGCGATCGTCATCACGATAGGGGCCGTCCATACATTACGCAAGGGCTTGGGGGAGGGGTGTCAATGATTTTCTAATATTTCCTTACATGTGGGAAAGGGATGAAATTGAAGGAAAATCCCTCACGTAATTTATGGACGGCCGCATAGAAATATCGAATAGCTTTCATAACGTCCGCAAATCTAATTATCGTTTAATCCCTTCCTATAGAACCTGTAGCGGCTCTTCATGTGAATGATGAGAACTTACAGTAAGTTTGTTTCTGATTTAATAAAAAAAAGTAAATTCATATCTACTTTTTTTCTATTTTATATTCAGATGTTTCGCAAGTTTTTTTTAAAAAAACTTTATTAACTGTCCCCCCCCCCTTTTTTTGATTTTATTATTGACATTAGTCTCACTTTGTTGTTCATCGAAATACTGGTAACTTCTGCGTGGTTTGAAACATTTTGTCGTTGTAACAAAACGATTCGTTAGCATCGGAACGGGAAAACACCTCGTTGCAGCAACATGAGAATTTTACTGTAAAGGCATAAGCTCTCTAGAAGTTGCAACCATATGTTTTTTTGTGCCAGGATACTCTTGTTGTCTCCATATTAACAAACCGTTCGTGTGCGACGGAAAATATCATTCCCGTGGATTTCCTATGTAGAACTGAAATCATCAACCTTAGGCCTATTTTATTATTTTCCCACGGGAAAGACGTATTCGTAGGGCACAAGTTCGCTTATTCTTCCTAATATCGTCACGAAAACTGTAGAAATGGCATCAGTGATGGCTGGTCCAACTTCCTTTAGGATTTCCCGCCAGTTTTCGTTGAGGAAAAGGTTCATATTGTCACCTGTAATCAGAGATGACTTTTTTTAAAAACTTCCTTTTAAATATTCTCTCAATCATCCGATTGATGATTGATATATGACAGAAGCTGGACAACTGCGGTTTTGTTTACACAAAAATGAAAGAGGCATTGCATCAAAACCAAATTATCAAAAAGCTCGGTGCACTGTAATTTTTTAAGGTAGCATTTTCAACCTTTTGGTTTAAATTTGGTGCTACCCTCCGTTGTCAAGCCGAGCGAAGAAATAGCGGAACGAGGCAAAAGGCATCCAACCTAGCCCAACCTATATCATAAGCAAGCCTCTTGCCGTAAACCAAGTTTTGGTATAGTGCCTTGTGCCTCGCTCCGCTACCGCTCCGCTCGGCTGTCGCCAAGCCTGATGCCGCTTACTTCTCGGCGCCCGCTCAGGGGTGCCGAGAAGTAAGCGGCATCAGGCTTGGCGACCGTTTCGTTGGGTAGCTCTAGGTTAAGTTAGGTCAGGTTAGGTGCCTTGTGCCTCGCTTCGCTATCGCTCCGCTCGGCTTGACGAAGAAGGGTAACACCAAATTTAAACTAAAAGGTTGAAAATGCTACCTTAAAAAATTACAGTGATGTTATTTTAAGTTGGTTAAGTTAGCGCATTGTACTACATAAAGCACAAAAAAAAATCCTTCTTTTATATCAAAATTAGAGCTACATAACTCTTAGATCGAGCTTCGACCAACTTTCGCCTATCGAAACAAAACCATGCAAAAAAAAGACGTTACGCAATGCATCAATCGAAAGAGATATTTTTAACCGCGAGATAACAATATCTTTAGAATATCGCCACTTTTTATCCCTTTTCAGCCCGACTCGTTTCCGATTCCATTTGACACGGCCGACGGTCGAACTTGGAAGCGCTATAAATTGGCACAGTCACCCCCCCCCCAAGGTATTCCACCTTCCATTTGCTAAGCACAAGGCAACCCAACCTAATCAAATCTCCATGCGTATTCCCATTAGCAGGCAGGCATAACAGGCTTGTGTGCGCAGAGACCAAGTTGGCGGTCAAATTTGAACATAACTTAGAGCAAACTGAACACGGACGCCATAATCGATGAAATTTTAAGAAATAACTATTTACTGATACATACGGCCAAAATTTAAGGAGTACTACGGAAAGCCATCTTTTTATTTTTTTCAGTGACAGTGATGGAAGTGAGTTACTGATAGGCCTGATTTGTGAGACCTCGAACGAGTTCGATTGGTCTGAAACTCGATACGCCTGCAATAAAACGCGATTGTATCTTTACGGTTGTCAAGTACTGTAGAAGGATTTTACAACTAACGAAAGTACTATGACGTCAATCCAAATAGTGACATATGACGTCTAAGTTCCCTGGCCTAAAACTAAATCCACCCACTAAATAAAAAATGAGGTAAGCCAGATTGCCAACTCGCTCTAATACGTCATCATGTAGATACTCCAAATTGAAAAACCGCACGGAAAAAGCGGTCACACATCGTCCTTTAATTGGATGCAATTTTGAAAGCTATCTTGATATAAAAAAAATTTTAAGCTGTCCCAGACTTGCGTAATTTTGGTCATTTAAAAACAGTAAAAACGAATAACACCTCTTTGAAGGAATGCTACAACTGTTTTGAGTTATTAAAAATAAAGGCCTGTCCTATTCGCACGCCTGAGTTAATACAGTGTTACTCAAAAATCGTCACCTTTATGGGAATTCAAAAATAACTCAAAAAGCGAGTGGATGCGATATATTCAGCACCACAATTTGAAGAGGCAGCTGCACTGTGATTTTTTAAGGTAGCATTTTCAACCTTTTGGTTTAAATTTGGTGCTACCCTTCGTCGTCAAGCCG
>Ga0058701_10004095_pt1 | contig 11753 bp, 6 predicted proteins | sample AgamicOrMae_FD_97039 | JGI IMG/M metagenome (GOLD analysis project Ga0058701, IMG submission 97039) | Agave microbial communities from Guanajuato, Mexico - Or.Ma.e | ecosystem: Host-associated > Plants > Phyllosphere > Phylloplane/Leaf | place: Guanajuato, Mexico | collected 2012-06-04 | reverse complement strand
TGAGCTCACAGTTGTATAGTTAGCTTTTGCCGAGACCTTAGGAATTCTAACTGGCCACTGGCGAGCCATGTTGTAGCGCGACAGTTTGCATGTGCTTGTTGCGGTTTGGCCCACTTTTGCTTGGACACCAGCACGCTAATTAGATTAGCCGCCAGATTAATCGGCTGCCAGAGACTCGAGAAGTGGGCCCAAGAGAAAGTTTATTCCATTGAGTGCCGCTAGACATCATTAGGTGGCATCTGAGCCTTAACTATGGGGCCATATGTTGCCACTTGGCAACTACAGGCCGCCTGTAGTTGCCAATCAATTTGGCATAATCACTTTCAGAGAAATTAATTGATCCGCTTCGATTTCATCAAGCAATCGATACGAGAGAAAGAGAAAATTACACACAGAGAGTGGCATTAGTGGGCGGATATCATTTGCCAGGTCTTTTAGTCTCACAGAACACATTCTGTTCCATGAATTTGGCTATTTTTAGAAGATCCAAATCGTGAAATTTGTTTGCAACCAGCTGCATTCCAATGGGTAGGCCAGACTTTGGAGAGGGCCCACTTGGTAAACTTATCGATGGACAGTTGGCCAGATTGGCCGGAATCAAAAAGTAATCCTCTCGGAAGAGTTTGTTCTCGTCCTGTTTGGATAGCCACTCATCGTAAGTAATTGAGGTAGTTGGCGTGGATGGCAACAATATCACATGACATCCATCCCGTTCGAACACATTGCTAAAATCCTGGCTAATCAATGTTCTCACCTTCTGAGCGTGAACGAGATATTTATCTCTATTGTCTTCTAATACAAAGTAATTACCTAGTAAAATACGCTTCTTCACCTCCAGACCAAAGGCTGCATCACGATTTGCCTTGAAGAAATCATCGCGATCGAATTCCTGTGGAACCTCAGTAGAGTAACCATACTTGATTCCATCGTAGCAGGACATATTCGAGGAAATCTCTGAGCTTGTTATGATTGTATAACACTCGGTGGCCACATCAGAATGGGGCAAATCTATCTTCACTATCTGGAATTTGGTCCCTTCAAACTCATCACTGTGTGAAAGACTTTCAATCAACTTCTGATACTGGTCCGAAACGTCTTGGTCCATCTCTGAGCTAGAGACAAATTTCTCCGGTATTCCAACACGGATAGTCTGCCCCTTCAGGTTACCAATGTTTGTTTTCAATTCCTTTTTATGGTCCACTGTTGTCAGGTCGTTTTCATCCTGCCCAATGACTAGATTGAATACACATTCAATGTCCTCAACGCTACGTGCCAACAGGCTGACAACATCCAGACAATGAGCTAGAGGCACTAGTCCAAAACGAGAAATCAGTCCGTAGGTCGGTTTGAAGCCAACAATTCCGGTCAAACTGGCCGGCTGCCTCGTACTACCGCCAGTGTCAGTGCCTATAGAGGCGAAACATGCCCCACTTGCCACCGATATGGCACTACCTGTAGAACTACCGCCAGCCATGTACCAGTTGTTTGGGTCACAATCCATGGGTAGTTTTCCTTGCATGAGTTCCATCTTGAGCGGGTTTGCTGCCATCCCATAATAGGAGGTGGTACAGCTGGAACCCATTGCAAATTCGTCCATATTTGTCTTGCCGGTAATAAGGCATCTGGATTGTTTCAACTTTTTCACAATTGTAGCATCATATGGGGGTATGTAGTTGTGAAGCATGCGAGAGCCACACGTGGTCAGCATCTGACTAGTACAGAAATTGTCCTTTATCGAAATGGGCACACCATAAAGGGGATAGTCTTCGGCTGAGACATTCTGATACTCTTTGTCAAGTTTCTCCGCCTCTTGGAGGGCCTCTTCTCTCGATTTAAGCGTGATGAAGGCATTTAGATTTCGAGTTTCTTCTATTTTTTGGTAGGCTTGATCACACAATTTCACCACGCTACACTCACGATTCTTCAATGCTCGCTGAACATCACGAATGCTCCTGAGCATTGTGTGGACTATTCAGAATAGATATTCAGAGATCGAAAGTGGCTTGTGGTCCGTTATCACTAATTCCAATATCAACTCTTACATCTCTATGCAGGCTCAGTTTAACTAGCGCTAGGAGCGACCACTCAAAACACTACTCAAAGCGCGAAGCTTGCGGCCTGTCGTTTGGGGCGGGCAATCTGCGGAGACATCAGCAGGAACTGTCTTCCTGCATACCACAGATAGTGAGCCTGAATAGGGGTAATCCAGTGCCAAGCCACTATAGCCGCACCAATCGATAGCCTTACCAGATTATATGGCGGCAAAGAGGGAACTCTTCCTTCGACTGGGCTCGCTATTAGCTAGGAGCAAGACGCATAAACATGCTCTCCAGCGCTATTGTAATTATCTCCATAGACCGGGCGTAGTAAAAGTTTTCGGTAGTATTGATTTGAGGAATTCAGGTAATCTTAGGCCATTGGGAACCAGTACAAAAATTCGCAAAATGTCTTCAGTATACGAGAGCACAGATGAGTTGGATAAAGACCTTGGAACTATCGTTGGTTGGACCAGAACTGATGACAGGAGGGCGATCAAGAAAACTTTTAACTTCAAGAACTTTGTTCAAGCATTCAGTTTCATGACAGCGGTTGCATTGAATGCAGAGAAACTAGACCACCATCCGGAGTGGTTCAACGTATACAATCGCGTCGATGTAACCCTAACTAGTCACTTCTGCAATGGTTTGAGCAAGTTAGATGTCAAGCTTGCCAAGATCATCGATCAAATCTACGACTCATCAGCCAAGTAAGACCTGTGGCCAGTGTTGTATGTGCGTGGTCGGAACTTTAATGAAGTAATAAACTGATAGGTGGTCACATTTCGTCAATGAGTTTGAGCATTACATCCTGAGGAAATGTGTCGAATGCCTCCTTCTTCAAAGCACAGTAGATTTCATCGACGGTTGTTGTCTTGGTGCCATTATTTTTGATGTACTCTTTAGCTCCCAATCTGATGTTCTGGAGCCATTGACTATCTTTGAGTTTCTCCCGTATCATTCCCTTACAAGACTCTAGCATCTTTTTATCAAACTCTGTCAGTTCCACTGTATCTGGGTGCACCTCCGAGTCATCCATCTTGTAGTGAGACTTTAGTGGGGAGTTTCTCGTGAGATCAAGAAAAGTTTGCCTATTTACAAGTTACAGAGTTGAAAGACTATCTGAGCATTGATGATGCTGAACCTTCTGAACCCTTGGGGAGCAGGTGTGATTTTGTAAACAAAAGAAACGTGCGAATTCTGCACGCTTTTAAGAACAGAAAGTTTTGGGGACTTCTGTGGCCATGGAAGCTGGGGGGCTTTATTTTGCCACTCCCTGCATGGAGAGAGCAGTTTAGGAGCCGTCTTCTAGGTTTGAAAATGGGTAGTTGTGGAAGCAAGCGACATGATAGCTTCGAACACAATCCAAATCAAACAAATCAAGATACCCATGACCAAAATCATGTAGATGATCGCCAGGATCAGCTCAATGAGGCAAATCTCGATTCAAATGGCGCCGAGTCGCTATTAAATGCCAGGCGCATTAATCCACAATATCAGCAACAAACATTTCAACCCGAAAGTTCATTTAATGGACTCCAAGAATCCACGAGAGATAGGACACTCAATGAGGTAGTGATTGATGCAACCAAGGCTGAAGTAGATGGTTTATTGGAAATGATACACCACTTCCAAGGAACCAGCTCAGATGATAAGAATTATAGATATTTAGACGAAATGCTCACTAGATGTATACTCAAACTAGATCAAATCGAGTGCAATAGTATGGAGGATCGAAACGACCGTAAAGAAGCCATAAGAGGGGTGAATCAAGCAATATCTATTTTAGAAAGAAAGCTGGCCATAAACACTGATATAAAAAACCTGGAGATGAATCTAAGGGCGGACTAGCAAGCAAAGTTATCGGTGGCTAAAATAGCTGAATGAAAGGCTGATAACTATCAAGTTTCCCGAGCTTAATTTGAATTAAAATTTGATTCCAACGCTCACCGAACTTATACGATATCGGAGGGGTTCCAACAGAAATGTTTGTCCTGATTTAAGCCATTAAGTTTGCTCATATCGTCATCGTCTAGACTGAAATCGAAAATTTCCAAATTAGACTTCAGATTTTCAACCTTGGAGGTCTTTGGTATCAGTAGGCAGTCGTGTTGCAGGCCCCAACGCAGTAAGACTTGGGGTATTGGCCGATTGTGTTTGCTGGCTATCGACTTGACCACTTCACTGCCAAAGAGGACAGTCCAACCGGGGGGCTTACTCTGGGATGAGCCGAGTGAGGAGTATGCTTGCAAATAGATCGAGTTAGTTTTACAAAAACTCAGAAGCTGTTTTTGGAAACACATTGGATGAAACTCCACTTGATTCACAGTCGGTTTCATCGTGGCATAAGTTAACAAGTCCTCCAGATGATTTTGTGTGTAATTCGATACCCCGATTGCCTTGATTTTCCCCTGTGAGACTAGTTGCTCTAATTCTTGCCATGTTTCTGCTCGCATTTTCTTATTCTTTGGATCATTAGGTGGCGCTTTCGCCACACCGGGCCAATGGACTAGGACCAAATCCAAGTAGGAGAGTTTCAATCTTTTAAGGGATTCCATAACAGCTTTATTCGTCATCTGTCTGCCGTGTTCCCAGGGCGCAATCTTGGTCTCAACAAAGACCTCATCCCTCTTCAACTCTTGACTGGCGAGTTTATCATAGATGACATCTCCAATGAACTCATCATTCCCGTATAACGTGCCTGTATCGAAAAGTCTGTAACCACAGGCTAATGCTTCACGGAATAGCTTCAAGCACAATGCTTTATCCTTGACTCCAAAGGTTCCCAAGCCTACTCGAGGCATCTTGACTCCATTATTCAATATCACTTGAGCTGCCATAGTGGTTTCCCTTGAGTCGGTTGTAATATGGATTGGTGAGGCTGCTTGCTGGATCGAGTTGTCAGTTTGCTTGGCTGCTCCTGATGCTCTCTGTGCTATCTTTTTGATAGCCTTGAGCAGACTGGACATATTCTGGTGATAGATAAAGAGGATGTAGCGCGTGGATGACTGAAATCATTTCACTCGGACTTGATTGTTTTGGTGGCGCACAAAACACCCTGAACGCGATAGCTCTTCACATCGCAACTGCACTGTACTTTCATGCAGATGCACGACTCTATAGGAACTTGAAGCCTATCCAAGCTCCTCTGTTGGTGTATGAATCATACGGCATGATGGGCCTCTCCAAAGCTCGCTTGCCTAGACACTTCCTGGATAGTCTTGCCAAGCTCGAGTCTCGGTCGTGGGCCACATTTCATGTAACTTGGAAAGGCGAGAGAGCGATCAGATTCGAAGGAGGAGGAGAGATAGAGTGAGAGAGCCGAAGTAACAAAGTGCTGGTCTACTGACACTTTGTAGCCGCCTTAGAGGGTTGTGAGATTTGAACTGAATTTTATCTTAGGTCTTTATTCTCTCAGTCGGTATACATCGTAACAATAATAAATAATCTTTTAGTAAAAACCTGTACAATCGCTTGATAATAGTCATACTTTTCTCATGATCATCCATCAGATTCGTTTAATTTTAATTTAGATAGAAGTTATATTTAACCGCCTCCTCGAGGGGCTCATCATCCGCATCATTGGTGTTTGTTTGTTTGTTTGTTTTTCCTTCTTGTTTCTTGTCGAGCACATAAATAGGACACTTTCTCTGGGACTATCTACAGCAACTGGGCGCATGTTTCCTGTTTTGTCAAATTTTGCTACAGCTAATATATAATTTGGTCAGTTTCTCTTAGAGTAGTTTGTTTCTTGCTAGAGATTGATTGCAGTTTGGCGAAAAAATTGTGCAAAAAGGTTCCTGGTTCCACCCAAAAGTGGTTTCCTTCCTCTCTCAATCCTCATCTGTCATCCGTGTGGTTGGTGTCATTTGTTAGATGACATCATAAAATCCGTTGCTTTCGCTGTTGGTTGAGCTGAATTATTACTACTAATTGATAAAATATGTATTAGAAGAATTGCTAGTTCGCCTATATACATGGAGATGTGTGTGCGTGTATTGGTGAGTCGAGTGTCGATTGAATAGGATTGGCTGGCTAAAAAGGTTTGCTTTTGTACCCTGCAGGTTGTTTTTGCACCAAAGCTCATTGCAAGGACGAGCTGCTGCGCCCAAAGGAGGACAAGGTTCTCATGGGCAACCGCGAGCCAATGGTCAGCCTGGAGGCGGAACTCCGGCCGGCGCCCAAAAATCTGCTCGGCCTTCCGGTGGAGCTTGACAACGGGGTGGCCGAGGTGGTGGCCGCCGGAGCTGGTCCCAATTTGTAGCTCCTCCTGAGGTACCTATTTGTGGTCATTGAATAGTTGGGCGAGTAGAGTTTGGCCGAAATGGTGTTGCCCAAATGGGAGCGCTCCAAATCGGCCGCCTGGTGCACATGGATCGAGGGCAAGGGCGGCGAATGGGAGCGCCCACTGCTCCTTGTCAGGGAGGAGGAGCGCTGGTGCCGTCGGGCTGCCTGGTGGGCGGCCGAGGAGACAGGAAATTGGAATGCTCCCGTGGCGCTTAGGGGCGGCGAGAGGGGCGCTGGGCCGGCCAGGAGGCCAGCAACTGGGGTCGGCGTGAAGGTGCGCTTGCCCTCGATGAGAACGTCGGCGGTGGTCTTGTCCTGGCCGAGCGAGTTCTCGGCCACACACGTGTACTTGCCCGTGTGGCTGGTGTCGCAGCAGGCGATCTCCAGGGTGACAATTCCGTCGGCGTGGGTGATGGTGAAGTCCCGTTTGTTCAGCTCCTTGCCATCCTTGAGCCAGGTGATGGAGGGCGTGGGTTTGCCCTTGAGGCAGCAGAGCAGTTTTAGACTTAAACCCGACTGGATGATTCGAGGCCGGAGCAGGAAGTTGAACTTGGGCGCCGAGTCGGGCTCCTCCTCGAACTTGGGCGGCTCAGGTTCGCGTTTCCTCTTCATTGGCTCCAAATGAACCGGCGTGAAATCCACCGGCCTACTGCGAACGTCCAAAAAGACTGGCTCCTCGCGCCAACCATGATGATTCTCCGCCCTAATCACGTACTCGCCAAAATCGCCCATCTTGCACCTGTTGACTATAAAGTTGAAATTGTTATCCATTGTGTAACGTTTCATGTACTTGACACTCTGGACTAGTTCACGATTATCCTTGAACCAGGAGACGGTGACTGGCGAATCGGACGAGATGTAACAATGGAATTGGGCCGATTGTCCCTCGTAGGCAAAGGTAGAATGTGGTTTGATGACAAATCTGGGAGCCAATTCGCGCCTATCCAATAGAGCATCAAAGATCTTGTACCGGTCGGCGTGCAACTTTCTCAATGGGCTGTAATTGGAAATGTGCCCTATAGGCACAATGGACTTGTCCCACCAATTCAGATACCTGTTCCTCATTGCGTCCCTCTGGCGCCTATAAGCAGTGCTCTCCTGCAATGGTTGGCGTTCTCTCGCTTTGGTCTCCTCGTTGCTCGTCTCCATCTTGAGCCATGGGTGCTCCAGCGCCTCGTGGGCAGTCATGCGTTTCTCCTTCTGCTTCACCAGCAGTTTCTCTATGAAATCCCGACACTCTGGGCTCACCTTGTCGAAACAAGCATCGGCGGCAAAGGTCCACTGGCCAGCCTTGATGTCGGCGTGCGACCCAAAGGGCGTGTTTCCGCTCAGCAAGACGTAGCTTAGCACCCCAATGGCCCACATGTCTGTGTAGAAGCCCACCGAGTCGTGTTCAAGGATTTCGGGCGCCGCATAGTCGGCGGCCATGGTGGAGATTTTGCATATTTCGTGCGGGTCCAGCTTGCAGGCGAGCCCAAAGTCGACTATTTTCACCTTAGGCTCGTGGCCCGGATTCAGCGGATTCTTCGACTGGAGCATCAGATTTTCCGGCTTCAAATCCAAATGGATGACATTGCGGTCGTGCATGTGCCTGACTGCCTCGCAAACGTCGCGCATGTACTTCTTCACCTGCTCCTCGGTCATCTGGTAGCCTGGCTCGCAAACCTTCTCGAACACCTCTGGGCCACTGATGAACTCGTGCACGGTGACCATCTCGTCGTCGTCCTCGTAGGCGTCGTGCAACCTAAGGATGTTCTTGTGGTGCAAATTGTTCATCACGTCGATCTCCTTCTTGATCAGCGACTTTTCCTCATTCGTTTGGGTGGGCGTAAACTTGGCCGCATAGAAATCTCCCGTAGCTTTCTCTTTCACTCGGTAAACTTCGCCAAATATTCCGTCGCCAATCTTTTCCAAAATCTCATAGTTGTCCGTGATGGGACACGTCTTAATGTCGGCCGGCATGTGATTTGCGGGCCCATCTTTGACAAATTTGTCATAGTCGTCCACTGGCTCCAAATTGCTGCCCTCCTGCGACCTGATCTTCTTGCCAGTCTCTGGGTCCACCTTCCAGTTGGCCTTCTTCTTCTGCCTTCCCGACGGCTTGGTGGTCCCTCTGACCACTTCCGAGGGTTCCGACAGGCCGTAGATGTTCTCGGCGAACACCCGGAACTCGTAGTCCTTCTCCTCGTTCAAATTGACCACTTGGCCCGAGAGGAAACGCGTGGTGCCAGCTCGAATCCAGCTGGTCATCGGTAGTTCGCGTTTCTCAATTATGTACTGGGTGATGGCCGAGCCGCCGTCCCACAGTGGGCTCTTCCAGTTGAGAGTGGCCGCGTCGTCGCACAAATCGGCCAGCTGGGGAAAGCGAGGCGCTTCCGGCCGGTCGGCCACACAAATGTTGAAGGAGGCCGAGTCCTCGCCCAGTGCATTCTTCACCACCAGTCTGTACTGGCCCGAGTCTTCGCGGGTGGCATCCTTGACCGTTAAAATGGTGTGCCTGTCGTCTTGTTCAATGTCAAATTGAGCTCCGGGCTCGATCTCCTCGTCGCCCTTGAACCAGTGGACTTGTGGGGGCGGGTTTCCGGTGAATGGAATCTTCAGCTGGATGCTCTCGCCGCGGTCGAAGGCTATGGGCGAGCCCTGGTCCGATTGTTGGAATCTGGGCGGCACGTGGATCTTGGGCTTCGTTTGGATGTCCACGTCGCAGCGGGAGGTGCGCGAGCCCGCCTTGTTGGTGGCCTTGATGGAGTACTCGTCTGCGTCCTCGGCACTTGCCCTGGTTACCAGCAAGCGGAAGATGGTGGTTCCATCCGGGCCAGACTCCTGGGTCATGCAGTGTTTGCCTCCGTCGCGCAGCTCCTTGGTGCCCTTGCACCACTGGATGGTGGGCGCCGGTTGGCCCTGCACGACGCACTCCAGCTCGAACTGGCCATTCTCAACGCCCACCGTCTTCCTGAGTGGCTTCACGAACTTGGGCACGTCCGTCGCATTGGGGTCCTGCACGAGCGTCTGGCCGGAGCACTCGCTTGGCTCCGAGAGGCCGGCCGCGTTCTGGGCGATCACCCGGAACTCGTACTTGCGCCCCTCGATCAGGTTGGGCACCACACACTGGGTGCCGCCCACCGGCCCCTGGCCCGGGTTCACCTTTTGCCACGTCTCGCTGCCCACCTCGCGCTTCTCCACCAGGTAGCCAGTGATGCGCGCGCCCCCATCAGAGGCGGGCTTCTCCCACTCCAGCTGGACGGAGTCCTCGCTGAGCGGCTTCGCCTCGGGCTTGCCAGGCGCCGAGGGGGCGTCGTAGGGCAGCTTGGCAAGGACGGGCTGCAGGCTGGTCAGTGGGGCACTCTGGCCGTTCTCGTTCACCGCCATCACCCGGAACTCGTAGGCCTGGTCCTTGGCCAGACCGGTGACGTTGAAGTTGGTGTCCTTGCAGCCGGCGGTCACCTCGATCCAGGCGTCCTCCGGCTGGCTGGTGTCGCGGCGCTCCACCACGTAGTGGGTGACCTTGTTGCCGCCGTCGTCGGCGGGCGGCCGCCAAGCCAGCTGCACCGAACTCTCCGTCACCTCGCCAATTTCGAGCGGGCCTTGGGGGGCGCTTGGGGCGCCCGTGACGTCCAGCTCGAAGTTGGTCTCGCAGGCGCCGATCTTGTTCCTCAAGCGGACCTTGTAGCGCCCCTTGTGCTTCTTCTTGTCCGCCTTGGGGATCGTCACCACCAGGTAGTCGTCCAGCACCGTGTACTTGGGCTCGTCGGCGCCCGCACCTCCTGCGCCACTTCCGCCCAACGTCTGCTCGCCGCCCGCCTCGCCAATGGTCAGCCCGGTGTCCAGGTTGACGATCTCGAAGTCGCTTGGGTCGCCCTGGAAGTGGACCTTGACCTTGGCCGTGTCGCCCTGGGCCACGGTGACCTTGCTGGGACACTTCTGGATGCTTGGCTCCTCGCCCACATCCAGTGTGTTGTTCGTTTCGAGCGCCTCCGACTCGCCCTCCTTGTTCTTGGCGCGCACCCTAAACTTGTACTTCTTGCCCTTCATCAGACCCTTCACGGTGAACATCTCGTCGCGCGGCCCACACTCGCCCGCAGGCACCCAGCGGCCCGTCTCCAGATTCATCTTCTCCACCACGTAGCCCTCGATCTCCTGGCCGCCCGTGTCCTTCGGCTTGCGCCACTTGATGGTCACCTGGTCCGACTTGATCTCCTCCATCACGAGGGGACCTTCCGGTGCACTTGGCCTGTCCAGCACCACAACGTCGGCCTCGCTCACGCACTGGCCAGAGCCGTTGCTTAGCACCAGTTTGTAGCGACCAGAGTCGGCCCGAGTCGTGTTGGTCACCAGCAGGGTGGTCTTCTTGTCGGCCTTGCCAATTTCGCACTTGTCGGTGATTTCGCGCAACTCCTGCTCGTTGGCAATCCAGCTAATCTCCGGGGCTGGCTCTCCATTGAAGGCTATCTCGTACCTTATGGGGCGGCCCTTTTTCACCACCAAATTCTTCAGTCCCTCGCCCGACAGGTAAGGGCGCACGAAGCGCGCCTTGATCGCAACCGGCTTGGTCGCCTTGCTGGGCTCGCCGGGGCCCATTTTGTTGGCCGCGCGCACCCTAAACTGCAACTGTTGGCCCTCCTTCAGCGTCTCGGTGACGTGCGCCTTGCAACCCTCGCCCGCCGGAACCTCCTTGATGGGGCTCCACTCCTGGGCGAACTTGCCCTTCGCCTCGATGATGTACTTCTCCACCGGGACGCCCCCATCCTTGAGGGGCGCCTCCCACTGCAGGTCGACAAAATCCTTGTCCCAGTTGACCACGGTGAGATTCTCCGGCTCTGAGGGCGGGTCGTAAGGATCCTTGGCGAGCACCGGTTTGTTGGCCACCAGCGGCTCCGATTTGCCCTTCTTGTTCACCGCGCGCACCCTAAACTTGTACTCCTTCTTGGCCACCAGGTCGTTCACGTCCAGCTCGCAGGTGGACGTTATGCCGCACTCCTGCCAGGTGCTCCTTCCGGCGCCCACTTCCTGCCGCTCGACCACGTAGTGCGCGATGGGGCTGCCTCCGTCGTCGAGCGGCCGTTCCCACTTGAGCTTGCACCTGTCCTTGGCCACGTCGCTCACCCGAAGGGGCCCCTCGGGAGTTCCGGGCGGGCCCTGCACGTCCAGGCGGAACTTGTGCGCCTGTTTGCCCTTGGCGTTCTCGAGCACGAACTCGTAGTTGTCGCTGGCGTCTGCCCGCTGCGGGTCCTTGAACTTCATCACCACCTTGTCGTCCTTCACCACCAGCTCCACCTTGTCCTTCGAGACGGGCTGCCCATTGCACAGGAGCTTCGGTTCCACTGGCGACTGTTTGGTTCCCTGGACACTGTATGGAATTTCCAACACTTGTTGTTTGCCCACATCGCAACTGACCAGCTGGCTTGGGAAGCGCATGGTGGGCGCCTTCTC
>Ga0058701_10004094_pt1 | contig 11753 bp, 8 predicted proteins | sample AgamicOrMae_FD_97039 | JGI IMG/M metagenome (GOLD analysis project Ga0058701, IMG submission 97039) | Agave microbial communities from Guanajuato, Mexico - Or.Ma.e | ecosystem: Host-associated > Plants > Phyllosphere > Phylloplane/Leaf | place: Guanajuato, Mexico | collected 2012-06-04 | reverse complement strand
CTGGCTCTTCACTTTCTTGTGAGGGGAGGGGGGAGGGGGGAGGGGCAGTGGATCCAGTCCCCCACCAATCGCAGCACGAGTGAAAGTGTTACTTCCCCCCTCCCCCTCCGGGCCGCAGGGCAGCGCTCTGGCGGCCCGCCGCGCCGCGCCTCCTCCTCTCGGCCAGACGGAGACAACAGACGCTCCAAGACGAGGAAGAAAGAGCTCGTAATACCCCTTTCACTGACGGACAAACAGCGTAATAGTTAACCAACATTCCAGTCTATGAGCGCGTAGCGAACACTTCCGACTCCATGGGAGGGCCCGGGCACGGCTATGACCGAGGGGCCGAGGGGGGTCCTCCGAGGACAGGCGGGGAGGGGGTTATGCGTTAAAAGGAGACAGAAATAGGTATTGCAAGGAGTGCGCCAAATGAAATATAAAAATACATATATGATGATAAACCCTGCATTAAAATGGTCACTGTAACAGTACATCGCATACAGGCCAATGCCAGAAAATCTCATTTATCTAAGGATTTCCGAACCTCGAAGTTTGTCTACTAGGATTTGACACAGTTCGTTTGAAGATATTCGTCTCATTCTCGCTTAATTGCTAGTACTGTTTTCAGACATGCACATTTCTTGCAGGAAAACGGATTGAAAATGTCAAGTACCAGCTAGCAAGCGAACTTCGAAGATACGTTGCCTCTGACGAGTAAAATGTTTTAACGGGGACGAACAGATTATGTATTTGAGCATCTGGACACAAATCAGATGTTCTTGCACCCTGCAGTCGAATTAATCTAAAAATGGCACTAAATTTGAAAGGTAGATTCTCCCTTGCTTTTTCGACCCTTGTCGCCAATCTGATCAAAGCGACAGCGGGGCGTTACACAAGATAACACGTCTGTAGGTCACTCGGCCAAAACAATTTGACAACAAAAATTACTTCAAATGAAAAGTGTTTGTAAAGGGCTTGTGGGCATTTAAAAAAATCGGGCATTCTTTCAGAAAAGGATAGGATAATTTTTAAAAGATGCCATTTTTTGATTTTATATAAACATAATGTTTGAGAGTGGATGAGGGTCATAGCGGACCATAATAAAGGCTTCAGTCGTAATAAATCTTTAGCGAGTTCTGACAAGAAAAGCCTATTTATATGAGTAATATCATTATTCTTTAATAGCCAACTGTACGTTTAAGAAATGACACTTGGCGGACGAAACTCGTAGTGATCGTGGGGAAATCACGCTGAAATTTCCCTAATTTTATACAAAATTAAATATAGAAACTATTTTTTTTCTAGTGCCTGAAAAAGTCCGCGTTGCACTTCTCTCGAGCTCCATCCTCTCAGCGGCTAAATTTTCCCTTTATTAGTGATCCACCTTCGGTCGCCGAGCCAAGCAAAATCACAGCGAAGCACTCGCCACTCACCTAAAAGTTAACCTAATCTTATTTAACCTGACCTCAGTTAACCTAATCTACGCAGTTGAAAGTCGTTAATCCGCATGATGTATTCAACTGTTCAACAAGGGTGGATCCACAAAGAGGTGAAAAATTCAAGATATCGCAGACTTTGTAACAGAGCAGAAGAGCTTTTCATGTGTACAAGACTATTTATATAATATGGAGGTCTACCTTGGAAATCAGGGTCTTCCGAATGGTTTTCAAGGTGTATCTAAGTACTCATGAGATATTAGCTATTTCTATTTTTTTATACAGCTATTGATTTGAAAACAAGTCTAAATATTTTGGTTGCTTTTACTAAAAAAAAATAAAAAAAAAGAATCGTTCCAAGACAGATTGTTTTTATCTGTGCACCCAATATTTTCTCGCAGACTTGAACCAATGTGGGACTGTCACCTTGGTGTCAAAAATCTCGAGTAATTAATAACTGTACGACAACAGGGAGAGTGAAAAAGATTTGGAAAATAAGTGTCAGTTTTGAAATGATACAGTTGGTTGTTTTCACAGGCTCTCGCGACTTGTGAAAGCTGGACATGCAAAACCTATCTCGGCAGTCAGCACTCAAGCATACATATATCCCTTCTCAGGAGGCCGATAAAAAAATAGATCTTAAAACTTACGCTCCGAACAATTCAACGGAGGAAAACCTCATAAAAAATGTTGTTGGGACAGCCGAACGTGAAATTTTGATTGTAAGGCGTATTCGGGGGTGAAAATAACGCAAGTAAAAATCGGTACTGGCTATTGTGTGAAAATAATAGTTTTGTACAGGAGAACGTAACGTGTTACACTAACAAATGACTTTTATGTTAGGAGGTCCTCGAAGAACATTCGAATTTTACCACTGCTTTGTTAGAGGACTTTTTTAACGCTTACAAACGGAATACGTTACTTATTGACATCCCAAGATAGGGCAAAAGAAATGATATATCATCTTGTGAGAAAGATACATAATATCCTAGGGTATGACCGCAAGTCAAGACTTCCAATCGAGTACGAAAATACAGACCTCTAAACACACAGATGAATTCAACCCATAGAGATACTCCGCTTAACACGTAAAGATACCTCCAAACACAAGGACATAACTAACCTAAAAATAGATATCACAGAGATAAACCACACACTAAAAAACCTACTGAACACGTAGAGATAAACATAACACGAAAAGACAAAAGTCCTAAAACGCAAATCACAGATTTTCAATAAACAAGGATTGCTTAAGTTTTTCAAAATTGACTTATGAATAACACAAGAACACGCAGAAAGTTGAACATAATAGTTCCGAATTTTAATTTTTTGTTACATGGTTTTTCAGTCGGATCGTGACCTAAAGAGGAGTATGCACGTTGACTGTTTAAGTCTAAAATAATTCAGTTTAAACCGTGAAATATGCTAGCAGTCTTTCTTCGTCCTTGAATTAACCTTGGAAATTGTGTTCCGCAGAGAAAGAAGCAAAATAGCATCGTTTCGTCTTGGCCTTGAAAGCCGTCGCACCGCTTTTAGGTCTTTCGGTCAGACTTGACATCAGGTTCGCAATGGACATTAATACAGTACGGCTAGCGGTCCGCCTCGCCCCAATTTCAATGCGAGTATGGTTCTCGGTGATTTTAGCGGGGATTTTAAACATCCTGGTATTTCCTGTAATTTATTCCGATTAGTTATTAAAAAAACTGACAAATTAACCTATAGATAAAACGACCATTTTTTTTAAATCAGCTAATTTTGCAAACTTTCCACTACATAAAAATAATAAGAGATTAAAAAAATCCAAAAATTAAGTAGAAAGCACCTTAATCCACCTACGAATAAGTTCGATTAATGTCATTAATATTTCACCTGACTTAATTTGCTTCCTCAAAAATAAAAACGATACGTTTTTTTTAAGTTTTAGTTTTGGTGGCTCTCATAAAATTTGCGATTTAAAATCTTTACCGGACACCCACATTTGTGTTCACCTGCCTATATTCTGCATAACAACGCTAGCTTAAATTCACTGAATAGCTTCACAAGTACTGGTGACAAAGAGAAGGATCGAAACTTTGTCTTGCCTATTAAAAAAAAGTTTTCTTACTAATCAAACATTTTAATACTTCTTACATTATTTAAAGAAGATTGTTTTGTTAGTTTTATTCTTTTTGATGAAACGTGAGACAGATCCGTCGAACTTATGGTTCCTAGTCAGGGCCAAGGTTAAAGAAAACTGGTTACCAACCAATAAGGAATCAATTCTTGAATTGGAAGCCACTCGGCGCGTCCCGTGAATTCGTTACTCGTGCTTCGTAAACATTTGGCAATATTGCTTTCAACCATTTCAAAAAAAAATCAAAATTCACCAGCCTGCTTTTCTGCCCTAAAAATCTCCAGATAGCCATAAAGTAATCTGGTAAAATAATTACATAAGAGAATTTAGTACCAACGTTATTCGATTTTAAAATATCAGTGTTCATTTATTCTGCAAATTATTGGAATTATCATCTTAAAAAGCTCACCGTTATTTTCTCCATTGCAAGATCGCTATTGCAAGATCCATTATGACAACTACCCAAAATTCTTGCATACCCTAAACAGTAGCAAGACAACCCATAACGGGTTTTCAGATATCCACAATGACGACAACTCTAACCAAAAAGAGTACTGCAGACTACCAAATAGGCATATTCGACGATAACGGGATATTTTGATGAAATCAATAAAAATAGTTAATGCAGTAAGAGCCTATCAAATAAATCAAGTGACGATCAGATTAAGTCAGTGCATGTGGTTTGAAGTTCAAACGGTTACTGCTGTACTCGGCTGCGTGGACGAATATAGCTTTCCCGGCAATATGCTATTGTGTTGACAAGACGACCTTAATAGAGGTCTAATATCGTTTCAGGTAATTAAAACCGTATCAGGTGGTCACGCGGTCACCCGTTAATCTAAACGGTTGCCTTTCGCTCTCGCACAATATAAATACGGTCTGAATCTCATGTGATTATTCAGCATCTACCAAAACCATCGACAGCTGCCGTGCACGGTATTTTTTAATGCCGTTTTCATAAAAATGACGATGAATTCCGATTTAAGATCATCTTAGTTTGCAAGTTAACATACTGTTTTGAATACAGCCAAGATCAAAAGTAGACACTTGTAAACATCTTGCTGAATAGCTGAGATTTTGATTTATACTCTGGACCGTAAGGACTGGAAACAAAAATCATTTATTTCAAGCAATCTTAAAGTAAGAGTAAATTCATTCTTGAAACGTATTCATGCATGACAAAGAATAACGTGTTAGAAAAGCCCGTATCTTACAGTCTCATACCTGTTTGGGTGCAAACTTAAAACGGATGTACTAAATGGCGTGCTGTATTTTGTAACTTTTCCGATTGAGTCGTGCGAATAGCCACTTTAAATGAACAAGAAACGCAACAGCTTTCCATTGAAATAGGTATTAATAAGCCTAACCGAAACACAGGCTTTACCTTCATGTCCTAACAAGGTAAAATAATATCCACAAAAAGCGTATGTTGTCAATTTTTACACCTAAAACTCCGGAAATCAGTTGATCATTCGTAATTCAAAAGCTGAATATTCAATGATGTTTTTTGTTGTTTTTTTTAGAAATTTATTCGTTTATTTCCTACGTGTAGATTGCCGTTTTTATCAGTTAAGTCCTTGCTATATGCGAACTAATTATCTATGTAAGATGGTGCGACATCCATGACAAGATTTCCTTATCAAATTCACAAACTTCGATAAATCTCGAAAGGGACAGACGCACTCACAAGACTGAAAAACTTCGCTCTCCATTTTAGAGATAGCCTTTTCTGCCTTTCAGTTAGAATTTCCGTCGCAAGCAGAGCGGGGGAGAGCATTTAATCAAACTTAACCAATACCGGTCTCCAAGCCTGATGCCGCTTGTTCTCGGCGGCGGAGACAGGTACACCACTTGTTTATGACTACATTCTGGGTAATTTGAAGGACTTAAAATTAGATATGACGTGGGGTAATACCAAACATAGTTTAAGCTTCCTTGCTGATGCCGTGATAAAAGACCCTAATTCTTCTGCTGACGCGTACTTCATCAGTAAGTTACGATTTACGTGGTCCTATTCAGGCAATCGGATCAAGACGTTTTCTCCGCGGAATTTTGGATTTCCGTATCCAAAAGTCGTGCATCATCTAGTTTCAGAGTTATCAAGTACATTAAAGTTGATCTGAAGCCATTAAGAGTAGCATCTTGTCCGCGCAAGTTGGGCGGTATAGCTTTTTTCTTAAAAAATGTATATATATATATATATATATATTGCTTCTAGGGTTTACTTGAAAATATTAACCCACCAATAAGTATGCCCTTTGCTAATAGAAATCGCGAACTCAAGTTAGTTTATTTGACAATACAATAGCCTCCAAATACTCATGAAATTTTTACATAAATAATTTTCGGATTAGAGCTATTCGTTCAAGTGATAGCACTGATCATTTCCTTCGACTACAAACGGTAGATTTTGTTTTGAGAAGAAATGAACCGTAATCAAGGTTCCTAACGAAAATAGCAAAAATCACAAAAATTCTGAGCACAGATACGTGGCCTTCAGCCTGTTTTTTAAGGGCTAATTTTGATCTTAAAAAAATAACGTTAGGAAACTTTATACTTGATTAGGCCCTTTTAACTAAAAGTACGATCCCAAAATAGCCTGGAGTAACAATATCCAATATCCGCAAAAGAATTTCATAAAATTTGAGATTACAAAAATCTTGTTAGTAGTTTTTGCTTAAAAAATGCAGCGTTCTTGGCGTAAAAGAAAGCTTTGTTTGACTTATGCTGCTTCTTAAAATAAGACTGCCTTTTGCATGGGTGTGAGTGAGACAGGTGGTTGTAGGAAGCTGAATAAGAAATGGTATCTGGATGCGACATTCTTGTCGGCGCAAGGCGGCGTCTGAAATAAGAGTGACAAAACTACGGAACAAGTCTGTAAAACTTCCGGCGACGGAACTTTCGCTGTCACGTTCCGGACAGCACAAACGCACTTTCACTGCGCGGCCGCCGCCAGCCGCCGCCGCCAGCCGCCGCGCAACGCAGCGCCGGCCGATTCGGCAACGCAGCTTTACATACCATTTATGATGATCTGGTGCTGGCGCCAGAGCTGCTGGTAGTGCGTCCACCGCGCGGAGGCGGCGTCATCCCCCATCTGGTGGATCTGGTGCAGGTGAGGGTTGTTGATCTGGATGTGGTGGTTGTGCAGCTGGCGGTGCGCCGGCGTGCTGTTGGCCACGGCCTGCGGCTGGGGGTGGCCCGCGACGCCGTGGCCCGCCACGGCGTGGCCCGCCACGGCCTGGCTCAGCGACACCAGCCCGTGGTTCAGCTGCAGCGCCGCGGGCGCCGGGCTGGGCGGCGGCGGCGGCGGGAGCGCGTGGTACTCCAGGGTCGCGCTCCCGCCGCCCCCGCTGGCCGCGCCGCCCCCCGCGCCGCCCGACCCTCCCCGATGCGCCCCGCCCGCGTCCAAGTATTGCACATTCACTGACACACTGCACATCGACATGTCCGGCTCGCACTCCTGTCCGAACTGAACGACTGACGACAACCCACCTACCACTGTTATTCTTCCATATCACTTAAGGCACACGCATCACTGTACTGGAGCTGTTGGCACTGCGGAGATTCGGTCCGGTCCGATCCTACCCGATCCTCTCAGCCCGAAGCACTAGACTCGACTCGAGTCGCAGGACTCGGCGAACGGCCGCGCGCCTCCTTGGAGGGGGGAGGGGGAGGGGGGAGACCGGGTTCACTTTCACCTCTCACCAGCAGGCCGCCAAGCCGCCTGGACGAGAACCCGAAATGAGGCACCAACAAAAGGCAAGCCCCCTCCCGGCCGGCGCGGATCTGATCGCCTGACCGGCCCCTCGTTCTTTACAAGCCGAAACAGTCGAAAAAATTAGAAAGTGAATGAGATGATCCAACAGGGAGCGAGCGAGGAGAGGCGCGACTGATAATCAACAGCTGATTCGCGGACTCGGCTCGGCGGGCCTTGATCTCAGATAGCCTCTCTTTCAGATACGCTTGTTTTTCGAGGCGAAGAAGAGATGCTCCTCGATGAGGCGCAGCACGGCGGTCGCCCAGACGGTGTCGTTGCTGGCCGCCACCGCGGAAGCCACCAGGACGGCGAGCAAGACGAGGGCCACCCGCTCCACGGCCAGCCTCTGGGGCATCAGGTCTTCGGCGACCTTCGGACTCCGGCGTGGACCTGCACGTGGACTCGGGCAGCTAGCCGATGAGCGCGCTCGAGTGCCTCCGACTGACAAGAATCGTGTGTCGCGCGGATAGATCCAATAGAGGGGATCTCCCACCACTCGATAGAGCCGCGTCCGCGGCTACGGCTGCGGCGGCAGTGGCGCTGCGCCGGCAGATATTTCGGACGCGCGTCGCGACGAGACGCGACGCGACGCGCCTTCGAGCGTTTTCACGCGACGCTCCGCAGCTTCAAGGTAAAGCGTTTATCAGAGTGTGATAACGAAAGACGAAGCAATCGGCGCCAGGCGCCAGCTGCTTCTACAACTCGTGGCATCCTTTAACCAATCATGCGTAGCGTATACACCATACATGAGCGATTCAAAATACACACACCAGACATTCGGTTTGGGTGGGAATACTTGTGAAATTCAACTCTCCTTATTCCGAGGTCTTTCCTTAATCAGGGACTAAGATATTCACTGAGCGATCGAAGAAAAGAGCAGGGAGAATAACAGGAAAATAGGCACTATTGTGCGCGTCTCGGAGTAGCTGGTCGGAAGTTGGCTAGATTGGCGCGCTTGTCTGGAAGCATGCGGAAATGCTAGACTCGTCTGCAAAGCGGCTGGAGGCAGCCAGAGCCAGTGCTTGGGTCCGCCGCCGCGCCAACTGCTCACAAAAGCCAGGGAAAGTGAGTGGCCCTGGCACTGCACTCGGTGAGGCAACGTAGATACAACCCTCTTGGTGACAACAGACAACTTCTGCGAGTCACAAAAAGACGCACAAGTTCCGAAAACCATTCCAAAAAAATGACCCGGATAAGGCAGCTCGTTGTAGTACGTCAATAAATATGGCGCTACGATATGATCATACGATATTTATAAACAAATCCGATCCTGATAAGAAAGCGTAATTTGAGTGATATCGCGATTGCGTCTTCATTATTCTCAAATAGTGGCTGTTGAATGACTGTTTATCTCGCTGAGGTTTCACGTTAGAACTATGATTCCCGCAATACTTCCACTCATTCGATATCTCAAGCAGGTGTCATCAGCAGGACAGTAGGCAGTCGCCGTCGGCGAGATGAGGTTCCAGCGCAGCATCCAAGCTCCTAAGCTCCTGGACCAGCGGCTGGAGACTTCAACGCTCGTCGCTCGCCTCTCGCAGGCGACATGAGGGATCGCCGAGTGCTTTCACATTAATATGATCTTAGAAAGACTATCTTGGAAATACATTCGATGTATAGCTTTTGCATTCATGCCGGAAACAAGCATGCCGTTAGGAAAAAGATTAGTTTTTGCCATAAACCTGTGAAAAGCTGTGAAGATGAATGAGAAGCTAGCTCTTTTGCTAGACATAAAGGGAGCTTCAAATTTTTTAAGGAGCTGTTTGAACATGATTCGAAATGTTCTTTTCTGAAGATGCCACAGTTCCAGCAGGAAAGCTTGCTCGACTTATTCGGCCGAAAATGCGCCTTATATTCGCGTTTTCATGTCGTTCAATCAAGTTACGACGGAACAGACAATTTTTTTTATTATTTTTAGTATATTTTTAGATATTCCGATCGTAAAAACTTAAAAATTCAAACAAAATTTTTTTGGCTAAAAATTGGAAAAAAAGCAAGGGGTACCCCTATAGTTTTTTTTCAATTTTTTGCATAAAATTTTTCATTTGATTTTTTGACTTTCAACGATTGATATTTATCAAAAATAATAAAAATTATTGAAAACGTTGACTATTGCTTCGTAATTTGACTGAAAGCATCGAAAACACGTCTAAAAGGCGCATTTTCGTCGAAAGGGCTGAGCACGATTTCCTGCCAGAACTGCGCCATCTTCGGGGAACAACATTTCGAATATACGTTCTTCTTAAACAGCTACGCGTATTTGAAAAAAAAACGCTTCAACTATCAACGTAAACCATTTAGGAGTAGGTCGATCTAATAGACGAGTGAAGAATAAAAGGGGCGAATTCCTTCACGACACGGTGGCGGTGCGGTGGCGGTGCGGTGGCGGTGCGGCGGCGGTGCGGCGGCGGTGCGGCGGCGGTTGCGGACGAGTTCCGGATCGGAGGAAGTAGTGTTAGTGTGCTGGTGATGATGTAACGCGAGGAAGTTGTGTCGTTGCCACGGCGCGGTGCGGTTCGGAGCCCGGAGCCCGAAGCCCGAAGCGGCGAGCCAAGAGCGAACAGCTCGGAGCTCGGAGGCTGGAGAGGCGAGGAGCAGGGCTAGGAGCCAGCCTAGGAGCTCTGCGTCGGACCGCGGGAACGGAAAACACGCTGGCTGCCGCTCGCCCAGAATGGAATGAGGAACTGCAAACCTTGTTTTCATTAACCTATTCCTCTTAAGAAGATTCTTTTCCAATTCCCATTCGTCTAGTATGTTTAGGTAAAATGATGAGACGTGTGAACGGAACGGGTGAACAGGGCGGGCGTGGTCCACTTTCTTCTTGTCTCTTCCTTCTTCCGGCTTGTCGATTTGCTTCGTCCTCAACAATCTTTAGCAGTGCCAGCAAAACGATTAGCTAAAACTGAAATACCGTGCTAGGAAATAGACTTTGTAGCCGAAACGGTGTTTGCGCAGCTTTCGTGTTTGCGAAACCTAAGCCTTCCCTGTGAGCACAGACTTGGTTCTTCCTCGTATAATAACCCTCTTCGAACAAACTTAACCTAACCTTTCCTCAATTACCTAACCTGCCACCCTCCTTCACTCGCCGAACCGATCGCAACAACGTGCCCAAATGCATCACAGCTCGTCAGACCGCTCGCCACTCCATACTGAGACAGTATAAGTCAAATTTAGTTGAAAGGACCACAAAGAAGAACTCTTAGATTGCGCCAAAAAGCAATGGCCAGCCAGCTAACCCTTCTTTTTCTTCTTCTTATTTCGAGGAATTTACAGAGGCTTCAGCACGGGCCATTGCAGACTGATCCAAAAACACAGTCCCTAATTCGAGAGGCCTTTACAAGGGCTAACAACTCATGATATCCGGTTGATATCCTGCTGTTAGATTCGGTCAAAACATGGCTTTTTCAGCGATATTTTGCTCTCTCACTGTGCATTGATATCTGGCTAATATTTAGGTATATCCACCAGATTTTTTTTAATACTCGCTGAAATCTGTCAGATGTTCAATTGAAATTTTGTCAATGATATCCATTTATTATTTCCCTGATATCCGGTTGAAATCCTTTATATCCTGATGTCCGGAGTACCGATTTCAGGCAAGGTGTTACCCCTTGGGCCCTTAATACTGCTCATAAACGGACGAAATAGCCTGAGTATGTTAATGACGGAATTCAAGTGGAGATTTTTCGAGCAAAACACGGTTAATTAGGGGGAGAGGAAGCGTTCTGTTAAATGTTGAGAAAAATGAGGTTTTCCCTGGTTGACCGGCGCGGCGCGGCGCGTCTGAGGCGTGCCGCGAACTGCGACAAGATAAAAAAGCGAAAGTAGTTAAACGCGGCGACTGCCAAGATAACGAGAAAGAGAGAAGCAAAATCTCTGGGAGCGAGCGAGACGGACGGACGGGCGACGCCGTTGGAGCGACAGAGAGGGAGCGAGAGGAAGCGGAAGTGGCGGGCTGGTGCGAGCGAAACAGGTAATCAAGTCATAGTGACGAAGTCCTATCAATGACTCCTTTTTCATTTAAAAAAAAAAACCTTTTCTTCCTTTTGATTTGTGGCTCGGACGCTGCGTGGCAAGTGCGAGGGTTGTGCCTTAAACGGGACATACATTAACTGGGACAATCTAGACGTTAATCATTCGGAAAGTTGACCCAACACCACTGGGGTGAACGCATCAGGATATTTCAAATGGTTACCGACAAACTTTATCAGGAGTTGAGGGCACCCTCCCGAATGAAACAAAGAACTCCACTGACGTACAGTGAGGAGCAAAAGTCGTGACCCCCCCTTGACCATTAAATGGCTTGTAGCTCTCAAACACTACGTGATACAGTAATCGTGCTGTGAACAATATTGTATATCTCGACGAGACGTACAATATTGTTTACGGCACGATTACTATATCACATAGTGTTTGAGAGCTACAAGCCATTTAATGGTCAGGGGGGGTCACGACTTTTGCTCCT
>Ga0058701_10004093_pt1 | contig 11755 bp, 6 predicted proteins | sample AgamicOrMae_FD_97039 | JGI IMG/M metagenome (GOLD analysis project Ga0058701, IMG submission 97039) | Agave microbial communities from Guanajuato, Mexico - Or.Ma.e | ecosystem: Host-associated > Plants > Phyllosphere > Phylloplane/Leaf | place: Guanajuato, Mexico | collected 2012-06-04 | reverse complement strand
ACACTCAGCCAAATTCAAATTTATTATTTTTATTTTTTTCCCAAAATGTTTGCCGCTCTTTTTCAAGAATTATTCTAGGATTACTGTACTTTGGAACACCGAAAGGGAATATCTTCTTCAGACTTGCCCGCGGATATCGACGCTAGACGCCTAAAGCTCCGTAAACAATCAACACTTCTTGCGTTGAAAAGAAGAAGGAAAAAAAGAAAGGAAAACATAGCATGTCTTTGCTGAGGTTCTATGGCATACGTACTTGAGTAGTCAACTTAGTTTCAAACAAGTTTACAATTAATGATGTAAGGTAATGAAAAGTCGTTTAACTGCATCTTTGCGGATTTTTGTGAGGAGTTTACGTTGATTACTATTGTCACGGTAGGCTCAACTGAAGCATCTCATCAAGATTTGAATAATCGCATCCAGCTGTAACCATGCAAGTGTTACCATTCATCAGGGGAAACCGCTAGTTAAAATGGAAATATTGTCAAGAGTCTTCTTTTTTAAAAAAAATAGTTTTTTTGTTTTGTTTTTTATTTTGATCGTATTTAGGGTATTCAAGCGAACGCATGAAACCAATCACACGATTAAGGTGGTATGCACGAAATAAAACGTATGTTTTCCCGCTTCAAAAATTGGTTCGAGAAAACCCGGCGAAGGTAAGATTATTTGGTATTATTATCTGAGAGGAAGTAATATCGAAGGCAAGATGATTTTCAGACAAATCGGAGAGACATAGTTTGAGTAAATGGGAACTATGGATGAGTATTCGGTCCGAGAGAATCTAAAGTGTAAGTGCGGATATACAGCGGTTGGGGCAAAAGCGTTCACTTTAGTCAAGTTTGGCCAAAAATAAATCATGCTGATGCGTTGCTTGCAATCACAAGCGTCCTCTTCTGATAATGAAGTCTTGGAGGGGTAAGGACTCGTTTGAGGACACTTTTCCCACGAGGCCTACAAAATGGGTCCACCCGGGGTTCGTCCTGCTTCACAGGACTTTCGTGGGCGTTGCATTGGTTTTGCATTTTCATATACGAATTCCATTGACGATTTCTGGGCGTTTTCAAACTCGGAACTTGACTCCCACCAGGGATTTCAGAACTAACAAAAGCTTTAGGATTCATAGCCTCGCGATTTCCGGCTGATATTAAACTGGGACTCTGTCTTCCACCAGGAATATCGGAAGCTTCTGGATTTACTAACTGACGACTTCCGGACAATTTAAAAGAAGGCTCTTGACTCTCACCAGGAATATCAGAAGGAATGAAAACTTCGGTTTCCACTGATGTTGCTGCCCGACGATTTCCAGATGATTTCAAACTTAAAACTTGACTCCTCCCAGGGACATCGGCATTAGCGTAAACCTCGAGTTTTCCAGGATTTTCGACCTGACGATTAGCGGGCCCTTTGAAATTGAAACCTTCACAACTATCGGGCATGGCAGAACTCACGATATCGTTTGGTTTTGCAGGCTTCTCGATTGTCTCTTTGATTACAGTCGGTTTGTCGAATTTTTCTCTCAGGAGAGAAACCTTCCTCCGCGGCCGGTTACTTCCTCTCTTGACGAAGACCTCCTGACTTGCCAAAGATCGGTCTCTCTCTTGTGAATTTCTCAACTCTTGCTCGACTAGTTTTTCCGGAGTGAGCTGAGACCACGAACGCGGAGCTTGCAGTAATGAAGGCAAACTGTAAGAAAAACGCATATGCTGATCGATGCTCGTGTCAAACTGAAGTGAATGGTAGCTCCCGACGTCAAAATCGTTCTCGGACACGGTCATGGCATCGTCGAAATCGTTGGTGCCGGTCCGAATCTCGTCGATAGTGGCGACCAGCGAGCTCGCCCACCCCGGGCAGCTCGGGCTCATCAGCACGCTAGCTGTGCTCGTGCAACTGGATTCCTCTAGCTCCTCCATGATGGTATCAAGTTGGCTGGGCGGCAAAGGGTACAGCAAACCATTCTGATCAACGACGTATGGCTGGGCGACGAACAAGTTGGACTCTCTTCGTTCGATTTCCGCTAGGTCGTAAGCGAGTGTATCGAGGTAATCGTCCATTCGATTATAGGACGGTCTCGGTCGCCGATTCGGAAGTGGAGGCACCGATTCCCACTGGCGCGACAGCGGCGGAGATTCGCTTGTCGTCGATCTCTCCGACGACGCGCCCGACACCATCGTGGGGACACTCAGAATCGTGTCTCGCGTCCTGTCGCGAACCACACTGTCGTCATGAAGCCACGTTTCGATGTCGGAGTAGCCCCTCCACGAGCGCAAGCCCCAGGTCTCCCTTGCGATGTTCACCGCACAGATGTTCTCGTAATCGTGGGCCGAAAGAACTTCGCTTGGAGTGCCGTCGCTGGACTGAACCTCTGATATCGACTGCTTCGAGTCGATATAGTCGGATTCCCTCTTTTCTACGCGCCTCACTTTATCTGCCCGACTTTCGATCGGCGCTACGAGCTGCTTCACTTCAGCGGCATTCACTAGTTTTTGACAGAGAACTGATAAGCTTGCCTCTTCCTTGACGTCGATTTTGTCGAGTCCGAGTTCGACCGAGGAGCAGATACCTCGTCGCTTGTTGAGGCTGCTTTCGGGTTCGACGGCGGGGATTGCCGCGGCTGAAGGGATGTGGCACGCGATCGCGTCGGAGCTCTGCGTGTCTTCCATCAGACTCGGGCAATTCCAAGAGATTTGGGAATCTTCGATGTTGATGGTCGTCCGTAGTTTTTGGGCGGGAGATGGAGGCTTTTCGATGGTCGGTTCAGTCGTGGGCTCGGAAGTCCCTGGCGGAGAGGAAGTGCTGAAGGACGGGATCGGTCGCCGAGGCGCCGTGCGGCATGACAACAGGAGACGTTTGTCTGTGCAGCCGTCGTCAGACTGCGGAGAACCGCCATGGAGGGGGATGTCGTCAGAACGACTGAAAAACAAAGAAAAAGCGATCAAATCATGCCCCCCTCGTATCTTCCTTTAAAACCGACGGGAGCAAGAGCAGCTAAGAAGAATAGGTATGTACCTCGACACAGATCCGTCCCGGTCAACGTTCCAGAGATGTTTCAAGGACCGCAAGCTGTTGGTCTTCTCGGGATCGTTGGGCGAGGTCTGCGGCGCCGGCGCCGTCTGGGGCGGCGACGGCGGCCGAGCAGGCCGAGCCACCACTTCCTTGTTCTCACAGACCCGGCTTTCAGTTTCTGCGCCGATTTGCGGGCCGAATAGAGATATCGGTCCCGACGGATGATAAAAGCGGTAGTACAACAACATGGCGCCGAGCCCTGCAAGAAACACAAGCGGTTAGTATCGCCTTCCACAAAGTCATGTATAAAGAGGTATGCTCATAGCTGTTACCGCCTACAAAAAACCTTAGCGCGCCAAAGCTAACACGCTATGCAAGCTAGCTAGCGTACCGTATGGCTGCAAACGTTCCGGGCAGATATGATAGAGTGGTAACGCATGTGCGAATACAGGGCCACTTCCGCTGTAAGCAGCGATAGCAGCCGTATTTGCGTTCCTTTACGTACCTACAATCGTTCCGCATACGATTGTCACAGCGCTGAACTGCGCTAGAAACGGATGCGTGTACTGTTTGAGCGCAAGAAATAAGTACAAACAAGCCAAATTTTGAGCAACTGTGACAATGTAGAATGCCAGCATGCGAGCTCTCGCTCGACCTTCACGAAGGTTGAAGAAGCAGAAGCAGTAAACAATGCCTACAACTGCGTTGTAAGCGTATTCCTCCAAAGATGTCGTATTAGGGTCATTCTTCTGGAGCACTACCCAGACTGTCATGCCCAGCCAATGTAACCCTGGAAAAAAAAGCAAGAAATAGAGTGCAAAAAGAGCTTAAAGGGAGCTGTGCGTTGGAATCTCCCGTAAGAAAAAAATATACATTTTAAAAAAAGGGGGGGGCTCTCACCAAGAAGCAGAAAGAGCCACGCCTGACAACAAACTGCAAACAGAACCAAGGCAGAGATTCTTGCAGCCATCATTCCCACTCTCCAAACAGCTTGAAGTGCTAGACCACACAATGAGACATGTTGCTTCTCTGGCCGAACTCTCCGCATCACTCTCGAGTACGACGACACGGCCCATGTTAATGAGACCACAGATGCTGCTACTGAAACTCCTGAGAGTGGAAAAGATCACAATCAATGGCTACAGCTACTTGTACTATCCCATTTTGTACGCCTAACAAGGATATCTAATAAGTATGAACAATTAATAAGGTTGACTGCTGAGCAGAAAAGGAAATACTCCTGTTAATTACCTGTCCAAACATTCCATTGTTGCATCTGAATGCCAATGTAGAATTGAAGAATCAACTGGGGAGCTGATTCCATAAATGACTCAAAAAGATGAAGCATGCACACATCACTTTGCTGGTGAAAATAAAGTTGAAAATCTGTGACTTCCCCTGAACGTCTTGCCTCCCTGCCTTTCCTGAGGACTCCAAAATGCCTGCAAGGACAGAGATAAATTACTATTTGATTCCTTCAAAAGCCACAATGAAACATATACCACTCATTTCCAAAACTGCACATGCACACACCAAAGCAAGAAAAAATGCAACATACCTCAAAAATACACCCAACAAACACATATGTGCAATGCAAAGGCCTTTCCCTGAAGTGCCATCAAGCATGTACCAGCGTAAGCTAAATCCTTGCATAATCACGGCAGGGATGACTATGAGGGCCAGGGTGCATAATCCCCAAAATGTGTGGCCATTCATTAAATATGTTACTACAAGGATGGTATCTAGGCAGAATAACACACAACAACATTGAATTCATACAAAAGCAATGGTGACCTACCTACCAAAACAAACAAAATTCATGACTGAAATTCTAATGCTGGTGTGACAAGAAGTGCAATAATAAAAACGGGAAAACCTGAGACTAACCAAAACACACACACACTAAAAATAAATGTCTATGATAAGTGTAAAGCTAATGAGAATTTCAAGAGAACAATGGCAGGGTTCGTGTATGCTCCTTTAAGTGGATACGACATAAAAATGGATGGAATGACTTCAGGTCGGGGTAAATGCGTGAAAACACACCAAACAATTTGTGGAAAGACAAATACAACTTAATTTCTACGTTTGAAAATAAGATTTCAACGGTTTAAAACAACACAAAACAAAATCAGGGTACAAAAATAAAATAAAAAAAGTAACACGGCTGCTACAAATACAAACCTGTAAATATGTCGATAAAGAGGGTGGCTAAAGAAACCCCAATTAAGCAGGCATCAACTCTAGTAAATGATAAAACTTCTTTCTTGACTCCATGTTTAGAATTCGCCGCATTAGTGAAATAAACAGACGTTGTGTTTGACTTCGCCGATGCCATGTTATGTTTCCCTTTGGCCATCTTGCGGCTGCTGCTGCTGATCTCCTGAAGACTGAAGTAAACAAGATAAGTGGAACGTCATTACAAAAGAGATAGAGACAGGTAAGGATACGGATGCAGAAATAAAACGAGCAATTCAAATATTTTGTTTACAAAATACAAAATATTTCCGATATAGACCTTCAAAAAGTGAATGGTTAAAGAAAATACGAAATCTGTGCATAACCAATTTTTCATAGTCCCACATACAACGAACGTCATACTGTCATGGCGTCAAGCGCCTTGTATAGGCCTTGTGTAAAGATTTTAGTAAATTACATGTGATGCATCTCAAAAATATTTTCCTTGAAAGTTATTGTTCATGACAACACAATTATTTTAATGTCATTGAAAATTTCTTGTTGTAATGTCATCGGCAAATATTTAATAAGTTTTACCCATCGAAAATTCAGAAGTTCATGCCTACGTGGGTTCGCTTTGTAAGTGTCATTTTCAGCAAGTCACAGAGTTCAAGTAGACCTATTTAACAGAATTTCTACGTTTTACGCGACGTTGCGCAGCCGGCAGACCTCTTTTATCCTTTATTATTTCACCTTTTTGCGCAATTGTTTTGTAATTAACATCATCAATTTGGTATCAGGCAAGACTTTAAATTGAGGCACCTAACCTTCAATGTAAGGTGCGTTAGTATTGTATTTCTAATTTGATCTTTTTAACTCCACCTTACTTCAGTTTTGTCTTTTTTTCTCTAAGATCTGAAGTAGAGTGATGTCTGTCATTGTGTTCCGAAGCCTGCATATAATTACTATTTTGCATGTTTCAGTATGTCATCTGATCTTCACCGCAAACATTCCTCTTTCGTGGCATTGGATTGAAAAATGAGCTCATCAGCACATCCACATCGTGGGAGAAGTGGGCTTATGAGGCAACCTAGTGCTGGTCCCCGTAGTGGGTTTGAGCCATCTCCATTTTCACAAGGATCTTCAAGGATTTTCTGCTGGGGCAACACTACCAATGGAGAATTGGGTTTGGGAGGAATCGAAGAAAATCATATTCTAGTACCTCGAGAAGTGCATCTAAAACTATCTCCTTCATCATCTGTGTTGGACATATCTTGTGGTGACTCTCATTCTCTTCTGGTTACAAATAGAGGAGAAGTTCTCTCATGTGGAAACAATGATTATGGCCAAATTGGTCGAGAATTGAGCCAGACTCAGATTGAACCAAAGTCTTCAAACAACTGTCAAGATATTGAACATTGTGAGACACAGAATGCACCCTCTTTAACTAGGTTTGTTCTAGTGGAAAGTCTCTCAGCTCATTTTATTAGTAAAGTAGCTTGTGGTGCAAACCATAGTGTAGCTATCAATGAATGGGGGCAACTTTTTAGTTGGGGCTCTGATGCACACGGCCAGCTTGGTGTGAATGGAGGGAAAGGTTTGCAAACAGTACCCAAGACTGTAAAACATCTGGCAACCTCCACCATAGTTCAGGTAGCATGTGGTGAAAATCATACCTTAGCTCTTACATATGATGGTCAACTCTTCTCTTGGGGCAGTAACTCCTTTGGCCAACTAGGTTTGGGAACGTCCACAGACCGTGAAGTAAAACCAACTCTAGTCGCTTCACTGGCTGGAATCCCTTTAGCTTTTATTGCATGTGGAGGAAACCACAGTTTTGCTGTTTCAAAATCTGGAGCTGTGTTTGGCTGGGGCAAGAACGCTTTTGGACAGTTAGGATTGAGTGATGAAGGCAACAAAAAGTTCCCTAGTCAGTTGAAAACGCTGCGATCGATTCGCGTGAAATACATAGCTTGTGGAGATGACTTTTCAGTTTTCTTAACGAGCGACGGTGGTGTGTTCACTTGCGGTGCGGGAATGTATGGACAACTCGGCCACGGCTCCCTAAACAACGAGACATTACCAAGAAAGGTCCTTGAGCTCATGGGAAGCACCGTTACCCAGATCGCGTGTGGGAGGAGGCACACTCTAGCGTTGGTGCCATCACGCGGGAGAGTATACTCTTTTGGCTTAGGAGCGGCTGGTCAACTAGGAGCCAAGACCAGCGGAAACTCGTCTACCCCGCAAGTCGTTCAAGGACCGTGGTTGAACGAGGGACCGAGTGATACAATAGCCAATTCCAATTCCTTATCAAAAGAATGTGTTGTGAAACGTATTTGCGCTGGAGGAGATCATTGCTTTGGTTTGGTGACGTCACACGCCGGGAACATCCCTGCTGACGACTTCCGAGTGTTTGCTCAGGATTCGCAGATTTTGACCTTTATGCAAGAAGAGATCACACGCTGCGAATCTCTGTCAGTTAATGAGCAAGTAGACCTGGATATCCTTGGATACCTTGAGACCGTTTTCAGCAGTCAAGCTTGCCTCAACGGATCATTCCTGCAGAAGGACGACGAGCACTATTGCTGCACTTCTCGCCACCACGGAGTTGATGTTCCAGAGGCGGAACATTTCTTCACCTCAGTCGGTAGATTAGAAAATGTCTCGGTGAAACACGTCATTTTTACGTGCATCACTGAAAACCTGATTCCAAGTCTCTCTCCCTCCCCACCTGACGTCGAGACGCTCCGAGTGTATCTACTCCTCCCCATGTTTCACGAATTCGAAAATCCAAGAAACTATGCAAACCTTCATGTCCCTTTTGCCAAAGCATGTTCCAGTTTGAAAGTGGAAGCTGTGAAAATCGTGAACATGTGGTGGGGAGCTGAATCCACCGATTACTTCGAGCGTTTGATACGAATTTACAAGCATGTCGTCATGTACACTCTCAGGTTTTTCGAGCAGAAGAACTCGAATTCGACTCTCCGCATTGACAGAGTCATCGTTATCGCCTTGGACTTCTTGGCAAACCTGAATCGCCTTAATAGTCATCTAGCGCACAAAGTGCCTTACGATACTTTTTATCTGCCTGAGCTGCCTGAAGTTGTGGACATTCAGTTAGATTACGTCAAATGGCTCGCTCAGAGAGATCCAAGTGTTCTTCCTGGGATCGTCCCTCCCCCTGGCACAATCTACTTCTGCAATTACCCGTTCGTTTTCGATGCGCAGGCGAAAACTGTTCTGCTCGAGACAGACCAGTCGCTCAAGATGCAAAACGCTATGACCCAAGCAGCGATTGCTGGTTCCATTCAGCAGCACTTGTTCCTGGATCCGGGGGCTCTTGGAGTTACTCAGTTCCTGGTCCTGAACGTGAGCAGAGAGAACATTGTTCAAGACACTATCCGCGAGCTGGGCTCGTGCGACTGCAACGACTACAAGAAGCCGCTCAAGATCAAGTTTTGTGGCGAAGAAGCGGAAGACGCCGGTGGAGTCAAGAAAGAGTTCTTTATGTTACTCTTGAAAGAGATTCTGGACCCAAATTACGGCATGTTCAGGTACTACGAGGAAACCAGGACTGTCTGGTTTATCGAGATGTCCTTTGAAGATGAGATCATGTACTTCCTGATTGGTGTCCTTTGTGGTTTGGCAATTTACAACTTCACCATCATCAACCTTCCTTTCCCCCTGGCACTCTACAAGAAGCTCCTAAACGAACCTGTAACGTTACAAGATGTGGCAGGATTGTCTCCCACCATCGCGAAGAGCCTACAGGACGTACTAGACTACAGCGGCAGCGATCTTGAAGAGGTATTCCAACTCACCTTTGAAATGTCGTGCGAGGTCTTCGGGGAGGTCATGACGTTCCCTTTGAAGGCGAACGGTTCGTCGATTCCAGTCACCCACTACAACAAGACAGAGTTTGTCGACCTTTACGTTGACATGCTTCTCAACAAATCCGTGGAGAAACATTTCCAGGTGAGAAAACGATCGGAAACTTTGAAGTGATTCCTCCATGCCGTCTTTTTCTTCTTATCTTTCTTTTTTTTCTTTTTATTTCCATGTTCGTAGAACGAATAGAAGTATTGGAATACCGTCAAAGAATCGAAGTTGAGCTAAGCACATTTCCTGACTACTAACACTGGAACGCGAAGAAAACTGATTCTTAGCTTGGCATGGGGGGGGGCTGTCTGTCTGTCCGTCCGTCTTTGCGAAAAGTTTGTCAGTGGATAGCTTACGAACAAATTGACCGATTTGAATGAAAATTTTGGTTTATGTTGCAATTGGCCCTAGCCAGCTCAATTGGACCAATATTTCCTCATAATTTGGGGAGGGGGGTAATTTTTGCAATTCTTTGAACCCTTATGTCTCTGAAACCATTGAAGATATCGAAAATCAGAGAAGATATTGTCGATGTAAAATTTGAAGACCTACACATTTGATTCTATGTATTTTTACGATTTCTATAACGGTTTTTGAGATATTTCGAAAAAACTGATGTTGAAAGAAGTTTGTCAGGGGCTAGAGGTTCCGAAGACGTCTCGACTTGGGTTAAAATACGTTTAAACTAGGAATCGAGAGTCTCCCCTGGATAGCATAGTCGAGGCAACATTTCTCCAAAATTGCGGGAGGTGGTATTTTTTTTTAAACTTTACGAACCTCTGTAACTGAAAAACGGAGGGAGACATTAAAATGATCCCGTCAAGTAATATGTACATTAGAAGATGTACAAACTTGATTCTCTACATTTTCCGATATTTTTAATGGTATTTTAAAATATTTTGAAAATTAAAAAAAAGAGGGGGGTTTTCAAAAAAGTTTGTCAGGGGCTAGGGGTTCCAAAAACTTCTTGACTCGGGTCAAAATGCGTTCAAAATGTTTGTTTTAACTGGGAATCGAGTCTCCCGTGGACAGAACAGTCGGGTCATTATTTCCCCAAAATTAGTGTGTTTTTTTTTTGAGATATTCCGAACCGCTGGATCTCAAAAACGGTTGGAGATATCAAAACGAACTTGGAAGTATTAGGTCGTCTTCGGCCCTCTTTTTCTTTTTTTTTACCTGTTATGAAGGCAAATAGTTTGTCAAATTCAAAATAGTTTTCTTTTTTTTTAGTTTTAAATGGTTTGGAAAGTAGTTCCCCCTACCCATCTTTCGGAAAGGAATATTTTATCAACGGAGGTTTATTGTAAAAAAGTAATGCATGAATCGTTGTTACGTAGAAGATATTTGGCCATGACCTTGACGTTATAGAAGTTTCAGTCATAAAATATTGTTGAAAAACAATATCCGTTTTAGAGGGATGATGGAGCGATATTCGTTCTGCAAAAAACTAAAAATAATAATGTAAAGGTTGCAAAATTTTGGCTTTACATACATTTTTCAAAAGAATTTTTCTTGATACTTATATCCTTGTAATATAATTGCAGAGTAGAGTATTATTCGCCTCTCTTGCTAAAAAGATTTTCAGTGTTGCATTGAACAATTTATTTGAATCGCTCTAAAACTTGAGTTGAAATGAGGGTCTCCTCCGGTTTTTTCCCAATTAAGTCAATATTCCCATCGGCCAACTTTGTCTATAGGCTTCTTTCGTTATTCTCAGTCTTGACAATATTTTGCCCATTTTTGTCGCAGGCTTTCCACAAGGGTTTCCACAAAGTATGCGGTGGCCGTGTACTGGAAATATTCCACTCGACAGAACTGATGGCAGTGGTGACTGGGAACGAAAACTACGACTGGGAAGAACTGCGAAGATGGACGACCTACAAGAATGGCTACACGGAAGATGATCCAACAATCAAGCTCTTCTGGGAAGTATTCTTAGAACTTCCTCTAGAAGAGAAGCGGAAATTTCTCATGTTCCTCACGGGTTCAGACCGCATACCGATTCAGGGTATGAAAGCGATCAAACTGATTATCCAACCCACAAGTGATGATAAGTATCTGCCTGTCGCACATACGTGCTTTAATCTCCTAGACCTGCCGCGTTATGGGACTAAGGAAAAACTGCGATACAAGCTTCTTCAAGCTATTCAGCAGAATCAAGGCTTTTCACTGGTCTAGGCTCACTAGCAGTTTGTACTTTCTGAAAATCATTCACGCGTGTTTTTGTAGGCTGCATGGCACTCATTCATGCTCCTGGGAATTTACGAGCTGGTTAACTCGTTCAATTATTTATTTTGATCAATATCACAAATTTTTTAGGGAATGGGAAATGTGATTTTTCTGTGCGGACGATTGTTATCAAATAATCTGTTTGATTATATTCCGTCGGTTACTCTCCTCTTCAGCCCACGGTGAGTGACTGATAAAACGTAGAAACGCACTTTATAGCATTAGGACTTAGTTTGTGTCCGGTTGTTATTATCTTGATTGTGCCTTGGCATACTACATCAGTGCTGTGAAAGGTTTTTTTTTCTTTGTTCTTTTTAAATTTTAACCAACGACTGAATGTTTTGTTGTGAGTGATGGACGGTTAACTTAACGCGATTTTTAGCCAATACCATTTGTTGAGATACAAGCGCTCGTTTCCTTTTTTTTTTTTTTTTTTTTTTTTTTTTTTTTTTATTTTCCTTTTTTTTTT
>Ga0058701_10004092_pt1 | contig 11755 bp, 6 predicted proteins | sample AgamicOrMae_FD_97039 | JGI IMG/M metagenome (GOLD analysis project Ga0058701, IMG submission 97039) | Agave microbial communities from Guanajuato, Mexico - Or.Ma.e | ecosystem: Host-associated > Plants > Phyllosphere > Phylloplane/Leaf | place: Guanajuato, Mexico | collected 2012-06-04 | reverse complement strand
GGCTGTAGTCAAAATTCTGATTTCATGGATATCGCTTTTAAAACCGAAATATTTTCATGTTTACATAAAACTCCACAGCGTCGTCAATATATCTAGCACTAAACAGTAGTACACTACCTTAAAGATTTTCACCACAAGTCATAAAAATAGCAAAACACTGAAGTAACAGAAAATTCCTGTATTGCACTTCGCGTTTCAAGGACAGAATTGTTTACCTGTTGCGATCCATTCTGATTCAATCTTTTAATTACTCTCCGCGCGTGAATCGACGACAAAAACCCGAATAAACTTGGTCAAACTGCATTAGGTTAGGTTAAAGTCCTTAAAGGTAGGTAAAGACTTTAGGTTCAGTTAACCTAAGTTAAGTCTTGAACCTTGCGCCTCGCTACCGCCCTGTTCAGCTGTCGCCAAGCCTGATGCCGCTCATTTCTCGACGCAGGCCTGGGCACAAATCTGGCCCTGCGGGCCAGCACGCGGGCCAGACTCGCAGCGGGCCACGTATCTGGCCCGCTGTGTTACTGCAGCGGTAGTGGGGGAGCTGCTTTGCCAAGAGGCGATGGAGGGGGGATCTGGCCCGCATGGCCCTGGCCCGCTATTGCGAGTTCTGCCCGGGCCTGCTCGACAGCCATGCGGCACTAGGTTTGTCGGCCGTATAGTTAACCTAATAATTAGAGAGGTGCCTTCTAACTCCGCTCGGCTTAGCGACGAAAGGTAAAACAGAGATGGAAAATCTCACACTACAAACTTACATAAAGCATGAAGCGTGTCTTAAAATACAATGAAAAATCCTTGAGAGTAACGATTTCTTTCGTTTTGATAGCCTGAGGAATTTCGAGCAATCATGAGTTGCACGCAATATTTCAACATAGAGCTTCGATTTTTGAATAACTTCTGTTCGGCACCGAAGGAAGATTAATAACTGACGCCCTCAGTGTTGGGTAGTCCACTTTCCATCCCAATGTCCTCTACTGAAACTTGAACGTTTCGACTACGGTACTTGATGAATAGAAACCACGGTATATAACTTCGCGTGCAGAAACCATAAGCCCATCCTCAGTTAACGCCAAGGTACTTGATCAAATAATCCGATCATTACTTCCACACATCATCTTGGCGTGTATACCACACACGCATATGGTACGGTACTAAAGTAATGTTACAAAAGCCGTACCTTCATTCATTCGAAACTAGCGAGGAAATTGCTTTAGATGAATCTGCAACGAAGAGTTTTCATAAACTACGCATTGTTTCTTACCTTTGTTGTTAATAACGGAAGAATGGTTATTAATAAAAAAATTATGCATAATATTAGGTAGGGAGGGTGTACCACTAAATAAATTTCGGCTCTTTTTAAGTGCGTCGGGTAGAAATAAATCAACTAAACGTAATCAAAAACTTTCAGTCACGCGCTGTGCTGGCTTTGAACCAAAATCAATGGGTCTCTGGCTTCATTCACAAGAATGCGTAAAGAGAGAGAGGTTGCTGTCAAAATTATCATTTGGCAAGGGGAAAAAAAAAGAGATCGCAAATGAAAATGAGATGGCGATGGTTATTGAGCTGACCCGTACTCAATCACAGTATGCGCCGATCATTTCCGGTAACCATTCGCTCATCATACTTCGCGATTCCGTAATTTTTAAACGCGGTTAACTTTAAACTAGAAGCGTAATCAGGCTTAGCGACAGCCGTGAGGAGCGGTGACAAAACGATGTACTCTACGAGACGCGTGACCTAACTATAGTTAACCTATTGGTAAACGTAACATTGGTGGTTAACAGTTGTAACATTAATCCTTTATGAGGAATTGCACCAGGGTGGAAAACAAGACGTAGAAAATGCCACTTTAAAAATTTACTGTGTAACGTGTTACCGGGTGTCTGGATTTTAAAGACAATAACTCAATCCCGAGTCGTGGGCTGGTAATGTTAGCGACACTGACCAAACGACATATGTATCACTGACTACGCGGGCTTTACTGTACAGTAAGCGTCCAGAGGTACCCATCGTTAAGGCTCGGCTTAACATGTTTAACAAAAAAACAAAAAAAACAAAAAAAACAATACCACTAATCTCTGAGACGTTTGCACCACTGGAACATGGCGATTGCATAGATAACTTGATCGTTTCAGTTGCAAGACGCCAAAAACAGTGGAATATGGAAATTTCGAGTCAAATGGGACCTGGTTTACATTTAGTTTTCAAGATATGGGACAACCGAAAACTATCTAAAACAGGGGTTTGTTTTCCCAGTGTTTGCAGAGATAGGAGGGATAGTCTCGTATTCACGGTGAAACCTGAACAAAAGTAGATCTACAAGTAAAATCACCGATTCAAACGCTGCTCCGCGCGAATCGACGACAAAAACACGCATGTCAACAGTACAACCGAGTAAGTGAGGTTAACTCATATTAGGTCAACGTCCGTCCGGCGAACAACTGTTTATAAGGTAATAAGAACGGGCTTGGCCCGATCTAGTGGCCGTGTACTCTAATGACCCTGTATTCTACAAGTACAGGGTCAGTATCCCGATCCGCTGACCGGGTAAAAATAAAGTTCCTCTAAAACCAGCACAATTTTTTGAGACCGTTTATTTTATCGTAGTTACCTTGGAAATATCATTAAGGTAATTTTAAGGGAAAGTTCGATAGCTTGAAAAAACACGCAAAACGCGAATTTTACAAAGATTGAGCAAATTCTGGGCATTAAGATATATTTTTCTCTGTTATTTCCACAGTAACACCCTATTTTCTTTATCTGTATTCTTTTACACGGACAAGGTTTGCCTATTCTTTTGCACGGACATGGTTTACCTAAATCTAGTTTTGTATAAAATCTACCTAATAAATCCAATTCTAAAGAGAAAAAACACATTTAAATTGACCGTACTTTCGTAAAGACCACGTGTTTTTCCTCAATTTCAAATCCATTTCGTTCTTAGAATTTAGTTCGTTGACTCCCTTTTTTTTATGCAATATTATGACGTGTCTTGACGTAAGGAGAGTTTTTAGACTAACAAGTTGCTTAATTTCTGTCCACGACCGAGGTCGTTCCTTCTACCTTCAGTGCCACGTGCCTCGCTTCGCTAACGCTCTACTCGGCTGTCGCCAAGCCTTACGCCGCTTTGTGGTGTGCGCGGCAGTATCTGCTGCCGGTAAGTTACTTAAAGTCGCTAGACGGCCGTTCGGCAATGAAAGGTGGAACAAAAGGAAGAAAAAAAGGCTCCTTTCAAATTTAAATTGCGGGTGCGCTTGGCGCTCTCTGACAGGAAGAGTCAGTGCCACACTAATGCCGGCCGGCCGGCCGGCCAGCCATCGCGGAACACGAGAGAATCGTGCTTTCCGCTTGACGGGCCAGCGCAGGCAACGCCGAGGCAACGCCGAGGCAACGCCGAGCCGAGCTTGCAATGCCATTACATCATCACTAACTCGGGAGTCTTTGGTTTGGGACGCCGGAGCGGCCTTGAACCGGTACAACCGCGTCACGCCGAACTACTGACCAAATCTCACTTCGAATTTTGGTGACTCACTGAATTCAGATTCATCGATAATATTGCTTTTGCTGATTTTCGTTTCGAACGCGCGCTTTTCTTTCTAGCCGGTGCTAAGAAACTTTTGACAACTCGGCGAGCCACACCCCGCAGCTCTTATAAATAGAGAACAGCGCCGGTTCTTTATATAGAGGGAGTGAAGTCACTGAGCGAGGAGAGTGGAGAGCCAAAACTTTAACATCGGAAGCTGGCAATTTCACCGGCGAGATTAGCTCTGTCTGATCAATCACCTAAACGCGTACAAATTATTTGGACCTTAAAACAATAATTAAAATAAAATAAAAAGATTGTCGCCGTCAAGAACTTTTACGTACAAAAGTCGCGATCTTTGTTGCCGTTCAAAGTTGTTGATGTCTTTCTTTTCTTTTTAAAGTTAACCTCATTGCTCAACATATTTTAAGGCAACATCAAGTAAAATGTAAAATAAAAAAATAAAAAATAAGGTAACGTTCCGGAAAATCTAAAAAAATAAAACATACGGTTTTGAAAAGCTTATTCTTTGTATCTTTTTCTTTTATTGTTTTGTTTTCCTGCAAGTGGCCCTAGAACACAAAAAGATATTAAATAATCTCGAAGAACGCGTTTTTAACAGTTACGAAACGTAAAATCGTAGATAGTTTGAATGACAGATTAAAATGAAACGCCCGAGTATATTTACATTTGACGAAAAAACGGTTATTGACCCTGGTGACGAGAGCCGGCAAAACTTATCGGTTTATGATAAATAGATTGAGATCTATTTACAGCCAACGGACATTTTTTTGTTTTTATTCGTCGCTTGTGTTGGCCATGCATATGCATTTACAATTATTAAATAATCAAAAAACTCGAAGCCCACAGCAAAGCAAAATTCTTACGACGCTCATTTTCATGAAATGCTTCAACATGCAAAGTATACCGGTACCGGTAGCCGTTAATGCCAGTGCGAAAAATGCGAATTGGCACAAAGTGATGCCCGGCAGTGCTATCAAAAAAACTATCCCTATCGTTAAGATCAATGTAGCTCCGGCCCTTCTTAGAGAGGTATACTAATTTTCATTCGAGCAATCGTAATAATAAAGATTTTAAGTCAAAATAAATAATCCATAATTTTAGCAGTAAACGCACAGAGAGGACGCAAGTGCTAGTCAGCTAGGTCTTAAGGTAATGCGGACCCGTTCATGTAGGTGCAAATTGATGACAAGAACGTCTACTACAGAGTTAACATTTCCTAAGAGTACTTTCGCGAGTCCAAGAAGAATTTCTGTCTACTGTGCAATCATTCAAATGTTTCGTCGTTTCCTTTTGTCCGCTGACAAAACGAAAGAAGTCTGTGCTTCGGTAACTTGGAGGTTGCGCCAGAGCACCGCCCACTCGGATCCTCTTATCGATTCCAGACCATAGCGACAAACATTCAGTCCTTTTCGTTTGACAATCCTCCAAAACTGCAGAGGATGCGCCAAATAGTAACATATCGTAGATTCACATGTTCCACTTTGACAAGAGGCAGTTCGGTGTCTCGGTACTCGATCAGGACACCTGGACTTCGAACACAAACAAATCAACCGCGACTTGTTTTTCATGGGTACCTATGAAGACACCTTCACGCCTTGTTAACACTCGAGATGGCTCTAATGAAAGTCACACCGGAGTAAAATGGGACTGTTATGATTTTTGAAGGTTAGCTTGAAATCAAGTGACCGATGATTATTCATAAATTGGAAGAGATTTTGAAAATGTACAACGGGTACACTATGAAAGCTTTGTAAGGAGGCCCTGAAGTTAAAAATGTATAGAAGCAGGATTATGTATTTAAGTTTACTAGGATAAAGTAAGTTACTTGTTGCGTGTAGCACTTACCTTGCGCCATAGTAGTTAGGATAGTTTCGACGAGTTAAATCCTAGTTTAGACGCTGCCTCACAATGCCGGCTGATTCTCGACTAACCGGCGACTCCTCGTCGCTACGGCCTTCCCTTCCCCTTCCCTTCCCTCCCGCTCCTACCTTCAGTCATCAAAAGCATCAAAAGCCACGTCACGCATGCGCCCGACGCGGCGGAAGCGGAAGAGGGGCGGGGAGGGGAACTATTCCCGCCTTGACTTAAATTGTGTTGGTGGTGGGTGATGGACTCGTCCAGACTTTCTTAACAAGCATCATTTTTGCATCGGGATTTTAGTCAGCAGATCGGAAGTCGGCCCGATGAATCAGCAACGGATTGTGTCATTGCAGATTTAGCTGTTATGGTGACTATGAAGTTAACTTGCCTTAACGCAGGTTCCGTGCGTTGGAGTCACTTGAAATAAGTTCACGCCAGTCTTCGTGCAGAAGGCCACGGCGGCGTCTCGCAAACCGCCCACATATTTCTCGTCATTGTAAAGCACAATAAGCTAACTAGAGTAATAAGTAAGTCGATTCTCGTTATATCGACCATAAGTACTCTCATGTTTCGACCTAATCTAGAATGCGGCCCGTGAATAGAGCAACACGCGGATATTATTGACCCAAAGACCTTGTGTATAAAGACTTACTCTTACGGGGAAATACGTTACAAAGTTTCCGCCTGTGGACACCACAGGCGACGGGCCTCACTTTTCCGTCGCCCACGCCACACACACTCGTTCCCACGTTCCATGTCAGCCCCTGTCAATCGAAGAGTAGGCAACCCACTTAACGCGCAAGAATCGCAGTTGCCTACCGCTTAATGACACTTTCCGTAATGCTGCGTGTGCAAGTAACCTCGGTCTAAAAATCTACTTTACTCTGAACACGGCTTCCAAAACCTACCAATACACTTCAAAATATAGTACGCAAAACTTTATTGCGGTTAAATAAAACTCAACACGTTATTCGCCGGTCAAAACCATTACGGACTGTTTCTACAACATCACCAATCGGGTAAGATTTTTTGTCGTTGAAAAGCTGCATCTGTTTTGAAAATCGTTATCATGATATTTAAAATAAGGGAAATACTAATTTAAGATATAGGTATACTTATTACGTGAAAAACGGGGAATTCTACTTTACGCAAAAATCTGCGCGGGGGTCCAAAGCGCCAGCTAACATTTATGTGGCTTGCAGCACTGTTCTCTCCAAAAAGTTTTCAGGTAATTCTTAGAAAAGAAGTGCCTCAGCCTTTGCCAAAGAATCGTCCTGTGCGCCAATTTTTCCGTGCGTCTTCTGCGATTTTTCCGAATCCACGTTGACAATAATAAAGGAAAATCCTCGAAAAAGCGCCCTGATACGATTTAATAATTCTTTTTTTATTCTTTTTATCATCTTTTATCAGTTCCGCAGTACGTTTACATAGATCACCACTGCATTGTACCCTGTGGAACCACGCCAACCATCAACAGTTTTTTTTCCAAGCGTTCCGACATTGAGACAGTAAACACGAACACTGGAAAGGGAAGTATCAGTCCGCCCAAGCCCGGTCCAGTCCAACCCGACCCGGCTTCGCCGCATCGTCATGCTTGCCACCTGCCTGTCCGCTCTTGCTTCTAGGCCAGTCAGCATCCCATACAATATTGACCAATGTCCGATTTTAACTACAAATCGTGCAGCGCAAAAATTTTATATGATGACTAACATGTGAGAACAGAAACTCAAAAGTTTTGCGACTTCGTCCATCCTTCTAAGTGTTACGAATTTCATAAACAATGAAAAATACGTTTCGTAGTGGCATAACAAAGCATGCGAAAAATCAAACCGCTACAGGAGTGAACGCTTTTCTTGGAAATAAACTCTTTAGTTAGAAAGGGGTGATATTTACTTTTTGACACTGACTATACCGTCACCATCTAACTCATCGGGGTTTACATCATAGCCAACGAGTATTAAATAAGAAAAATTGCGAGAAAGTTAGGATCGCCTTTTTGAAACGTTTTTGATATTACTATTAATTTCGAGTTTAAGGATGGCTTGCTTCAGCTGACTCTTCTTTACATAGAAAATAATATAGACAGATCGAAAATATCTTTCCGGCATAAGTCAACTTTGAATGGGATTCTGTCAGTTGGCGTTCCGGCGGACTTAGATTTCTAGGGACGCGTACACAAACTTGTCATGACACACGGATATCACAGAAGGAAACCAATGACACAGGGGAAAAGAGATTGTGTCCAAGGTTTAAAAGTCTATACAGAGCAGAGACATCTCCGATAACCACTCCAATAGGAGCAAAATAAAATATAAAACGTCGGGAAGACATACAACATCAAGAAAAGAACATCAACATATAGAAAAGGGATTCAGATTCAGATCTCGTAGTTGCGGAATTTGTTGACCACGTCGCTCGGTGCGTTTGAGTCCCATTTGACGGTTCCATGGGCGCCCCAGTGGATGTTGGCGCCGCCCTCAGAAGCGCGGCGCCGAGCCAAGTCAGAGTTGGACGACGCCGCTCCATCGCCGCTCCCCGGAAGCATCCGATCTTTAGTCTTCGGGGTGGCCCAGTGCATGGACTACGCAATCAACAGCACCCCCGATAAGTTTATCGTAACATCATTTTGCCGACACAACGCCATTTTCAATATCTACAATGCATTTGATGGTCCCACAAAAACAAAATGCCTGACCTCTATTATATCCAGGCCTCTATCAAATCTGATTGTTGAAAAAAAAACAACAGAAAACTCGAAATGGCATGATTGTTGTTTTAAACATTGTTGACACATGATACATATTTAACCTTGATAAATCTCACGTGAGGGGGGAGGGTTGTCTCTGAAATATCACGCGTGCTCACACGTGCGAGGTCTCTGAAATCTCTCAAGGGGTCAGGAACGGGCGGAAAATAGGACAATCGTGCCCACGATGTGAACGGCTCGAATTGCAATTAAAGGCGGAACTCAAGCGGTAGAGCCATCTTTCTACTTTACGTAGGGCAGGGCTGAACTCTGATTGGGAGTACCGGTAACAACGGACGGGCGCTTCTTATTTTCTCAATTGTGTAGAATTTAATCACTTTTTTTTTTTACCTGCTGAGCGTGCTCTTTGAATCCAAGCCATTGTTTGTAGCTGACCGCCATACCGCAGTTTCTCCATTTATCGTAGTTCCTCCGCTTTTCTGGATCCAACAAAGTCTCCTTGGCCTCCTGGAAAATAAGTAGGAAGATTACTGCGCCTCTGTATGGCGGAGAAGAGAGCCTCATATAGAGATGAGAGGCGATAACATATTTCCGCGGTATGCGCTGATTCTTAGGATGTATAAAACCAGCAACGCTGATTGGTGGGATGCAAGGGTGAGGTCACAGTGGACGCATCTCTACCTACGAGGAAGCAGAGTAACAAAGAAATGAGAAAATCAAGTAGAGTACCTGGAGATTCTGGAACTTTTTCTCTGCCTCCTTGTCTCCGCCATTTTTGTCTGGGTGGAACTGAAGGGCTCGTACCTTGTACTCTGTGCTGATTTGTTCGGGCTGGAACAAAAAGAAAAAAATCTTGTTACCGACGATTCCGTGCGCCGCGGGCTAAACGGAATGCGAGGGAAATGCAAATAGGCTATCGAGCTGATTTTGCTTGTTGCTTGCTCGACTGTTTTTCTGTGTCACTTGTAATAGCATCTCACAAGATACCCGTTACTTTGTAAGAACCATTGGGTAGAAAAGACACCATTGTGCATTTCCTCTCCGAGAACTTCTTTTTTCATAGAAAAAGAAAGCTCAATAACAAATTTTAGTGCTTCTCACTAACGCTTTCCTGTTTTGGCAAATGGCAGATGCTGACAATGAGCCGATTCATGGAAAAAAAGAATATCCAGTTACACATGAAGCCCGTACAGCGCCAGAAATCGAGACCCAGGCACGAGTTCGCTTCGAGCCGCCATTTTAAATTAATTGATATCCCGGGTTGAACATGTGTCCATGTAATGTCCAAGGCGAAATTCATGCCAAATAACCATTCACTAAGAAAAATCGAATGGACATCCATGATGCATGGACACTGGACATGACACAGAGACAGGGCAGTCCATACGCATATTTTATTGAATTTATAATTCTGCATGGATATTGCATGGACACTTTGGAATGCTCCAAGCTTCAACCCGGGATATTTTTGAAAACGGTCGCCTTACGCAGATTATATCATACCTCTGTCATCATAACAGTACTATCATATAATGTATCGTATCATATCATGGTAGGCCAATGTCTTTCTCCCGAAACGACAGATCCGCTCCGATTCACGATTTCATTCTGTCATATTTCCTCGGCAGCATTTGAATAATCTCATAAAACCAACTATTCCCCAAATGAATGTGAAAGTTTCATCAAACAAAACTGATAAGAGTTGGAAGTTGGCGCTAAGGCTGTTGCCTAAGACTAGATGAAGTCCACTCCTCTTGTTGGGTTAAACGATTAAACGTCCTGACTCCGCCCTCCGCTAACCGATTACGAGCCATCATCACAAGTCAACTCTCTGACGCGATTGAACTCGATAAATCGTTATTTGCCCCCATTGTTCCGCGGGATTGGCCTCAATATCCAACCGGCCGTCTGGACATTATCTGCCTTCTGGACACAGCCAACTCCCACTGCAAAATCAAAATAGAAATCATCCTCAAAATCCAAATAGAAATCACTCCTCCGCGGTGGACCCAACTTCAAATTATCAACACTGCATTTTATACAATTTACAAATTTTCGTTGCCGAGCGGAGTGACCGTAATTAATAAAAAGTAATTAATAAAAAAATGATGATAAAATATGCATAAATAAAATGAAACTAAGGTGCAATCAGATCGTTAAATACGTATTTAGTAATGAATTAACCCGCCTACGCTGTCGACGACACACGTAAACATGTTTTCGTATCTCTAGATTAACTGGTTATTTGGCAAATGTAAGCGATTAAAATGAGTCATTTTAAGCCGTCGTACTTAATGCTCCGTCGGTATATGAGATTTTCTACGTTGATCCGGTGATCGTTATGCATTCACTTTGATGCGAACGAGGCGAGCGCCCTCCAATGGCGGCCACGGGGCCGACGCGGGGACGACGGATCTCCGACACAGAAAATCTTTTCAAAGAGGACAAAATCCGGTTTAATTAATTAGGACTGATGTTCACTGGCTTTACAAAACCCAACAATGCGAGCGCAATAACAGGTACTTCCCATCAATGTGCGTCTTGCGGTCACGGTACAGAATGCTACCTAACCTTACTTCATCAAGGCCAGCTACCCTCCATCAAGAACTTCCGACAAAGTCTACGTCGGAAAACATCCTCCTCTCGTTGATAACGGGGCCCCGCCGAAAACGGGGCCGAAATAGGGCCCTATCGCTCTTACAACGACTGATAATGATTTCAAGTTTGGAGGTAGTTTCAAGTGGGATTCGCCCTGCGGACTGCGGACCTGCGCTTTGGAATATCATTTGCCTTTGAACCCAACTGTACTACAAGAGGCCGTTCCGACTCACTATGCACATTTTCGTCCACCGACTATTATTTTAACCCGGAACCTACACGTGCTATATTATTCTGAAGTTAAACAAACGTTAGCACTGAGCTGAAGCGACAAAACTTAATTTCAGATCAAATCTCTTCATCCTTTATTCAGGCAATAACACACGCTACAACAAGAAGAGTTCATTGCGCCAAAAAAAAGGTGAACCGGATAAGAAAATTTTCAAGGTAGCCTATTAAATAAAGAAATTACAAAGAGAGTCTACATAGTTTGTAGAGATACAAGGATAGTTTATTCCATGAATAACTTACGAGTTTGTATTGGGATGCATTAGAGTACACCCCCAGTTAACAAGAATGGTGAAGCCCCTAAAGCCTTGACTTACGCCTCCTCACAGAATCTTTACTCGTATCAGCTACGTGTTGCTAAAATATCACTTCATACTGCAAACCAGGCACGCTTTCGAAAACGAACAAAACTCTTTGATCAATCCATAGGCAATATGAAAATTCGTGCTCCCGGAACTCTGTTTTATTAAAAACGCAGTTTCTTGCAGGGCTACAATCACGCGCGTAGCTGTCATAAGCGCCAAAAAGCACAAGCGCCAACGCCGTAAGCGCCAATCCGTAACCGCAAAAAGTAGAAAAGTCGCAAACGCCAAAGTTCTTAACCGCAATACTAACCTTACCTAACCTAAATTAACCTAACTTAACCTAACCTAACTTAACCTAACATAGCTTGACCTAACCTAACCTATACGAACTTTGGCGTTTGCGACTTTTCTCGTTTGGCGGTTACGGACTGGCGCTTGCGGCGTTGGCGCTTGTGG
>Ga0058701_10004091_pt1 | contig 11756 bp, 7 predicted proteins | sample AgamicOrMae_FD_97039 | JGI IMG/M metagenome (GOLD analysis project Ga0058701, IMG submission 97039) | Agave microbial communities from Guanajuato, Mexico - Or.Ma.e | ecosystem: Host-associated > Plants > Phyllosphere > Phylloplane/Leaf | place: Guanajuato, Mexico | collected 2012-06-04 | reverse complement strand
ATAGGTACCCATATTTTCCGGTGTAACGAGTAAAACCAATTCCGTATGAGTGTCTGCCGCCCCCATTTATGGCGCCCCCCCCCCCCTGGGCCCCTCACCGGGGCGCTCTTTTGTGGCCTTGCCCTCTTTGGTTGAGCGGCGCGCTGCGGAATTACGACCTGTTGCGGCGTTTACGATGGTTTGAATGGCGAGCGATATGCCGTGGGATGGTGCGGGCCCCGCTGCTGCCCCGCCGCGCCCTGGGCCGCCGTCGGGCGCCTTCGGGAGCCCTCGGGCGCCAACGGCCGCCGGCCATCGCCGCCCGCCTCGGCCGTCATCGACGGCTGGCGGTCGTTAGCGGCAGGCCGCTCAGGGTGAAGACAGATCGTTTGGACGTTTAGTGTCGTTTTCCACAATTGACAACGATGACGCCTTCATTTCGGCGAACCGCACTGTGAATTCCTAAGGTTGCATTTTCTAGCGCTCGTTTAATACTTTTCACTGCCGAGCAGAGCGGAGTGATAGCGGACAGAGGCACACGACAACCAAATGTCGAAGTACCTGTCGTCTACTAAGGGATACCAACGTGGTATCGCTTTTTAAGGTGCCTTGTGTGTCGCTCCGTTACCGCGATTTGTCGCTCTTCGCGTGATGCCACTTCTCGGCGGCAGTTAGTGCTACCTAAGCGTCATTAGGCTTGGTGACCTGTAGGTTAACTTAGGGTACGCAGTAAAAACAAAATCCAGTTTTGGGGAATGCTCAACCTGTTTTGGGTGTGAAACCAAAATGGGGATGGTACGTATTTTGGGTATTTTCAAGGTAGGCCTTTGTTCAGCCGTCATGCAAAAGGTCTCGGCGAGAGCTTTCCATTGATGTGGCTGAACATAGGTCTATGTTGAAAAATTACCAAAATACGCTCTACCCCCGTATTAGTTTCATACCCAAAACAGGTATTGCATTCCCCAAAACGAGGATTTATCTCGATTTATTTTCAGTGTGTAGGTTCCTTGTGTCCCGCTTCGCCACCGCTCTGTTATGGGCTGTCGCTAAGTTTGATGCCGCCAAGGAAGCCCAAGCATGATCAGGCTGAACTTAACCGAAACCATTAGTTTAAGTTAATCTAAGGTTAGTTTAAGTTGCATGCCTTATGCCTCGCTCCAATGTCAATCCGCTCTAGCTTGGTGACCCATATTCAAACAAAAAATGGATATGCAACCTCTTAAATTTACAGTGCACCCACAAAATTAACGCAGCCACGAATTCTTGGAGATTTAGTCTCGTTCACATATTAGAAACTAAGCCCTATTTTTTTGGTATGGATAAGGTAAAATAGGGGAAGAGTGTAATTTGGTTATTTTCCAAGATACTTATATGAATAGCCATATCAATGGAGAGCTCTTGACGAGACCTTTTCATTGATATGGTTGTTGATGGGTGTATCTTCAAAAATAACCAAATTACGCTCTCCCCCTGTTTCGCCTTCGAGCCTGGGTCTACCTGAAGCTTGGGTTAGTTTTTACTGTGTTCGTACCTGTTGAGGACTGCGATGTCCCCTCCAAATATATTCGTGCGAACTAAACAAACAGCAAACTCGGCGGCCGGTTCGGTTCTAAATGAAGAACAAGTGATTAAACACTTGTCTGGGAATAAAACAATGGTGGAAATATGTCGCGAAATAAGAGGAAGAGTAGAGACAAGAAAATGTTTGTAGATGGCGCCATTGCATCGTAAAGTTCGTCTTGTTGTTGTTTTCCCTGCAGTCGTTTCACTCACCCGTAGGTAATTAAATGTTCGTACCACTATGCCCTCGCATTATTCCTTTTATACTCATCTTTTGTTTCATGTCCCTATAGCTGTTTCACTCGTACACACTGCAAACAAGCAATAAACTACTCCAGAGAGGCTCCCGAAAACTTTATGAGCTTTGCAAACTTCAATATTTAAATAAATATTGGATGTTTTTATTGAGAGCAGAGGATTTTTAGCCTTTGTTGCACACATGTATCGTAATATCAGCGGGTAGAGAATCTACAGGGTTTCAAAAACTGGGGAATAACAGGGTGCTTTTCTTCATACCGGGAGCTATGTACTTTTTATTTTAAAAACCGCGAATAAAAATCAGAGAATGGCTTTTCTTTAAAGGTTTTAAATTCCCAAAATATTTCGCTCCCCTCGCTCGCAGCTCTAATAAATTGTATAACCGTATAGTTGACCGGGAAAAAACTTTTTTTTTGGGGGGGGGGGAATCCCTATGTAGACTCTCCATGAGTTGCATGAACCATATTATCTGCTGTCGTGTATGATCGATTAGCTGACGGGCTTAAAATATTTATATTTGCTAGATTTACGGACATAAGCCTGTCATCTGCCTTGCACAGTTAAAGCGGAACATTTGTTTAGGGAGTTCTACACAAAGTTTTGGGTGTGAAACTAAAACGGGCTTACTTATTCTATGGTAATTTTTCAAGATAGACTTACGTTTAGCCATATCAATCAAATCGTTTCGGCGAGAGCTTTTCATTGATGTGGCTGAGCTGAGATCTTTCTTGAAAAAACCTAAAAGAAGTACGGTACTTTACCCGTTTATGTTTCTCATCCAAAACAGATTGCTATTCCCTGAAACGGGTGGTTTATGTTCTTAGTATGAAACGAAATAGCGCGAAGGATCTCCATATCGATAAACCTCACTGGTCAATGAGGTTATGGGTAATATGTAACCATATGATTTTTGTCCTGTGAATTTCAGCTGTGTAGTTATTTGTGATGGAGTTTCGTAGGCGTCCCCGCTAAGCAGGCGGGGCGCTGCCGGGTACCAATAATTGAAAACACTCGTGGGCGTAACCATTTTCAAAGGTTTTCGCGGTAAAAGTGGAAGTCGTGGCTAAGGCAAGCCCGGATGGCTGCAGTGCAGTCCGTGCCGCGCTGGGCTGGTCAAAGGGCCCCCGAAGGCCCATTGTATGCAAATTCAGGTGTTGGGACACCGCTGATCCCCCATGTAAATCCGCCTCTTGGATGCATTCTTTGCACGCTGCCTGCGAGTGTTTATCCGCAGTGGGAGGGTTATCGCAACCTGTGCCCGCCCGCTCGTGACAATACCGGGAAATTTCAACCACAGAGAAAGTACGCGCAAGACTTACCACCCTCAACATTCGTTTTGTTGTTGGAGCTCGAGTCTTTTTAAGTACTCAATTATAGACATCCTCTCAATTTGAGAAGAGAGCATCTTGAGATGATTGTCTCTAAAATTAGTTATTTTGTTTCGTCATGAAGAAGTATTGGAAAATTGAGGATATTACTACCTCATTTACGGAGCCCTCCCGATTTTTTAAAATTAAAAATGTTTTTTAAGGAGTCCTGTACCGGATATGCAGGTTGCGGGAGTGTCGCTTTTTTTCAGATATATCCATGAGTAGCCCTCGGCTGAAAGCTCTTCGCCGAGCTTGGTATAGCTTGATATAGCGTACCTCGAAATTAATAAAAATGTGCTTTTCGTTGACCTTATTCATACCCAAAACAAGTTCGATATTTTCTAGTTAAATCATTTTTATAAAAGTCATTGCTTTACGTGCAGTGCTGTTGGTGGGATCAGCGCGAAAACCTTCCTTTTCCATCACTGGAAAAAAAAAATCTTAACGACTCCTCGCAGCATTTTTTTTTATCACATATAGAATCTCTTAAGATGTTTTCAATTCGGAGGTATCCGAAGAGGTTTTGTGTTCGAGTGTACCGATATTTAACACCATTTCTAAACGAGAACATATACATCGATGTAGTTAACATTGGCTCAATTCACACGCCAAAACGTCTATAAAATTCAAAATTGTAGGAAAAGTTATGCACTATTTATTAATGCTGCTGTTATGTTCCGGCTGTCTCTAAGTGCCTAAAAGCCTTTTTTACAGTTTCTAATCAAGCGCATTTTCTGGAGGAAGTACTTGAGGGGTCGACAAGGGAGACCGCAGTTGTTACTTTTAATTGAGATGTGCGTTTTCATAAGAGAAAGCCTATAAACCTTATCATAGCGATTTTAAGACATGATAACAGTTTTACAGCATCGTAAAATGTTGATCTAAGGGTAGTTTTGCCAGGCGGCATCTTTCTGCTGCCTCTATTTAACCATCCACTTCGATGCACGTGTCTTAATTATAATAATTAGTTGTCTAACGAAACTGGGCAAATGTAACGCTTCGCATCCGAATTCTCATATTATACACGGGCCTATTGTTAGTATTTAAAAAAATATTCAAAAATGTCAAAGTTTGAAGAAATGGAAGTTATGCTTGGTTGATTTCTTTTTTGGCCATTTTATGTAAATTACCAAAGAATCGACTTATTACTGAAGCAAGTTTAAATAAAAGTAAACGAAAAAAAAAGGTACGACAGTTCAAGACAAATCCTCGAAATAGTTTCACTGCCTACTTGACACAGTTTTTGGTACCGGTTCAGTCGGATCCATTCGTCGTGGGTTGAGCAGCGCATTCGTGGGGTGAGTTTTGGAAATTCCGGAGCGTAACGACATTGTGGATGTCGTGGAAAGATTGTGGGGGCGGTTTTGAGGGTTGAGACTTTGAGGAATGTTAATTAATGAATAGCCGGGCAGGAAAGGGAAGGACAAGAAGACGACGGGACGACAGACCTCAGCCAGTGTCGGTTTTCCTCTCGTGGGAGAAGACTTCTCTCGTTTAGGCCAATGTTGCCAGATTTCGCGACTCCGTCAAATTTAAACGCGGTTAACTTTCGAACCACTTAAGATATCCTTTCAAACATATCCATCTTTGGTTAGCGAGGCTCAAGAGCGTTCCAAAACATCAAGCATGTGCCAGACTTTCTTAGTTCTTTAGTTAAACCCCGGTTAAATTTGAAGAAGAAAAAAACCAACCAAAAAAAAACTCGCAAATTGTGGCCACACTGACGTAGGAAGCTCGTTCTCTACCATTTCTACATTTTATCAACTCTATGTACATTTTATCAACTCTATGTTCTTCGTCATCACACGATCAGCGAATTTTCACTCTTGCCATCTCTCGTATGACTCGTTCTTTACTATACTCTACAAACGGTGGTGGAAAAACTTTAGGGTGCACAGACACATTCCTCCTGTTCCGAAATACATATGCAATCGGAATTCTTTCTTCATCCGGAAACTACCTACCTTGAAAAGCGTCTGTATATTCGCACTCAGCATTTTTGATTATTCGCAATCGAAGCCTGTTTATTCGCAGCTTGTTAGCACTCGTGAAGCCTCCCTTTTGAAATGTGAGGTGATTATTTAGAGTGGCTCTCCGCTGGAGAGTTGAGTCCACCAGTTTCTTTTCTCAAGCACATCTCCAAAATTCTATATGCTAAGGGGATGAAGTGCGCGATGTGGAAGAGGGGGCTCCATTGCCGCACCTTTGTACTTCTTCTCATATCATTCGAAACACGATTGTTCCGGGTGTTGATCTTACGGAAAACATTAATTTCGCTTTACTCGTAGAATCACTTGCTGTGTGTGGTGTCTGAACAGATACACTGCAGGCATGTGGGTTGCCTATTAGATTTGGTTGCAGGGGCACCGCTTAACGAGAGAATCGAGCATCAGATTTCGGGAAGTATTGACGCGATCTTACTTTACCAACCGCATACCGTAGATATCGCAGATTGCGCTGTTAATTTTTATTATTATCTTTTGTATCATTTCTTCCTATTTTACCCGCTCGCACTAGAGAACAGCAAAACTAACCACGTTAATTTTTAAATTTTGGACAAGGAGTCGAACGTAAAATCAAATTAAAACAACTAAAAAACTTGTTTAGCATGACCGCGCTAGATTTTTTCTAAATTAGAAAATGTCTATGATTCAGAACTATCCTATAAACCGGGCATTTTACATAGAAGCAAGTTTTTTATGGTCATTAACCGTAATTATTGCGATACCGGTAGTAAAACTAGCGAAACATCTGCCGTTCCAAACCCGCCACTTAATCGCAACAGGTTTATATGCTGGTAATAAATGCTCATCATTTTTGATAACTGCATTCTCTCCGATGCTCGACTATATATTTGCTTTCTTTTTGATAAAAATAATGGCTCTTTTTAGCAGCCCCCTCAAAGATTTCAGTCTCCATTATTCATCCTTATTACCTCGTTCTTCGTAAATCAACACCAGTAGCTCTTATACGATAGGGACCACCCAGTGTCCCCCAAGCCTCCCCCCTTGTCACCAGGTCCCCCGTCCTAAATTCCTTCCGCCCTTCGGCCTAAAAAAGAAGTGACGGAGTGAGATAGGACCTTATTTTCACATTAAAACGAAAAGTACGCGTGCCTTCTCCCCAGGCCCTGTGGCACAGGCCCTTCGCCTAACACAAGCCTTCCATAGAACCCTTATCCTCGCTGGAATGTGCTGCTGTGACGATGAGAAATTGCGGTGTGCGTTTTTAGCCACTGTTTTTCGTGTTTGTTTGTTTTCATACGCAACAAGTATTAATGCAATAAAGTCTGGCACAAGAAAAAAAAAGGAGTGGGGAATTCCTTAACGCAAGATGAAAGCTGCGTCGGAAAATTAAGTGAAACTTTGAGTCAATTTTTGAATGCTAGCTCCAATTATAAAGGAGATGTGATTTTCGCTTATTTGTAGTTATATTAGCGAGATCCTATTTAATATTTCTTAAAAATACGACACAACAAATAAGGGTAATAGTGTCCTTTTTGAAAATTTCTGACAATGGGAACTCGTCCGATCATCTCATATCGTGCGCATTTAACCGGAGAGCATATGACTGAGGAATTCTCGAAGAAGTTAAGTTACGTAAAGTCACTTTAAGCTAGAAAATCATTCTTATCGACCGAGGAACTTTCCCTAGACACATATTCCGGTTCGGAAATTGTCACAGTGTAATTCACATCTGCAGGTGAAGAGAGAGAAAATCGCTATCATGATTTCTGGAATGACGTTTGTTTCTCTGTCCAGATATCCGCTCCGGATCCCCGCTAATCGGATACTGATACTGAAGATGAAGAGTTGACATATCTGTCATGGCTGACGGCGACAGCAGCGCCGCACCGTTCCGCGCTGCCTCGTTGGGGTGACTTGAGTCGAGATTCAGCGCATGCGTCGATCCGAAGGCGTGGCTTTGGCCCCCACTTACCGGTACACTCTCTCCCAAAAGTCCACTTTCTCCCGTCATATCTGCTTGTATATCGAGCTTTTTTTTTCTTTTTCCTTATTCTTCACATTTGAAGAATCGCATTCGTTATCTCCTCCAACTACTCGTAGTTGATTTCCCCTCATGTCTTAAAAGATCATGTGAATTTCATTAATTATCCAAACTCTTAATTAGTTATACCACCTATTTACTCGTCCTTCACCCACTGAATTCCGTTTTCTTTTACGAAAAATATGCTTAATTTTGGATGAAAATTGACTTTGTTGGAGAAGATCGGCTTTTTTTCTTCTTTGTCTCAATCGCAATCACTTATTGTTTGATTGCTCGATATTACAGCTTTCATTTGGAACGGGTGCTGTTTTCTTCACATTTGTTCAACATGATCTTATTTATTGCTTAAATGTTTCATTCTTAATCATGTGTTTATCTTTAAGAGATGGCTAACTCGAGCGTCAGTGCTTTGCCAGTCGCGTTGCGTCTTTGGCCTTATCTTGACTGCCTAAGAAGTATCTTTGATCTTGGGGATGAAGGCTTTGTCGGCGCCCAGGCTGTGGCCCTCGTTTCGAAGCTCGTTTGTTTCGAGATGCGAGAATTTTATGAAAAATTCGGCAATCACCTTGATCTGAGCACGTAATCGAAGTCCGCGCCAAAACGCCAATTAGCGATCAGTGCCGATTTTGTCTTTCACGCCAGGTGATAGGTGTTTGTGAGGTTAAATTAAAATTCTTGGGGTGAAACATGGTGACCGCGATATTGACTGGTGATCGTTGTTGTTGTCACCCGATCTCGAACATTTCAGTTAATGGCTGACTCGATTAAAAAACGCTCATCTCCCTTTTTTTCTTGTCGTTAGTACGTTTTGACGTATAGCAGCGAGGATTAATCTTAAACTATCAAATCCTGTTCAATGGATAATCTTGTTGGGAATGAGGGATTTTTTCTCTTCACTGCACTATTGTCTGTAAAACTTAAAAAACGGGAAAATGACTTAAAACGACCGATTTTCACATGGCTCACCCATTGCTTCAAATTTTGGTAACTCGCAAAAAGTTACTCGCAAAAAGGGAAAAATGATACAAAAATAGAATTTTGGGCTCAAAATTTGTTTAAGCGTACCTTGAAAATGAAAATCTTCTCTGTATGTAAAATGAAGGCTATAATTTTACTCGAAATTCGCATAATCAGAGGGAATATATGACTAGATATTTGCAAAGGGTCGAGAACCAATGATACTAGTCTAGCTCTGTCAGGAATCATGAGCTGTCATGACGTCTTCGTAACAACTTCTGAATGTGGATCTCTGCGTGCTCCCATACTAATATTTTTTCCGCAACTTAAAAAAATAAAATAAAAAATAACAACCTCCCTTAACTTAAAAACGTGCTGACCATCGTTATACTTCGATCTCATATTGAATGCATAAACACATTCGTTTTGATTACGTACTATGTCTCCCCTGAACTATTCCAAAGCCGATAACGTTCTTACTGATATATCACTAAACCGACTTCTTCCTAATTTAAATTTTATTGATTATAAAAATTACCAAAGGAAACATCTGCTTTTTGTTTTCGAAGAAAATATTTTTGATACAATGAATCTATAGTAATGAATCTTTGCAGTTTAAACGATCAATTTTCTTTTTTTGCTTGTAGAGGGTTCAAAATCTACTGATCAAGAAGACAAAGGCCTTATATATTTTGCGTTATGTGGGCAGATTTGTAACTCATAACACACTCGGCGTTATGTGACAGCCAAAATTTTTTGCCGGTTATTTTCGCAGTGCGGCAGTGTCGGCGTGGCGGCGAGATTGAGCCGACGCGGCGGCGCGTCTGCGCACTGGGCGTATGGACCGCCCCTGGCGGCGGCGGCGTCGTCGGCGGGGAGGCGAAGAGCGCGGAGTGGCGGCACCACGTCGATACCGGGGCGGGGAAGGCAGTCGTGTTGACAGCGCCTGGCGGGCAGGCAACCTGGTGGACGCCTGGACGGCCTGGTGTTCGCGCCATGACGGCACGTGGTGTTCCAGTGTGATGTGGTGTGTGTGGTGCTTCGACGCCGTTTATGTGGATACAGTGTTTGCGCCGGGGAGGTGCCGGTAGCTCGTGACGGTGAGTGCGCGCCGAGGGTCCGCTGCTCAGTTGCCCCTGAAGGAACCGCGTTCCCGATTCCAGCACAACATTTGTCCCCATCGGTATACGACTCGATCACCTAAAATTCTTAGCATTTCAGTACCTCTTGCGTTTTATCTCTCGTTGCCGAAAAGTCCTCCGGTGCGGTGAGGCACAGATCATCTAACCTATCCGCGTCGCTTGCCGCTTGCTTAGGTTATATGTCTTGTGTCTCGCTTCGTTCTGCTCGGATGTTGCCAAGTCAAATACCGCCTACTTCTAGATGGCAGTAATTGCCGCCGAGAAGTAATCAGCTATTCCGATCGGTGAGTTAATTCGTCAGGGTGAGTTAGGTTAAGTACCCTTTTCCTCGCTCCGCTGCCGCTGTACAGCTTAGGTATCACACAAGAGGCCAATCTTTAAATTCAATAGGGTTGTCAGTGTTGCCGAAATTCCCGTTTCCATCAAATTTTGAATGCGGTTTCCGGTAGATGGCCGATGGTATAGGTCGCATGCATAAGTCTAGCAAAAATATACTCTCTCTGTCTTTTTCGCATCGTCAGTCTTCTTCTCTTTGTCTATTAGTTCAGACTATAAGGCACCGATTTTAGACTCGGAGGTAAATATTTTATGTGGGCTTTTCAACTTATAACAGAGATGACTTTGACATTGACATTTTTATTTTTATTTTTTTTGCTCCCTAAAAAGCATTGTTCCGCTAACTTTTATAGCTACTAATTAAAACTTGCATTCGCTCCGCTTTTAGTCATAAGCCTCTGCGTATATAGCCGTAGATTTTAACGGTGATCTTGACAGACTATTCAGTTCTTATCACTCGTCAAAATGCGCGAATTCTTATTTAAATCGCGTTGCAAATTGTAATTTTGATCAACATTAGGCTACTCTGCACTATACATTACTGTGTACAGAGGCTGTCATTCTGGAGCTGGGTGTAATTATCTACTGCAACACAAAAAAATGAAGTGCAAGCTGTATAAGGGAAGGAATGTTCTGAACACCTCCGGGGCTTTTCTTCGAACTTGCGCGAGGAACTTTTTCCAGTCCAACTGGAAATTGGGAAATTGCTCCAATTTTCAATTAGACTTATTTAGGTAATAGCAGATTTTCTCCAATTTCAGGATGTTTTTAAATTCGGAGTTTTCAGTTTATTCAAATGATGATATTTCTTGTCGTTGGAAAGCACGAACCCGGACAAAGTCGCAGGTGACGACCCGTGCTAGGCCATTACCGATTAACGTATCGTAACGGTTGACCCCTCTTTTTGTGCAACAGCAACAGGCTTGGCGTACCGCTATTTCCGAGTAAGTGGTATCAGGCTTGGCGACCGTTTAGGCTTGGTAAACCAGGATGAGATGATGTGCCTTGTGCCGCGTTCCGCTTGACTGGGCGACGAAATTCTGAACGCAGAGATCGATAATCCTAATTTTTCAAACGTACTTTGAAATCAATGAAGTGGTTAGGAACTCATCATATCTTTAAGTGAACACCTAAAAGTATTCTTAGAGCGTACGGATGCCTCCCTCCCTAAACCGAAAGGGCCAGGCAATAAAATAGCTCCCAGCTCTGCCTTAATTTTAGTGTCCGGAATTTAAAGGGAAGATTCTTAGATCCCTTTAATTGGCGCGCCCAGATTCGCCGACTTCAAAATTACGACTCTTACTTGTGTCATAAATTTTGTTGCCAGGTTTTCGTTATGTTGTCCAGAGGCCCATGTTAGCCTCTCTCGCCCTCCGTGAGTCTAGCTATGTCCCTGGGAAGTGCTACTAAATGAAATGATAATCAAGTCGCTTGTAATTGTATTAAAAACGCCTGAAATTATGACCTCGCTGCTCAATTCCGGAGATGCCCACATGGTAAATTTTTAAAGGTTTCACTGTCGTTTCTTTTTGGGTGCTACGTTTTGTTGCCAAGTCGAGCGGAGCGTTAGTGGAACGGGGCACAAACCATAACCTTTCTTAAGTTCACTTAACGGATACCAAGCCTAATGCCCCTTTTGTCGCTGAAGTTCGACCATTTTTACACTGTTATTACGCTTTTTGTAGTCATTTTTGGTTTGTTTTTGGTCATTTTGGTTTAGTGTTTGGAATCTCTTCGCTTTTCTTCGCGTATTATGCACATTTTTACGCGTATTAACCTAAATTTTGTTCGAAGTAATACGCTAAATGGCCACCTCCTCGAATCGGATTCATAAAAGTTGTTCGGGTGATTTGCTAACTTGTACATTTCACCTTCTAGTTTGGAAATTCCTTTTTTTTTGTTTCTTTTGGTTTTAAAAAAAAGGTCCCCCTGGGGGTTGCCAACTCTAGAAATTCCTTTTTTTTAAACCGAAAGGACCCCTGGGGTTAACTAATTCTAGTTTGTACAATTAAGATACTCCTTGGAAGAATGTGTGAATCAGAAAATACATTAATTTCTTCTAAAAACCAAGTAATTCTAACCTTAAATCTTCGAAGATCTAGATTTTAAAGCACTTCATGAATTTTCGCTGTTTTTTTTTTGTTTT
>Ga0058701_10004090_pt1 | contig 11758 bp, 8 predicted proteins | sample AgamicOrMae_FD_97039 | JGI IMG/M metagenome (GOLD analysis project Ga0058701, IMG submission 97039) | Agave microbial communities from Guanajuato, Mexico - Or.Ma.e | ecosystem: Host-associated > Plants > Phyllosphere > Phylloplane/Leaf | place: Guanajuato, Mexico | collected 2012-06-04 | reverse complement strand
GTGTTTTACACATTTAGCTTGGGCGTCAAACCTTTCATATCTGTTTACTCTAACATCTTTCTGAAACGAATGGTTGAGATAGTCGTTCTCGAAGCAGAGTTGAGGTTAAAAGGTTCGTTAAAACGCAATCTTATCTCCAGGTTGTTCAAAAATTTGATGAAGGAAGTGCGAATGTACGCCCAGAAGTTCATCGATCGAGGAAAGGACTTCAATCTTGAGCTCGCGATCAAAACCAAGATCATCACCGATGGGTTACGCTACTCACTAGCCACGGGCAACTGGGGCGACCAGAAGAAAGCGCACATGGCGCGTGCCGGAGTGTCACAGGTAAAAACTCTCTATAAAAAATGTTGCTTCGTCGAAAACGTCGAGTAAACCCTTTTTTTCTCTGTAGGTGTTGAACCGATTGACTTTCGCTTCTACTCTGTCCCACTTGCGTCGCGTCAACTCGCCTATCGGGCGTGATGGTAAATTGGCGAAGCCCCGTCAGCTGCACAACACCTTGTGGGGTAAGAGTTACTACTCACGGAATCTCTCTTCCTAGGATTATTTGATCATGTTTTCATGTGTATACATCGCATTTGTGTTGCGCAGGAATGGTATGTCCTGCCGAGACACCAGAGGGAGCTGCCGTCGGCCTGGTGAAGAATCTTGCTCTCATGGCCTACATCTCGGTCGGGTCCCAGCCGTCGCCAATTCTCGAGTTCTTGGAAGAATGGAGTATGGAAAACCTGGAGGAAATAGCTCCTTCCGCCATAGCCGATGCTACTAAGATCTTCGTTAACGGATGCTGGGTTAGTCTAGCTCGAGATTGTATCAAACGCGTTTTGTTTTGTTTTTCTAATTGGGTTATGATTGCAGGTTGGTATTCACCGAGATCCCGAACAGCTGATGGCCACTTTGAGGAAACTCCGACGTCAGATGGATATTATTGTATCCGAAGTATCTATGATTCGTGATATCCGGGACCGCGAAATCCGAATCTACACGGACGCGGGGCGTATTTGTCGACCGCTTATGATTGTCGAGAACGGCCAGTTGCTTTTGAAGAAGAGGAACATCGACCAACTCAAAGAGAGAGATTACAACAACTACGGGTGAGTTACGCTGTAAATTTATTTTCCACCTTTCATTCACAAGCCGACCGCACAAAGAAGCACTTTATTTAACCTACGTTGACCTAATATTCGCCAAGCTTGATGCCTCTTAAAACAGTTACTGCAACGTACAATTAATCGGCATCAGACTTGGTCACTGCAGAGCAGTACCTACGTTCAAGGCACGCGACCTAACCTAACTTTTTTGCCAACCTAACCCACGCGGTTATAATCTCTATTCCCCATAATGTATTAAAAGCTTAAGCAAGGGTGGAACTACTGAAAAATACTGACTTTGAGGTTAGCTGTGTAAACCTCAGCGTCGCTGTTAGCCAACTTTCTGAGTTGGGTTGACCTCAACTCGGTTGAGGAGTTCTTGATTAGAAAGTGTTCTTCCGTTTTGGTTTGTAGGTGGCAGATGCTGGTGGCGAGCGGTGTGGTAGAGTACATCGATACCTTAGAAGAGGAAACCGTTATGATTGCCATGGCACCGGACGATCTTCGCCACGAGAAAGAATGGGCTTACTGTACTACATTCACTCATTGCGAGATTCATCCTGCTATGATTCTAGGTGTCTGTGCGTCTATTATTCCTTTCCCCGATCACAACCAAAGTCCTCGTAACACCTACCAGGTACGTTAGACTTCGAATACACGCGAAACATAGGAAGATCCTTAGAATGAGTTGTTTATGCGTTTTAATGAACATGGCAGTAACAATATCCACAGGTCAGAATCACTGATAATTGGGCGTGGAATCCCAAGGCCCGATCTTGGCGCTATCAAGCGGCAACAGCCCGAACTGACGGTCGTTCGGCATGGAGAGGATCGGTAGTTTAGGCTGCTACCGCTAGATGGTGCCAAAGTTTTGGATTCCACAATTTTCCCACGCTTTGTCGAAGAAAAAATACTCTCAGTGTGTGAAAACGGCGATGACCTAACTTCATCTGTGTTTTAAAAAAAAGCGATTTATAAAATTGGGCTTTACCTAAAACTACGACAGCGGACTCAAGTAATTATGTTCTTTTACAAATGTGTTTCAGAGTGCTATGGGTAAGCAAGCTATGGGCGTGTACATAACCAACTTCCACGTGCGGATGGACACGCTTGCTCATGTGTTGTACTACCCTCACAAACCGTTGGTCACAACGCGATCTATGGAGTACCTCCGATTCAGAGAATTGCCCGCGGGCATCAACTCCATCGTCGCCATTTTATGTTATACCGGCTACAACCAGGAAGACAGTGTTATCTTGAATGCCACCGCCGTTGAAAGAGGATTCTTCAGGCAAGTCTAGTATTCTTGCATCATTTTGGCTGGGTATTGTTAAGCCTACACGCTGAAAAAATTAGTAGAGGAAATTCGCTTTAATTTTGAAATTTCACTTCTTAATAGTAAAAAGTGAGCCACTAATTTGCTAATAGTCGGTCACTTTTCACTATTTAGGTGTGAGTTTTCACTCCTAAAGCAATTCTTTTTTCGTGTAGTATTTTCTCATACGTTACTTTATGTTGTGCAGGTCCGTTTTCTACCGATCCTACAAGGACGCTGAATCGAAGAGAATCGGTGATCAGGAAGAACAGTTTGAAAAACCAAGCCGCAACAATTGTCAAGTAAGCCCTAATCCCTACAAAAATTAGACCACAAATCGCATTTATTTTTTTAATATTAGATTCATTTAAAAACCATTTCAAAGCTATAACCGGTCGTCTAATTGATTTGTACGTAGAAGCGCGAACAAAAACTTCTAATTTAGGATATAAACGAGTCGAGTGTGTCCTTTGAAGTAACCCACTACCGCCCAGTGATGCCGTCCGGAAACAGAAAAAAATATTTTAGAGGATCTTTTCAGTTCAGTTTTGTTCCTTTTTAAAAAATATCACCCCTCTGCAAACCTGAATTTTAATAATATAGGCATTTTTCAAAGCTTAATTTTCCGTATTTAAGTGGAAAAAATCCTTCAAATTTCTCTTAAGCTTAATTTCACTCCAAATACTTAGGGCTGTTATGGGTTAATGATTTTTTTTTCAGGGTATGCGCAACGCCCTGTACGACAAACTGGACGACGACGGGATCATAGCCCCGGGCCTGCGTGTCTCCGGGGATGATGTGGTTATCGGAAAGACGATCACATTACCGGAAACCGACGACGAGGTAATTAGTCTCAGAGGAAACTGTAGGATCCGCGAGTAAAAATGAGGATTACTCAGTACGGGAATAATAGCCGCAAATCAAGATTTATCTTCAGATGAGAACGTTATTTTTTCTTGTTTTGTCGAGTATTATCGTAGAAACTATTTCCATGATTATCACTTTCGCGCACTACTTGAGGATTATAAGTGTTTACATGTCAAAAGTGGATCTGAAGTGTAATACCAAACCCATATGAGTCAGCGGAAATAGATTCCATAATTAAAAATGGAGAGTTTCGCACTCGTAAAATTCTCAAATTGACGTATTTATTTATTTTTGAAATTTCTTATTTGTTCTCTGGGAGTATAACTTCTTAGGGAGGACTTGCAAGATAATTTGATGTTACATAAGTTGGGAAAAAATATGGATCATTATCGTAAAAAAGCACTACCCAAATAAGATTATTTTCATGGATGAAATATTTACGTTTTGAAGGGTCTCCGTTTCATTTTAATGTCGATAATGCCGGATTGATTTTTAAAAAAATTCAGTAATGATAACTCAAAGCGAGCGAAGCCCTCAGTGTAGTGATAATAGTTCGTAGAAGTTATAATTTGAAGCACAAACGAGAGGGCTTTTGACTTAATACGGTATCTCCGTCAAAGGACTGTCCACGTAGCGGTGCGGCCCCCTCTTACTCTTCAATATTTGCAGTCTGTTGAAAAGTGCTCTTAATGTTCCGAAAAAATCGTGGGACTTTCAGATAAACGTGATTGGATAATAATCACTGGAATCGCTTATTCCATAATAGTAATTTGGAAAAATGCGTATGAGCAGCGTTTATTTATACTGACTGGGTGTTTTTCAGCTTGAAGGCACAACGCGGCGTCATACGAAGCGAGATGCCAGCACGTTTCTCCGAAACAGCGAAACTGGAATCGTAGATCAGGTTATGTTGACCCTCAATTCGGAAGGCTACAAGTTTTGCAAGATCCGAGTGCGGTCAGTTCGAATCCCGCAAATTGGAGACAAATTCGCTTCTCGGCACGGACAAAAGGGTACCTGTGGCATCCAGTACCGTCAAGAGGTAAGTACGAGTACTTTGCTTAGTTTCCGAATGTTCTCGGAGCGCGTTGAAGTGGCTCGAACTGTGACGTAATCTGTTTTTCTATTTATTTTTTTCAGGACATGCCGTTTACTTGTGAAGGCTTGACTCCCGATATTATCATCAATCCACACGCTATCCCATCGCGTATGACAATTGGGCACTTGATCGAGTGTCTTCAAGGGAAGGTAGGTTTATTTTTTGTTGAGATTTTTTGTTGTTTTTCTGACTCTAATCTGGTTTGATTTCTTTTCGCTCCTTGATGTGGAGTGTTCCGATTTACGTGGAGGATTTTTGAAGTTGATGGACCGGTTTTTTATATTCAGCTTTGAGACTAGAATCTTCGATAACCCAATCTGCGTTTATTGCCGTAAAACTGTACTTCTTTGATGCTTTATCTGAAAATATGTTACGAATTTACAAAAATCTGGGCTTTTCTAATATATTCAAGTAAGGTTATGCCAAGCTGTGCTAATGCAAACTTTTGAACAATCGAAAACTTTCCGTTTTTTGTAACTTTTTTAGTACCGCACGAACTTTTTGTTTGTTAAAACTGATAAATGAAACATCATTAAATTCAAATATATGTCTATGAACTGAAAAAAAAAAGAAAAAGTGTAAACTACCCTGTAAAAATCAGCGGGATTAGCAAAAACTGTGATTTAAAAAAAACAAAAAACTTTTATTAAGAAGATATTTGAGGAACTTTGCCTCACTGAATACTATACACACCCAACAAATTTAAAAAGCAACTCAGATATTAGCTCACAATTTGTAATAAATGTGAGCGCAAACTGAAATATACCCAAAAAACTGTATTGAATGGTGATGATTATTTCTTTATTTGTAGGTTTCGTCGAATAAGGGGGAAATCGGTGACGCCACGCCATTCAACGACGCTGTCAACGTACAGAAGATTTCGACTCTTCTTCAGGAGTACGGCTACCAACTTCGGGGTAACGAGGTGATGTATAACGGCCACACTGGCCGCAAGATCAACGCGCAAGTTTTCCTCGGACCAACGTACTACCAACGTTTGAAACACATGGTGGACGACAAGATCCACTCACGCGCGCGCGGGCCTGTCCAGATCCTCGTGCGGCAGCCTATGGAGGGAAGGGCACGGTAAGTTAACTAGGTCGTTGACTCAATGTCTAGACAGAATGTAGTGCAGACAAGATGACAAGTTGACTTGAGTTAACTTGGTCGATGACGTGAGTTAACTAGATCGCCAACTTTAGTTAGCTCGGTTTTTATGATGTTATGTATGTGGTGATGACTTTAGTCAACTGGATAGTTGACTTGGTGTCTAAGATAGAGGCAGTCTAAAAGTTTGTGCCCCGTTTCAGTGATGGTGGTCTCCGTTTTGGAGAGATGGAGCGAGATTGCCAAATTGCTCACGGAGCCGCGCAGTTCCTGCGAGAACGTCTCTTCGAAGTTTCCGATCCTTACCGTATCCACGTGTGCAACTTCTGCGGATTAATTGCTATTGCCAATCTGCGAAATAACACGTTTGAATGCAAAGGATGCAAGAATAAGACTCAGGTAAGTCATCAGGTTGCCTTACGCTGATACAATATCCCTTTATTATGGGTGATTGACTACCGGTACTTAAGAACTATTTGCAATGATCGAGTACTTACCTACTGCCAAACGAGATAAACCCTAACTTTCGCAAACCGAGCCTGCAGATTCAAAACGGTTTTTCGGACTTTGCGGTTCGAGTTCATGTACCTCGTCTTACCTTCAAGGGATTATGAGTGAAGTGTAGATTATGGACGGCTCGACACGAGATGTTATTTTTTAAAATTAAATATTATATAGTCGTATATGATATCATAGACTAAGAGTGGGAGCTAAAAGAAATCCGAATTTTACTTTTATCCGAAAAGAAATCCGGTGATATTTTCGATAAAGGAAGTGCTCTCTCGAGCCAGTTCAGATTACTACGCCTCATAATCATACTCAATCTGAATAACATCCAGGCTCACTTAACATTAATTTTAGTCTACATAACCTGAACTGAGGCCGCATCGCAAATGTTTAAGACTTGAGTTGATTAAAGAAACCAACTTGACCACGTGACCCAAAATGATGTATCATAGTCGGATCATTGTAGCGATATGCAGGGAATTTTCAAAAAAGCCGATGTAACTGTTTTTTAACCGTCTTTCTCGTTTGAGTCCACATTTTTAAGTGCCATGAAAATGCAACCGACAGGTTATGTGGGTTTTCGTCCCATTTTTGTTATACGATACAGTAGCTCAAGCGATAAAATTTTATACGTACGGCTCAGTATTAGATAATGCCGGTGCAGTGTTAGTCTTATTTTAACAGATAACCTTGTTGTCAACTTGAACTTGTTCATTATCCAAACCATTTACAACCTGCATATCATCTGTAATATTTTTAACTAATCAAGCTCCTCTTTTATTTTTCTAGATATCTCAAGTTCGTCTACCCTATGCCGCCAAGTTACTCTTCCAAGAGCTCATGTCAATGAGCATCGCTCCGCGGTTGATGGTTACTTAAAGTATGCGTTAGCTGGTTTCATATTGTATGTAAATATTATTTATATTTTGTATATAGTGAATGTAATTGTAATGACTGCGATCATTCTATATTAAATAAATGACTTCTTCTTTGTATCTGCTCTTGTTATTTATTTGCGTTTGCCTTTACCGAAAGGCTGGGATAGTTTAATTTTATAGTGATGATGTTCCTCAATTTTCAATTTCATATGCCTTAGGGTATATGGAACTAAAATTTTAGGAACATCGAAGAAAGTTGTCGATTAATAAATGTCCCGCTCTGAATACGTACACTTCGTCTGGATTTCAGCGTGCACTCTTATGCAAGTAAAAACTACCGGTACTTCAAAACTGAATCAACGAGTTATTTGCGCACTATTCTAAGTTTACGCCAAAATTATTTTATATAAGAGAGCTTGATTTATAATCTTTTTCAACACTCAGAATTATCTTATGTCAAGTCCATTTTTTTTTTTTCAGGTGAAATGACATAAGTGCTTTTCATATAATTTTATCTCTTACTACAATTGAAGCGTTGTAAGATATTATCTTCTTCAAAAATTAAGAGAGCTAAAAATCTACAAAGAATCGCGTACAGATAAAATTTAAGGTTTTCAAACAAAGTAAAAAAAAAAATCCAACAGCAAATTTTAGATTATGACTAAAACTTAGATTCAGACGAAAATTCGTAACCTCGACATATATTTTTTCCATAGTGGGGAATGAAGTTGCCGACGAATATGAAGAACAAGTTGAAAAGTCGAATTAAAAACTGTTTATTACATGATAAAATTTTTCGCAAGGCTCTTCGACATTTCTTAAATATATATTTTTACACTATTTTTTTTTAAATCAAATTATGAGAATTTGACTGGAATGCTGGGTGTTCCTGTGACGCCGAGTCCCCGAACTCTGAAGACAGCGCCGGAATCAGGCTTGGCTTTCATTTCAGCTTCAGTAAGACCTGCCTTGGCAGTTGTCACATACATCTCATCCATATTAGGTCCTCCAAAGCAAACAGATGTGACCTGTAGCGCTGGTATGGAAACTGATGACATTAACTTGCCGGTATCAGGATCAATGCGCAATACCTAGGAAACAAAGTCATTATAAATCAGTCCCAATTAGTAATTCTAACTCGGTGAAATTCTTATAAACAAGAATATATCTTACCGTGGCGCCTCTAAAGACAGCAAGCCACACTTTTCCTTCAGTGTCTACGGTCAGACCATCTGGGTCACCTTCAACACCATTCTTGGGTAGGTCAAACAGCACTCGACGGTTGGCTGAAAAAAAAATGATAGTGAGTAAATTTTGGAGGTTTGGACACCTAATAACATTTTAGGAACTACAACTTACAAATGACTCCTTTGTCAAGATCATAATCAAAGGCATCAAGTGTACGTTCCAAAGTGTCAACATAGTACATAGTTTTTCCATCTAATGACCAGCCCAGGCCATTCGATAATCCCACTGTCTCATGCTTGATAATTTTCTTGTCATCAGACAAGCTGAAGAGAGTCCCGTGCCCCTTTGTAAACATTTTCTCAGGGTTGGCAATCATAGTACCTAAAACAAATGATCACATTGGTAAAGTATCATCCTTCAAAGGAAATAAATATTTATAGCTTTTCAAGGCTTTGCTACCTACCAGCCCAAAAGCGACCTTTTGGATCAGCTTTCCCATCATTAATGCGGTTGTCCTTCTCTGGTTCTGGATCTGCCACAACTATCAGTTCCTCAGATTGAGCTTTGGGACTTTTTCCATCCCAAGTTAATAAAACAACCTTGTTTTTCTTTGATATGATGAATTTATCAGGAGAACCAGCAACAGGAAGCACTAAAGAAATTTTGTCATCTGTAAACACACAAGTTAAATGGTTATTAGAGGGAATATTGTAGTACCGGTAACAAAACAGACAGTACCCATGTGTCATCTTACCTAGCTGAAGTGAATACTCTTCTTTTGTTGATGGAACAAAGCGGCATACTGCTTGTCCCATAATGTCAACATAGTAAAGAGATTTTCTTTCCGCACACCAAAAAGGTCCTTCTCCTAGCAGGACAGGGGTAGTTACACGTTCCACAGTAGGTGCCATTTTCTAGAAACAAGCAAAAGGCAGCTCTTTGCATATTACAATAAGAAACAAGCAGTTCATTTCTCTGGTTTTCAAGGACTTACATTTTAGGTGATGTTAACGGTGAGCCGCGAACCGCCGGTTGACACCAAATGAAGGAATCACCCTGATTTATAGTATGGATTGAGCAAAGGCATCGAAAAATACAAAAACAACAATGAGATAAGATAAGATAGACTTAACCTCTCAATAGCATCCACAGTCCGGCCCCTAGTTTTATTCGTTTTATTTTATTGGCTTCGCTTGACTGATGAGAATTACTATATGGAGGGGAGCCGCTAATGAACGAAAGCCCTCCTCTCTCGCGTTGTCTCCGTCTCTCCTCCTTCAGGGACGAGAAAATAGTTTTCGCTCTTCGAGCGTCCTTGTAAATTATTTTCTCGAATATATTTAATTAGCTGTTGTATACTGGTAAGGCCTATTTATTTTTACGCTGTGTTGTCCCACGAGTGGAAATTTTCCTCTCATGTTTGTCCAGTTCTCGGGAGGTACTGACAATGAGTCGCATCCATCATTAAAGTTACCGGTACTACGTAGGCAACACATCGGTCTTCGGTGTCATGCGGGTCACCTATAATCCAGAACCTTCATTACCGAAGTTACCGGTTCGCGCACTTCACTTATCAGTGGGCGTGGTTGAGCTAGTGGGTGGAGCAACAACAATTAAAGTCGTTCATCCCCTATTCTGTCACGCGGTATCAATGGACGACTTTTTCCTCAATTATTGCGAGCTCGTGATTGGTAGGCAACCACCCAAACGTCCCACCTGTTCTTTTCGCTCACGTTCGCATATTCGGACCTTCGTGTTGGTTCAAGGCCACATTTAGCCATTTACTGAGCGTTTATCAATACCCTTGATACGATATTGCAAAGGGCATAATGGTAGATACCAGTACCGGTATGAATCTGCTGCACAAAATTATCGTCCGAAACGGTGGAACTAAACTGGTCCAGAAAAGTACCCATTAATTAAAAGTATTGATTGCCTGACTGCCTCTCTAAAAAGATCTTTGTTTCTTATTTTTATACAGTGCAGTTATTAATGATTAAAAATCTATGACGCGCTGAAGAGCACAAAAAATATTGCTGGCTAGTAACACATAAAAGTGCGCCAACTTGAGTTGACTTTATGATTCAGTGGCTCTGCTCTTGAAGAATAACTGTCTAATATGAAATTAAGGTGCGGTACTTAAAGAAAATAACCTAGTGGCGTAACTAGATCCTATCTTCGGGAGGGAGGAGGGTTCAAGCAAGATGTGTAGCGCGGGTTGCCTACCGTTTCAGCGCAAATAAAGACGTAATTACCTCAAGGGCTGCTCAAGGGTTTCCAAAATTTTGAGGGGGGGGGTTGTCCCGCCTAACCCTTTTCTAACTTGTTCGCATAAATGGACTGAACCAGCTGTAATTATCTTTCAAGGACCGCTTGTACAGCAAATCCACCTGACCGAAAATATTCTTCTTAGTTTGCCGTTCATACATAATAATTTTTTTGAAACTTTCTATGAATGAGCAGGCAACCTGCATATCATTGGTGTGCGGCGTGTTGCCTACCAGTACACTTTACACCATCTCCGAATTCGTTCGAACCTTTTGTCCCTCTTGCATATCTGGGAGTTAAGCTTACTTTAAAAGGTATGCAAACATTCCGATCGGAAAGTATTTAAGGCAGAAAAACTTATATTGTATATAATATATGAGGTATGATATATATCCAAATTATTCTGGTACGCAAAAAAAGAAGACATAGTTGTTCGATCCTTATAATTGATCGATCATATTTTATATGACTTAATTTTGCGTACCGTGGTGATTCATGCTACCTCCCCATTCTTCCTCTCAAAAAAAAAAGTAAACAAAATAAAACCAATTCGGATCTATTCATTCAACCCAAAAATCCTTTTGAAACATGGCGCGAGTATCTCAAGTCGACCCAACTTCGACCCGACTTCGACCGGATTTCGACTCTCGAGATCTTCAGTCGAAATCTCCTTCGACTTCAATATCTATCGATATTCAGAAAACAAAAATGGCGAATATACCGAGGACTCATGAAGGTAAGTTTTTTTACATTTAAATAATTAATTACGTTATTTCTCGTCGGAAATACCCATTCATTAGGCCGAATTAGTTATCAGCAGTACTTTTCTTGTAATCTTTCCCTTGGAACCCGTCTTCTCTAAACTTACTATGTCGAAATGCCCCACTTGGCCAACGCGCAACGTACGTTAACAGTTTTTAATAATTGCTCGGAATATATACCAATTTACTCCGGTAATCCTCACCTATAAACCTCCTTCCTGAGGAAGTCCTTTACTCTGATATTTTTTTTGCGTCTCGAGTCTCTGTTGCACCGACCGACGCATTAGGGCCAGCTTAACCTCAAGCCAACAATGCCCTGTGTTTACTGTCCAAATGACTTAATGGATTTTTGTTTCGGCCTCTTAATTGTTAGAATTTTGATGCATTCGAAACACTTATTGAAATAATTATAAATCCATGAGCCTCCTGTCAATTTACGTATGCCCAATTTGCGATCGTAGCACGTCCAATAGTCTGTTCATGTATTCGTTCACTGACTTAAATAGAAGAATTGATACTTTTTCCAGTTTTACCATTCGTTTCTTTTCATCCACCTTTAACTTTCCTTCAATCGCTACATCGTGCACGTTTACAGCTTGTAATGAATAAATACCTTGTATAATTCATGACACTTTGTCTTGGTACTTCCCCAATTACAAGATGGTTAAGATTCT
>Ga0058701_10004089_pt1 | contig 11761 bp, 7 predicted proteins | sample AgamicOrMae_FD_97039 | JGI IMG/M metagenome (GOLD analysis project Ga0058701, IMG submission 97039) | Agave microbial communities from Guanajuato, Mexico - Or.Ma.e | ecosystem: Host-associated > Plants > Phyllosphere > Phylloplane/Leaf | place: Guanajuato, Mexico | collected 2012-06-04 | reverse complement strand
CGTTGTAATATAACCCATTCTGTTTACTGTGCACCTTACCTAAGGAACATTATTTTACCCGGTATAACCTTATATGACAACCAAACCTGGCATTATGAAGAGCAGAAAGTCATGATTTTAAAGACAAATCCTTCGTTTATAAAAAGCCAATAATAATTAGTAGGAAATCTGCAGGAGCTGAGAAAGCATTTTCAATCCAAACAGAGAGAGAGAGTAATCCGATTGTGCGCCAATCAATCTAAGCCCCTGTTCGTTCCATTAGAGCCACCCCCGATCGAAGTTAAATGTTGAACGTTCCGGCGTCGTGCGGAAAAATTGGTTGTGATCTTGAGTAGACGGAGGCTGGGTCGACCTTCGCTGGGCCTTTGGCCTGCGAGGCCACGGCGACGCTCCTACCCCCTGCTGGTCGCACGCCTGTCCGAAGCATTCCACCGACTTAAGAAGAGCAACCGATCTGACAGCGAGGCGCCACCATCGGAGGGGACGACGGGGGTGAAAGGTCCGAAGGCTTGACAGTGCCAATCCCATTTTCTTTTACATATCGACTTGTCGAGCAGGCCAATCGGCTACCGAGAGGCGAGTCAACTCTCAGAAAAAATGTCACGACTGCAGACCACGTTTTGCTAATGAAGCAAATAAGTCAAGATGAAAAAACAACAAGCTTTCGATTAGAAACAATTAAATCAAGAAATAATTGAAGTAATGATCCGAAATCAGAGAGAGGAAGAGTTTGTAGCCCGCAGACGAAGGGCCGGGCGGAATGCAAAGAGAGATAGTTTAAGGACAGAATTACGCTAAGCATTGATGTAGAATTAAGGCGGTTGGGGATGACATGAGGGTATAGCGAAAAGTATCGCCGAAGCGGCGAGAGGAGAGACAGGAGGGGGTGGAAAAGATAGAGGATTGGGAGTGTCGGGTTGGGCAGTGACGTGGTTTGTTTAGCACAATATTCACAGACTCTAACTGTCCATGGGGGAGAGTTGCGGGTTGAAGGGGAAAAAGGGAATGGAAGAGAACGGACAGGCGATGTATAAAAGGATGAGAATGGCAGAGAAGTCTCGCAACTCCTCGAGGGAGAAGGGTTTGCTGAGACCTCCCAATTCATACTCGAGAGGGTAGCCTATGGTATGAGGGTTAAATCAATAACATAGCGGCTCTGATTTCTGCTGTCTCTCTCATTGTGCATCTTATCTCACTCTGGGCTCGCTCGGATCAACGATGCGATGCGCCTGCGTGCACACCACAAACACATTTCGATAAAATACTAATTAGGCGCCGACCGAACCTTTTCCTAAGCAATGTGGCCCCACTGCTTAAGCCCCGAATCACCACTTCGGCTGTTTTCAAATTGAGTTTGCGTTCTAGTACTTCCATTTTCCAAGAGCAAGGAATACAATCGCAAATACTGACGAATATCCAAAGCTAATTTCATCTAATTTTCAGGCTTTTGTAAGCCCAATATTAAATTAAAACAACTTTCAAGGACATAATGGGATGGATCAATAAAAAAAATAGTTAAAAAAATTTAGGCGTCTTATTCTTTGAGCAACTGGGGAATTTCGACTCTCACATTCCAAAAAAAAACAAGATGCACATTTTTTTCGTCAATAATGTAACTAGTGTAAAGAAACATCCGGTACATATTCTTGCAAAGAGCCTATCTGCGGACGATTAGCGCGTTGGCTTCAAGACCCATTCTCACTGTTGGTCCTGCAGGTGCTAAGCTCACTGTTCTGTGATTATTACATATGGGAGCAATATCAGTGTCGATGAGGTTGATAATAAATGTTCTCTCGAAGTTAAAGCTTTTAGATAGTGTCACCATATCGGGGCGTGAGACCTTGAGAAAAATCGTATCGCAAGCAGGATTCGCGAAAGTATCGCTGCCCTAGGCACAAAACAAAAAACCGGGAAAGCGATGCCAGTATCGCCCAATACAGTATCACACTAAATAACATCCCAATATTTAAGGACAACTCTCCTTAAACCAATCTGAAACGTCGCACACCGTTAATACGCATACACGCGTGGGTACAACGAAGTGAAATTCCCCTTATGGGGGAACATTTGCTAACTATGACTGTTTTCACAGCGGCCTCTTGTTTTCCAAAGTAGCCGCAGGGGCTTGTCTACGATCTAATGAGGTAGAGATACCCCATTCAGGCTTCGCTGTGAATCCTTCGCGTAATTCTCCGCAGCGTTTTCGCCCCAAAGTCTGAAAAAACACTGATGAACCTATATATGGCCGCTTGTCGATTCGCACTTTTACCGTGTCTCCATTAAAGTGTAAAAGGGTAACTTATGTGTTTATTATTTATTGACGTTTTTGAATTGTACTAAAAAGTATGCCATGAGCTGCATCATGAACCAACATCCAGGGACACTGCTTCGCTCGAATATATCGCAACAACGTACCTTAAAGTACCTCCATCTAAATTCTTCTTGTTCTTCGCTAACAGATCGCGGCGAAAATGCAGACGATAGTCGAAAGATTGAGCGAAACCCGGAGGCTGCGTTGCGCAACCTGAATGCAGCGCTGCGCCGGGCCAACGCCGCAGCACCAAAATCAGTTATGTTCCTCCCATGCCTTCAATTTTCATAATTCCTTTAGATGAACTAGATGAGCCTTCTTGTATTACCCCTTCCCCTCCCTTCCACATCGCTTCATTGACTTACTAGTTCTCTTCTTCGGTGCAGGACCGAATGCTAATCTACCACCCAGCCACCCACTTATCTACCCACGCGTGTGTCGGTCTAGTCATATTTCGTATCTACTTTGCTGCTTTTTGTATCTCCCTTTCCAAGCCAACTTGGTGAATTAAGTACGATTCGTCTGTTTTGTGAAGTCATGACGCTCCCTCCCCTCGCCCCTCCAGTCGTGCTCTCGCTTCAGCCACCCCTTCGTCAATACTTAACCGTCAACCGTATTCCGCAAGAACTTGAATTTCGGCCCGTATTTCATAACAAAGACAAGTTGTGATGTCACCCAAGCCGGGCCGAACGACCGATCTGCTACTATGTGCTCTGAATAATTGTTTCGAATTAGTCCAAGTGGCATTTCCGCCCTCATGTCGATTCCTCCGACGCAACGAATTCGCTGACATTAGTTCACTTCAGTTTTGCTCCCGCCAATCATTCATTACGAATGGAAATTAAAAAATAACGCGTGCAATTTATCGTTCCCAAACTCTTGAATAAGCAATTGCTTCAACCGTTTTTATTTTTTTTATCCCAAATATATGAATCGTTCTGATATTCGGTCGTTTATCATGAATAACTTTTAAGGAATGTTTATTAGTTTAATTCGTTTTCATGCGGTATTCTACTTTTAAAGAACCTTTTCGCTGATTGAAGCCCAAGATCATCTTTTCGAAAAGAAAAACCGTTTTAGAGAACAACTAGACAAATCATCTAAATTTCAGCTTCTTTTTGAAAGGCGAAGAATGTTTTATTTGGGAAGTCATCCTTTTTGGCATATGATATTGAAATGAAGGATTACAACATATGTGATGCGAAAAGTCGTGTGATTGTATGGGGTACGGCTCCTTCAACAACAGCAGCTGCGTAGCTGCAAGGATAGATCCCTCTGACAAAAGTCGGATCTAAATACTCCAGTAATGAGACTTAGCTGCGAAAGTCAAAGAGGTTTTACGGATTGAAGAGGTGCACATGTTTTTATATGATTGAAGCTCCTGTCTTCCCCCCTTCTCTGCTCTACGGCGTGGCAGAGGCGAGGCACGAGGAAGGCGCACTGAAAAGCAAGAGAGCAAGAGAAGGCGCAGAGTAAATAAATTAACATCGTCAAATCCCACTTGATAATTGCTCTCAGCCTTTCTCTTTGTGAGTAGGAAATGCTTCCAATCGGAATACCATGTCAAAAGAACAATAACACCACCAGAGACCTAGTCTTCTTTTTATCACCAAGTAATTATACCCAAATGACATTCAAGCGAAACCTTTTCATGGGCATTATTGCTATTTTTCACACTGAAAAGAGCTTAGAATCTGTGTTGGGAGACAACTCTAATCGCTCAAACCTTGCGTAATCGTAAAAAAATCACATGAACAAATTCAAGAATTGTGCTTTCTCATCAGAACAAGGTAAAATAACCCTATTGATTTCGAAATTGATTTCGGTGTCAATGGGTCATCTTGTAAGAAATGGATTGAGCGTATTCCAAAGAGCATGTCACAGAAAATTCAAGTGAGTCTGATCACTCGACCAAGGTCGCTCCTGCTACGTGAGGTTTATAATCTATTAGCAACTTCCTCATTCATACCTTCAAGAAAAAAAGAATAATTTTCAATCTAACACATTTTCTCTATAGACGCACCTATAGGCGAAAATAATCACTTATTAGTCCACTGCATTATCAGCCTTCATGGCGCAATAGCATTAGTCCAAAGTTCGACCGTGGTAAGAAAGATATTCGCAAAACAGTGATACCCGTTAGATAACGGACGTCATCCGCGTTGAGCGCCATACTCGTTCTTTCTACATCTTGAAAGGGCGTTAGGTAGGAAAAGGAAATAACGAAAAAAAATTAAAAAGAGCGTGTGAAAAGTGTGAAAATACCTATCATTTTAAAACTAACCGCTCCTGATTACTTAAACGCATGTTTGAACGTGAGCAGAATCCGGTCAGAAATTACTTTCACGGGTTTGGACTGGAGATCGCACCGGCGAGCCCCAACATTCGGTAGTGACTCTTGTATGAATGAGAGCACGGTACGTTTGAGTGCCGGGGTATTCCACCTACGTTGCACGAGCGGGTCTGGGCGGAGCAGAGCCGAGCAAAGCGGGCCTCGAAGACCAATTATGGTCCGCTACTGAATGAGTCGAGTTCGGTCCAGCAGATGGTGGCTTGTTTGTAATTTGCCACGTTCCTTTTGTTCAAGGGACATGACAGCTCAGGTTGACCCGGTCAACATCACTGCTGGACCGATGCCGATGTTCGTCGCAATAATATTGATGCTAACGCATGACACCGTACCGCATCGCATATGTGGACTTAGTTGCGCAACATCTCAACAAAAAAAATTGGTTTATCTGAGATAAACTCACCACAAACATCTTTCCTTAAATCACTTATTTTTTTTTAGCCAAGAGAACATGGCTGCGAGTGAGAATAAAATGGTATTAAATTCGATAATTTTTTCACGTCCTTTCCAAAAGATTTCAATGAGATTAAATAGGGGTACATCGTTAGTTCTCTCGTTTTATTACGGCATGAGTTATGACGAATTTATTGTGAGCGCAGCATAAAAGGGATATAAAAAAACCTGTCCGGGAAGTTATTTCTCTAGAGCAAAACCTGAGTAAAAAGAGCGGGCGATTGACCAGAGAGAGCCGTTGATTTGGAAGACAGGGACAGAAGAACGGGAGCGAGAGAGACGGGGAACAGGCTTAACTTGTGGGGCAGCGTTGTTATTTTAGATTTGCATATGAAAAGAGTTCGGAGATACTGTATTACATCTGATCAAGCTTTTCAATGTTTCCCCTGATACTTTTCATCCCTTACTCAAGATTCTTCGCACGATTCCCGTATCATTTTTTTAATGGATCTTCGGCGGTCATTATCACAGGCAACCGGGACGAGACGCGACCGCCAAAATTGACGACTCTTGTCCGCATTTCCCACTACTTTTATTTCCCTCTCTTTCTTTAAACCTGACTGGTTGTCTTTGTATCAAAGAAATTACGATGCACGTTTACGCTTTCGATTACGATAAATGTATTACCGTTGTTCAGTTTACTGTTCTTTTAATTTTACGATACTACTGAAAGAGCAGATTGTGTTGTTTTAAACCATCAGTCAAGGTAGTCAATATTTGCAGCATAATAAAATAGGCGAAATCTTTCTAAACTTCATCGATCTTAACCTAATATCTCACACTTTGAACACAACGTAACTCGCATTACAAGCCTACTTGAATGTTAGAAGTAATCCACATATTTACAGTTACATTCAAGCAAAATTTATCCACCGCATGTCGAACACAATTCGATTATCAAACCAGTTTATCAAACTCGGGTACAGCTTTAGCAAGAACACGCACTTTTGATGGGAGCTCCTCGTCTATAGCAAACTCTGCCGAGAGTTAAACACCATGCGATACTTTTTTAGGTAAATTGATTTTCGCGACGATTAGAGCTTAATCTTGCTCATTTCGTGGTTATTAGCGGCCTCCTCGGGTCAAGTTCTAATCGGGGGTTTGACCCAGCCGCGTCTGGCCTTGTCCTGTTCGGGGTCTGTGCGGGACCGGGTTTGACCTGCGCCTCGCCTCTTTAGCTCACATAAATTAGGGTCGGGGATAGGACAGAGAGGACCGGCCTCTGTTGGGATGCTGAATGACCAACAGCATTCGTACAATATATTAGGGATAAAAAGCGGGCCAAACTTGGCCAAACAATTACTCACTTGTGATAAGCCACGCCAGCTTAGGCGAGGCAACCGCAGCCCACCAGCGCTTAACGCTCGCTTCCAAATTCAACCGCGTCAATCTTCCGATAATCAAGTTTTGGCTTAATTTGTTCCGTTTGAGTTTTGAGCCTCGTCGCCGAGCCGATTGGTGGGATGAAGGAGCGAAGCGTAGGGCACCTAACTTAACTTGCGCAGGTGGATATACACTATTTTTTTAAGGTAGCAATTTTAACCTTTTGGTTCAACCCTACGTCGTGAAATCGAGCGGAACGAAAGCGGAGCGATGCAAGAGGCATCTAATCTAGCTTAACCTATGATAGCAAAGCCCCTTGCTTTTTACCGAGATTAGTTATAGTCACTTGCGCCTCGCATCTCTACCGCTCCGCTCGACTGTCGACAAGCCTGATCGGCCGCCGAGAAGTAAGCGGCATCAGGCTTGGCGACCGTTTAATTAGGTAATCCTACGTTAAGTTAAGTTAAGTTAGATTACGTGGCTTGTGCCTCGCTCCGCTATCACTCCGCTCGGCTTAACGTCGAAGGGGTTGAACTGAAAGGTTGAAAATGCAGCCTTAAAAAGTTAGAGTGTAGTTAACCCATATAAAGTATAATTATGAAAGATTGAAATAAGGTAAAACATTTGAGGTAGATAATACAACCGTCAAAACGTGGAGTTTATATCTTTGTCTAATACGTTTGTCTTCTTTTGCAGGTGCGTCCCGTGTTGTGTGCCTGTTGAGCCGCCGAATCAACTCTGAGGAAGATTAGTTGTCGGCTTGGAATGATCTTCTGTAATCAGGTAATGTGAAGGGCTGCAGCCAATCCGACTCACTCCATGACTAATCAACTTTGTAAAAAGGCCACAGGAAAACATTCGTTTTTCTATTCCGATTGTGAAAAAGAGGACGGCTTGTCACGAAGGACAAGTTTCGGGTACCTCCCCCTCCCTCCTCCGGGAAGTAATCACTACCTGTAAAAGTTTTTTAAAGCATCGATTAGGCTCCATCCTCCCGCACGGCGTAACACAGCCAAAGTTCCGATACGATTTGCAAAAGTTGGAGACAGTTTGATGTTATTGATTCATGGCTTTGTCTTGTCCAAACAATCAGAGATGTTTCGTTCGATTTGAAATTCGCGCGCTCTTTATATTCACTCTTGCCGCCTAATCCAGGGAGCTTTCATTTCGGAGGCTCTAACTAATGAGTCCATGGCTCCTCCAACAAAACGTCTTTGTTTCTGCTTGGCAGCCCTGATTCTGTCTGCTGCACCCTCAGCCCCCTTGATCTGCACTCCTAAACTAACCCCATCGTCGTTCAAACACGACTGAATACGATTGCACGATTTCTCCCGAATCGAGGAAACGTGGAAATACCAAAGACAACAAAATCTAGCTCGCTGCCTGCGCCTCTATCTTGTCTTCCTGAATGTTTCCTCAACGTTCGATCCCTTCGTTTTATAGCATATACTTTCTTAATAGTCATTCATTTTATTTCCCCGCAAAATCAACGCAACAACTAACAATCATTTTTTTTTATTCGCTCGCGAAACTGCCTCTGATTTACCTTCTTATCCTCAGTATTCAACGTACGCTTCTTTACGTTTTATAAAGTTGAAGATTCTTTAGCTTTCCGAGTTTTATTTTTACTCGCATTCAGCCTAAGTGTGGTTTGAATTCGACCTTTTGGAAATATTCAATTAACGAGAAATGGATGGCAATTTGCTGAGCTGTTTCTTGTAATTTAACTCAAACGTTGTGCTATGTTTATCCAAAAACAAAAAAAGTTAATCAATCTCGAAACTTTCATCAGTTTTGTCACAGGAGTGAATTCTGCTATTCCCTCTCTGATTGAAAGTACGACTTTGACGGAGTTTCTGGGCATGAATAGGTTTTTAATTGCAACTGAAGAAATACGCGAACGATTGGGGGAAGTTTCATGGTTATGAGGTTGCTGATAGAGGACTGTATGAGCTTGGAACGTAACGGGTTAAGCTGTGAATGGCGGGCGGATAGACACCATCGATCACGAGCTGCAGCGTTGATCGAATAACAAGGGCCATACGGGCAACCGGGAGAGGTGAAGGGGGTTTCATCTTTGAACGGCGTAGACACCACTTTCGGCTCCCCCTTCTCCCCTCCTCCCCGTTTGACCATGAGGAGTGGCCCTGCGGAACACAGGGAGGGAGGGGGGCGCAATTTGTTTATGGCGCACATCGGGGCTTCGCCGATTTGTTGGTCTTTGACAATGACAAGGTGACCCTCACATCTTTAAACAAATGTATGCAGCTGGCGATGCGAAGTCAGCCCCAAATGGAGCAGACATTAGATGCACGCTATATGTTTGATAATTCATTTATTCCCTCCTTTGTTTTAACTTCCGTCCCCAAGTAAGGAGGGCCCCAACAAAATGCCGTACATCCAAATTAACCTAGCCAAACCTGTCGTTGCCTAACCTGATGCTGCTTACTTCTGGATGGCATAGTAGCTTCCACCGCGAGGTGAGCAGCATTAGGCAGCAGCCGAGCAGAACGAAAGCGAAGCGGAGCACACTGAGTCTCACCTGTCGTTCATATAATGACGTCAAAACTCAACTCAGAACAAGAGGTTGAAAATGCAACTTTGAAAACTACCCCTTGTGAGATATAATTTCGCTGGCTAACCCTACTGTCATTTTTTGATAACTTTGAGAAACGAAGTCCTCATTAACTTTATGAGCTTCGTGAGATATTATGATCGTATGTGAAACAGGCATGGATATCGACAGCAGTGGGTGTTTCGGAAAGTACGGTGTAGTAAGTGGTTGAAACTGGGCTTTTCAAGGGGCTGCATTAAATATGGGGAGCTCTTGTCGGCCTGTAGCTCATTTAGCCACAGTCTGATTGAATATGAAAATAAAAAAGCGGCCCTAGTTGGCAGACTTTAACTCAGAAAATAGAGAGTTGAATTTTTAGTATGCTGCCCAGCCTGTAAAGAAGTCTGGCCATTTTTAAACGCGCAAAAAAATCGGTTATTTATTTGACGCGTGAATGGCATGAGTGTGAAAATTGCTGATGAAACTGAAAAGATCTCTCTCTCCCTTTTTAAACACGTGAGTCTGCATAATTGAATACACAGATTTATGAGACCTATTGACTCTGGCGACAAAATGGCTTTGGCTGAACTGACCTCATGAAAAAACGCCCTTTCCACAAGGACTCGTGACACGTGTGCACCTGAAAGAGTCAAGTGAGCACCTCCGCTTTTGATGACATTGCGAGTACCTCAGGCAGCAGTATAAATATTATCGCACCGAACGAATCGGCGGATGTGATGAACGGAGCGACCATTTTTGTTACTTGCTAATAATTCAATAGCAATCAGCCGGATATTGTATGCGCGGCTAGCTATAAAGTCATTACCTTTTTTTCTTTTTTTTTTGGAATTGCGCAATGGTTTAAGGAAGTTGCTTGTTGTGAGTGAAATCGGGTCAAAGTTATGATAGGACGTTCTTCTTACAGGCTCACCCGCCCTTACCGTAATCCCTGCTCGCCTTGTTTTTTCGATCGTTGGAAATAAATTTTTCAGGCTTAAAATTGTCCACTTGCGAGAAGTGACCGCCTATTGCTTTGACAAATTGAGCCCGGTATAAATTTAACTAAAATTAACCGCCGCCGTTTTTGCTGTCAATTTCGGAAATATTCGTGATGGATGCTTTATTTTGAAAAAATCCGTGACGTTGATGAATGCGTGGCTATCAAATTGTCTGCCGCATAAGTCACGAAGCGCCGCGAAGCTCTGCGAAGCTTTCCTTCAATACTGAATCATTTTCAGCGCTTAATACCTCTGTCGCCCGAAACTGCATGCGATTCCCCTCAGCCAATATCTGGTTACTGATAAATACCCGCTTGGGCGCTCCTCGCAGCAACGCATCACAGCGTAGCTTGGCGCGGAACTTCACGGGGATCGCCCGAAAGTAGGCTTATATTTAAGAGATTCGATCCCTGGCGTGCTTTCCACGGATTACCTGGACGAAGGCTGCTTCTCTCTCACTCACTGCACTCACCCGTCCTTGTTCCACTCACGACGGCCGTCGCAGGCGTCACCAGCAGTTTTGTTAATCGAATTACAGAAGACAAAAGGAAGAGCTCGTAAGAGGGAAGGGAAGGGGGAACAGACATTGCGGAGGGGATGGGCCGCGCGGCGAGATACCAGACTAGGAAGGAGATTGGAATTATACAATTGAAAGTTGGAGTAGCTGTACGAGTCATGAGACGATTCGAAGCTGCTGTTCCTCTCTTCTCCTCCTTCCACCTCATCTTTCCTCCTCATCCTCGCCTCGTCCGTCCATCCGTATGTTCGATTTTCATATTTTACCACCCCCACTGAGAACCACCAGCATCTTCCGCTCGAGCGGCGGGCGCCGGCGCCACCGCAGCCCATACGCTCGAACGCTCTCTTGGATATGCGCCGCTTCGACATGCTAAGTCCCAATTTTTGCGCGCATCCAACTGGACATGCGCCACTTGGCCTGAAGAAAACTGTCACCTAACCTCACCTGTTTTCACCAGGAGTAGCCCGATGCCGCTTGTATTCTGACGGCAGGAACCGGCATCGAGATTAGCGGCAACCGAGCTCAGTAAACACGGACACCCATTTTAGGTACTCCCGTTCCTTGTTTTAGGTACGTAGGTAAAATAGGGAAAACGGGAATGGATTCTTTATATAGATACCCCTCAATAACCGTAAGAACTCTCGACGAGACAGTTTATTTATATAGTTGTCGAAAGGTTTTTGAAATAACCCAAAGACGATCATGCCCTATTTTACCCTCATATACCAATAACAGGTAGTTAAAGGACTACCAAAAACAGGAATCTATATTAACGGTGAGCGGAGCGATAGCAAAGGAAGGAACAGGGCACGTGAACTGATATGAAATTACCTAACTTAACCTACCTCAACCCTCTGTACGCTCGAGTTAGAATATCGACAGTGTCAGACCGCATTTTCGTATCCTCCAACTGGACTAGCAAGATGTGTTATCAACCACTAAATCACGACTTGGCCGGAATCCCTCGGGAATGTGATGAACCGGCTATTCAAGCGGAGGAGATGAGTCTTTCACCTTGGGACTGAAATGCTGCTCTCCGACCGCACTCTAAATTTTAAAGGTTGCATTTTCAACCTTTTGTTTCAACCCCTACGACGTTAAACCGAGCGGAACGATAGCGGAGCGAGGCACAAGCCACGTAACGTAACCTAACTTAACCTAGGGTTACCTAATTAAACGGTCGCCAAGCCTGATGCCGCTTACTTCTCGGCGGCCGATTTAGGGCCGCCGAGAAGTAAGCGGCATCAGGCTT
>Ga0058701_10004088_pt1 | contig 11762 bp, 7 predicted proteins | sample AgamicOrMae_FD_97039 | JGI IMG/M metagenome (GOLD analysis project Ga0058701, IMG submission 97039) | Agave microbial communities from Guanajuato, Mexico - Or.Ma.e | ecosystem: Host-associated > Plants > Phyllosphere > Phylloplane/Leaf | place: Guanajuato, Mexico | collected 2012-06-04 | reverse complement strand
TGTGTGTGTGTGTGTGTGTGTGGGCCTTAGACGGCAGCTGGCGAGCGAGGGCGGCCACTTGTCGCGAGCATTTATCACGGCGCCTCGAGCAGCGCGAGAGGCCAGCGTCTGGCTCACGTGCTTTAATTTTGCACTCAGACGCGCCAAGTGGACGGCGGCCACTTGGCAGCTCTCTCAAGGTGGGCGGCCAACAAACCGGCTCAGTGGAGGGCAGCAGAGGGCTGGCCTGCCGAGCTGAGGGCAGAGAAACAGACAGCCGGAAAGCGAGACAGTCTCGCTGGGCCAAAATCGGAGGTGTCGACTTGGTCTTACTGGGGCCAAAAGTGGCGCCACCACCAAGCCTCCACAGAGCCAAACGAGTGTACAGGTTCGCCCATTTCGCCGCCTCAGCCAACAAATGGAAAGGAGCTCCTTTTCCGCCTGTCCAACATTGCCCACTAGATCAACAGAGCGAGACTGGCGGCCGAAAGTCACAACAAAGGAATATCCACTTCTGTCAACCTTCTCTCCTGCTCTTGTCTCTTCTCACTTCCCTTGTCTTTGCCTTCCTTCCTGCCTGCTGCTGCATCTCGCACGCTGCCCCTCCAGAGCTGCTCATCGAACTCTGCGAGATTGTCCTTGGGGCGCCTCTGCAAGACTGTCTCTTGGAGGGCGCCTCCAAGAGACAGGCGAAAGACTAATGCCGCCCAGTTGGCAACTTCTGCTCGCCAGTTTCGCGGCCCGACACTCGCCGGCAGCATATCTCTGCAGGGCTGAGAAACATGGCCCGTTTTGTCAAGATTGGCACTTCATGGCGCGTGTCTCCTGCTGCATCCGGGCCTCTGTCTCCGCTGGGAGCCATTTCCGTTGCGGGTAGGAAGGGGCAAAAAGGGAGGAGGAAAAGGGAGAGAGGACGGCCAGAATCCAGACACTGGGAACGGAAATAGGAAATAGGAATAGGAATGGGAATAGAGATAGAGACAGAGATAGGCACTCACCTGCGATGGCCAATTGGGTGAAGAAGAAGTTGACGTTGGAGCGTCTCCGGCGGCAAGACTTGAGTCGGTGCAGAATGGAGGCATTTCCAATGACGATCATGAAGAATATGAGAAACGCGCTGGTCGTCTGGACACTCTGCGATTGTTGGTCGTTGTTTCGTTGTTTCCGGCCGAGTTTGGCGCAAATTTGGGTCCAGATTTCGGTTTATCCAAAACGCGGCAGATTACCAAACGAGCAGAGTGGGCGCCACGTGATTGTGTTGACACAGACAGAGGCACGCAAATGGGGGCGCACACAGAGGCAAGTTAGCACATGGGCGAGCCAGTGGGGGCGCCATACGTTTTCGGGGCGGCGAGTTTCAGTTTTGCGTTCGGGTGGAACCAGGAGATGAGTATGGAGTTAGTTAAATTTGATTGATGGGGATTATTTGTCCCTCTAAGTGTGTGTGTCTGGATGTGGGTGGCTTTGTCTGGTAATTGTATTGCATCAGCGCCGACGTGAGCGACTGCAATATGAGCAGTGTACATGTTGCACGTGGGGCCAGTCTGGCCCAATGGGTCTGCCTTGCCGACTGCTCAACGGCGAGCTCTCCCCCGGAGCTTGTCGTGGGCGTCCGAGTTCCTGTGCGCCATAGTGCGCCAAGAGGAGGCTGACAGGCTCCTCTGACGCCTGCAGGATCACACAGTCGCCGCCAAAGCCGCCCAACAACTCCGCCCAGCTGGGGCCCAGCTCGAAACGAGAGAGGAAAACAAAACAACCGCGGGAAAATCCTATCATTTCATCACTGTATCATTGTGTCTGTCTCCCTTTCCTCCAACGCCCAGTTTACCTCCTAATTGCTGCCATGGCTTAGCGCTTGGCCAGGGGCGAGAATTCGAGTTTCCACTCTGCTCGCTTGAAATTGATCCGCTCCGCATTGGGCCTGTGGCCAAGCTTGAGGAGAGCTAGTGGGAAGTGCTAGAGCAGAGCCCAGGCCTGCCCGCTGAGACTGCGCTCCGACCGGAAAGAGGGCGCCCCAAATGGCCGCCAGTCCACTTTTCGGGCGCGTCTAATTGAGCGACTAGATGCTGGCTGTCGTCGTCTTTGGTCATCAGTTAGTGCCGGGGGCTCCGAGTCTTCGTGTGTGTCCGTGTCTGGGTGACATCCGGCGGGCCAAATTGGAGACAGTCCGACACATGGATGTCTGTGTGCGGGCTGCATACAGACAGAGACTTTCGTTTTCGGGCTCGAAGACTGGATGCAAAGTGAGCCAAGCTCAGAGGAGCTGCTCCTTTGAGCAAAGGGCAAAAAGAGCAGCACAAAAGTGGGGGACCTCTTTGTGCAACGATGAGGCTGGCCTCGAATGATTGATGAACATTTTGGTCCTTCTCTCTCTGTCTCTGGCTGCTTCTTGGCCAAAACAACAACAAGCGCCCACTTTGTCGCTCTCTCTTATCTCATGCTCAATATATAAACAAATAAAACTCGATCAATCGCCATCCATTGACAAGCCAGTGGGACAGTTAGCCAGCCGGCTAATCAGGCCGCCAAGCGAGCGGCCAGCCAGCTTTGCCGAGCTTAGCACAGCTTGGGCCAATCTCATTTGGCCCCCACTCTGCTCCCTCGAGCTGCATATTGGTGGCCATTGCTCACCATTGGGCGTGGCCAATCACTTTGATTATCGTTTCAAAGTCAAGGACTCGACAAGGGTGACTGGTCGCAGCGTGTAATGTTTGCAACTTCGAGCTGAGTGTGGGCGGAAAAAGACGAAAACAAAAACAAGGTCGCGCTCAAGGAGCAATTCGCGAGCTTGTCCACTTCTCATGGAATACTTACTGTCCAGTAGTAGTACTTGTTGGCGCTTCTGATTACCAGAACAATTGTATCATTTGCGTATATTGACCACCTGTCCTGCGGGTTTGACTTTGATTCGCCCGAAACAAGCAGGCTCAAGTTGCTCTTAATTTGCGACTCTTTCTCTCTCTTGGAATCCCGTTTCAAGTCAAAGATCAACAAATTCCTCTTCCTAGCCTTCACCTCTTCATCTACAAACATCTGCTCGGCCTTCAAACGGCCCGCCGTTCTGCCGTAAACTTGAGTGTCATTTAACACAGAGAACAGAAATAACCAATCCCTCTTTGAGATCGCCTCCCTCGAACTGGTCCCAATGGGCGAGGCCTCCTGCTCGTCCAATTGGGCCGAGGGGCTCCAGTTTTGGCCCCGCTCAATGCGGGCCAACTGTGCATCAGTCAGATTGTTTCCGCTAACTCTAATGGCATTTGTCTGCTGGACTAAGCTAGCAAAACAGTGGGCCTGCCAGAGGATGACCAGCAGCAAGGCTAAGCGCGACCAACAGCCACCAGTTTGGGCACAGGAGGAGGATGATTCTGGAATCTTTCTCGCGATCTTTGACTTGGCATCTGCCTCTTGATCACCCGTATCGCAGCTACTTTTTCTGGCACCATCATAGCTTTCCAACATGGAGCTCTCCTCGAGCCTCTTTCTCTTAATATTGGGCCTCAAAACCATTGCTTGTGAGAATCTGGGGCCAGCTATTGTCTGTGGCCTCGCTTGCTCGTGCGAAACTTTTGCCAACACGAACAGCTCGAGCTGCTCCAAACAGGAGAGCTCATCAGTCTTGCTGGCCATCGTCACCTGTTGTTGTTGATGCGGCGCTGGTTGGTGTTGTTTTCCTAGTTGCTCTTGTTGATGTTGCTTTTGTTGCTTTAAGTGGGACAGTTTCGCGTGGGGCGATGATGTCAATCATGCAAAAACAATCCATTTCGCACATGTGCTCCAAACTCTCGCTAGACATGCCTAAACTCGTGCTTCCAAAAGTAATTTTCTTCCCTCCTTTCTCTCTAACTCTCTCACTCTCACTCTCACTCTTACTCCCAATCTCACTCTCTGGCCTTGGGGACTTGAATTTTTAACGTGAACACGAATGGGAATTTGGATGCGTGCGTTTTGCGAGCAGAAAAAACAATAAAACCATCCCAATCTGGCAGCAAGCTCCAGGCGGCCACCATCTAAACACTCTGGCGGATGATCTCGTTTGCTCGTGATGATGAGGGCCCGCTGCATAGGATGCGCCTGCGCGCCCACGACGCCCCTCGATTCTCGGCAGCCACACGCGCGCAACTCCGCCCGCCCGCAAAGACGTCTTGGCGCCACCAAGCCCGTCCAAGAATCAGCCCCCAGCCTCCGCTCTCACTCTCCGCCCTCCTCTCGTCCAATGCAAAGTGAGCCCACCATCGAGCGCCACCATGGCTCATCTCGAGGAACCAACGCGATCTAACTTTTCTCCAAGTCCATTCAAACGAACGCCAGACTCACAGAAACGGGCCAGCCGAGTCTCCACTTGGTCACAACTCAAGTTGAGACTGGAACCAACAGGGCAACGCACCGGATCGGCCCACTTGGCAACCCTCTGGTCTGGCGGCCAGAAAATTCATCAACGCCAAACGCCAATGCGCATTGGGCCCGTCCAGAGACACTGCTCTCAGAAACGGAAATCATTACTATTCCTCTCGGAAGAACAATTGGTCCAGACGATTGTTGTTGTTTTTTGAACGAGCACTGAGGCAGTCTCTGTCTCTCACTGCTCAGTCAGCCGCCACCAAGCAGCACCGGCGCCAGACTATTAAAAGCGCCGCACGGGCCGGCCTCTGTCGATAATTTGAACAGCTCAAGCCAGCAAAATGGCGAAATCAAATCAGACTCCAACAAGCGACAACCACTGGGCCCTCATGGTTACAGCCCAACTGGCTAGACACGCGGCGCCGAATCACTTCCGCTCTAAATCCATATCAAAGCCATCAAGGCTGGACCGTCGGAGCTGAAGTTTGCAGTCCAGGCGCGTCTTCATTGGGGATCCTAAAAACCTGTTCAGCATGCACGTGCACTTTTGAGCATTCAGTCAAGCATAGGGGCGAGAAATAAGTAAATAAATAGATATGTTTATCCATCAAGGCCGAAAACTGCTCTCTGCCCAGTGCTCTCCCCCTTGCTTTTTCTCCATTTTCAGCCCCATTTCTATCAAAACAAATAAGACTTGTTAGCTCTAAATGAGCTTCTAAATGTTGTTTGCCACCATTCAAAAGGGCCCAGCTTTCTCTTTTTCCTGCTTGCTCATGACCATTTTGTTGCCGAATCCATAGACCAAGTGAAATGCAACCTGAGCTAAGCCGTCTCAGTGCTGCTTCATTTTTCGATATTTTTCCAACCAATGATACTGCAGACTCGTGCACCTAAAATCACGTCAAATATTTATTCTAGGAAATTAGGAGTAAAGATGCCAAAATCATTGCAAGTCGTCGATGCTATTACATCTATAACGAGCTAGTTATTTGCACAGCCTTTTTTCCATGTAAGAGATGCCTCCCACAAGCCTACAGCAAGCCACTTCACACAGGCCAAAGGTTTCCACTTAAAGCTGACTAACCAGACTTGCTTGCCTGTCTAGCGAGACGCTTGAGACACCTGACGGGCGGCGTTTGAATGTCAAGCTCAAACTATTCAAACTCACTCCCACTGCCAGTGTCTAACTTCCTCTTCTTCTTGTGCTTAGTTTCATGATGAAGCAACTGGCAAACTTCGGCAGAGGCATTAAGCATTTCTAGAGGTCGAAGTTAGCCCAAACTTGTGCTCAGCTTAGGCACCGGTATTTCAAGTGCCGAGGGTTGTTTGCAAAAATAGACAGACTGTATTGAGATTTGCATCTGTGCCTTGGCGAGTCGCTCTTCGATGCAAATGGGTCTATTTGTTTTGATTATCCATCACGAGATGACGTAGCGGTGCTGCGCACATGTTTCGCCCTAGCCGGCTTCAGCCTTCAGGCCGGTCCACTCTCGCGCTTGAAAAGCGGCGCAGTTCTCAGGAAAACATTCCTATCTTGGTCTCTTCGTCCGACATCTCGTCTAAGCTTCTTCAACACTATCGCCATCAATATTTTTTACACCATACCACATGATTATACATTTCATTTGTTGACATATTAACCAACCGTCTCAGATGGTAGCATGAGTAACGCTGTCGTAGCCGAGGCAGCTGTCCCGAAGGCGGCCTCCAGGGTGATCATAGATGACGAGTTTGCTAAGGGAGAATTTGGAGGAGCAGATTATACAAAGCGACTCGCATTGAGGGAGGACCATGATGCCAGACCCATCTGGGTTGCACCCGATGGGCACATATTTCTTGAGACATTTTCCCCGGTTTACAAGCATGCACATGATTTCCTCATCACCATAGCCGAACCCGTTTCAAGACCAGAAAATGTCCACGAATACAAGCTGACAGCCTATTCTCTATATGCCGCTGTTTCCGTAGGATTACAGACACAAGATATTATCGAATATCTGAGAAGACTAAGTAAGACTTCTCTACCAGAATCTGTGATAAATTTCATCAGTTCTTGCACTCTCAGTTATGGAAAGGTTAAACTGGTTTTACGCCACAACAAGTATTATGTAGAATCGGCATTTGCAGAAATCATACAGCAACTCCTGTCTGATCCGATCATATCTCAGTGTAGAAAAATAACCGAGGGTGATGATAATGGAGTTATTTCGTCTATTGTGTCCAAAGAGCAGAGGAGGGGCATCAAATTCAATCAGAATCTGCCTCAGCCTCAGACGCAGGATGTGAAACCCGGCGAGAATTCTGAAAACACCGATAAGAAACCCATGATAGATCCAAAAACTGGAACGGTCGTCAACCAGGGAGACCTCGTGGCCAAAGAAGCCATGGATGCCGATGCAGTTCCCGAAGATATTTACGATTACTACCAGCGTTTCGAGGAAGACAATGACGAGCTCGAAGACATGAAGGTTACTTCATTCGAGGTAAAGCAGGAGGAAATCGAAACTATACAAAAGCGTTGCATAGAGCTAGATTATCCACTGCTTGCTGAGTACTCATTCCGCGAAGACACAGTGAATCCCAATGTCAATATTAATTTGAAACCGAACGCAATCCTAAGACCATATCAAGAGAAGAGTTTGAGGAAGATGTTTGGTAACGGCCGTGCCCGCTCAGGAATCATTGTATTGCCTTGTGGTGCTGGTAAATCTCTGGTCGGCGTCACTGCGTGTTGTACGGTCAGAAAAAGGTGTCTGGTTCTATGTAACTCAGGTGTCTCGGTTGAACAATGGAAGACACAGTTTAAAATGTGGTCAACGGCCGACGATAGCATCATATGTCGATTCACCTCTGACGCTAAAGATAGGCCGGACAACTGTGGTATCTGTATAACGACTTATTCTATGATCTCGCACACACAGAAAAGAAGTTGGGAAGCCGACCAAGTGATGAGATGGGTCCAGGATCAGGAATGGGGTCTGATCCTCTTAGACGAGGTACACACCATTCCAGCCAAAATGTTCAGAAGGGTTCTTACGATAGTGAAAGCGCATTGTAAACTGGGTCTAACTGCAACGTTGGTGCGTGAGGATGATAAGATTGCCGATTTGAATTTTCTCATCGGTCCAAAGATGTACGAGGCAAATTGGTTAGAGTTGCAAAATTTTGGCTACATTGCCAAGGTGCAATGTTCGGAGGTTTGGTGTCCAATGCAAGCTGAATTTTATCGTGAATATTTGACCGCCAGACCATCGAAACGGTTGCTATTCTATGTGATGAATCCAAACAAATTTAGAATCTGCCAGTATCTAATCAAGTACCATGAGCGCAGGAACGACAAAGTGATAGTGTTTGCTGACAATGTGTTTGCATTGAAATTGTATGCCCTAAAATTGGGCCGACCATACATTTATGGGCCTACATCTCAGACTGAGAGGATGCAAATTTTACAAAATTTCAAATATAATCCCAAAGTGAACACCATCTTCGTGTCGAAAGTGGCCGACACATCATTCGATCTGCCAGAGGCAAACGTTCTGATTCAGGTATCAAGTCATGGCGGTTCAAGACGTCAGGAGGCTCAGCGTTTGGGTAGAATCTTGCGTCCCAAGAAAGGGGCCCTAGCAGAGGAGTACAACGCCTACTTTTATTCCTTAGTATCGCAGGACACAATTGAGATGCACTTTGCGCGTAAACGGCAAAGGTTTCTAGTGAACCAGGGCTACAGTTATAAGGTTGTCACGATGTTTGACGGCATGGAAAAAGAGGATCTCATGTTTAGCACAAGAGAGGAGCAGCACGAATTGTTACAGAGAGTATTGCAGGCCAATGATACGGATGCTGAGGAGGAGAAGGTGAGCGGCGAGCAGGGCTTTGGTGCCGGCTCGGGTTCGGCAGGCGGTGGCAATGCTGGAGGCCAAGTGGGACGTCCAAGTGGTTCGGGCCAGTATGGGCGCAGGAACGTGACCATGGGATCATTGACAGGTGCCGATGACAACACTTACATCGAGTACAAGACTACCAAGCAGAGGAGCGAAAATAGACACTATCTGTTCAAGCGCTTTAGGCGCTAAGTGAGTTAGAGAGAAGCTAAGTGAGTGAGAGGGGGCGCGGCAGCGGCTTGGGTGGCACCCTTTTGCCGACTGGTCGCTAGGGTGGGGCTAGCTTTGGGGGAGCGACAACAAGTTGATGTTTATCTAATTGGCTAGATATTTTTCCATTTAAGCCCATCTCTCATGCTCAAATAAGCGAGAAGAAATAAACGAAGAAAGCGGTCGAAATAGATCGTCGGTGTGAATGACTATGTCCGCAGCTTAAAGTGGTGTTTCTGTCTCTCCGTTAACATCTCAATTTGGCCACACCAATTCATTGACGTAAAGCGTTCGTGCTATCCCATGAAAGATTTGTCAAGTTACCAAATGAGACTGGGGTCGATCGCGGTTGAATGGGATTGTTTTTGGCTGATTGTTGTCGCTGCTCGATTTATCCAGTGGGAGCGTTACGATTTCTGGCCGTGATGGAGATTGTGTTTGCCCAGATTGGCCACTGGTCGCATGGAGGTCTCTAGGCAGAACATTGGAGAACTAGGATTGTGTACGAGGGGACATTGTTGTTGTTGTGTGGTGTACTGGCCAAGGGGCGAGACGGAGGGTCTGCTCATTGCAGCATTGATAAGACTCAACCAGCGTCTTCTCGATCATTCTCGACTGGCCACAATTGTCTATACTTTCTGTGCTATTCTCGCTCTCTCTCTCTGCCGGTTCGTTTGGCTCTTATCCATCTCGTCAAGTTTGTTGGCTGGCGTTATTGCTGGCCCGTGCTTGTTGTTCGTGCGCGAGAGACCACAAACGATAGAGCTCCAGCAGGATCCCTTTTTGCTACTCCTCCTTCTGCCTGTTCCCTTTTGGCTGGATCTTTTGCTCTCACCCACCACAAAGGAAGATATGGTGTCGCGTTCTTATTTTATTTTTCTGTTTGCCATTAGCTCAATGAACCGTTGACGACACCGAACGCCCACCGAGCCCGATTTAGCGAGCCAACCATCGAGCTATGGAGCGAGCCAAACGGACACACAGATAGGCAGGCCTCTCTTGAGCTTGCCGCCAAGCTGGCCGGCGCCTAGCCTCTGGGACCGGTGGTGAAACATTGTGAGCAGCAGCAGCAGTGGAGGGCGGAAAGACTGCCCGTTGTTTATTGCCATCGGACAGCCTCACGAAAGTTGGCCGCCCTCAACAGATTGCTCTCATTACTATTTTTTCCATTCATTTTCTCTCTGTCACTTGGGCGCAAGTTTTCAATTTGTCCAACACGAACGCCAACCGCCATCAGCGCCACCCAATGGTTCCCTTTATCCGCCAGCTCCTTTGTTCAATGGGCGACAGTAATTCCAATTAGATCGACTCGTCGTCGTCGTTCAATGTGCTGAGCCAAGTTGCAAACAGAGACTAGCTGCGAGCGCGACCCAAGCGCGCCAGCAACCACTATTTGGGCGCATCTTTCCTTATGCAATGGGCAAACCATTTCGGGCGCATTAATCAATACTCAAATGGTGATACCACACACAATTATCATCATCCCAAAAGGCCAACTTTGTCTTGGCCTTTTTTTTATTTGGCACCAACTCACGCACACAAACACTCGTTTGTGTTATCACTCTTCGCCCAATTGGCTCCAGCCAACTGCTCAATCCAGCCCTCGGCCACATGCCTCTCGCAAGACTCCAAGCTTTCTTGCCGGTTTGTCGGCTGTTTGCCTGTCTCCAAATGCGGTTCGCTTATTGTTTAACGCATTAGCAGTTTTTCTCAATGAAAATCAGCGCTCTGTTTTGCGAGAAAACTGTCACAGACTGCAACAAGGGTCTTCACAAGAGCACTCGGTCGGGCTTGCCTTTGCCTTGGGAGAAGTCGCTCAAACAGGGCGATGAAACTCTAGAAGAAAGATGAAAGAATAGAGTATCATACTTTGAGTATGATAAAGTATTTCGCCAGTTTGAAAATTTCTCGCCCTCGTCCATTTGTTTCCCGAAGCTTGGGAATGGTTGCCGGAGCTTGTGATTGGCGCGCTGACTTGAGCCAGTGAGTGAGTCATCGCCCTTGGCTCCATTGCTTATCCTCGAGAGCCAAACGACTTCGAGCGAGCAGAATTGGCGCCAGTTCTCGACCAAATCTGCCTGACACCAAAGAGAGCATCCGGCCCGGCGCTGCTCGTGCTCACCCTCACCATGAGTTCCCATCAAGCCGGCGTCCGTCAAAATCAGTTTATCGCAAACTGACCACAAACTGACACACTCTATCGCACACACACGCACACACAAGCACAGACGCACACGCACGCACAAACACACACACACACTCACAGACACCTCTACGCTGCCCAAATGGCTCAGCCGAAAGTTGCCCAAATTAACCAGTCTAACTTAAAAACACTCCTAGCGGCCGCTTCCTGTTCCGGTCCACCATTCGTTCAGCCTCGTGTGGCTCGCCGGCGAGGAAAAGAGCGAAAGAACTAGAGAAATGAAGAATGAAGCGAAATAATGGGAACAAATGTAATCAATTAACAAGAGAGAGAGCGTGCCCTAAGCAACGGTGCCAATGAGGCGAGAGTAAGTATCCTGCAACTTTGCATACATCCAGTCTCTCCGTCATTGTCTGGCGCGTGTGCGTGCTCTTCGCCAGTCAGATGCAGCAATGCCAGCCTCTGGCGCCCGTTTGCCCCATGCTGTGAGACAGCGGCCCGCTCGTGCCGACAAACTACGCGCCTCAACCACCAGTTTGTGGAGCCCACAGACACACAGACACACAGACACACACACTCAGTGGCATAACAAATGGGCTGCCAAATAAGCGACAATCAGTCATTATTAAAAGCAGCTCAAATGGTGGCCCTCAATTAGGATTGATTGACTTCTCACGCAACGGCTCCTTTTTCTCCCACTTTCTCTCTCAGACAAACCCACTGGCACTCTGTGGGTTTGTCTGTCGGCCGGCCGGCCGGTGTCAATTGAGAGCGTGTGAACCCCTTGGTTTGGGTGGAGCAGGGCGGAAATGAGACGATCTATTAATTCATCAAGCATAATGATTTTTTCCACAATTATTACCAAACTTTCGAGCATAAATTGATGCCGCTTTGAGGGGGCAATTGTTGCGCAACGATGGCCCTCTCCTCGAAATCAACTCCCTCCAATGACCTCTGACTTTTCTCATTCTCCTCTCTCACCCAAAGCTTGTCTCTTGTGTCCGCCTGTTTCAACCATTTCCACCGGAGCTTGAGTATAAATAGCGGCGCATCAGTGAGCTCATCTGCACTCAAGTCGGCGAGCTCTCGGCCACCAAGTCGACCAGATTAAGCTGCAGATGGTGAGTCTCCGTGTGGAGAAATCGGAGAGATAGACACACAGTTACAGCTGGCAAGAAATGGGGGAGAAAAAATGAGAAAAGTTGAAGGGA
>Ga0058701_10004087_pt1 | contig 11762 bp, 11 predicted proteins | sample AgamicOrMae_FD_97039 | JGI IMG/M metagenome (GOLD analysis project Ga0058701, IMG submission 97039) | Agave microbial communities from Guanajuato, Mexico - Or.Ma.e | ecosystem: Host-associated > Plants > Phyllosphere > Phylloplane/Leaf | place: Guanajuato, Mexico | collected 2012-06-04 | reverse complement strand
ACAATTCTTCGCGCACTACATATTTTTTTAACGCCCCAAATAACTGACAAGTATTAATTTAAAGCTGGAACTCACGGAAACATCGGCATTTGAACGACTTCTCTGAATTGTTGATCGGTCTTAAGTCGACATCAACATATATTATAAAACTACGCCACGCAGTACACATCAGCTGATAAAGTAAAAACAGATCAACAATGATACAATCATTTTCCAGTTACAATCTAAAAGTTCCAACTTTGCAAGAATTTTAGTCCTCCACTTCATTTTAAAATGTATCGTAGTGTAATGTTTACACTAAAAGGAACGAAAAGACTTTTCCTTAGACCTGTAGGAAGACGTTTCTCTCTCCAAGACAAAAGCTATCTGACAAAAAGACGGTTTTGGCATCGTTACGACATACATCCAACACGGTCTACGCTGTTTGAGTTCTCTTGTTGGAACGCGTCACTGTTCCGGACGTTTATGGAGGTAAAAATGTCTAACACATTCGAGTCGTCTTATGGCAAGGGATTGATAACGTCCAAGACGCAGGGATTATCTCAAGGACTATTTTTCCAATGCAACTCGTCACAGGGCTAAAAGGACGCGCGACGTAAAATTACGAGAGGAAACCACATGGAGTGAGTACTGACGTTCGAATATAAATCAAAATTCTACGGACAAAACCAAGATTAGTTGAGGAACCTTGAAAAAGGGAAGACTTGAGCTTCTTGTTTTCGAAGCTGCCATATCTGCTTTTTGACTCTAGTGTAGTCTACGCTCTTTAAACACGGTGACTCCTCCGAATTTTTATAAAAAAGGATTTTTTTTTAGAGATATAAGCTAACTAAGATCGTAGAGTAGCTAGCTAAACTGGGATACCAATCCGGAATGAAACACTGACAGAGATGAAGCCACCTCTTCTGTCTTGCTTCAATTTTGGAGTGTGTTCGGCAACTCCACTCGGGCGGTTCCAATCTCGTTTTTCAAGAGACGTTAATTCGAACGCACTTATGAGAGAGGGTTCTCTTAAACGAGAGATATGAACCATAACAGCTCTCCCTAAAAATTTAATATAATACTGGCTAAAAACTTAACCAACCTGAAAACAAAAATAATAAAAACAGAATCAACCATACAATCAAACCACATAACATTAATACAAAATAACCGGAAAAAAATGCAACGATACAAGAAAATGATCACAACCATCGTGATGTACTAACATCCCAAGAGTTTTACTTGCGCCGCATAGGTTTCAAAAAAGAGCATTCAAAGAAACGCGTTTTCCTATCAATATGAGTTACGAAGAACACACTTTGTATTTTAATAGCCCATCCCTACCAGCGATACTTTTCAGTTTCAACTTTAATACTTTGTTCTGAAGACTACAAATCCTGCTTCAAGAGTCACTAGCTGTAACTTCATGATTTTTTACTCCCATGTCCCATGGAAGTGTTTTTATTCTAGCAGAAAATAATGTCAATGTTTCTGAGGATATCTATGGAGGAAAAATGCGGATACGCACAGACCGTAAATATGAGGTTTGGGTTCTTAGAAGGCGCAGCTTAACTTTTAGGGACGTTAGCAGTCTACGCCCGAGACGCGTAGGCGCAATATTGCTTCATGCGCTTCATTCGACGGGGTACTGAGCGATGTTCCTCTTCATCAAAACACATCAAACAAACGACATTCAATACGGTCACGATCAAGTCTCCGTCCCATGTACCTCATACGGAGTTGGACATTTTGCTCAAGACTGTGCTGTTCCACTAACAAATAATATGATTTTAACAAGCGTTTCTCTCATTTCCGGTTGTGGGAGCACGTTGCCTTAAAAGAAATTATAACAACGTGAATTCCACAAAAAAGGTACCTTTAACAGATGCGGCATACCGACACGGAGATGTTGAGGTTATGTATGATCGAAATGTTAATTTTGCTGTGATACTCCAGCAACGTGCCTCGTCTATCTAAGAAGTGACAGGTAGTGGAAGCAACTAATAATCCACGGTAAAACATAATTTTGGCGAAGCCGCGCGTTCCTGTTTGAGGTGAACACAAGTAAGGCGTGCTTTGAGATGGTAAACATTTACGATTATAACTAAATCAATAAAATGATGAGAATTAACGTGGTTATCACGTAATGATGTGAGTGTCCAGCGACAGTTATTTCCTAAACAATGATCGCACGCGGGACACCCAATCCCGATTTGGCCCAAGATGTGATGAAAGACCGGATGTGCGGCGACAGAAACGATGTCTTAAGTAAAAGAGGTATAAAAATCCCCAAAACCGGAGCACGCCTGAGAGAACAGTTCCTGCAACAGGTTTTAACCCGTTCCGTGTTTCGTTGAGTAATAATCCAGTCTAAGAGTTTCCACAATACATACAAAAATCCCAGAACGTTAAGTAGAACAAGTTTAAAAACATTTGTATCAAAACAAAATAAATCAGTTGGCACAAATCTGAACATGAGTGAGTACATTATTAAGTATGTCCTTTCCATACCCAAACGATAAAGGAAAACATTCACTTATCTTAAGGCAAGTTATTACACTTCTTACGGATAGAGTCCGCGCTTTCATTCATCGAAATAAAAGAAGTGGCCTAAAATAAAGGCTAGCAATTACGTCCATGCGAATTCTAAAGCAATTAAAATAATACTTCCATTCGCTCGACGTGAGGTAACGTAAACGGAATGTGTGAATGCCGAGCAAAAACGACGCTCGAGCAGTTACGTCCATGCGTATTTTAACAAAATTTTAAAAATGGAATGTGTACCTTACGTACGTAAGTAAAAGTAAGTCAAACATGAATGGAATGTGTACTTGCAGCACACAAACATGACCATGCATTTCTCAGTTCAGACTTACAACACTCGGAATGTGTACGAATTCCAAAACAAGTCATGGGCTTCCATAATGTACACTCGGACTCAAAAGTTACCTCCTCGTGCAAATGGGCTAATCCAGTGAGGGGTAATTTTGATTTCGACCGTACCTCCCTACAAGAAATCAACCTCTTACATTACATGTGATATTCAACTTCTCCTTCAATAGAAAAAGAATCACGAAAAAGAGTTAAATTTGTCTGAACTCTAACTAGAACTGTGAAACTTGGATACTGCGGACGATACAAGGACGTTGATTTCACACATCGGTTAGCTGTCGAAACTTTGAACACTCCACAAATCTTGGCGTATCAATTGACGTGTCAAAAGTAAATCTTGCGGAATTTTATCGCTCAGCTGCAGCCATAAAGAAGGCTTGAGATCACACTTGACAAAAATACATACGACCGGCAATATTCCGAGATCAAAAATTATCCTGTTTTACATGAATTTAAAAAGAATCGCACTTATTTCAAAACCAAAAATAGCTTGTTAAACATTAATAAGATTATATTAACCTGCATTCGACCGATGCATGGATGAAGAGAAGACTTCAGAATTAACTGCCGACGTCTAGCGAAGCTAATCCGCGTAGATCAGGTACATAGGAAAAAAACAGAGTTAGCCATAAAAACGACGCGAATCTCAAGTATCCAAGTTCCACTGTACTGAAATAAACGGAATGTTATTTACACGCGTACTCCGGATCACAAATTCTCCTCATAGAGAAAATTAGCCACGATGGAATAAACTGCGGAATAGCCATGCAAACAAGATATTACGCAACTTCTTATTTCCAAATCACAGGGTTTCGAAAAAGTGAACTTTAAAATTAATAATTTTTTAAAAAAATATAAATTTCAAAGCGCTCCTGTTTGGTTCAAATAAAGAAAATACTTTTCTTTGAAAGCAACGACTTTAAAAAAGACGAATATCGGGAAACGCGTTTAACAAGGTCAACAAAAACTGAAAATAACACAAAACAAATAAAATATTTCGTTAACAATAAGCGACCAGTCACCATCAACTGAAATAGAAATCCACATAAACACTATAAAAAAGGTACACAGCTAAAACGGAATGTCATTTGAATTAAAACTAAATAAAATTGCCTGTTCGCACGAAAAAGGATTGTATAAAAAACGGCCCACAAAACTAAACCATAAATATAAAAATATTAATTAAAAAAAAGCCTGATCAACGGTTTATACATTTATACTTTCAAACATAACAATTTATAACTTTTTCCAGGGCGCCTTTCCATGACAAGCCTTTGCTGCCAAAAAAATAGCTAGCAATAAACAGTAAAAAGCGCGAATTCGCGCTCTGAGAAATTAAGATCAAAAAGATGTCGATGCGAGGTATCATTCCGTCAGGTTGAAGTCAAATTAAAGTCGAATCAACATCAAATGACGCCAAGAAAACGTCAAAATAAGTGGCATTGACGTTTAATTCATGTCAAGAGACAATTGAATCAATTTTAAACGACGCCAGTCAAAAAACGTCGAAGTATGGTCGAGTCGACGTCCATTGACGTAGTTAAATTGTAAAGAGAGTCCGTCACAATAAAGTGGAATACTAGACGTCCGATCAACACGTTATTATCAGATCCATAACCCTTCGACGTCAAACTGACATCGCGTATCCTTCTTTTCGGGCTTCATTCCTCACTACGCTTGAGATTCAACTGGAAACCGATCCCTAAGCTCTAAGAATCGATCGAAATTACGTAACATATAAATAAATTTGAAGGTTTCCACAGGACAGTTACAAAGAAAAATCGATGTAACCGAGCAAGATTCCAGAGGCTGACAAGTATCGCATTTCGACGTCGGTTCCTACAGACTCCGTCTTCCTAGATCTAAGAGTGACATGGAATGAGAACACTTCTCTCACCAAGAAGTATACAATTACAAGTATGCGTAATACGTAGTGTTCTATACTGACGAGCTAAAAGCTCACGCAAACCACACCCTATTAACTTAGTTCCTAAAAATAATACGAAGAAATGCAATTTTCCTCCACCAAACGAAAAATGTGCACGACAACCCACAAAATTATCACAGATACTCAGGCCCATATCAAGTTACTATCGAAGAATGCAAGTAATGACTCGTTCTTTAGCAAGAATTTGCGACGACAACGGACATTTTGAAGCCCATACAGAAAGACAATGTCGAAAGTTTTGAGATTCGTTAGCAATCACCCTTCGGAAAAGATGCCAGATTAGTTTAAGCGAGGTTGTCTCATCGACTAACTGCAACTAACATAAGACTAAAACACCGTAGCCTACATTAAAAAAAAAATAAAAAAATGGTGGAATGAAAATTTCCGACCGAAGTTGAGTGTCCAGCGGCTCTTCTCATATCATCAAATTTGAAAGCATTTTTGAATAAAAGACGAGGTCGCAAGAATGAGTATTGGGCACATTTTTGACGTCACCCTGCCCGGTATTTGATAGCTTACACAAAGTAAGCTACCACTCAAATACTTGTTATAAAACCAAATATAAGTGCCATATTTTCCCATGGATAACGCGCCCCCCCCCCATGTTCATGCCCGCCCGGAATTCCAGCAGTTCAAATGGAAACATTCCCATGTTTCCGACGCATGGGCGTATTCATTAATAGTGTGTACCTAGGCTCTTGATATTGAAATCATGTTTGAAAAATAGTGCGCGTTGCATATGGAAAAATTAGGTACTTGACACGCTACATTAGGTATGTAGTCTGAAGACAAGTAAAAATCCTCCAGGGACTTTCTGCATGGGCAAATATTTTCGACGTCAACGATCTGTGCGGCCGCGACATCCCTAATAACGTGAGAAGAGAAAGGAAGCCACCCTCACGGCGAAGTGGGAGTCAGGCCTGATATTTCGGAATAGCGCTGACTTGTGACGTAGCGCTTCCTTACGGAGTTCCGGTTAACCTGGTTGGCGACACCGCCGAGCGACGTGGGCCGGCTCGCCGGAAGTGGAGGGCCCGCCGGCCCGGGGAGGCGGTTCGAGCCGGGGCGGGTGCCCCCGGAGCGGAGCCCCGCGGGGCGGGCTACTCCCGTGCGGAGCAGGACAGTGTGGCCAGCGGCGCAGGCAGCGGCCCGCGCGTCAGAGCGCCTCGCCAGAGGGCGCCAGCGAAGCCTCCAGCGGAGGCGCCAGCGCTGCTCCAACGACGCCAGCCAACGCACAGGATGTTCCGCGGTGCGCAACCGGAAGCCCAAAGGCCGCGGTCAGAGACGTTCGCGCTCTTTTTTCAAACTCTCCCAGCGGGCGTCGTCGGACTCGTGAGTCAAGTAACGGTAGCCCACCTGCTTCTCCAGGTCGCGCAAGTCGCACCACGTCTGGTAATCCTGCAAAACATACATTTAGGCGTATTAAGAGTTAAGCGTGGACCCGTCTCTTCCTCTCTCGGAAACCGGAAGGTCTCAAGTGTTACGGACTATTGCAAAATCCCCTCCTCATGTATAAAACTAGCAATTCAGCGAACGAATCAGCAGAAGAAGCGACAGAAAAGAAAACGCACGTATCAGCAAGTTCGGTGCGGAGCGCAACGAGAAAAGAGAGTTCGGTCACTTGGGCAACGGACGGGACATCGCGTACAACTATCTGATCTCAAACAGAAGAGTCTGATTAAAAATCAGTAAGTAAGGTAAGTCGGCTCCCGTGTTTCCTCACGCTTCTCTCTAACAACCCTAAACCTAAAACCAAACTCATTACCCATCTCATACCAATACTTCCGGCCCGTCATACAAGAGAAGGGCCCCGGAACCTTCAACAGATATTTTCGATCTCCAATTTTTGTTGAGAAAAGAATTACCAACACTCTAATATTCCAAATCGAGTCGTCTGTCTTCGGACTCCAAAGGTTTGAAAAAAATATAATTTTCCCTTATTTTGAGGTTCTAAAATTAAGATTCAAAGAAAAAGGTTATTGACGAAGGACATATTTTGGTCTGGGTCACATTTTCTTGATATACGCACAATTGTGACCTTTTTAAAAATCCATGATCGAAAGGACATGTTGTTTTATATAGCGTACGCACAGCATATACGTTCGCTTTCTCATTTTAAGCAACAAGGTCTGAATGATTCGCAGCTTATTCTTTAGCTCAGCGTACCCACGACAGTAAAAGGTTTAATTGTCTCTTCTAGTCGGTCAGAAACGCTGAAAAGCAACTTACCTGCAACCATATGTGGACGAGCGATTTGTCGACTGTGAATCTCTTGCGCTGCTTCACTTGCAAGAGATTGTTGATAAGGTCGACAGCTGCACACAAACACAGAAAGAAACGTTTAGACGGCTACGATAGACCGACTTTCGTGTTTACAAAAGACAGCAACATACCATCGCAGGAAATTTCTTTCCATGGTTTCGGCGGATACATGAATGCAGCGTTCTGAATTTGGTCATTGATGTCTTCATCCTCGTTGAAGGGAAAAGTGCCACTCAGACTTACGTAGACTATCACGCCGACACTCCACATGTCCAGAGATCGATTGTATCCCTTGTTTCGGAGAACTTCAGGTGCTGCAAAACAACGGAGTCGTTAGAAAAGCTCGTCAAAGAAATTCACTACAAACGCCGTCGCTTCGGACTGAACGTCAGCTTCTGTCGTTTCGCTGATTGAAGGCGTTCAGCGGAGCGCTTGAGTGTGAACTCACACACTAACCTAGATACGCAGGGGTCCCGACAACGGATCTTCTGAAGGACTTCTCACCGATGATACGAGCGAATCCGAAGTCACACAACTTAACTTGAGGGAAATCGGAATCGGAACTCAGCAACACGTTTTCCGGCTTAAGGTCACAATGAACGATGTTTTTACTGTGCAAATATTTTAAAGCGACCAAAATCTGTAACATTGAAGTCAGCGTTAATACACAAAACAAGATTGCTAAAGTCTCGGAGGAAACTTGACTGATGAACAGGGAAATCAAAATGAACGGAACTGACCTGAGTGATGAGGAATTTCGTGATTCTTTCGTTCAAACGTCCTTTCTCACTGGACAAGATCATCTCTAGCATGTCTCCTTTCAGTTTTTCCATGACAACGAAAATGCGTTCAGACGTTTCAAACATTCCTTGCAGGTTCACGACACTGGCGTGAGCGAGATTTTGCAGAATCGAGACCTCGTTTTTAAGTTGAGCTTCTTGCTTGGTCGGGAACCGCAGCTTGTCGATAACTTTGATCGCAACAGCACGACCAGACTTCTTGTGAATTCCTGAGGAAAGATTTTCATGTACATGTAAAACTTGCAATGTTTTGGCGCACTATTACTCGTTTCCGGAGGATACTACTCACCTCCGAATACGGTGCCGAACTGCCCCGATCCCAGGATTTCGTCAGGGAAGATTTGATACAGATGACTGATATCGGCGCTTCTCTCATCTTTTTCCTGGGCATCGCCACACGAGGCATTTTCTGTTTCTGCAGACAAAGTGCGGACATAAATGAAATATGACAGCAGCCATAAGGGCTAAAAGCTCCATCCGCTGGAGTAAACATTCTACAGGCGAACGTTTAATTTTAAATCACCCTCTAAAAGAAATTAGATCCAATATTTAGTTCTTTTCAAAGCGTCGTCTTTAGACTCTCAATATAAGAAAGTTTCCAGATAGGGCGGCACCCACTAACGCCAAATTTCAAAACCGCCAACACCGTACCCGCCAGTACCCATAAACGCCAGTAATCATTACCGCCAAAGTCAAGGGATAGGTTGGTAGCGGCGGCGTTGGCGGATTTGAAATTTGGCGGTTTTGAACGTTGGTGGTAGCGGCGTTGGCGGATTTGAAATTTGGCTATTTATGATAGCTACCCTCCAGATAAATGCTTAAAAAGGTTCATGGTTTGGCTATTCCTGTGTTAATTTTAGAGTGTAAAGGTAGGACACTCACTTGCGTGCGTAAGTACTGGCATGAGCGCCTGTCTAATGCTCGTTTCCCAGCTCTTGGCTAAGTGAGCGCCAATGCCAGTTTCCGGTGGCGCCATCTCGCGGGTTTCCACGTCCCGACGCCCGTAAAGTGGGTCCTCCCCGACGAAGAAATCGATGGCCCCAGTCCGGATTTCGAAGCAGTGCATGGTTTCTGAAAATAAAATTAATACGATTCATAAAAAAATGATTACGCCGTTGATAAGCATTCACAGAAAGTACTAATTGTCAAAGATAGTGGGCAGGACTTACCACCGCAAGGAGCGCGCGCCGTTTCAAGAGCCAAGATGTCCGCCAACGGAATTTCCCGGTAATACTTGGAACTTGTTTCGCTTTGAAAGAGCGTGATACTTTTGCTGTCCAGCCGCCAATAGTGCCGTTTACGCTACAAAAAAGATCGCAAAGTCAATGACAAGTTTAATGCCAGTAATATTTTTAATAAAGTTACAAAATCTTGACAAAAAAAGTTGTAGTTACGAAGTACGTACGAGAGGATAGCAAAATTTTAAACTTTATTTTTAGTTTAAGTTGCTGATAAGTTTCTTAACAAACTGAAGTTATCAAAATAGTATTGCTAACGACAACTTAACACATTCCTTGGTAAGTTCACAAAGGTACATACTCTCAATCCATTTGACAAAGTGGTTTTTAAGTTCACAAAGCTACATTCCGTGGTAATAAGTTCATTGATTGACTTAAGTCGATGCTAAACTTGCAAAATTACACATTGGAGAAGAAAGTTTTCATTTGGCTTATGGGGTTTCTAAATTTGATGCTACTTGGTGACTTGGGAATACTCTTACCATTCTGTCCTTGTTTGTAAAGTGTACCATCCAACCTTCCTTGAGATATTGCGAGCCGCGCCGTTTTGTATGTTTCATTGATTGAACGATCCTCATTAGAGGAATATTGTTACTTGGAGAGGCACTGAAAAAAACACATTAAAGAAAAAATTAATTCCATTAAAAATACGCCATGCACTCACGATATCTCTTGAGTTTCTGTTCTGCAAGAATACGACACGAGTCTTATAAATAAAAGTTTCAGTCCAGAAATGTTTAAAAAGGCAAAGCAGTTCCGCGATCGGGCTCTCAACGGTGAACCCATTCTTAACAGTACAAAATGAATAAACTATGAGGCAATCATGATAATAGGTGAGCTTTTATTCTTACCCTGCTGGCTTGGCCCTTGAGTTTCGGAAATCATCATCATCTGGTCCAGTCATTAAATCCTGAAATGATATCAATCGGGTAAAAAACAGTTTTCTTCAAAGAGACTGATAAAAAATAATGGCGGCACACAGGAAACCTCCAGAAAGCGCATTGATTTATCAACGTATTTTCGTCATCCCAATACTTCGCTACTTGCTTAACGCTGCACACCGATTTATCGCCATGATTTGTTATATGGAAATGGCGAAGACCCATTTGGGTCTTTTGGCCCTGATGCGGCCTCCCTTTTGTCCCCAATAAATAGATTAAATAAAAGACCCTGACTACTTGGGAGGTACTCACGACATATGCCCCGTTCGGAGTATCCCTTGCAGAATGCGTGTTCCCTGGAGAGCTCGAGTCTTCGATATCATTATCACTGTCTTCATCACCTCCATCCCGACTGTTTTCTCTGTCAGGCTCGCTTCCCATCCCACTATCGGGATATTCTCCTGAGCATGAAGCGAAAACCAGATAAGTTTCATCGAAGAGAACAAGGATGCTCCCGACACATACTACACTTCGTCAGAAGTTCTACTTTGAGGTTATGTTTCATGTCTGTAGCTGGGAAAGGTAATGCGAAAGTCATATCCGTTTGGTTCAAGTTATTACCATGTCCGGGAGACAGAGTCCGAAAATACTGTGAGATCAGGTTACAGTTAAGTAGGTCAAGTCAGGTTGGTCAAGTTAAGGTAGGTCAAGTTAAAGAAGATCAAGTATATTCCAGCGTAATGCGCTAAAATTAGATAAGGACTTGAAATTTTCAGGATTAGTTCTAAATGTGTGTTTTTATCGCATGACGAAGTCCAAGAAAATTTGACCTTTCCGTTTTAACGTAACAAGATTCCAAAGTTGGGAAAAAATGCATGGGCTCTTATAGCAGCTCCGAAAAATGGCGCTCAACTTGGTGAATTATGATGGATGGCGTCTGATTGAGATTAGATGAGAAGCGAAAAGTCTATTCCCAGAAAGGATTGGAGTTTTAGAAACAATGTCGACAAATCAGACGACAATCTACCGTTTTTTTCAAAAAACTTTAAAAGCAGCTTCATTCTTTAGAAAAGTGAGTGAAATCAGCAACTCAATGAGTTTCTAACGTTAGAACTAAACCTTCATTATTGCGAAAATAAAATACGAATTATCGCTTTTTACGAGCAGCTCGGGTAAGTAATTGTCAAAAGCGATATTTTCTCAATTTTCAGATTCTTAACACCCGTTTTGAATTTTTTTTTGATGAACTTAACTAATCAGCACTAGAGTAACCTTAAAGTAGGTCAAGTTAAAGCAAATCATATTATATTACGTCAAGTTAGAGAAAGTAGGTTATGGTAGGTCAATTTACGGAAGGTCAATGTTTGGTAGGCCATATCACGTTAAATCAACGTGGGTTAACCTTATGGCAGGCCAAGTAAGGTTAAGAAAGTCAGGCTGGATTTGGTTTGAAGTAGATTACGGTGACGTTAGTCGAGAAAACGTGCTGTTCCGAGAAGTGCCGTGTCGGAAACCTTCTGCATGTCATTAGAAACGACGAGCGCAGAGTGCAACGTACCTGCTTCCCGGGGACTTTCTCCTGGGCAATCTTTGGGCACCTTTTCAAGGCACTTCTTGTGCACGTTATAGTGGCAATCTTTGCACTGTAAGCCTTGCTTAAAGAGGCCTTTAAGGAGTTTCTTACAAATGTGGCAGAGCGTCGGGCGCATGTAACTGTGAATAACAAATGTGTGCGGGATGCGGACCCGTCCAGACATTT